>QLIP01033534.1_pt1 | contig 15970 bp, 30 predicted proteins | sample 1769771 | NCBI WGS metagenome assembly QLIP01 (sample SAMN09428762, study PRJNA476227) | Gut metagenome, whole genome shotgun sequencing project. | isolation source: cecum | host: Rhizomys sinensis | place: China: Jinsha town of Minqing, Fujian Province | collected 2013-09-23
CCGAGGTTTTTTAAGGTTTAAAAAAATAAAGGGTTTACCGTGGAAAAAGCGATCTTTGTTGGGGAAGCCCCCGTGTTCTTTTGGAGAAAAAAATGCAAAACCAAAAAATCCGCATCCGTTTGAAGGCGTTTGATTACCGTTTGATTGATCAATCCGCACAAGAAATTGTGGAAACCGCCAAGCGCACCGGCGCCGTGGTCAAAGGACCTGTGCCGATGCCCACCGGCAAACAACGTTTTGATGTGTTGCGCTCGCCCCACGTCAACAAAACCTCGCGCGACCAATTTGAAATCCGCACGCATTTGCGTTTGATGGACATTGTTGACCCCACCGATAAAACCGTGGATGCCCTGATGAAATTGGATTTGCCCGCGGGCGTGGATGTTGAAATCAAGTTGCAATAAATTTTAAGTGGCGTATAATGCGCCGTTTTTTCAAAGCGCAACGCAAGTTGCTTGTTGATTGACGCCCTGATCCAATCGCAGATGAGGGCGAGGAGAATAACTATGAGCTTAGGCCTTGTTGGTCGCAAGGTGGGTATGACCCGCATTTTTACGGCGGACGGCGTTTCCGTTCCCGTAACGGTGCTGGATGTATCCAACAATCGCGTCTCGCAAGTCAAAACGCCACAAACGGACGGTTACGCCGCCGTGCAAGTGGCTTTTGGCACACGCCGTGCTTCTCGGGTGAATAACCCGTTGAAGGGGCATTTGGCGAAAGCAGGCGTGGAGGGCGCGCGCGGGTTAAAGGAATTTCGCGTAGAAGAATTCGAATTGGAAAAATTGAAAGCCGGCGATGTTTTGAACGTTTCCCTTTTTGGTGAAGGCCAAAAAGTGGATGTGACGGCAAAAAGCATTGGGAAGGGCTTTCAAGGCGGAATCAAACGCCATAATTTTTCCTCTAACCGTGCCTCGCACGGCAATTCCGTTTCACACCGCGCCCCGGGTTCCATCGGGCAAGCGCAAGACCCGGGGCGAGTGTTTCCGGGGAAAAGAATGGCGGGGCATTTGGGTAATGCACAAGTTACCCAACAAGGTTTAACCGTTGTGCGTGTGGATGTGAATCGTCAATTGTTGTTGGTTAAAGGCGCGGTTCCGGGCGCAAAAGGTTCTGATGTGGTGATTCGCCCGTCTCTTCAAGGAGGTGCGCAATGAAGTTGAATGTGTTGAATGCGCAAGGGCAAGTAGAAACCCAATTGGAAGCCAGCAACATTTTGTTTGATCGGGCTTACAACGAATCCTTGGTGCACCAACTGGTGGTGGCGTATCAAGCCAATGGGCGTTTGGGTGACCGCAAACAAAAAACGCGCTCTGAGGTGCGCCACACCACTGCGAAACCTTGGCGTCAAAAAGGCACAGGGCGTGCGCGTGCGGGCAGCAACGGAAGCCCTTTGTGGCGCGGAGGCGGCAGAGCCTTTCCCAATACGCCTTTTGAAAATTTTTCCCAAAAGGTTAACCGCAAAATGTATCGCGCGGGGATGGCGTCTATTTTGTCCGAATTGTTGCGCCAAGAACGTTTATGGGTGGTGGATTCTTTTAATGTGGAATCGCCCAAAACCAAAGAGTTTTTAAACAAATTAAAAACCTTGGGCTTACCCAAAGAAAATTTGTTGGTGGTGACGGACGAATTGGATGAAAACCTCTACCTTTCTTCGCGCAATATTCCCACTGTTTGGGTGTATGAAGCGCAAGAGGTCAATCCTTTTGTGCTGTTGCGTTTTGAAAAGATTGTGGTCACGGCAAAAGCGGTTGCGCAATTTGAGGAGTTTTGGTTATGAATGAAGAGCGTTTAATGCAGGTGTTGCTTGCGCCGCAAATCTCTGAAAAGGCAACCTTGCTGGGTGAAAAAAAACGTCAGGTGGTTTTTCGTGTGATGAACAATGCCACCAAGCCGGAAATCAAAGCGGCGGTGCAGCTGATGTTTAAAGTGGAAGCAGAATCGGTGCAGGTGTTGAATGTAAAAGGGAAAACCAAGCGTTTTCGTGGTTTTCAAGGGCGTCAAAAAGCGTGGAAAAAGGCTTTTGTGCGCTTAAAAGAAGGTCAAGAAATCAATTTTGGCGAAGGAGGAATCCCCGATGGCGCTCATTAAAGTCAAACCCACTTCGCCCGGTCGGCGTGGCGTGGTGAAGGTTGTTCACCCGAATTTACACAAAGGACGTCCCTTTGCCGCCTTGGTGGAAAACAAGAAAAAATGCGCCGGACGCAACCATCACGGGCACATCACCGTGCGTCATCAAGGAGGCGGTCACAAACAAGCCTATCGCTTGATTGATTTTTTGCGTAATAAAGACGGCATTCCCGCTAAGGTGGAACGTTTGGAATACGACCCCAACCGCAGCGCGCACATCGCATTGTTGTGTTATGCCGATGGTGAGCGCCGTTATGTGATTGCCAATAAAGGAATGGAAGTCGGGCAAAGTGTTTTAAGTGGAGCGGAAGCGCCCATTAAATCGGGTAACGCTTTACCCATTCGCAACATTCCCGTGGGCACCACCATTTGTTGCGTGGAAATGCATCCGGGCAAGGGTGCGCAATTGGCGCGTTCTGCTGGTGCTTCTGTGCAATTGTTGGCGCGGGAAGGCTTGTATGCTCAACTGCGTTTGCGCTCCGGTGAAGTGCGGCGCGTGCATATTGAATGTCGCGCCACCATTGGTGAAGTGGGCAATGAAGAAAACAATTTGCGCAAATTCGGTAAGGCGGGCGCAATGCGTTGGCGCGGTATTCGTCCCACCGTGCGTGGCGTGGTGATGAACCCCATTGACCACCCACACGGTGGCGGGGAAGGTCGCACGGGGGAAGGGCGCGTGCCAGTGAGTCCGTGGGGGCAACCCACCAAGGGTTACCGCACGCGTAAGAACAAACGCACGAACAATATGATTGTTCAGCGTAGGCATAAACGTTAAGAGGTGAGGGTATATGAGTCGTTCTTTGAAAAAAGGTCCCTTTGCCGATGGGCATTTGGTGCGCAAAGTGGATGCGGCAAAAGCCTCTGGCGATAAGCGACCGATTAAAACGTGGTCGCGCCGTTCAACCATCCTTCCGGAATTTATCGGTTTGACGATTGCGGTGCATAACGGTCGCCAGCACGTTCCGGTGTATGTCACGGAAAATATGGTCGGGCACAAGTTGGGCGAATTTTCTTTAACGCGCACCTTCAAAGGCCACGCAGGCGGCAAGAAAGCCAAGAAATAAGGAAAAATTATGCAAACTTGTGCAAGTTTAAGAGGCGTGCGCCTCTCGGCGCAAAAAGGTCGGTTGGTGGCGGACTTGGTGCGTGGAAAATCGGTGGGCGAAGCCTTGAATATTTTGATGTTTTGTCCGAAAAAAGGGGCGTTGATCATTCGCAAAGTGTTGGAATCCGCCATTGCCAACGCGGAAAATAACAACGGTGCGGACATTGACGAATTGAAGGTGCACACCATTTATGTGGAAAAAGGCAAGGTGTTGAGACGTTTTGCGGCGCGCGCCAAAGGACGGGGCAACCGCATTGTGAAACCCACTTGCCACATTTACATTACCGTTGCGGATTAGGAGAGCGTTATGGGACAAAAAATTCATCCGGTGGGCTTTCGTTTATCCGTCACCAAAGATTGGAATTCCCGTTGGTTTGCCAACGGTAAAGATTTTTCCAAAATGTTGCACGAAGATGTGAAGGTGCGGGAATATTTGAAACGCAAACTCGCGCACGCTTCGGTCAGTCGTGTGTTGATTGAACGTCCAGCCAAAAACGCCCGCGTAACGGTGTTTTCCGCGCGTCCGGGGGTGGTGATTGGCAAAAAAGGCGAGGACATTGAACAATTGCGCGCGGATTTAAACCGCATTATGGGCGTGCCGGTGCATGTTTCTATTGAAGAAGTGCGCAAACCCGAATTGGATGCGCAATTGATTGCCGATTCCATCGCCCAACAATTGGAAAAACGCATTATGTTCCGCCGTGCGATGAAACGCGCAATGCAAAGCGCAATGCGCTTGGGCGCACAAGGCATTAAAGTAATGAGCGCGGGACGTTTGAATGGTGCGGAAATCGCACGCAGCGAATGGTATCGCGAAGGACGCGTGCCTTTGCACACCTTGCGTGCGGATATCGGTTACGCGGTTGCTGAGGCGCGCACCACTTACGGAATCATCGGCATCAAGGTGTGGGTGTATAAAGGCGAAGTGCCCTCTAAAAACGAAAATTCCGAAAAAAAACCAGAGTTGACCGCGGAAAAACCCCAAAATGCACGTCCAACGGAAGAAAAACCGCGCTCACGCGTGGTGAAACGTGAAAACAACGAAGGAAACAAGCCGGGAAAACGGGTAAGAAAGGCAGGTTCTGAAAAATGATGCAGCCAAATCGGCGTAAATACCGCAAAGAACAAAAAGGACGCAACCGGGGCTTGGCCACCGTGGGCACGGATGTTTCTTTTGGCGAATGGGGCTTAAAAGCAACCGGGCGCGGGCGCTTGACCGCACGCCAAATTGAAGCCGCGCGCCGCGCGATGACCCGCCACATCAAACGGGGTGGGCGCATTTGGATTCGCATTTTCCCGGATAAACCCATTTCCAAAAAACCCGCGGAAGTGCGTATGGGCAACGGTAAAGGCAACCCGGAATATTGGGTGGCGGAAATTCAACCCGGTAAAGTGCTTTATGAAATGGATGGCGTTCCGGAAAATTTGGCGCGTGAGGCCTTTTCCTTGGCGGCAGCCAAATTGCCGATTACCACCACCTTTGTGACTCGGCATTTGAGTTAATGGAGTGTTTATGAAAGCCAAAGATTTACGCGCAAAAAGCGTGGATGAATTGAAAACGGAACTGAAATCGCTTTTGAAAGCGCAGTTTAATTTGCGTATGCAAAAAGCCACGCAACAGTTGAACAACGTCAGCCAAATTCCTCGTGTGCGCCGTGATATCGCGCGCGTGCGCACCCTTATTCACGAAAAGGCAAAAGTATGAGTGAAGCAGTCAAAGTAAAACGCAGCCTCATCGGTCGCGTGGTGAGTGACAAAATGGACAAAACCATCACGGTTTTGGTGGAACGCCGTGTGAAACATCCGGTTTATGGCAAGGTGATGGTGAAATCCAAAAAATACCACGTGCATGATGCCGAAAACGTGTGCAAAACCGGCGATGTGGTGCAAATTGAAGAAGGTCGCCCTTTGTCCAAAACCAAAAGCTGGGTGCTTGCCAACATTGTGGAAAAAGCAGTGGAAGTTTAAAAAACGCTTGCTTTTTTGAAAAGGATGGTTAAAATGCCGTCCTTTTACGATTTTAAGCGGTTCATTTTTTTTAAAAGTGAGCCTTTTTGACCCGAACGGGTTCCAAAACTAACCGTTTTTTAAACGGGTAAAGTTGGAGAGTTTGTAATGATTCAAATGCAGTCTGTGCTGAATGTGGCCGATAACACCGGCGCGCGTTCGGTGATGTGTATTAAGGTGTTGGGCGGCTCTAAACGCCGTTATGCCGACATTGGCGACATCATCAAAGTCAGCGTGAAAGACGCCGCCGCGCGTGGGCGCGTGAAAAAAGGCGATGTCTACAACGCAGTGGTGGTGCGCACCGCCAATGGGGTGCGCCGTCCGGACGGTTCTTTAATCCGTTTTGACAGCAACGCCGCCGTTTTGTTGAACGCTAAATTAGAACCGATTGGCACACGGATTTTTGGTCCGGTGACGCGGGAATTACGCACGGAACGGTTTATGAAGATCGTTTCCTTGGCGCCCGAGGTTTTGTAGGAGAGACGAATGGAAAAAATTCGCAAAGGGGATGAGGTCATCATCATCACCGGTAAAGACAAAGGGCGCAAAGGCGTGGTGTTAAAGCGCGTGGATAGCGAAAACGTCTTGGTGGAAGGCATCAACCGCGTGAAAAAACACGTGCGCCCCAACCCGATGAAAAGCCAACCGGGCGGAATTGTGGATAAATCAATGCCGATTCACATTTCCAATGTGGCGTTGTTCAATCCCGCCACGCAAAAAGCCGATAAGGTGGGCATCAAAGTGTTGGAAGACGGTCGCAAAGTGCGTGTTTTTAAATCCAATGGCGAACTCGTGAATGCGTGAGGATGAAAATGGCTCGTTTGCAAGAATTGTATAAAACCAAAGTGGTTGCGGATTTGAAAAAACAATTTGGTTATCAATCCGTGATGGAAGTGCCACGCATTACGAAAATCACCTTGAATATGGGGGTGGGCGAAGCGGTGGCGGACAAAAAAGTGTTGGAAAACGCGCTTTCCGATATGACCAAAATCGCAGGTCAAAAACCGGTGACCACGCGCGCAAGAAAATCCATTGCGGGATTTAAAATCCGTGAAGGTTACCCCATCGGCTGTATGGTGACCTTGCGCGGCCCAAAGATGTTTGAATTTTTGGACCGTTTGGTGAGCATTGCCTTACCCCGTGTGCGCGATTTTCGCGGCGTCACCGGAAAAGGCTTTGACGGTCAGGGGAATTACAATATGGGCGTGAAAGAACAAATTATTTTCCCGGAAATTGAATACGACAAAGTGGATGCTTTACGCGGTTTAAACATCAGCATCACCACCACGGCGAAAACCGATGCCGAAGCCAAAGCCCTGCTTTTGGCGTTCAAATTCCCTTTTAAGAATTGAGGCCCATTATGGCAAAACTGTCCTTAATCAATCGTGAAGAAAAACGCCGCAAATTGGTGGCGAAATACGCAGAAAAACGCGCGGCTTTGGTGGCGCTCATCAACAATCAATCTTTGGGTGAAGCAGAACGCTTTGAAGCGCGTTTGAAATTACAAGCCTTACCCAGAAACGCCAACCCCACGCGTTTGCGCAATCGTTGCCAAATGACGGGTCGCCCGCGTGGTGTGTTCCGCAAATTTGGCTTGTGCAGAAATAAAATTCGTGAATTGGTCTTTGAAGGCCAAGTTCCGGGTGTTGTGAAAGCCAGCTGGTAAGGAGAACAAGATGGCGATGAGTGATCCTATTGCCGATATGCTGACGCGTATCCGCAACGCCCAATTGGTGGGCAAACTCTCGGTTTCAATGCCGCATTCCAAATTGAAAGCCGCTATTGCAGCGGTGTTGAAGGAAGAAGGCTACATTGATTCCTTTGAAGTGAAGGCAGAATCCAACAACAAATCTTCCTTGGTTTTAACCTTGAAATATTATGCCGGTCGCCCCGTGATTGAAAAAATTGAACGGGTTTCGCGTCCGGGGTTGCGTATTTACAAAGCTTCGGCAGATATTCCGCGCGTGATGAACGGTTTGGGTGTGGCGATTGTTTCCACCCCCAAAGGCGTGATGACAGACCGCAAAGCCCGTGCCAACAAAGTGGGTGGCGAAGTGCTTTGCTACGTGGCATAGGAGGGAAAAATGTCTCGTATCGGTAAAAATCCCGTGGCGGTTCCGGCTGACGTGGAAGTGAAAATTGGCGATGAAATTGAAGTCAAAGGTCCTTTGGGGGTTTTAAAACTTTTCAATTCTTCCGCGGTGAAGGTGGAATTGAAAGACGCCCATTTGCACGTTTCCACGGTCAACGATGAAAAATTTTCAAAAGCAATGTGGGGCACAATGCGCGCCAATTTGCAAAATATGGTGATAGGCGTCACCAAGGGTTTTGAAAAACGCTTGCAATTGGTGGGTGTGGGTTATCGCGCGCAAGCGCAAGGCAATGTGCTGAATTTGAATTTGGGTTTTTCGCATCCGGTTTCTTATTCAATGCCGGAAGGCGTGAAGGTGGAATGCCCCACGCAAACGGAAGTTGTTATCAAAGGGGTGGATAAACAAAAAATTGGGCAGGTTGCCGCGGAAATTCGCGCTTATCGCAAACCTGAGCCTTATAAAGGCAAGGGCGTGCGCTATGCCGATGAAGTGGTCTTGATTAAAGAAACCAAGAAAAAATAAAAGGCAGGTGAAGAATGTTTAACAAAAAAACAGCCCGATTGCGCCGTTCGCGTCAAACGCGTTTGAAAATTGCGCAATTAAAAGCCGTGCGCTTGTGTGTGCATCGCACCAACGCGCACATTTACGCCCAAATCATTGACGCTTCCGGCAACAAGGTGTTGGCATCCGCTTCCACCTTAGATAAAACCCTGCGCGCGGAAGTCCAAAACGGTGGCAACAAAGCAGCGGCCAATGTGGTGGGTAAGCTCATCGGCGAGCGCGCCTTGGCTTTGGGAATTAAAAATGTGGCTTTTGATCGCTCCGGTTTTCGTTATCACGGGCGTGTGAAGGCTTTGGCGGAAGCGGCGCGCGAAGCCGGCTTGGAATTTTAGAAAGGTTTAAAAAATGGCTAAACCGGAAAGAAATCGTAAGGCGCAACAAGAAGAGCAAGGGGACGGCTTACGGGAAAAAATGGTGGCGGTCAACCGCGTCACCAAAGTGGTCAAAGGCGGGCGCATTTTGGGCTTTGCCGCTTTAACCGTGGTGGGCGATGGCGATGGTGGCATTGGGATGGGTAAAGGCAAATCCCGCGAAGTGCCGGTGGCCGTGCAAAAAGCAATGGATGAAGCGCGGCGCAAAATGCGCAAAGTCTCTTTAAAAAGCGGCACGGTTTATCACACCGTGATGGGGCGTCACGGCGCTACCCGAGTGATGATTCAACCCGCGCCAGAAGGCACAGGCATTATCGCTGGCGGTGCAATGCGTGCCGTGTTTGAAGTGGCGGGCGTCAACAACGTGGTGGCAAAAGCTTACGGTTCTACCAACCCCTACAACATCGTGCGCGCCACCATTGACGGCTTATCGCGCGTCAACACTCCTTATGAAATTGCCGCCAAACGCGGTTTAACGGTGGAAGCCTTGGAGATTTAAAAATGGCGGACAAAAAAGTTAAGGTGACTTTAATCAAAAGTCTCATCGGCACCAAGGCAGACCATCGCGCCACCGTGCGCGGTTTGGGTTTGCGCCGTTTAAACAGCTGCGCAGAATTGGAAGACACCCCGGCGGTGCGCGGAATGATTCGCAAAGTGCAATATCTCTTGAAGGTTGAGGGTTAAAAATGCGTTTAAATACTATTTGGCCCGGGGCAGGCTCTAAAAAAGCGCTCAAACGTGTGGGGCGTGGAATGGGTTCTGGTTTGGGAAAAACCTGTGGTCGCGGGCACAAAGGGCAAAAATCGCGCGCGGGCGGTTTTCATAAAGTAGGTTTTGAAGGTGGGCAAATGCCGCTGCAACGGCGTTTGCCTAAACGGGGTTTTAAATCCTTAACGCGCCATCGTCATTTTGAAGTGCATTTGGGTGAACTCAACGCCTTAGAAGCCGTGGAAATTGATTTATTGATTTTGCAAGCCGCTGGGCTTGTGCCCAAAGAGGCTTTGTCCGCTAAGGTGATTTTATCCGGTGAAATCACTAGAAAAGTGGTTTTGGAAGGCGTTTTGGTGACCCAAGGCGCGCAAAAAGCCATTGAAGCGGCAGGTGGCACAGTCAAAACGATTGAAAAATCGGAAAAAGCATAGGGATTTTTTCAAAAAAATTCGGTTGACCGTGGAAGGATGATCGGTGACAAAAGCAAAACCCGAAACCAACGCAGACAAATTTGGTGACTTAAAACGGCGTTTATTTTTCTTGCTCGGCGCTTTGGTGGTGTATCGCATCGGCGCGCACATTCCCGTGCCGGGCATTAATCCAACCGTTTTGGCGGATTTATTCAATTCGCAACAAGGGGGCATCTTGGGAATGTTCAATATGTTCTCAGGGGGCGCACTCTCGCGTTTCACCATCTTTGCCTTGGGGATTATGCCGTATATCTCTGCTTCCATCATTATGCAGCTGATGACGGTAGCCAGCCCCCAATTGGAAGCCTTGAAAAAAGAAGGTGCGGCAGGAAGGCGCAAGATTACGCAGTATACGCGCTATGGCACGGTGTTTTTGGCGTTGTTTCAGGGTTTGGGTATTGCTGTGGCGTTGGAATCCCAAGCGGGATTGGTGTATGCCCCGGGTTTGATTTTTCGTCTAACCACCGTTTCCACTTTGCTGACCGGCACAATGTTTTTGATGTGGTTGGGGGAACAAATCACGGAGCGCGGAATTGGCAACGGCATTTCCATCATCATCTTTGCTGGGATTGCCGCAGGCTTACCCAACGCAATAGGTGGCTTAATGGAATTGGTGCGCACTGGTTCAATGCACCCCTTAACCGCCTTGGTGATTTGCGCCTTGGTGGCATTGGTCACCGCCTTTGTGGTGTTTGTGGAAAGGGGGCAGCGCAAGATTTTGGTCAATTACGCCAAACGCCAAGTGCACAACAAAATTTACGGCGGGCAAACCTCGCACCTCCCCTTAAAATTGAATATGTCGGGCGTCATCCCTCCTATTTTTGCTTCTTCCATCATCCTTTTTCCCGCCACTTTGGCGGGCTGGTTTGGTTCAGGGGAAAGTATGACGTGGTTAAAAGATATTGCCGCATCTTTATCTCCCGGACAGCCGGAATATGTGTTGCTTTACGCGGCGGCGATTATTTTCTTTTGTTTTTTCTACACCGCTTTGGTGTTCAATTCCAAAGAAACCGCAGATAACCTAAAAAAGAGTGGTGCGTTTGTGCCGGGGATTCGTCCGGGCGAACAAACGGCGCGCTACATTGACAAAATTTTAATGCGTCTCACCTTGGTGGGCTCAATTTACATTACTTTGGTGTGCCTGTTGCCAGAGTTTTTGATTGTGAAATGGAACGTGCCTTTTTATTTTGGGGGCACTTCCTTGTTGATTATCGTGGTGGTCACGATGGATTTTATGTCTCAGGTGCAGGCCTACATTATGTCGCACCAATACGAGAGCCTTTTGAAGAAGGCGAATTTTAAAGGCTCTCCCTTTTTGAAATAATATGGCTAAAGAAGATTATCTTGAAATGCAAGGTGAGATTTTGGAAAACCTGCCCAACGCCACCTTCAAAGTGAAGCTTGAAAACGGGCACGTGGTGCATGGGTTTATCTCCGGGAAAATGCGTATGCATTACATCCGCATTCTTCCGGGGGACAAAGTCACGGTGCAATTGACCCCTTATGATTTAACCAAAGGGCGCATTGTTTTCCGTTCAAAATAAAGAATTCTCTACGCAAAAAACACGGATGAAAAAGAACGGCTGCTTTTTTTATCCAACAAGGAGTTGAAATGAAAGTTTTTCCTTCAGTTAAGCGCATGTGTCGTCATTGCAAGGTGATTCGCCGAAAAGGCGTGGTTCGCGTGATTTGCAAAGACCCTCGGCACAAACAGCGCCAAGGTTAATGATCAATTTTTCTTTTGGAGTGCATTTATGGCCCGTATCGCTGGGGTAAATATTCCGAATCACCAACACGCTGAAATTGCTTTAACGGCAATTTATGGCATTGGAAAAAGCAGCGCGCAAAAAATTTGCGATGCCGCCGGCGTGATTCGTTCTAAAAAAATCAAAGACTTGGATGACGCGGATTTGGAAAAATTGCGCGTGGAAGTGGCGAAGTTCACCGTGGAGGGGGATTTGCGCCGTGAAGTCTCTATGAACATCAAACGCCTGATGGATTTAGGTTGTTATCGGGGGATGCGTCATCGCAAAGGCTTGCCGTGTCGTGGACAACGCACGCGCACCAACGCACGCACGCGTAAAGGTCCGCGCAAAGCAATTGCCGCGGCGAAGAAATAAGGAATAAAAATGGCAAAAACTGCTGTTAAGGCTCGTAAAAAAGTCAAAAAGAATGTGGCAGAAGGCGTTGCGCACGTTCATGCTTCTTTTAACAACACCATCATCACCATCACCGACCGTCAAGGCAACACCTTGGCGTGGGCAACCTCAGGCGGAGCGGGTTTCCGTGGGTCGCGCAAATCTACGCCTTTTGCCGCGCAGGTGGCGGCAGAAGCCGCAGGCAAAGCCGCTCAGGAATGCGGGGTGAAAAATTTGGAAGTGCGCGTGAAAGGCCCGGGTCCAGGGCGTGAATCCTCGGTGCGTGCTTTAAATGCCTTAGGTTTAAAGATTACGGCCATTTCCGATGTGACGCCTATGCCGCACAACGGTTGCCGTCCGCCTAAAAAACGCCGAATGTAAGGAGAATAAAAAGTGGCTCGTAATTTAGATCCAAAATGTCGTCAATGTCGCCGTGAGGGTGAAAAACTTTTTTTAAAAGGGGAAAAATGCTTTTCCGGCAAATGCTCCATTGAACGCCGCTCTTACGCCCCCGGTCAACACGGTCAAAAATCCGGTGCGCGGCTGTCTGATTACGGCGTGCATTTGCGCGCCAAACAAAAAATCCGCCGCATTTACGGTGTGTTGGAAGGGCAATTCCGCCGCACCTTTTCCGAGGCAGAACGCAGAAAAGGGCAAACGGGGGAAAACTTGTTGCAATTGTTGGAATCGCGTTTGGATTCCGTGGCTTACCGGATGGGTTTTGGCGCTTCGCGTGTGGAATCGCGCCAAGTGGTGCGCCACAATGGCGTCTTGGTCAACGGTAAACGCGTGAATATCCCCTCTTATTTGGTTCAACCCGGCGATGTGGTTGCTTTAACCGAACGTGCCAAAAAATCCTTGCGTTGCAAAGCTGCTTTGGAAGCTGCGGAATCGCGCGGTTTTCCGGAATGGGTGAGCGTGGATGTCAAAGATGCCAAAGGCACGTTTAAAGCCTTGCCGCAACGCGCAGATTTATCCCCCACCTTGAATGAAGGCTTGGTGATTGAGTTGTATTCCAAATAAATAGGAGCTTTTTGAATGAACGATGTGCTTTTAACGCCTCGTAATATTGAGGTAAAAAGTGAATCTCCGGTGCATGCCAAGGTGGTGATGGAGCCTTTTGAACGCGGTTATGGTCACACTTTGGGAAATGCTTTGCGCCGCATTTTGCTCTCTTCAATGACCGGTTATGCGCCCACAGAAGTGAAAATCAACGGGGTGTTGCACGAATATTGTTCCATAGAAGGCGTGGAAGAAGACGTGGTGGATATCTTGTTGAATTTAAAAGGTGTGATTTTTAAATTACACGGGCGCGATTCGGTTACGCTTTATTTGGAAAAAGACGGCCCGGGTGAAGTGAGGGCATCCGATATTGAATTGCCGCACGATGCGGAAATCATCAACCCTGAACAAGTGATTGCCCACTTGAATGACAAAGTCAATTTGTCTATGGAAATCAAGGTGGAAAAGGGCAGGGGCTATGTGCCGGGGAATATGCGCTATTTATCGGACCCAGAATCGGTTAAAAGCATTGGTAAGTTGGTGTTGGATGCTTCATTTAGCCCCATCTTGCGTGTGGCCTATACCGTGGAAGACGCGCGGGTGGAACAACGCACCGATTTAGACCGGCTGATTGTGGATATTGAAACCAACGGCGTGATTGACCCGGAAGAAGCCATTCGTGAAGCGGCGCGCATTTTAAAAAGTCAACTTTCTGTGTTCGCGGATTTGGAAGGAACGGAACAAGAAGTGGTGGTTGCGCAAACCAGCCAAATTGACCCGGTCTATTTATTGCCCGTGGATGATTTGGAACTCACCGTGCGTTCCGCCAACTGTTTGAAAGCTGAGAACATTTATTTCATCGGCGATTTAATCCAACGCACCGAACAAGAGCTTTTGAAAACGCCGAATTTGGGGCGTAAATCTTTAAATGAAATCAAAGAAGTGCTTGCCAAACGCGGCCTTACTTTGGGGAAAAAACTGGAAAACTGGCCTCCTGCGGGGCACGAATCGCGCTGATGGCGCGTTTTTCGCACGAGGCATAGCAATAAGAAAGGATAAACAATGCGTCACCGCAATGGATTGCGAAAATTGAATCGCACAAGCAGCCATCGCTTAGCGATGTTGCGCAATATGATGGTTTCTTTAATTGAATTGGAAGCCATCAAAACCACCTTGCCCAAAGCCAAAGAACTGCGCCGCGTGGTGGAACCGATGATTACCTTGGGCAAAACCCCCTCCTTGGCGCACAAGCGCTTGGCGTTTGATCGCCTGCGTGACCGCCAAGCCGTGGTGAAACTCTTTAACGAATTGGGACCGCGCTTTCAAACCCGTCCGGGCGGCTATTTGCGCATTTTAAAATGCGGTTTTCGCGTGGGCGACAACGCGCCGATGGCGTATGTGGAATTGTTGGACCGCCCTGAACCCGTGCAAATGGAAATCCCCCTTGAAAAAGAGGCGAGCCCAGCGGAGTAAAAAGAAAACATTCATTCTCAACAAAACGCCTCTTTGAGAGGCGTTTTGTTTTTTTAAAAAAAAGAAAGGTTGACCGTGGAAAATTACGCAACAGAAAGTGTATGCGTGCGCGCAGGGCAATTGCGCAGCCCCTTTCGTGAACACGCAGAAGCGCTTTATTTGACATCCAGTTTTGTATTTGATTCCGCCGAACAAGCGGCGCGCTGCTTTGTGAGGGAAGAGGAAGGCTTTGTCTATTCCCGCTTTTCCAACCCTACGGCGCAGATGTTTTGCGATAGGTTGTCCGCTTTGGAGAAAAGCGAAGTTACCTATCCTTTTGCTTCCGGTATGGCGGCGATTATGGCTGCCGTCTTGGGGCACGTGCAAACGGGCGAAGAAATCATCGCGTCCACCCGCTTGTTTGGTTCAACCATCCAATTGTTTAATAATGTTTTGAAGCGCTTAGGAATTAAAACCGTTTACGTTCCGCCGGAAAACCCCGAGGCGTGGGAAAAAGCCGTCACGCCCCAAACGCGTTTTGCCTTTTTGGAAACACCCGCCAACCCTTTGGGAGATATTGCAGATATTGCCGCTATCAGTGAAAGAATGCACCGACACGGTATTATAGTCGCGGTGGACAATTGCTTTTGCACGCCGATTTTGCAACAGCCTTTAAATTTGGGCGCGGATTTGGTCATTCATTCCGCCACCAAATTTATAGACGGGCAAGGGCGCGTGATGGGCGGAACGGTTTCTGGGAAGAAATCGCAGACGGAAGAAATTTTCCGTTTTTTGCGCGCATCAGGCGGCTCTATGTCGCCCTTTAACGCGTGGGTGTTGTTAAAAGGTTTGGAAACTTTGCCTTTGCGGATGAAAGCGCATTCTGAAAACGCTTTGGCGTTGGCAAGGTGGTTGGAAAAACAACCGCAAATTGAACGCGTTTTTTACCCGGGATTGGAATCGCACCCGCAACACGATTTGGCAAAACGCCAACAAAAAGCCTTTGGTGCGGTGCTGAGTTTTGAAGTAAAAGGCGGACAAGAAGCGGCGTGGCGGCTCATCAATCAGTGTAAAATGCTCTCTATCACGGGGAATTTGGGCGATTCTAAAACCACCATCACGCACCCTGCCACCACCACGCACAGTAAATTAAGTGAAGAAGAACACCGTATTGCCGGCATTACCCCCGGTTTGGTGCGTCTTTGCGCGGGCTTAGAAAACGTGGAAGATATTCAACGTGATTTGTCGCGCGGTTTCATTTAAAAAAAATCCACGGTCAACGCAGAAAATTTTCAAAAAAATTGAAGCTTGACCGTGGAAAATTTAAAATGTGCTTTTGAGGAATGTTGAGGCTTTATGGGTTTTTCTCTCTCTAATCTTTTTGCACGTGAAAACAACGAGGAAGAGAATCTGCGCGATTATTACCCGTTGGTGGAGGCGAAAAAGGAAAAGTTTGAAGCGCTCCTGCACACGTTTTTAGAAGAAAAAGAAAGCGAAAACAAATTCAATTTGGCGCGGCAATGCTTGAATTTTGCCTTAACCCACAACACGGGCTATTTTGTGCATCCGGCGTTGGAACATTATTTTTGCACGGTTGCGCAAAGTTTAAGCTTGATTTTAAGTGCGCAAAAATTAAATTTGATTCAAGCCGAGCCTTCTTCTTTTTTGCACGTGTTAACCACGGGTTACAACAGCGGAGTCCACACGCGCTTGGTGGAGCGCTGGATTAAAAACGCGCCGAACAACCAAAAACACAGCGCAGTGATTTTAAATCCCTTAGAAAATGTTTATTTAAAAACTTTAAATGAAAATATCAAGGAAAAAAACGGAAAATTATTTTCTTTTAGGAGTAGTTTAGATTTAAAAGAAAAAGCCTTGCAATTGCGTTTATTGGGAATGCGTTTTGAATATATTATTTTGCACATTCATATGG
>QLIP01030922.1_pt1 | contig 15934 bp, 15 predicted proteins | sample 1769771 | NCBI WGS metagenome assembly QLIP01 (sample SAMN09428762, study PRJNA476227) | Gut metagenome, whole genome shotgun sequencing project. | isolation source: cecum | host: Rhizomys sinensis | place: China: Jinsha town of Minqing, Fujian Province | collected 2013-09-23
CTCCTGTCTCTAGGCTTCAGCCTTCAGTCTCTATATTCAGTCTCATGCTTTAATTTTTGGAGAGGTGGAGGAGGAGGGTGCACCCTACGGCGGAGAGGGTGGCGGGACAGATGTTGGAGAGGTCGTCGGCGGTTGTGTGCCATTCGGGGTCGAACCCTTTGCCGGGGTGGTATTCGATGATGTCGATGGCTGGGATGCCGGCTTTAATGAATTCCATGTGGTCGTCGGTCACTGCGCCGCCTGGTGAGTTGAGGAAGATGTCCGAGAGGTTGAGAGTGGCGGCTTTGTCCCATATTTTAGCGACAAGAGCTGGGTCGGCATCAACCGAGAAGTATTCCTGCGGAATGAGAGCGTCTTTACCACCAACCATATCAAGAAGTATTACCTGCGATGGGCGATACCCCTTAACTGGAGGGTTGGCAACAAAGTGGCGGGTGCCAAGTGCCCAGGAGTTGTCGTCACCGTTGTCCCCCCAGTCTTCGGCGTCGGAAAAGAGGATGTCGACACCGGCTTTTGAACCAGATGCCTGCAGCTGACGCATAATTTCAAGAATTACCGCTACCCCGCTGGCACCGTCGTTGGCCCCCGGGACAGGTAGTTTGCGTTTGGCAGGGTCCGGGTCTTCGTCTGCCCATGGGCGGGAGTCGTAATGAGCCATGAGGAGGATACGCTCTTCTACCTTCGGATTGATTTGTCCAAATATATTGCGGGCGTGCAGGGTTGTACCGTCAAAAGCTTTGAGGTCGGCACGCTGTTCGGTTACATTCACGCCATACTGTTTTAGCTTGGCGGTTATCCAGTCGCCGGCCTTTGCATGGGCTTGGGTGTTAGGGACTCGCGGGCCGAAATCGAGCTGTTTCTTGACGAAGAAGAATGCGGAGTCGGCATCAAATGGAATTTGGGGTATGGCCGCAACTGTAGCGTCCGAATCGGCAGATGAACCGGACGAGTCACTACCGGTGCGCATCTTGGCGCAACCTGCACATAGTAGCGCAATTAATATTGAAGGAAATATTCTATGCATTGAAATGCAAATTTACTAATAATCTATGGAATTATTTAATTATATTTGCACAAAAATCCATAATACACAGAATAAACGTCAAATAAATTAACTGAACCATTTGCTATGAAGAGAAATATATTGATTTCCGGGGCGTTATTGCTTACTGCACTCTGCGGAGCGGGGGCTCCCAAGAGGGTTGCCAAAAGTGAGGCGCAGACAGTAAAGGAATCGATACTTGCCACTCCAGCCAAATCCGGCGGAGTGTATTTTAATTATCCTGTAACGCGTGATTCGATACTGAAGGCTCCGATTGGTTTTAAGCCGGTGTATCTGTCGCACTACGGGCGTCACGGATCGCGCTGGGTGATAGGGACATCGGTGCATCCGAAGGTGGTGAAATGGCTCAAAGCGCAGAAAAAAGGTGACAATCTTACCCCCGAGGGGGAACGGGTGTTAGGTATTGTGGAGCGCAGTGCGCGTCTCAGTGAGGGGAATGAGGGGTCGCTGACCCAGATTGGAGTGCAACAGCACAAGGGTATAGGTGGACGGATGGCAGCACGTTTCCCCGAGCTGTTCAAGGATGGAGATACGATTTATGCCCGCTCGTCGGTGGTGCCGCGGTGCGTGGTGTCGATGGCAGGCTTTGTCGAAGGGGTGAAGGAAGCAGCACCCGGGGTGGTGATGAACATGCAGGCCAACGAGGGGGATATGGCTTATCTGGTTTATCACAGCAAGATGGCCGATGCCCTGCAGAAACGGGCTACCGTTGAGTATCAGCGTTTTCAGCCCGTGCTCGACTCACTCACCGCCAGTGAGGCAACCGCAGCAAAGCTGTTTAAGGACCCTACAAAGGTTGAAAACAAGCCTAATATGATGCGTTATCTCCATGATATAGCTTCTGACTTTCAGTGTGTAGACTATCCAAATGAGGATTTGCTGTCGGTATTTACCGCCGAGGACCTGGTGTCGCAGTGGAAATATAAGAACCTGGACATGTATCTGCGTCACGGGATGAGTCCAGCCACCAACTATGAGGGTGCTCTCTGTTCCAAGTCGCTGCTTAAGAATATAATAGACGAGGCCGACCGGGGACTTAAAGGTGGAAGCAAGGTTAATCTGCGGTTTGGTCATGACATAATACTGATGCGCCTTCTTTCGTATCTGAATGTGGGTGAAAACATAGGACTTCGCAGCAGCAATCCGGAGGAGATATGTGCCAAATGGCTGGTGCATGAAATTACTCCGATGGCGGGTAACCTGCAGCTGATATTTTATCGCAATGCGTATGGGGAGGTGTTGATGACTGCGCGTCTCAATGAGCAACCCATCAAGATTCAGAATCTTTCCCACTATCCGGGGCACCCCTATTTTTACAAATGGGAGAGTGTACGCCGCCAGTGGGAACAGCTTGCAAAATAATGTGTTAAATCCGTGCCCGTAAAATAATGCACGTCCGTAAAATAGAATAATCCGCATCCGTAAGGGTGCGGATTTTTTAGTGTTAAATAAACGTTTTTTTTGATTATTAACTAAGGAGCGGTCAGGGTTAAAAAAAGTTTGCTAAAAAAATCGCTATTTTTGCAAACGATTTTCTTGCTATGGGAACTAGGTCTAATGCAGTTCCCGGATAGTGCGACATCTAAGGAAATCATGAGCGATAGGAAAGGTTCGAAGTGATTCGGACATGTATGAAAACACAGAGAATCAGGGAGCCGGTGCCGGTAGGTGTTTTCCCGGAGCGGCAGGATTCTCAATTAAAGATTACGAAATTGTCAATAAAAATTACCCAAAACAATCAGAAACACCCGAGTGTACTTGTGTCGTTGCTCCCCATAGCAACCCTACTTTTGTTTTTTGTCGGTCTGCTCGTATTTAAAGGGGCAGATGCCATATCGGAATACAGTCATGTAGCCCTGCTTGGCGCCTCGGCGCTGGCATTGCTGCTGGCATGGGTTAGTGGTACACTTAGTCGCAGCGAACTCAGTTATGGTGTCAACCGGAGTGCCGAGCAGATTATGCCCACTGTGCCGATGCTGATATTTATCTCGATGGTTTCCACCACGTGGATGCTCAGCGGTGTAGTCCCCACGCTTATTGATTATGGTATGCGTGTTCTCAACCCCACTTTCTTCCTTGTTATAGCCTGTGCCGTGTGTGCCGTTATTTCGGTGCTTACCGGTAGCTCGTGGACCACGATTGCCACTATCGGAGTAGCCTTTATGGGTATCGGTACGGTGATGGGGTATAGTGCAGGGTGGACAGCAGGTGCCATTATATCGGGAGCTTATTTCGGAGATAAGGTTTCGCCGCTAAGCGACACCACCGTAGTAGCCTCGTCGGCCTGCGGAGTAGATCTCTTTAAGCATATCCGCTACCTGAGCCACAGCACCGTGCCGGCCATGAGCATAGCGCTTGTGGTGTTTGCACTCCGTGGCATCTTTGGCACGCACATCAGTGCCGGTGGCGCCGAGGAGCTACTGTCTCGCCTTGACGGAATGTTCAATTTCACCCCATGGGTGTTTGTTATACCCGCCGCCACGGTGGTAATGCTCGCAATGCGACTCAGCACCACCCTGACACTCGGAATGAGTTCGATGCTTGGACTAATCGGTATAATAGTGCTTCAGCCGCAGCTATTCAGCACCCTTGTCGGGATGCACGGCTCGTCGGCAGCCGACTATATCGGGGGTATCTATGGTTTTCTTATAGATCCGACCGAATTCAGCACCGGACTTGCTACTCTTGACTCGCTTGTAAGCACCGGAGGTGTCGACGGTATGCTCTCGACCGTCAAGCTGATAGTTTGTGCCATGGTGTTCGGTGGAGTGCTGATGGGGACCGGTATGCTCACATCGCTCTCATCGGCAATAACCACAAGGTTGAGTCGCCGTTTCCCCACAGTTGCAGCTACGGTAGGTAGCGGTCTTTTCCTTAACGCATGTACTGCCGACCAGTATCTGGCCATTATTATCGGTGGGAATATGTATAGCGACGTGTATCGCCGGGCTGGGCTGGAGTCGAAGCTGCTGAGTCGCACCATGGAGGATTCGGTGTCGGTAACATCGGTGCTTATACCGTGGAATACCTGCGGAATTACCCAGAGCACCGTCTTGGGAATCAGTACCTTTGCATATTTTCCGTACTGTCTTTTCAATTATCTTTCCCCATTGATGACACTGCTGCTGGCATATACAGGGTATAAGATAAAACAACTGAAGCCGACCACTGCCAGTGCCGCGTCGGGAGTGGCAGCAAAGCGTGCCATGCGATAAAAATAATAATCTGCGAAAAAATAGCAATCTGCCCCGTTCGCGGGGCAGATATATAGAAGCAAAAAAAAAGAGATGCTCATTGAGCATCTCTTTTTTTTGCTGAGTCGGGGTGAGGCGACTCGAACGCCCGACCTCTACGTCCCGAACGTAGCACGCTACCAACTGCGCTACACCCCGATTCCTTTTGCGGTGACAAAGTTAATACAAATAATCCAAACCGCAAAATATTTTTATGCAAATTACTGTTTTGTGATTTCTAAAGGGGAGTTTACTGACTAATGGTCAAGAATATAATCAGCGCAGACAAACTCACTAGAATGATGTTGAAAAGTGATAGTCGCCATGCAATACGTTCCTTGCCGGGCTTGGAAATAAGTATGGCCTGAAAAATTGATATTGCAAACGACAGTACCGGTATGGGTAGAAACAACCCTCTCTCTTCAACCTCAATCAGGTGTGGGAGTGCAAGCGCTATTGCTGTGTAGGTGAAAGTGGTGGCAATGATTATCAGCGTTGCGATGGTGCGTGTGCGGGGGCGTTCAACAACTTCAGCCCAGCGGTCGGATTTGCCGTGGCTGAAAGTAAACCCTATGATAAGATGGCAGTTTAGAGCCATGATTCCGATTACAAAGCCGATGATAACCCCCGGATAGAAGTCCCACCACAACAGATTGCTGATATTCTGATAGTTCCCAATCTCCACAAGCTCGGTGCTAATGACGCCTATGGGTCCGAATAGCAGAAATGTAATTGCCGGGAACAGGACGGAGCGTATCAGGGGTCGTTTGCCAATAAAGTTCAGCAGTTCGACAGCCACCAGGATACCCCCGATAATAATAAACCACCATTCGCCATATATAAACAGCGCCAACCCTATGGTGCAGGTAAACACAACGTAGGTATAGATACCGTCCTTGAGGAGCTGGAGGATATACGGGATGGGGTATTCCTGGCCGGAGCTTTGCATTCCTGCCAGACGTTGACTTGAAATAAAGCCGTATTTAATGTCGTAATACGTGTGGATAATGTTGTTTGTGCTCTGCATGAATATTGCAAAAACCAGACATAGACACATCGGCAGGACGGCAAAATTACCGTGCGCCGCTGCTGCTGCGGAACCACCGAGCACGGCAGCGATGCCGAGCCACAGAGTTTGCAGTCCGCTGGCTTTTATTACAATCTGCATTCCATTCATAGGCAAATGAAGCTTGGGTTTATAGTGGAGCCACTTATTGATAAAGAATAAACATCTATAGATGTTAAAAAGTTTTATAAAACAAAGCCCCTCCGCGTGGAGGGGCTTTATTTAATGCGGGGTGTATTATTTAATTGTGAACAGACACACTAAGAGAGATGACACTCCGATGGCGACCCACAGAATAATGGCCTGTACCATAGGTTTGACGCCAACTTCGCGGATAACCTTGAGGCTGAGGCTTGCACCGATGGCGAAGAGGACAGCCACGAGAGCCTGTTTTGAGAGGTCTACAATTACCTTGTAAACTGGAGCTGTGTACTCGGCAATAGAGGCGGGGGGGTAGGTGTTGATAGCCATTGCCACCACAAAGAGGAGGATAAACCATGGAATTGAAACCTTAGCTTTCCCCTCGCCATGCTGGTCCTTGCGGAAGTACCAGATGGTGAAGAATGCCAACGGGATAATCCAGAGTGCACGTGTACACTTGATGAGTGTGGCGAGCTCGCATGCTTCGGCAGAGTAGGCAGCACCGGCACCGACTACCGAAGAGGTGTCGTGGATGGCGATAGCGGCCCATGTACCGAACTGAGCGTCGCTCATGTTAAAGAGGTGACCGAGCGGGGGGAAGATAAACAGTGCAATGGCGTTAAGGATAAAGATCACGCCGAGCGAAACAGCCATATTTTTTTCGTTGGCTTTCATTACGCCACCCACCGCTGCAATGGCAGAGCCACCACAGATGGCAGTACCGGCCGAGATGAGGTAAGAGGCCTTGTCGTTGATTTTCATCCAGCGACCCAGAAGGATACCGAGAATCATGACACCGATAACCGAAACGATGGTGAATACCATACCCTCGGCGCCGGACTGAAGACTCTTCTGGAGATTCATGCCGAAACCAAGGCCAACCACCGATGCCTGAAGAAGATACTTGGAGAGTTTTTTGTTAAACTTAGGGAAGGGTGTTCCGAAAGCAATTGCGAAAATCAGACCCATGAACAGAGCGGTGGCGGGGGTTACCACCTCGACGCCGAAGAGCATCTTGAATGGGAAAATCATGAATGCCAGCATAATCCAGTACAATGGACGTGCCAGGGACGACATTTTGTTGACAAAAGAATTATTCTCTTTTGCCTTGTGCTTGTTACCTTTCATTGAGGTTAAATGCTAAATAATCGAAAAATTATATTAAGTACACCATAAAATCGGCACAAACTTCGACTTTTGTGCATTTTTTTTATGGTCTGACATTGCAAAATTAATAAAGATGAAGTAAATTTGCAATTAATTGTGTGCCTAAGTGTAGGTGAATTCATCAAAATATCAAATAATTATACTCTATTAACGGTGAGAATGCAGAGAGTCAAAATACACAGAGAGGGAACAGCGATATTGATTATTCTATTTTTAGTGCTCGTCGGGTTGAATATTCCAATATGGCTTTATATGCCGCCGGTGGTAATTCCGGGGATATTCACGCTGCTGAGCCTGGTGGGGTATTCATTTCTGTTTAACTTTTTTCGCTGTCCTGTGCGCCACTACAAGGGGGTGCGCAAGAACCATGTGGTGAGCTCGGTCGACGGTCGCGTAGTGGCTGTGGAGCGTGTTCGCGAGGATGAGTATATGAAGTCGGAGGCAATTATGCTTTCGGTGTTCATGTCTCCGTTGAATGTGCATGCCAACTGGTATCCAGTTGACGGCACCGTGGAGTATGTGCGTCATCACCGTGGGCGCTTCCTGTCGGCCTATCTGCCGAAGGCGAGCACCGAAAATGAGCGCAGCACCGTGGGTATACGGTGTGAAAACGGGCAGAACATCACAGCGCGTCAGATAGCAGGTGCTATGGCACGCCGCATTGTTACCTATGCCCGCAAGGGGATGCATGCATCCATCGATGAGCATTTCGGCTTCATCAAGCTTGGCTCGCGCGTGGACCTCTATCTCCCGGTGGACTGCGAGATTCTGGTAAAGATAGGGGATGTGACCCGCGGTGGAGTGACACCTGTGGCGAAACTCAAGGATAAGTAGTTGTAATAGTTCTGGGGATTGGGACATTGGGGGGATTCATTTTTTGAATCATAAAATATATTGATATGAACGTGATACGCAAGAATATACCGAATGCAATAACCTGCATCAACGCCTTGTCGGGGTGTATAGCAATAATATTTGCCCTCAAGGGGGATGCGGAGGTGTGCGGTATGCCGGCATATATGTGGAGCTACCTCTTTATCGGTATAGCGGCGGTGGCAGACTTTCTGGACGGGTTTATGGCTCGTCTGCTCGGTGCATATTCCGACATGGGTAAGGAGCTCGACTCGCTCTGCGATGCCGTCAGTTTTGGTGTTGCTCCCGGTATGCTGCTGTTTTCTGCCCTCGCCGGCTCACCGTGGCAGTGGGCAGCACTGTTGATTCCGGTGGCAGGGGTGCTCCGTTTGGCACGCTTTAATGTGGATACCCGTCAGACGGTAAATTTTATCGGATTGCCGATACCTGCCAACGCCATCTTCTGGATAGGGTACACAATGTATATATACTCCGGAGCTTCGGCACTGGCAGCATGCTGGGTTGTGGTACCCGTGCTGTTGCTGGAATGCTGGCTTATGCTGTCGCCGCTTCCCCTCTTTTCGCTTAAATTCAAGAGCTATGGGTGGAAGGGTAATGAATTTCGCTGGCTTCTGATAGTGCTGACACCGGTGTTGCTAATCTGCCTGGGACTTTACGGTTTTCTGTGGGTCATAGTCAGCTACCTGGTGCTCGGAGCCCTCGATGCAATGCGTCACGGCAAAGCGAAGTAAAGAGGGGGTCACCATCTTTTGGCATAAGATTTGCAACTATGCCGTTATACTCACTAATTTAAAATAAATGGGGATTATAATCATACTTTTACTGTTCATAGTGCTTCCGTTGCTATGGCCCAGAATATCACCTTATATCAACAGGTGGATACAGCGGTTTATGGCACGACGCGCAGAGGAGATGATGCGTCGCATGGCCGGTATGCCAAGCCGAAAGGAAGAGGAGCGCCGGGCACGGGAACGCGAAAAACGCTCGCGCAGGGAGCGTAGCAGCAATAACAGCCGACGTAGCAAATCGGCAACTCAGCCAGCAGGCGACATGCACCGCAGCATGCAGGAATATGCTGAAGATGTTGAGTATGTCGAAATCAAGGAATTTCACAGCACAACAATCTCCGAGGAAACAGTAGGCTCCGGTCCGCACAAAAAGCGTGTGGTTGTAGAGTCGCAGGTTTCGGATGCTGAGTACACCATAATAAGATCTTGATATGCGCACACTGTTTGTATCGGACCTTGACGGAACCCTGATGGGTAGAGATTCGCGCATCTCGCAGCGGTCGCAGCAGATGCTGAATGAGGCGATAGCTTCGGGTAAATTGTTTACAATCGCCACGGCTCGCACCCCCGCCACTGTGTCCAAGATAGTAAAAGATGTGGATATGCAGCTGCCGGCCATCGTAATGACCGGGGCAGCAGAGTGGGATTCGCGCACCGATTTATATTCGGACCAGCGGTATATGGACCCGGTCTGTGTCAAAGAGTTGATAGAGTGTTTCCACCGTATGGAATACCCCATTTTCCTGTTTACTCTCCAAGATCAGCTTATAAACATATACCATCTGGGTGGGAAGCTGAATCCGCTGGAACAGCAGTTTATGGACGAACGTAAGGATTCACCCTACAAGCGGTTTCATATCGAGCCAGACGGAAGCGAAATTATCCCTGCCGACCTCTCGCACACCATTCTCTTCTATGCCATCCAGCCCACTGAGCACTCTTGGCGCACATATCAGGAGATGCAGAAAGTAGACGGGATTCGCCCACAGTTCTACCATGATTTTTATGGACCGGAAATAGGTATTGTCGAGGCCTTTTCCCCCCTTGCCACCAAAGCGAATGCTGTGGAGGATATGAAGCGCCGTACCGGTGCCGGCCGTGTTGTGGTATTTGGCGACAACCTTAACGATATACCGATGATGGAGATTGCCGACATAGCCGTGGCGGTAGATAATGCCCTCCCCGAAGTCAAGGAGAAGGCGGATATCGTAATCGCTCCCAATACCGCCGACTCGGTAGCGGAATTCATATTGAACTTCAAGGAAGATTAGTCGAGATATATTAAAGATAATCAAGGCGATGGGAGGTAAAACAGAGGGGGATAAACTCCGCAGAATAAAATATACGTTCGACCGCCGGACGGGGAAATATGCCATAATTGCAGCCTTTGCAATTGTGGCTATTGTGTTTCTGCTCATCAGTGATTCCCTTATCAAGGAGCTTGCCAGTCAGGAGCGTGAGCGGATGGACTTGTGGGCGCATGCCACCCAGAGGCTGGCCAAGGCCGACACCGATTCGGACTTTGACCTGCTGCTCAGCATTATTTCGGCAAATAACAATATCCCTGTTCTGATTACCGACAAGGATTTGAATATCACCGAATTCAGAAACTTTACCCTACCCGATAAAAAGGATCGCAATCAGCTTGACTACAGGCAGCTGTCGCAGAAAAACAAGGACTACCTCGAGTCGAGGGTGCGGAAAGCAGCAGCCGGTCGCACGTTGCATGAACTAGCACGCGACAATCGCCATTTTATTGAAATTGAGCTTTCGCACGGTAGGAATCAGTATATATATTTTGAGGACTCCCATCTATTGCGGTCGCTGAGTCTGTATCCGTATATACAGATGGTGGTGATGTTGCTGCTGGCGCTGATTATATATTTGGCAATGGTCTACACCAAGCGTGCCGAGCAGAACAGGGTGTGGGTCGGGTTGTCCAAGGAGACCGCCCACCAGCTCGGCACCCCCATCTCGTCGCTAATGGCGTGGAGTGAGTATCTGGGGGCAATCGGTGTCGAGCGAGAGGTAACATCGGAAATTGACAAGGATGTGAAGCGGTTGTCGGTAATTGCCGACCGCTTCTCAAAGATTGGTTCGCGTCCTGAAATGCAACTCGAGTATCTGAATGATATCATAGGGAAGTCGCTTGACTATATGCAGACGCGAATCTCGGGAAAGGTTAAGATTAGTATGCACCTCTCTGCAGACGACCATGGCGTTATGCTCTCGCGCCCCCTGGTGGAGTGGGTGATGGAAAACCTCACCAAGAACGCAGTGGACGCAATGCAGGGTGAGGGGAGAATAGATGTAACTACCGGCAGCGACCGCGGGGTGATATGGGTGGAGGTCAAGGATACCGGCAAGGGGATAGCACGCAAGAATTTCAAGACGGTCTTTAATCCGGGTTATACTACCAAAAAGCGAGGCTGGGGGTTGGGACTTACCCTGGTAAAGAGGATAATCGAGGATTATCACGGGGGACGGATTTTTGTAAAAAGTTCTGAAATTGGTGTCGGAACCGTTTTTAGAATCGAATTTCCTGAGGCACGCTGATTGATTGCAAAATTTTTATTAACTTTGCACATTACAGATTATAGAAAACAACTTCAGTATCTATGGATATATCCTATAAATGGCTTAAACGCTTCATTGACGTGGACCTCTCGCCTGTGGAGCTCGCAGCAACGCTTACTTCTCTGGGTCTGGAATGTGACACCGTTGAGGAGGTGGAAAGTATCCGCGGCGGACTCCGCGGAATCGTGATTGGCAAGGTTCTTACATGCGAGGACCATCCTGATTCGGACCATCTGCATGTCACCACGGTGGATCTCGGGGGTGACGCTCCGGTGCAGATTGTTTGCGGTGCACCCAATGTGGCAGCCGGTCAGACAGTGGTTGTAGCCACTGTTGGCACCACACTCTATGATGGTGACAAGGAGTTTCAGATTAAGAAGTCAAAAATACGCGGTAAAGAGTCGTTAGGCATGATTTGTGCCGAAGATGAAATCGGTATCGGTCACGACCATGCCGGCATCATTGTGCTCGACAGCGAGGTGGCTCCCGGCACCCCCGCCGCTGAATATTATAATGTGGAGAGCGACTACCGTCTGGAGGTGGAGCTCACCCCCAACCGTGTGGACGCGGCTTCGCATTTTGGTGTAGCCCGCGACTACAAGGCACGTGTTTGGAGCCTTATCAATCAGGGTCTTTGCGACTGCAAATATCCCGAGGTTACACTCCCCGACACCGCATCGTTTGCCCCCGACAGCGAGGAGGATGCGGTGACAGTCCGCGTGGAGGATACCGAAGGGTGCCCCCGCTACACCGGCGTTACAGTGCGCGGTGTGGAGGTTAAGGAATCGCCCGAGTGGCTCAAGAACCTTCTGCTTGCAGCAGGGCAGCGCCCCATCAACAATATCGTGGACATTACCAACTTTGTGCTGCTCGGCATCGGTCAGCCACTCCACTGCTTTGACCTTGCTAAGGTTAAGGGTGAGGAGATTGTGGTTCGCACATGCCCCGCAGGGACAAAATTTACAACACTCGACGGTGTGGAGCGTGAACTCCATGAAGCCGACCTGATGATTTGCAACGCGCAGGAGCCGATGTGTATCGCTGGTGTGTTCGGTGGTCTGGAGTCGGGTGTGACCATGGACACCAAGAGCGTGTTTATTGAGAGTGCATACTTCAACCCCACCCGTGTGCGTCGCACAGCGCGTCGTCATGGTTTGAATACAGATGCATCGTTCCGCTATGAGCGCGGTGCCGACCCCTCCATCACACCCTATGCAGCGCGTCTTGCCGCCGTGATGGTTAAGGAGCTTGCCGGTGGCGAAATCTGCGGCGACCTCAAGGATGTATACCCGTCGCCCATCGAGCCGGCCAAGATTGAATTCTCGCTCAGTTACTGCAATCGCCTTATCGGTAAGGAAATACCTGCTGAATTGGTGAAGTGTATTCTCAAAGCCTTGGAAATCAAGGTTGAGGAAACAGCCGATGACGATGTTCTGAACCTTACCGTACCCACCTACCGTGTAGACGTAACACGCCCCTGCGACGTGGTTGAGGAGATTCTCCGCGTTTATGGATATAACAATGTAGAAATCGACAGCCGCATGAGCCTTTCGCTCTCTCAGCGCGGTGCTACCGATGAGAGCTACTCGATGCAGCATCTTATCAGCGAGCAGCTCACAGCAGCCGGTTTCTCCGAAATAATGAACAACTCGCTCACTGCCGTTAGCTATTACGAGGGTTCCGAACTCTTCCCGCTCGAGGGTTGTGTAAAGTTGATGAATCCGCTCAGCTCCGACCTCGGTGTGATGCGTCAGACTCTCCTTTATGGCGGTCTTGAGTCGGTGGCTCACAATGTGAACCGTCGCATGCCCGACCTTAAGTTCTATGAGTTCGGTAATGTTTACTCGTTTGACGCTGCCAAGGAGGTGAGCGAAGCAAAACCGTTGGCTCAGTACTCGGAGCGCGCCATGCTCGGTATCTGGATGACCGGTGCCAAAGAGGCGGCTTCGTGGAATGTTAAGAGTGTCGAGACATCTGTTTATGACCTTGCCGGTGTGGTGCTTAATATTTTCCGTCGTCTTGGACTCGCTTCGGGTGCCTACACTCAGAGCCAGAGCAGCGATGAGATTTTCTCTGCAAAGCTCGAATTTACAGCCCGCAGCGGAAAGCGCATTGCCGAGGTAGGTGCCGTTAGGGGGGGAGTGCTGAAGAAATTCGGTATTGAACAGCCCGTGTATTTCGCTGCAATCGAGTGGGATACCCTCTTTAAGCTGACAGTTAAAAACCGCGTGTACTACAAGGAGCTTCCCAAGACTCAGAGTGTGGACCGTGACCTCGCCCTGCTCGTTGACAAAGGTGTGAAGTTTGAGGAGATTGAGGGTGTGATTCGCAAGGCAGAGCGCAAGCTACTGCAGGAGGTGCGCCTGTTTGACGTTTACGAGGGTAAGAACCTCCCCGCAGGTAAGAAATCGTATGCGGTTTCCATCAAGCTGCAGGATATGGACAAGACCCTTAACGACAAGCAGATTGATAACTCCATGAACCGCATCATCGACGCCCTCAAGGGTATGGGTGCCGAACTGCGCTAATGAATGCATTATGCATATGCATAATTCATAATGCATAATTCATAATTCATAATTCATAATGCATAATGCATAATTCATAAATGTGGCTCGCTTTGAGTCCAGTGTGAGCCCAAAGGGCGAAAAGCCGCCGCAAAAGCCGCCTCAAAAAGCCGCCGCAAAAGCTGCCGCGAAAAGCCGCCGCGAAAAGCCGCCGCGAAAAGCCGCCGCAAAAGCCGCCGCGAAATGCCGCCGCCTCGCGTGCTAATGACTAAATTATCAGCCGGATTCCGGCCTAAAGACTAACGACTTAGAAAGAAAGAAATAACATACAATGGGAAGAGCATTTGAATATCGTAAAGCCCGCAAGATGAAACGCTGGGGCAATATGAGCCGTACGTTTACACGTATCGGTAAGGAAATCACAATCGCCTGCAAGAGCGGCGGTCCCGACCCGGACATGAACCCCCGTCTCCGCGTTCTTATGCAGAATGCAAAGGCAGCAAACATGCCCAAGGATACCGTGGAGCGTGCCATCAAGAAGGCAACCGACAAGGATGCCGGCGATTACAAGGAGATTGTATATGAAGGATACGGACCTTTCGGTATCGCAATCGTTGTTGAAACTGCTACCGACAACAATCAGCGTACCGTAGCCAACGTGCGCAGCTACTTCAACAAGTTTGGAGGCTCGCTCGGCACACAGGGTTCACTTTCGTTTATGTTTGACCACAAGAGCGTGTTCCATGTGAAGCCGAACCCCGAGATTTCGGCCGACGAGTTTGAGCTCGAGCTTATGGACTTTGATGCTGAAATGGAGGCTGAAGAGGAAGAATGGCTCATCTATGGCGCCTTCGACCAGTTCAACAACCTTCAGAAGTTCTTTGAAGACAAGGGTATTGAGATTGTCTCAGCTGAATTTGAGCGCATCCCTACCGACTACAAGGAGGTAACTGCCGAGCAGCGTGAGCAGCTCGAGAAGCTTCTGGAGAAATTTGAAGACGACGAAGACGTACAGAACGTGTTCCACAATATGAAGGAAGAGGAGTAATCCCTGGCTTTCACCCCTTATTACCATCGGCCTCCGGCCTCGGCGCAATGTCGAGACCGGAGGCCGATGAGCGTTATGGGTGCACCTTTTTTTGGTAGGGTGATGAGTGTTAATGATGGGGGTGGGAGAGGGAGTCGAAGATGAGCTCGGCGGTGTAGTCGGCGGCGATGGAGTTGCCGAGCTTGCGGTTCATGAGCTTGTAGCCTGCCAGCTGCCAGTCGCGGCGCGGGGAGGGCTGCAGCAGCGGAGACAGCTCGCGGGCAATGGAGTCGACGGTGCATTGGTGCACCAGGAGCTCGGGGACTATGCTGTTCCCGACAATCAGGTTGGGGAGCGAGACATATTTAACTTTAAGCAGCTTCTCCATAATCTTGTAAGAGAGCTTGAGACCATTGGCGCGATACACCACCACCTGCGGGGTGCCGATGAGTGCCGTTTCGAGTGTCGCGGTACCCGAGGTTACAACCGCAGCCTGTGAGTACTTGAGCAGAGTGTGCGTGCATCCGAAAACCACCTTGAGTCCGGGGTCTTGAGCCATCTCCCGATAGAACTTTTCGGGGACAGCCGGTGCGGCGGCAACGATATATTGGAACTCGGGAAACCGCTTGGCAGCGGCTATCATCAGCGGGAGGTTATTGCGGATTTCGCCGCGGCGTGAGCCGGGGAGGAGTGCAATGATGGGGCGGTCGTCCGAAATCCCCTGGCGTTCGCAGAAATGCTTTTTCGGGGGGATGTGACCGAGGCTGCGGGCAATTTCCTGAACCGACGGGTTCCCCACGTATGTGACGTTATAACCGTGCTTTTTGAAAAAAGAGACCTCGAAGGGGAGGATGGAGTAGAGTCTGTCCACATATTTCTTGATATCCTTGACGCGCCATTCCTTCCAGGCCCATACCTTTGGGGAGATGAAATAGTGAACCGGAATGCCGAGCGAGTGGGCATATTTGGCCATCTTGAGGTTGAACCCCGGGTAGTCAACAAGAATCAGGGCATCAGGACGGAAGTCGCGAATAAGTGTGCGGGCCTGCTTGAAGTTGCGCATAATCTGCGGCATCTTGCGGATAACCTCGCTGAACCCCATAACGTTCATCTGGTCGTAGTGCAGGTCGGGGGACTTCCCCGCCTCTTTTTCCATCAAGTCGCCACCAAAGAAGCGGAATTCGGCTTCTGAATCAACTTTTTTCAATCCCTTGATAAGATCTGCAGCGTGTAAATCGCCCGAGGCCTCGCCGGCCACCAACATATATTTCATACTTTTAAATTCTGAGTTATATTAGGGGGTATTTCCCGATTTTGTTAAAGCAGGGGTATCGCTCTAAGGATATCGCTCTAAAATGTACCGTAACCCCTCACATCTATAATATCAACGTCCGGAAACCGTTTTTATTTAAAGAAGTAGTTTAAACAACTTCATTTTAGACCTCGTTACCAAAAAAATGTTAACGCCAGGGGCGGCTATCGTCGAGGAAAA
>QLIP01043235.1_pt1 | contig 15905 bp, 14 predicted proteins | sample 1769771 | NCBI WGS metagenome assembly QLIP01 (sample SAMN09428762, study PRJNA476227) | Gut metagenome, whole genome shotgun sequencing project. | isolation source: cecum | host: Rhizomys sinensis | place: China: Jinsha town of Minqing, Fujian Province | collected 2013-09-23
GACAGCAAAGCAAGCCCTGAAGGGCTTTGCTACCCTATTGCTTGCTTTTTCCAGATTAAGAGCTGGGTCTGGCCAAAAAGGCGCTCGCCAACAAGGCTTACTCCGGCAATTTCCGAAAGCGCAATCCCTTTTTCAATTTCCGCGCAGATAAAGGACCCCGGCGCAAGCCAGGCATTTTCCAAAAGCAGGTTGAGCGCCGGGAGCGCAAGATTCTTACCGTAAGGCGGATCAATGAAGGCCAGGGCAAAATTTTCCGTTGGCCTGCGGCGCAAAAAGCGCAAGGCATCTTCCTTAATGGCCTGAGCTTGCCCCAAAAGGCCAAGATTGGCGATATTCTGTGCAAGGCAGCGCAAGGCTTTTGCAGAATTTTCCACAAAGACTGCCCTGGGCGCGCCGCGGCTTATGGCTTCAAGGCCAAGGCTGCCGCTGGCCGCAAAAAGATCCAGGCAGGCGCTGGCTGAGAAGTCAAGCCCCCTGGCCGCAAGCATGGAGAACAGCGCCTCGCGGGTGCGGCCCATTGCCGGGCGAAAGCCCTCAGACTCAACTGTGCTTAATTTGCACCCACCAAGGTTGCCGGCTATGATCCGCATGGCTGCTCAGCCCGCATTGGCCGCCGCCTGGGTCTTGTGCCCCAGGGTCTTGAGCTTTTGCAGAAAAACCTTGATGTCTATGGGCTTGGTCAGGAAATCATCCATGCCTGAAGCCATTGCTCGCTCCATGTCTTCGCGAAAAGTGTTTGCCGTGCAGGCATAGATGCGCACAGTGCGCGCATCGGCCCTGGACAGGCCGCGAATGGCGCTGGCCGCCGCACAGCCATCGAGGACAGGCATCTGCATATCCATAAGAATAATATCGAACTCACCAATGCCTGAACTGCGGAAGATGTCCAGGGCCACCTGGCCGTTTTCCGCATGTACCACAGCAAAGCCCTCATCGCTGAGCAATTCCATGAGAAATTCGGCATTGAACTCGGCATCCTCGGCCAGGAGGATCTTCAGCGCGCGCTCGCCCTGCTCCCCTGGCACAGCCTCAGTGCCGCCAGCTGTGGCTGTACGCGCTTCCAGCCTGGGCGCATAAGCGCTGGCAAAAGCCTGGGCTTCGCCGCTACGCTCCTCGGGGGCATCCAGCTCGCAAAGCGTGCCTTCAAGTACCGGGCCAAGCTCCTCGCGCTCAGCCGCGCTTGCCAGATCAAGAGGCAGGCGCACCAGAAAAGTTGTGCCCTTGCCCAGTTCGCTGGCAACCTCAATGCTTCCGGCCATGGCCGTGACCAGTTCCCTGGTGATCGGCATGCCCAGGCCCGTGCCCTTGATGCTGTTGCCGTGGGCCGAATTATGCTCCTGGGCAAAGGGGTCAAAGATGCGCTTGAGAAATTCCTGGCTCATGCCGATGCCGGTATCGAAGCAGCTAAAGCTTGTCTGCACCTGGCCGGAAGCCAGCTGCTCCTGGCTGACTTTCAGTCGGATTTCCCCGCCGCTGGGGGTGAACTTGACCGCATTGCCGACAATATTGGTCAGCACCTGCTTGATCCGCCGTTCATCGCCGCGCAAGGCAGGCCAGGGCAAGTCCTTTTCCACAATCAGCCTGGTTCCACGGCCCTTGGCATTGCTGCTTTGCATCAGCCAGACATCATCGAGAAGCGCGGCCAGGGAAAAGGGCTTGGCCACAATGTCGATTTTGCCAGCCTGGAGCTTGGACATATCGAGAATATCGTTGAGCAGGGAGAGCAGATAGTCAGCCAGGCTGCGCGACTTGCCAAGCCAGTTCTTAATCTGGCTCAGGCGCTCGGCTTCGCCAATATGGCTTGAAATGAGGTAGTTGAGTCCGATGATCCCGTTGAGCGGCGTTCTAATCTCATGGCTCATATTTGAGAGGAACTCACTGCGCACGCGCACTGCCTCCTGGGCGCGGCTCAGCCTCTGTTGCGTAAACATGGCATAGAGCATGAGCAGGCTTAACACCAGCACCACCATACCCAGAAGGGCCAGACAAAGCAGGGTAAAGGCCGTCTGGCGCTCCAGAATCAGCTCATTGTTCACGCTGATCAAAAAATACCAGTCCAGGGTTTCAGCCCCGGAAAAAGGCACGAGATAGAGCAGCTTTTTCTCGCCCGCAAAATCCACGTTCAGGCTAAAGCTCTCATGCCTGAGCATCATGGCCTGGACTTGGGCAGAGCCAAGTGAGCTATGTTTGGCCTGGGCCAAGAGGGCAAAAAAATTGCGTCCCTTATCGACAATGGCATCCCGGCTTTCGCCCACCAGAATATTGCCGTCAAGGTCAAGCAGGGCGCTCACGCCATTGGCTACGCCGTCAGTGACAAAGCTCTTGGTGATCAGGTGATCGCGCAGAAACTTGAGTTCCGAAAGCCCGATCAGGCCCACCATGCGCTGCCCGGCAATGCGCACATTTTTCAGCTTTTGGGCATAGAGCAGGTATTCGCCAGCCATTGCATTAAGCGGAAGCGAGTCCGCCGCGCCTTTTGCGTCAGTCAAAGTGTCCAGGCGCAAAACCATGGATTCCGGCGCCTGGGGGCGGAATAGATTGTGAAAGCCCGTGCGGCTGATGACCCTGGCTAAGCGCGAATCCTCTGGCCCGGCGCTGTAAACCTTGCCGTCTTCAGAGAGCAGGTAGAGCTTGGTGAAAAAGGTGCTGGCGCTTTCGATTTCCAGGCGCTTTTTCAGAGCCTGGACCTCTTTTGGCCCGTTAAGCTCAAGGCGTTTGCCAACGCCATCAAGCTCATCGAGAAAAAACTCGAGAATGGTCTGGATGGCGCGTTTGTCGTGCTCTGCTGTTTCCTGCACGCTGTGGAGTACATAGCTCTCCACCAGGCCGCGCAAGCGCACAGTGTAGGCCAGGCTAAGGAGCGTGGTCAGGATACCGAAAAGCAGAATGAGCTTGAGATAAAAAAAATTGCCGTGCGCCTGCATCTTGAAAATGCCTTGACTCCCGGGCAAGCGGCCCTGGGAGATCCCCTGGCCAGATTATCAGCCCCAAATTCATTTTTTTACCATCAAGGCCAGGCAAGCTCAAGGGCTAAGGCAGGCTGGCTTGCGGCGGGAGGGATGCAATACGGGGAGTGCACTAAAAGAGCCTGGAAAAACCAGATAAGGACTGGCCTGAACAGAAGGGCTTCAGGCAGGATGCTTGACTACGAAGGGAAGGAGACCGAAGAACGGGGAATCAGAAGCCAAGCCAGCCAAAGTCCAAAAAAAGCGCCCCGGTGATGCGGGGCGCTTGGCTGTGTTTTGTGCGGTCTTTTTTAGTTGCGGCTTTTCTGGATTTCCTCAGCCAAGGCGGCGGGTACGCGCTCGTAATGGTCAAACTGCATGGTAAAGGTAGCCCGGCCCTGGGTGCGCGAGCGCAAGTCCGTGGCATAGCCGAACATAGACGAGAGCGGCACCTGGGCGCGCACGCTCTGCGCTCCGCCAGGGCGCGCCTCCATGCTCTGCACACGCCCGCGGCGGCCATTGAGGTCGCCCATGACATCGCCAAGATATTCCTCGGGCGTGACTACCTCCACATCCATGATTGGCTCAAGCAGCACTGGCGCGGCTTTTTGCATGGCATCCTTGATGGCCATGGAGCCAGCCACATAAAAAGCCTGCTCCGAGGAGTCCACTTCGTGATAAGAGCCAAAGACCAGATTGACCTTAAGATCCACCGTGGGGAAGCCAGCCATGACGCCGGACTTCATCGCGTCCTGAATGCCCTTGTCAATGGCCGGAATATATTCCTTGGGAATAACGCCGCCAGTGATCGAGTTGACAAACTCATAGCCCTTGCCCGGGTTAGGCTCAACCTCGATCACGCAATGACCATACTGGCCGCGGCCGCCGGACTGCTTGGCGTGCTTCATGTCCGACTTGGAAGCGCGCGAAATGGTCTCGCGGTAGGCCACCTGCGGCTTGCCCACATTGGCGTTGACGTTGAACTCCCTGGTCAGGCGGTCAACAATGATTTCCAGATGCAGCTCGCCCATGCCGGCAATCAGCGTCTGGTTGGTTTCCTCATCGCCCTTGACGCGGAAAGAGGGATCTTCCTTGGCCAGCTTGTTCAGCGCAGCGGAGAGCGCGTCCCTATCGGCCTTGGTTTTTGGCTCAATGGCCACTTCGATTACCGGCTCGGGAATATTCAGCGATTCCAGAATAACCGGGCGCTTTTCATCGCAGAGGGTATCGCCGGTGGAGGCGTTCTTCAGGCCAACCAGGGCTACAATGTCACCCGCGCCCGCCCACTTGATGTCCTCACGCTTGTTGGCGTGCATCTTGAGGATGCGCCCAATGCGCTCTTTCTTGCCCGTATTGGCGTTAAGCACGCCCATGCCGGACTCGATCACCCCGGAATAGATGCGGAAGAACGAGAGATGCCCGATAAAGGGATCGGAAAAGAGCTTGAAGACCAGCCCGGCCAGCGGCTCCTTGTCGCTACAGTCGCACTGTACAAGCTCGTCCTCGTGCCCGGGAACATGGCCGGTCATCGGCGGGATGTCCACTGGCGAGGGCAGATAATCGACAACGGCATCCAGCAATGGCTGTACGCCCATATTGCGGAAGGCTGAGCCGCAAAGCACCGGCACAATGCTCCGCGAAATGGTCGCCTTGCGCACGCATCTTAAGATTTCCTCTTCGCTTGGCGCTTCACCGGCAAGGTACTTCTCAAGCAGAGCCTCGTCCTCCTCGGCCACTTCCTCAAGCATTTCGGCATGCTTTTCCGCAAAGAGCGCCTGCATTTCGGCTGGCACATCCGTGACCGTAAATTCCGCGCCCTTGGAAGACTTGTCGAAATAGATGGCCTTGCCGCGCACGAGATCGATAATTCCCTCGAACTTGTCCTCACTGCCAATGGGAATTTGCAGGGGCACGGGCTTGGCCCCAAGGCGGTCGTGGATCATCTCCACACAGCGGAAGAAGTTCGCGCCAATGCGATCCATCTTGTTCACAAAGCAGATGCGCGGAACATGGTAGCGGTCGGCCTGACGCCAGACTGTCTCAGACTGCGGCTCAACTCCGGCTACGGCGTCAAAGACGCAGACCGCGCCATCGAGTACGCGCAGGGAGCGCTCCACCTCGATGGTGAAGTCAACATGGCCTGGGGTGTCGATGATGTTGATCCGGCAGTCTTTCCAGAAGCAGGTGGTGGCAGCGGAAGTGATCGTGATTCCGCGCTCCTGCTCCTGCTCCATCCAGTCCATGGTGGACTCGCCGTCATGGGTTTCGCCAAGCTTGTGCGATACGCCGGTGTAGAAAAGAATACGCTCGGTGGTAGTTGTCTTGCCAGCGTCAATATGGGCCATGATTCCGATATTGCGCTGCTTGTCAATGGGAACTGTACGGGCCACTGCTTACTCCTTACCACCTGAAATGGGCAAAAGCCTTGTTGGCATCGGCCATGCGGTGCGTGTCCTCGCGCTTTTTCACCGCGCCGCCGCGCGCGTTATAGGCGTCGAGCAGCTCATTGGCCAGCTTTGCGGTCATGCCCTTTTCGCCGCGGGCGCGCGCATAGTTGATCAGCCAGCGAATGGCCAGGGAGACCTGGCGTTCCGGGCGCACGTCCATGGGCACCTGGTAGGTTGCGCCGCCCACGCGCCTGGCCTTGACTTCCATATGCGGCTTGACATTCTCAAGAGCCTTTTCAAAGGCGCGCATCGGTTCTTCGCTAGTTTTTTCGGCCAGGGAATCCAGGGCGGAATAAAAAATCTTTTCAGCCGCGCCCTTTTTGCCGTCATACATCAGGCGGTTGACGAATTTGGTCACCAGAGGGCTGTTATAGATGGGATCGGGCAGAATTGTCCTCTTGGGGACAGGGCCTTTGCGGGGCATGGGGTTACTCCTTTTGCTGTTTCAGGCCGAAAATCCGGCCAAGCCGCACGCCAACCCCGCCTGGCCCAAAGCCAGCGCATGGCGCTGCGGCAGGATGCTGCAAAACTTACTTGGGCCGCTTGGTGCCGTACTTGGAGCGGCTCTTGCGGCGGTCTGCCACGCCCGAAGCGTCCAGAGTGCCGCGAATGATGTGGTAGCGCACGCCGGGCAAGTCCTTAACGCGGCCGCCGCGAATCAGGACAACCGAGTGCTCCTGGAGGTTGTGGCCCTCGCCAGGGATATAGGCCGTGACCTCGATGCCGTTGGTCAGGCGCACACGCGCAACCTTGCGCAGAGCCGAGTTGGGCTTCTTGGGCGTGGTGGTGTAAACGCGGGTGCAGACGCCGCGCTTTTGCGGGCAGCCCTGCAGGGCTGGCGTCTTCTTGCGCTTGATCACCGGCACGCGCTCGGTGTGGATCAGCTGGTTAATGGTAGGCATAGTTGCTCCGCCTGAAGTTGAGGACAAAAAACCCGGCAATTCCCAAAGCCGGGCCGTTGCACATAGCCAATAGGGCGCGGCTTGTCAAGACTTTTGCCTTGAAAAAACATGCCTGGCTTGGAATTTCCGTGCGGCGCAGGCAGAGATTGAAGATGAACTAAAACGCAAAAAGCTCTGCCTGTCCGCTCAGGAAATCCCAAGCACCTGGCCCGCGCAAGCCTGGGTGGGCTGGCCGCCGTCTATGACCAGTTGGCCGTTGACCATAAGGTATTCCACGCCCCTGGCCGGAACATGCGGCTGCTCAAAGCTGGCCTCTCCACGGTAGCCCTTTGGCGCAAGCAAGGCCAGATCGGCCTGCCAGCCTTCACGCACCAGGCCGCGGCCCTTTAAGCCAAAACGCTCGGCAGCCCGCGCAGTTAGCCTGTGTACCAGTTCTTCCCAGCCCAGAGAATCAGCGTAGCGCGTAAAGAGCGTGGCTATGCCTGCGTAGCTTCGCGGATGCGGGCGGCTGCGCACCGGGTTCTGGCTGCTCATGGCCAGGCCATCAGTGCCATACATGCACAAGGGATGCCGGGCAATGCGGTCCATGTCCGCTTCCTGACAAAGAAAAAGGATCATCTCAGCTTGGCCTTCCTCCTCGCGGGTGAGGCGCACAGCCGCCTCGGCCGGGCTACAGCCCCAGCGTGCGCCTATCTCGTTGAGCGAAAGGCCAACGCAGTCAGGATTGTTAGTCGCACTGGAAATAACCAGGTTAGTTCCCTGGTATTCACTGATCTGTGCGCTCCAGCCCTCGCAACCCTCCTCCATCTCTTTAAGGATTTGGGCCAGGCTTGGCGGATGATCCAGCCGCGCCATAAGCGCAGCATGGCCGCCCTCATGCGCCCAGGGCGGAAAAACCAGCCCCAGATACGAACTGCCCGCCACATAGGGATACATGTCAAAACTCAGGTCCGCGCCAGCCGCGCGCGCCCTTTCGATGCGCTCAAGCAGGCGTTCGGAAGCTCCGGCATTGCTCTTGCCCGCGCACTTGAGGTGGGAAATATGCACCTTGGCGGAACTGGCCCTGGCAATATCCAGGGCCTCCTCGACTGCGGCAAACAGCGTCTGGCGTTCGCCGCGGATATGGAAGGCCATGATTTTGCCATGCCTGGCCACCACGCGGGCCATGGCGGTCAGTTCTTCTTTGGCGGCATAGAAATCAGGCGCGTAGCCAAGCCCCACGGACAATCCTGCCGCGCCTTCGCCAAGGCTCTGATCCAGGCACTCGGTCATGGCCTGCAATTCGGCGGCAGTTGGCGGACGGTTGTCGTAGCCCATAAACATGGCGCGGATACTGCCGTGCCCGGCCAGAAGCGCAAGGTTAACGTTGACCCCGCGCCTTTCCAGGGCCTTGCGGTATTCCGCCTGGCTGCTCCAGTTCCAGTCTGTTTCCGCAACGTCAATGAAAGAAAGTGAGCTGCGCCGCCTGGCCACAAAAGCGGGATCACGGCGCAGGGGGAAAGGGGCAAAGCCGCAATTTCCAACCACTTCGCTGGTGATGCCCTGGAAGATCTTGGCGTCTGCGCTCGGGCTGTGGAGCAAGGAAATGTCCGAATGGGAATGGACATCAATAAAACCCGGCGCAAGCAAAAGGCCAGCGGCATCAATAACCCGCGCTGCCCCTTCGGCGATCTGCGCCTGCACAGCCGCTATGCGGCTGCCCTGCACAAGCACGTCTGCCGTGCGGCGCATTGCGCCCGAGCCATCCAGCACTGTAGCCTTACGAAAAAGAATGTCCATCAGTAACTTTTGCCGCGTGCGTCCACAGAGATTTCGCGCTTAAACTCACCCTTGCGGAAAGCGAAGAGCCTGTCTGTAAGATTGGCCACTGTGCAGGCGTGGTTGGGAATAATATCCAGCCTGTCGCCCACACTCAGGGTCTGGGCCGGATCATAGCGGACGTAGGCGTGCTCCTCGTTGAGTTTATAGATGACGGCCCCGGCAAGGCCGGGAATATAGCCAAAGCCCTTGCCGAACTGATCCGAGGACAAGACCTTGGATCCAGCATCGAGTGTCGCCAGGCCCGGGCCAGGGAGGCTGATTACCGTGGCACGGACAAAGAGCGCACATTCCCTGAGCGTGGCGGCCCCGGTATCAGTATAGTGCATATCGTTGAAGACATAAGTTCCGGCGCGGCCTTCATCAATTCCGGCCAGTTCTTCAGGAAATTTGCAGGTGATCGATGAACCTGCGCTTACCAAGGCCACGGGAAAGCCCTGGCTTTCCAGCAGCCGCCTGGCCTCGCCCATGAAAGCGGCCTCATGGCGGGCAAAACGCCGCGCCTTTTCGGCGCAGTCCACATCCGGCCAAAGCCCGGTGAAGCTACAGATCCCGGCCAGCTTAAGACCTGGAAGGGCGGAGACTTGCCTGGCAAGATCCGTCAGCGCCGCGCCCTCCACACCACCGCGCTTGGCGTGGGAAAGCACTTCCAAAAATACCGGAATCCGTCTGCCCAAGCTCTCTCCGAGGGCCGAAAGCCCCTTGGCCGTAACCGCGCTATCGACCACGGTACTCACCTCGGCCAGGCGCAAAAGCTCGCCAAAGCGGCTCAGCACAGGCTCGCCCACCAGGGTATAGGCAAGGAAGATGTCGCCAATGCCGCCGCTGGCCATGACCATGGCCTCGGCCACGCGCGAGCAGGTAATGCCCGAGGCTCCCGCGGCCAGCTGCATCCGCGCTATTTCCAGGGATTTGTGCGTCTTGATATGCGGCCTGTGGCGAATGCCCTGGGCATTTAGAGCCTGCGTCATGCTGGCGATATTTTGCTCCATGACATCGAGATCAATCCAGGCATAAGGTGTGCTGAGGCTGCGCATGGGTTCTCCGGCTACTCACGCCTTGCGCAGGCGCAAATAGTTTTTTCTGATGAATGAGGCCACTGTGACCAGAATGAGGATCAGAAAGAAAAGGCTGATGGGATTGGTGACAAAGGTCAGGTAATTGCCCTCGGACAAGATCAGCGCGCGGCGGAAATTGCTTTCGGCCAATGGGCCAAGCACTATGCCCAGAAGCACAGGCGTCACCGGCAGATTCAGCTTGTCCGCCACATAGGCGAACAGCCCGAAAGCCAGGATCAGCCAGACATCAAACATGGAGTTGTTGGCCACAAAAACGCCCACTACGCAGAGCAGATAGAGCGGGGGAAAGAGAAGCTGAAGCGGGATTTTGGTGACATTGGCAAAGAGGCGCACCAGCCAGCGCCCTTGCAGGAACATGAAAATATTGATCAGCAACATGCTGAGCATGATGCCGTTGATCAGCACAGGCTCTTTCTGGAACAGGCTTGGGCCAGGGATGATCCCGTGCATGAGAAAGGCCCCGGTAAGAATGGCGGTAACGATGTCGCCTGGTATGCCAAGGGTCAGCAGGGGAATGAGTGTGGCGCCGGTTACGCCGTTATTGCCGGCCTCAGAAGCGGCAATGCCTTCCAGCGAACCCTTGCCGAAAAGCTCCGGCTTTTTGGAGCGGCGCTCGGCTTCGTTATAGGAGAGAAAAGAGGCTATTGCCGCCCCGGTGCCAGGAATGGCGCCAATGATCGTTCCGATAATACTCGAGCGCAGCATGGTAGGCAGGCACTCGCGCATTTCTTTGCGCGTTACAGTGTCTTCACTCAGGTTAAGGCGTTTTTTTTGCCCATCGCCGAAGCTCTGGTTGATATTGACGGATTTATTGATGATTTCGGGAAGGGCAAAGAGTCCGATGATTGCCGGGATCAGCCCGATCCCAGCCAGGAGATAGAGGCTGTCGAAAGTCAGGCGGTAAACGCCGTCCATCTTGTCAATCCCAACCATGGAAACGAACATGCCCACACAGCCCATGCACAGCCCCTGCCAGATACAGGCGCCGCTGACCCCGGCGATGATCGAAAGCCCGAAGAGCGCCAGGGAGAAATAGTCCGGCGGCCCGAACTTGAGCGCGATACTTGAGATAAAGGGCGCAAAAAACATCAGGCAGAAGGCGCTGAAGAGGCCGCCAAAAGTGGAGGCAATCAGCGCCATCATCAGGGCTTTGCCCGGCATACCCTGTTCGGCCATGGCATAGCCATCGAGGGTAGTGGCTGCGGAAGCGGCAGTGCCCGGGGTCTTGATCAGAATTGCGGTGATCGAGCCGCCGTAAGTGCCGCCGCAATACATGCCCAAAAGCCAGGAGAGACTGACCAGCGGGTCAAGATAAAAAGTGAAAGGCAAAAAAAGCACAATGGCAATACCGCCGGAGAGCCCGGGCAGGGCGCCAAAAATAATGCCCACCAGCACGCCCAGATTCATGAACAGCAGGTTCTGCGCGGAAATGGTCTGCATGAGCGCGTCAAGCATGGGAAAAGCCTCCACAGGAAAAGAAGCACTTGGATGGCGAGCAGGGAAAATTAGTCAGGCCCAGGGAAGCTCACTCCCAGCAACTCGGTGAAGAAGTAGTAAATGGCAAGCACAATGACGCCCATGACCGCATAGTACCACCATCTTTTTATTCCGACCCGGAAGAAAATCTGGCAGCCGAGAACATAAACCAGGGAGGAAACAAGAAACCCGGCCACTTCAAAAAGGCCGATATAGCCGCCCATAAGGCAGAAGACGACCAGCGTTTTCGCGCAGGCCCTTGGATTAAAGCGGATCTCCACACTGTTGGCGCTAAAGCCGCCCGCTTTTTTGGCCAGGCGGATGCGCAGGGCCTCGTCGATGAGGATGGCCAGGCTGGCCACAACCATGATAATCGCGGTAATCTGCGGAAAGAGGCGCGGGCCGTAGGGCGTGTCCGATTCAGGAATTTCCAGGGGGATAAACCAGTAAACCACAAGACCAGCCAGCAGGAAGAGGATTCCGCTGACGATTTTCTTGTTGATGCGCATAGGCTACCTTGCGGGCTTTCCGCCCGCCCAGGGCAGACGGGCGGAAAGCGAGGGGGAATCAGTTTTTGACGCTCAGCCCCAGATCGTCAAGCACCTTGCCGGCATTCTTGACATCTTTGCGCAGCCTTTCTGTGATCGTGGCCGGATCATTCTTCTCCATGAAAGTTGAGCCGCCTTTTTCCAGGTTGGCGCGGATTTCCGGGTCATTAAGCATGGCCTGGATGCCATTGTAGAGGGTTTCCTTGATCTTGGGGTCTGTGCCCTTGGGCACCATAAACAGCTTCCAGACTTCAAAGACGTGGTTCAAGCCCAGTTCCTTGGCTGTGGGCACGTCTGGATATTCCTTAATCCGATTTTCCGAAAGCACCATCAGCGGCACAAATTCCTTGCTATCCTTATGCCCCATGACGTTTACCGGATGCGCGGCCGCAAACTGGATATGGTTGCCCAAAAGCGCCGCCATCAACTCGCCGCCGCCGCCGTAGGTTACGCCGTTGACCTTGGCGCCGAGATCATTGAATACGCCCGAAAAGCCGACGTGAAAGAGCGAGCCTTTGCCAGTGAAGCCGAAGTTGAGCTTGTTGTCCTTGATATACTTCTTCAGGTCATCCACTGACTTTACGCCGGACTGCTTGTTGGTAAAGAGCAGGATGGGATCCACTGTGGTGCCGATGACCGGCTCAAAGCTCTCAGCCGTGTAGGGCACCTTGTTCAGCTTGGGCTGGGTGACCAGCGGGCCGGTGGTCTGGAAGAGCACGCGGTAGCCATCGTTTTTGGCTGTGAGAAATTCAGATGTGCCCACCACGCCGCCAGCGCCTTCGCGATTGATAATCACCCAGGGCTGGCCCATGTATTTCTGAGCGCCGGTAGCCAGGGTGCGCAGGAAGATGTCCGAGCCGCCGCCTGCCGCCCAGGGCGTTACCACTTCAATGGGCTTGGAAGGATATTGGCCCTTGCTGGCTGCCTTAGCGTCTTGGGCGGTCAGCGGAATCAGGGCGCAAGCCAAAAGCACCAGCATACTCAGGAAACGCGGGAAATTTCGCATGGCAGTCCTCCAGTATGATCTGCAGTTACTCAGGACAAACTTCTACAACCAGTTCCACTTCAACAGCAATATTGTTGGGCAGGGAGCCAGCGCCTATGGCTGTGCGGCTGTGGCGGCCAGCTTCGCCAAAGACCTCTTCCATAAGATCCGAGGCACCGTTGATCACGTAAGGTTGCGCCGTAAAATCGGGCGCACAGTTCACATAGCCGCGCAAATTGACAACCCGCTTAACGCAATCGAGGCTGCCCAGAAAGGCCCTAAGCTGGGCCAAGAGGTTCAGGGCGCAGACGCGCGCGGCGGCATAGCCCTCTTCCTGGCTGAGATCTGCTCCTACTCTGCCCTGAATCCGCTTGCCATTGAAGCCTGTGCCCTGCCCGGAGACAAAAACAAGATTTCCCGTGCGCACGCAAGAAAGATAACTGGCAGCCGGAACCGGCGCAGCAGGTAGCTCAATAGCCATTTCCCTTAGGCGTTGCTCGGCTGTCATGGCATACTCCTTATGGGGCGGGTGAACTTTAGAAATTTTGCGCTCGAATCCGAAATATCCAGTGGAAAAGTGGCAGGAAGCGCAAAGCCGATGTTCTATATATAGAACATGATTTAAGATATAGAACAGGCTTCCTTTTGTCAAGAAAATTTGCGCCCAGGCACGGAGTCAAATTCCGCATTCACTTGAGCCGGCTATTGTTTAAGACGCTTTCCCTATGCCAGATATATTGGCACGGGAATGAAAATTGTAACAAAATCATGGCAATTAACCGGGGAATTGGTAGCAAATCCCTAAAGGGCGGGGACGGATACCACCGCCTTGCGAAAGCCTTGGGACGAAATCGCTGCTGTAGCCATTCGTAAGCCTTGGGGGACGGCTTGCGCTATGCTACGGATGGAAACAGAAGCAAGCAATCGAGTAAATCAGCCGACATAGCCGCTGTCTTTATTCCAGATGAGGCAGGCCGGTGTCGTATGGTTGTTCCGCTACGGCTTCGCTATCCATTAGCAGACAGTGCCTGTTCCCGGATACCGCTAGGTATGAACCGCGTCCTTGGGCCTGAAGGCCAAGGTCTAAAGCTAAATGAGCACTAGCGGATGAGAATTTGCCTTGAATACCATGGTTCGGGCATGGATGTGGCCTTGCGCGAACTCTTCTCTATGATCCCAATGCCTATCTGCTATTGGACAGGCTGCTAGATCTGACCGGAAAGCCGATTAGCTTCATCAATATTTCAGAAAGCGAATTTCTGATGATCGAAGGTAAATAGAAGCTGGCCTGACTTTCGATCTCAACACACAAAATGTAACGCAGGCATTACTGGGGGGTTTTTGGCTGGAAGAATAGAGCGTTCTGGAGAGAATGCCACGAAATAAGGGTATCATCACATCGTAAGCCCATTGAAATATTTTGCGTCACCAAAGGGATAAAATGATATTTGTATCCTATTGATAAAACAAAACCGGTCATGACTAGCAGAGAGGTTGCTGTCTGAGCATTTTGAGAACGAGTTTGTAAATGTCCTCTTCCGATGATTAAACTGACCCTCCACCGTATATGATACCAAGTATAAGTTAGTGTTCTCCACTTGAATTAAAGGTTGATATTTCTCTCGATAGCCTTTGGGGTCATCCAGCTTAAAGAACAGTGATGCCGATCCTCATTGTAATCATGCCTCCATCTTTCAGGCTGCCCCTGGCATCATCCAGGGACAGAAAAACATTCTGATTCAGATATTCGTCACGGAGTTTCCAATTAAATCTCTCTATATGCCCATTATCCATTGGTTTGCCAGGAGGTAAATTCCAGATGCACTCCGAGTTCATACGCCCAGGTGTCCAAAGACTTGCTTGTAAATTCCGGGCCATTATCCACACGCAACAGTTTTTGCAATCTTCCCTTTAATCGCAGACCTTCCAGTGTGCGCACAACTCGCTGACCTGGCAAAGAAAAATCAATATCTATGGCAGGGGATCTGCGATCCCATAAAGCCATCATCGTCAAAATCCGTATGCGTCTTCCGTTCAAAAGGCTATCTGATATAAAATCCATGCTCCAATGCTCATCACTATGACTGGGATCTTGTGGCACCACACGCAGATAGCTTGGCCGTTTCTTTCTCACCTTTAAATGTAGGGACAGCTTTTCTTCCCGATAAATGCATTCTGATTAACGACCAGACCTTCACGCTTGAGTAGCGCATGTAAACGTGGAGCGCCATATCAGCGGTGCTGTTCAGCCAGTTCACGCATACGCAAACGAAGCTGGGCATCCTTGTCTGTTTTAAGAACATGCCTGATAGCACTGCGGCTCACATCTGCAAGAGTACAGGCAAAGGCCGTGCGTATCTTGTACATATTTTACGGCCTTCCTCCTGGCGGGCTTAGAAGTTTTTTGACAGCGCATCCTTGAGTACAGATGTATTCAGCGCCTGATTGGCAACGAGTTTTTTCAAACGCGAGTTTTCTTCAAGCTGACGCAATCGCTTTGCATCGGACACACTCATCCCGCCAAACTTGGTGCGCCACTTATAAAAAGTGACATCAGAGATGCCATACCGACGGCATAAGTCCGCTACTCGTACCCCTGCCTCGCCTTGCTTCAAAATGCCAATTTTCTGCTCTTCGCTAAATCTGCTCCGTTTTATCTTGTGACTCCTACATCTGGAGCACTAATTTTCAATGGTATAGTTTTTGGGGTAGGATCAAGCTTAAGCTCCGTGGTAGTCCTGCAAAGGACAATTTAACTGAAGGAGCTTTTTTTATGTCTCAAACCGACAATTTTTTGAGGGCCAAGGAGGCGGCGCAATATCTTGGCATTTCCCGATTCTCTTTTTGGAGATGGGTACTGCTTGGCCTTATTCCCAAAGGAACGAGGCTTAGCAATTGTTGTACAATCTTACCCCGGGCCGCGCTGTTAGACTTTGTCGAAAAACAGGGGGACGCCAATGCCCGATAAGTTACGAAAAAGAAGCCCTGCAAGGCGGTTGCAGGGGAAAAAAGGAATGTGGCAAGAAGCGTGAAAAGAATCCTACGCTTGTCTCGCCTTACTCGCAAGCCATTTTTTGCCATGATTGCCGATATTTCTGCATTGGCTTTACTCGAAGAACCGTAACGAAATTTTGCAGGTTCACGGGCGAGAAAGCCAATCCCCATGACTTGCCTTGCTGATTTTTCACGCCGCGCTCGCGTTTCTGGGAGTGTTAGAACTAGCGCGGCGCGGGTCTGAATTTCAGGCTTGAGATTATAAGACGCATCTTGACATTATGTGAGATTATCAACAAGGTTTTGCTCCCTAATCTAGAGAGGCTTTGCAAGTGCCTTTTGGCTTCCCAAAAGCCAAAGAAAATTGCGCGAATACTTCTTGCCGATTTCTCCCATAAGGGGAAATCACATACAGGCAAGCCACAACGTCCGCATTTCCGCGAGGATGCGGCTACTTCTCTAGAGCAGGGGAAACGTTGTGGCTTGTCTATTTTTTTACCCAAATTCAAGAGAGGTAACCCATGACTTTCAATCCTAGGCCAAAATTCTGGGACTACTTGACGCAAGCCTAGATTATCGGCAAGCTGGAACTCCCAACCAAACGAGGTATTGCCGTTGCCTCTTGCTGGCCCTTGGCTGGCATTAAAGACGGCTTTTTTTATTTCAGCCATTTTCCCGCCATATTAAAAAATTGGCGGGGACAGGGTGGGA
>QLIP01004458.1_pt1 | contig 15895 bp, 11 predicted proteins | sample 1769771 | NCBI WGS metagenome assembly QLIP01 (sample SAMN09428762, study PRJNA476227) | Gut metagenome, whole genome shotgun sequencing project. | isolation source: cecum | host: Rhizomys sinensis | place: China: Jinsha town of Minqing, Fujian Province | collected 2013-09-23
TATAATTCATAATTCATAATTCAGCCGGGGAGGCGGCCTTCGTCGGCGTAGGAGTAGTAGGTGGCGGCGGTGATGATTAGGTGGTCGATGATGCGGACGTCGAGCGTCTTGGCGCCTTGCACCAGACGGTGGGTGAGGTCGTCGTCCTGCGGGGAGGGGGTGAGATTGCCCGAGGGGTGGTTATGCACCAGGACTATGGCGGAGGCCTGATGGTCAATCACTTTCTTGAAGAGGATGCGGGCATCGACCATGGTGGCGCTGATGCCGCCAGTGCTCACTCGCTCGCAGGCTATGGGCACGAGGCGATGCGAGAGCATGATGACCCAAAATTCCTCGTGGGGGAGGTTGATGAGCTTGTCGCGAATGTAGTTGTAGCACCCTTCGGAGCCGCGAATTTGGCACTCGTGGGTTTGCTTACGCGCTATGGAGGCTTGGGCGCGAATACCGAGTTCGATAGCGGCCGACACGGTGATGGCCTTGGTGGGACCCATGCCAGGCACCAGTTGGGCGAGTTTGCGGGGTGTGCAGGAGGCGAGTTGACCGAGGTCGTTGTCGTGTAGTTGCAGGATGTTGCGCGCCACTTGGAGCACAGAGCAGCCCTTGACGCCCACTCGCAGCAGAATGGCGAGCAACTCGGCATCGGTGAGGGTGCGGATACCGAATTTAAGGGCCTTTTCGCGTGGGCGGTCGTCCTCCGCCATGCAGCGCATCAGGTCAGTGTCGCTCATTTTCCCCTTTGCGTATTTCGATTTCTTCGTCGAGGTTGCGGCCGCGTCGAAGTATGATTTTGGTGAAGTAGGCACGTAGGAAGCCCGCGCCGTAGCCCCAGAGCTGAATGAAGGAGGCGGGCACGGCCATCAGCGCTATGCGCAGCGAACGCGTTGACACCCAGGCCGATAGCCAAAGCGCAAGCACGTACACACCCAATGGCAGCAGCCACCAGGGGGAGCACACGAGGCTCAGCGCAAGCAGCCCCACGCAGCCGAGCAGGAAGAGCGCCGGGAGGGTATGCACCAGTTTCATCGAGCCTGGATAGAGGAGCTGGAGGGTGATGCGGCTCATGCCGAACACGTAGACTTGGCGCGCGAACTTCCTCAGGTCGAGGCGGCGCTTGTGGTAGACGTAAGCTGGGCGAATGAGGCTCAGGTCGAAGCCCGCGCGGCGGATGCGCGTGGACATATCTATATCCTCGGAAAACATCTCGCGGAAGCCGCCTACGCGCTCATACACCTCGCGCGAAAAACCCATATTGAAGGTGCGCGGAGTGAACTTCTCGAGCGAGATTTTGCCGCCGCGTATGCCGCCAGTGGTGAGGAAGGAGGTCATGGCAAAGTTGATGGCCTTTTGGAGCGGTGAGAAGCCCTCGTGGGCTGCGTCGGGGCCGCCGAAGCAGGCTTTTGAGCCTAAGTGGGCGCGGAGCGTGGCAAAGTAGTCGGCAGGGATTACGCAGTCGCTGTCGAAGAACACAAAATACTGACCCTGAGCGCGTTCCATGCCGTAGTTGCGAGCAATGGAACGACCTTCGTTTGGTTTCCAGAAGTAGCGCACAAAGGGGTAGCGGGCGCAAATGTCTCCGCAGGCCTCGGTGGAGCCGTCGTCCACCAATACGGCCTCAAAACCCATGTCGCTTTGCGCAGCCAGCGACTCGAGCAGGGCACTCACTTCGTCGCGGCGGTTATACACCGGCACGATTACCGAAAAGAGAATTTCCGAAGGCTCCATGGCTTAGCTCATGCGGTTTTTGTAGTCGGCATACTCAAATTGGCGCAGCAAAATCGGGTCGCCTTCGAGCGGTTGGAGGTAGATTGAGGGATGCTGTATGCCGTTGAACATATGGGTCTTGACCGTGGTGTAGTGATTCATATCGAGCAGCGTCAGGCGTTGACCAGCGCGGAGCGGAGCGTCGAAGTGCCACGGACCGCAGAAGTCACCGCTCAGGCATGAATTGCCCCCAAGGCGATACTCCCATGCGCCCTCCTCCGAGGCCTCGGCTATGGCGGGCTGATAGGGCATTTCGAGTGTGTCGGGCATATGGCAGGCAAAGGACGCGTCGATAATGGCGGTTTTAACACCCTGATTTTCAACCACGTCCACCACCTCGGTGATGAGGTCGCCCGTTTGCCACGTCCAAGCTGAGCCAGGCTCGAGGATTACGTGCAGATGGGGGTGACGGGCGCGGAAGTCGCGCAGGAGTTGAATGAGGGCGTCCACATCGTAGTCCTTGCGCGTCATCAGGTGGCCGCCGCCCATGTTCACCCATTTCAGACTGGGGAGCAGATGCCCAAATTGTGCCTCAAAGGCGGCCAGCACCTTGGCCAAGTCGGCCGCGGAGCCTTCGCAGAGCGCATGGAAGTGCAGCCCCTCGATGCCTGCTGGGAGCAGGGCGGGCATATCCTCGGGAGCCACACCGAAGCGCGAGCCAGGGAGTGCGGGGTTGTAGAGGTCGGTCTCCACCACCGAGCAGCGCGGATTTACTCGCAGGCCGGCCGATACGCCCGCTGCGATGGTTGCGGGCAGGAAGCGTTCCGCCTGACTGAGCGAGTTGAAGGTGATGTGGCTCGAGCCGGCCAAGTACTCACCAATGGTCAGCTCGGTGTAGGCTGGGCAATAGGTGTGAACCTTGCGTCCGAGCTCCTCGTTGGCAAGGCGGAGTTCGTTGAGCGAGGAGGCGGTGGCACTCACGCCATATTCGCGAAAAATTGGGAATGTTTTCCAGAGTGCGTTGGCCTTGAATGCCATGATGATTTGCGCGCCCGAGGCCTGTGCCACGCGAGTGATAAGGTCGAGGTTGCGGCGGATTTTCTCCTCGTAGACTATATAATAGGGGGTAATGAGCGGAGCTGACATTATTTATTATTTCCAGGTGTTTAGGATTTGAGCCACTTGATGCGCCTCGGCGGGCGTTGTGGCGGCTATGGGAAGACTGACTACGGTGGCGCAGAGACGCTCGGCTTGCGGCAGACTCAGCGAGGCCATTTCGGCGTAGCAGGGCTGGCGATGAATGGCTATGGGGTAGTGTACGCCCGTCTCCACGCCGCCAGCGAGCAAGAAGGCGCGCAGTTCCTCGCGGCGCCCCTCGGGAGCTTGCACCACATACTGATGCCACACGTGATTGTCCACCACTTGTGGCTTGATTATCAGCGGATTGCTAATTTCGCAGTCGTAGATTGCGGCAATGTCGCGGCGCGCCTGATTGGCCTGATGTGTGAAGGGAAGTTTGGTGCTGAGCAGGGCGGCTTGCAGGGGGTCGAGGCGACTGTTAATTCCTTGATATAAGTTGTGGTAGTGTTCGCCCTGACCGTAGTTGTGGAGCGAACGAATGACGGCAGCGAGGTCGGGGTCGGAGGTGGTGACGCAGCCGCCATCGCCCAGCGCGCCCACGTTTTTGGTGGGGTAGAAACTAAATCCGGCAGCGTGGCCGCGTCCCATCTGTGCGCCGATGCATTGCGCGGCGTCCTCAATGATTATGTAGCGCTGGAGGTACTCCTCAGGAATGTCGCACACGCGCCCATAGAGGTGGACGGGCATAATGGCCTTGACCTTGGGCGAGAGGGGCAGCTGCTTCCAGTCGAGGTTCATGGTCAGTGGGTCCACGTCGGCCATGCGCGGGGTGAGTCCAGCTTGGCTCACGGCCAGTGCCGAGGCGATGAATGAGTTGGCGGGGACAATCACCTCGTCGCCTGGTTGCAAGCGGCCGAGCTGCACGTAGCCCATGAGGATAAGTCGCAGCGCGTCAAGCCCGTTGGCCACGCCGATAGCAAAACGTGCGCCCGTGAGTTGGCACATAGCCTCCTCCAGGCGTTCCACCTCGTCGCCGCCAATGTAGCGGCCAGAGTCAATCACACGCGAGGCGGCCTGATGCAGCGCCTCGATATAGGGTAGGTTCACCCCCTTGAGATCTAAAAACTTAATCATTTCTGGGCTTGGCGATAGGCTAAGAAGTCGGGATATTGGCGGATATAATCCTCCTCGGAGTAGAGGTGGGAGGTGAGCACTAAGCACACCGCGCCCGAGGAGAAATTATCGATTTCGCGCCAGAGGCCAGCGGGCACATATAGCCCCTGATAGGGACGATTGAGAAAGTAGGAGCGGCGCTCGGTGCCGTCGTCGAGTATCACCTCAAAGGAGCCGCTGAGGGCTATGATGAGCGATTGATTTTCGAGGTGGGCGTGGCCGCCGCGCGAGGCATCGCCAGGTATGTCGTAGATATAGTAGACGCGCTTGATTTCAAACGGCAGCGAGGAGCCGTCGTTCTGTTCAAAAGTGAGCGAGCCGTTGGGGTGCACGATGCGTGGCAGCGAGCGGAGTTCAACCCTGTTGAGCGGCGAATTCGTGGAAGTCTTCAATGTAGTCATCGGGGTCGTAGAGGGTAGATGAGAGGACGAGAGCCACCGAGTTGGTGGAGAAATTGCGCAGGCCGCGCCAGGTCATCGGGGGGAGGTGCAGTCCATAGTATCCGCGCGCCAGGTGGTAGGTGGTTTCGGTGCCGTCGGGCAGGGTCACCACCACGTCGAAGGAACCACTCACGGCCACGATGAGTTCGCGGGTGGAGCGGAGCGCGTGGGCATGACGCTCGCGCCCGCCCGGCACGTCATATATCCAATAAGTGCGTTGGATTTTAAACGGGCAGGCGGGCGCTTCGTCTTGCAGAAACGACAGATTACCCCGGGGGTCTTGCACTCGGGGTATCTGCAGCAATTCAGGCATTGTTTGCTTCATGCAGGGGGTCGGTGACGGCGGCTATGCGAGCGAAAATGTCGTCGATAGAGCCGGAGCCTTCAATGGGGTTATAGGCGTTGCGAGCTTGATAGTAGGCCTTGAGGGGTTCGGTTTGGGCGCGATACACCTCGAGGCGGCGAGCAATGGTTTCGGGATTGTCGTCGGCGCGGCCAGAAATCTTAGCGCGTTTGAGCATACGATCCTGGAGTTCAGCTTCGGGCACTTCCAGTCCCACCACAGCGTCCACTTTCTGGCCGCGTGAGGCGAGCATCTTTTCGAGGGCTTCGGCCTGGGGAATGGTGCGAGGAAAACCATCGAAAATCACGCCAGTGGCTTGGGGATTGGCATCGAGTTCGGCGGCTAAGATGTCGAGCATCAGTTCGTCGGGCAGAAGTTGACCCTTGGAGATGATAGAGTCAGCTATCTTGCCGAGTTCGGTGCCGCGGGCAATGTGACCGCGCAGGAGTTCACCGGTAGATATATGATGCAGGCCATAGCGAGCCACGATTTTTTCGCTTTGAGTACCCTTGCCAGAGCCGGGTGCGCCGAAAATTACAAGATTCATTTGTTACGTTAAGTGAGTGTATATATTATAAGGTGTTACAGTCTAACGATTTTGCCTTGGCGGATATAGAGACCATGGCCAGGGCGAGCCACACGGCGACCTTGGAGGTCGTAGATTGCTGCCGCGCCGTCATTGGCCACGCTTTCCACCTGGTCGATAGCCGAGGAGAGTTCGCTCTCCACAGTTACGATGGAGAACTCGAAAGCGTCCATCAGCGGGCAGCCATGGTTGGTGAGGCCGTTGGGGGTGATGGTCCAGAAGTTGGTGCCAGCATCGTCTGCGTTACCAATGGCGTGTTTGCCCTGATATTCGAAGAGGCGATAGGAGTTCCACGAGGCATAGTATTGGTTGGTGCCAATCACCGGTTTTTCGTTGATGTAGGATGCGCCTTGGGTGATTTTGAAACGGTTTGTTTCGGCATCCTTGGTGATGGTCCACTTTTGAGTAGCCTTGATTTTGTTGCCAGTGTCGGAGGTGGTGGGCTTGTTGAAGCGCACCTCGTTGGAGACGCGGGTGAGATAGTTGCCCTGAGTGTCCTTAATCACATATTCGCCATCGGTCCAAGCTGAGGCCGGTGCATCAGGAATGGGCTGACCAGCAGGGATAATCTGGAATATGAAGTTGGCGGGGTTGTAGGCATTGGAGGTGGCCTTCTGGATTTTGTTAGTCTTCACTTCCCAGAAGTTGGTGCCCGAGCTACCGCCATTTTGGAAGGCGTAGAGGCCGCCGAGGCAGGTGATGTCGTAGGTGTTCCAGGCATCGCTGTAGGCGTTGGTGCCAAACACACCCAGCTCGTTGACGTAGCGGTTATCTTCGGCTGAGATGAGGGAGTAGCGACCAGTTTCGGGTACGTAGCGAATGGTCCACACCTGGCGGTTGGGGTTGATGTTGTCCACTTCGGAGGTGAAGGTGGGCTGGGTGGAGCCGTTGCGGTTGGTCAGATACTTGCCCTTGTAGAGAATTACGTAGTTGCCGTTTTCAATCATGCGGGCGGGGAAGAGGCCAGCGGGATAATCGAGTCCGAGGGCTTTGAAGTCGGTGATGAGATATTCCACGGTGTTGCCGATGAAAGGCTCAACGAATTGGGAGCCGCAGAAGGGGGTGAGGGTGCGGAGCGAGCCGGCATAGCTGCGCGAGCGGAGTGCTTCGCCTTGGGCGGTGCGGGCCACGTATTCTTTGTAGGTGTTGATGAAGGCTTCGCCGTCCTTGGCATCGATGGCTTGGCGCATGGCCACGAGGTCAAGGCCACGACGGCTTTGGAGCTCGTAGTATTCGAGCCACTCGGCCAGTTCGGTCACGAGGCGGTTGTTCTTGATTGCGCGCAGTTCAACGGCAGCGTCGAGCTGAGTTTGGAAGTAGGCGGCATAGTCGGAGGCCGTAGCCGAGCCGAAGGACTTGGAGTCGAGCAGTGCCTTGAAGTCGGGTGTTTCGGTGTAGATAATCGGTTTACCGTGGCTTTTGGGCGCGGGGTAGTTGAAGTTGGAGTAGCAGTAGGTGCGGAAGGCATCAGCGTGCTCAGGCATGATGAATTGCACGGCTTCTTCCCAGGCTTGCCAGGGGTCGTAGGCTTCGGGGTTCCAGGCAAAGTCGGCCATACCGTAGAGGCCCACTTTGGAGGCTTCGTAGTATTCCATGGGATTGGCCGTAAAACCAGTAATTTTCGTGTAGAGAGTCTTGGTGGCCGGCTCGTAGGGACAGAGCAGCAGGGGGCGGCTGCCATAGTCGGAGCAGGGGTAGTTGTGCCAGATGAAGGGCTTGCGGCCAGTGCGGTTGATAAACCAGTTGCAGGAGGGTTCGAGTTCCATGTCAACCACTTGCCAGCCAGTCCACATGATGTCGATGTCGGCATCCAGACCTGCGCCGAGGCTGTTGAGGTAGGTGCTGGAGGTGTTTTGGCCGCCCGCAAAACTGATGCAGTACTCCGAGGGGCAAACTATCAGACCTTTCACGTCGCCTTTGGCCTTGACCACGTTCTTGTTCAGGTGGTTGAGGAAGTCGATTTGCTTCTGCACGGAGTTGGCCGAAATATCATCGAAGAACACGGCAAATCGGCGGAAACCGAGGTCGTACATGGCGTTGAGCTTGCTGACGGCTTTTTGCAGGTTATCGCCGTCGTTGGAGTTGCCAGGGTGCATGGCCCAGACAATATCCACGTGGTGGTTGTTGGCTTCGCGCACGAGGGCGGCGAGGTTGGCCGCTTGGTCGGCAGGGTAGGGGGTGAACACGCCGCCACCATGGTGATAGGAGTCATTCTTGGGACCATAGATGAAGGTGTTCATCTTGTTCTGGTCAAAGAAGGTGCACATATCAATGCAGTCTTCGTGGCTCCAGGGGTTGCCATAGTAGCCTTCGATTACGCCGCGCACCTTCGTGGTGGGCCAGTCCTTCACTTCCACCGCTGGCACTTGGGCCTTGGCGGCAAGCTGGAGGAAACTCTGAGCGCCGTAGTAGGTGCCGAGTTCATCGCGGCCAGCAATGGTCACTTTTCCCGGCTCCACTTTGAGATAGTAGGCCTGCGGATTGGCAGGGACGAGATCCTTGACGGCTGCCACGGCAGCATCGTCCACTTCGCCTATGCGGATTTCGATAGAGCCAGAGGCCGAGGGGGAGAGTTTGGCTTGGAGAGCCTTGACGGCGATGGGGTCGGCCGCGTCGGCACCAACGAGGCGATAGGAGGCCGAGGCCGAGGCGTAGGCCGTGCCGCCAACGGTTTCCTGCTGCGGGTTGGGGAAGATGCCCGAGGGCACGGCAGCCGAAGCGCCGAACCCAGAGCCGAGGGCAAGCAGGAGGGAGGTTATGGGGAGGAGGATTGATTTAGCGTTCATAGCTTATTCTTCTATAACAGGGGTGATTTCGAATATGAAGCAGTCGGCACCGTTGGGGTTGGCTGAGAGCTTGTCGCCCGTCACGCCCCAGTTGGCGTTGCCGCCGTTGCCGCCATTTTGGATAGAGTAGAGGCCTTGGTCGTTTTTCTTAATGACGTAGGTGTTCCAGTCGCGAGAGTAGGGGTTCACGCCAAATTTAAAGGCCTCGTTGAGGTAGCGGTTGTCCTTACTGTTGCGAATGGAGTAGCGCTCGTTGACGGGGTCGTATTGAATGAGCCATTCTTGGCGGTTGGGGTTGATGTCGTCGATGGTGGATTGGAACACGGGGGCACCGCCCTTGCTGCCAGCCTCGGGGTTGCCGAGCCAGCGGCCGTTGTGCTTGATGTAGTATGCGCCATTTTCGAGCACTTGTTCGGGGAATAAGCCGGCGGGATATTCGGCACCAGTGCGCTTGAAGAGGTTGATCAGTTCGCGGCTGTTTTGCTTGATGAAGGGGGCCACGTGGAGGGTGCCAGTCTTGACGTTGACGCGCTGAATGGAGCCTTCAAAGTTGCGGCTAATCAGTTTTTCGGCATCCTCGCCAGCAGCCTCAAAGGTTTTGTAGGCGGCGATGAAGCGAGCGGGGTTGTTGATGTTCTCGGCCATGTCAATCAGCGCCAGACCTTGGCGGCTTTGACACTTCATGGCCTCGATCCATTCCTTGACCTCGGAGAGCAGGGGGTTGGTGTCATACACGGCCAAGAGTTCGTCGGCAGCCTGACCTTGCCATGTGAACCAAGCTTTGTAGGCGGCAATGGCGGCGGGGGTGAAGGCCTTGAAGCACTTGTTCATGGCGGCAAATTCGGGGGTTTCGCCCCAGAGGCGCAGTCCGTGCACGCTTTGGCCCACGTCAACGTTGTTTTCGCAGAAGGCGCGGAAAGCGTCCACGTGGTCGGGCATCAGTTCGGCCAGTGCGCCCTCCCAGGAGGATTGGGGGTTGAAGGCTTTGCCGTTCCATGCAAAGTCGGCTATCTGGTAGAGGGCCACTTTGGAGGCCTCGGCATACTGCATGGGATTGGAGCAGAAGGCGGCGGTCATGTTGTTGATTTCCACGTCGTTGCCCTCCATGGGACCCATCAGGAGATTGTGCATACCATAGTCGTTGACGGGGTAGTTGAGCCAAATGTAGGGCTTGCGGGTGGTTTGTTCGGTGAACCATTTGCAGTCTTCCACGTTGATGAAGTCACACACGCTGTTGCCAGTCCACATGATTTCGATGTCGGGGTTGAGTCCGGTGCCCATCTTGGTGAGATAGTTGCCGCTGTTCCACGCGCGGTTGTAGATGGTGGGACACACTACGAGCGAGCCAACGTCCTTGTGCTTTTTCACAAATTCGCGGTCGAGGAAGTTGAGGTAGTCTATTTGGGTGTCGACACTCTTGGCGGAGATGTCGTCGAAGAAGATGGCGAAGTTGCGCACACCCAAGCCATACATTTGCTCAAACTTGCGGAGGGCTTGCTGGCGTTGCTCGGCGGTTTCGATGGAGTTGGAGGGGTGCATGGCCCAGATGAATTTCACCTTGTTTTTGGCGGCAGCCTGGGTGAGTTCTTTCATTTGAGCGGCCTTGTCGGCGGGATAAGGCTCATACCAGCGTGAGTGGTGGTAGGGGTCGTCCTTGGGGCCGTAGACGTATACGTTCATTTTGTGGCGACCGTAGAAGTCGAATTGGCTCAGGCGGTCGGTGTGGCTCCAGGGATTGCCATAGAAGCCTTCGATTACGCCGCGTGAGGCCATGGAGGGGTAGTCAATGATTTCCTGCGCCTTAACGGGCTGCTGGCGAAGGGTTTGCAGGAGGGTTTGCACTCCATAGAAGGTGCCGCGCTCGTCGGCACCAGCAATCACTATCTTGCCAGGGGCTTGAATGCTCAGATAGTAGCCTTCGGGGGTGGTGGGGATTTTGTCGGCGTAGGGCTTGACAGCTTTGTCGCCCTTTTCGCCTATGATGATTTCAACCGCGCCCTTGGTCGTGACGGGGAGCGAGGTGCGGAGGAGTGACACGGATTGAGGATCGGCCTTGTCGGCTCCGGTGAGGCGGAAGGAGCTCACATCGGCAAGGGTTTTGCCTTGCGCGGTGGTTATCTGTTGCACCACCGGGGTGACTTGTGCTTGGAGAGCCAAGGCGCTCACGGCCAGGCTCAGCATTGCTGCTCGAATCATGCGATAATGGAAAGGGTATTAGGTAGTTAAGTGTTCAAAGGAATTAAGGATTGGCTCACCATTCAACGCCGCAGCGAATGAAGAAGCCCCATTGGCCGCCATTGTTGTGGAAGGGTTTGCCATAGCTGATTTCGTCGGGGCGCACCTGACGGGTGTAGCTGCCCGTGTATTGCGGACCCACTTCAACGTTGAGGGCCACCTGCTCGGAGAGGGGCACTCTCACTGCGCCCATCGCTTGCAGGTAGACACCCGAGCCGCCTTCGGTGCCGATTTGGCCACCTACTCGCGCGCCCACGTGCGGGTAAATCTTGCGCATAAATTCGGAGGGGAAATATACGCGTCCTTCGGCATAGATGGGTATCACGGACTGCTCGGCAAAGGGAGTGTAGACCACACCAATGCCCGCGCCGAGGAATTGCGTGGAGCCGACCATCCAGCCGTGGGTGGTGGAGAGGCCTATACCGCTGGAGCCATAGGGCGAGGGGGCAGACATTTCGGCGCTCAGATGGCCCACGTAGCCCTGAGCGGGTATCTTGTCGTAGAGGTTGGTGCGCGGCTTGGCTGCCCCAACGGAGCAGGCGGCCAACACCATGATTATAGCAAGTAATTGTTTCATATCATTTACAAATAACACCACAAATTTACAAAAAAATACAATTCCAACAAAATTTTACCACAATGTTATCGGTTTTTTACTGTCAAAGACTACTTATGTTGCAATTCAATAACAATTTTTAAGATTTATTTGGAAATATCATTTTTTTTTCGTTCCTTTGCGCTTTGATTTGGTTGACATGCACAAAGTACATGCACTATTTTATATATCTAACTATTAACCAATCACTTAAGTAATGAAAAAGTCTTACTTACTTGGTCTTGCCGTAGCTCTGGGTCTGACAGCTTCCGCTGCCAGTTTCAACAATGAGCTGAAGTTGAGCAATTCGCTCGACGCAAGACAACACTTGACTCAGGCCCCCGCACACGCCTCCGTCAAGGGTATTTCAGACGGCCCCGTGAAGCTCTCCGCCAGCGACGCTATCAAAGCCGCTAAGGGTGTAGCCACCTCACACAAGGCTCCACACAAAGCCCCCGAAGGCGAATGGACCTCTATCGGCACCGGCGCGTACTCCGACAACCTTTTCAACGTTCTCGGCTCTGGCAATGCCATCTGGGACGTTGAAATCGAACAGAGCACTACCGACCCCGCATGGTATCGCCTCGCACCCCTCACCGCCGATGCCTCCACTGCCATTGCAGTTCTTGGCGAAGCCGACCCCACCTCCTACATGTATGTAAACACCACCGACCCCAACAGCGTGAAGTTTGACGACTTCGCTTGCTATGGCGGTTTCCTGAACTTCACCCAACGCTACATAGGCGACTATGGCACTCTTGCCGACAATGTGATCACCTTCCCCCAAAAGTCGATCGTGATGGAAATGCAAGGCGGTGCCTACTACGCCAACACCAATGGTCCAGTAATCATCTACCTCCCTGGTGCTGACGTGAAGGACTACACTTTCAACGTGTCGCACGAAAACTTCTGCACCCCCGACAATAAGCACGTGGTGAACTTCGCCACTGGCCGCAACATCGCCACTGTTAAGCTGATGATTATGCCTGGCGTGTGGAACGTGTCCTCCACCCCTGGCAACGCAACCTACGTGGGTCAAAGCGGCCAAGCATTCACCCCTTCCGAAGGCGCTCTGGGCATCAACATCAACGCCTCTACCTACGAAGCCGGCATCTACTCCGTGCTCGCCGTGGGTCTTGACGCCGAAGGCACTGTGCAAGCCGCCAAGGAAGTGACCTTCATCGTGCCCGAAAACGCCACCGAAGGCTGGAAGGAAATCGGCACCACCACCTACAACGAAATGCTCTATGCTGGCTCTTACAAAGACGCACCTTCCACCCCCATCGAAGTTACCGTAATGGAAAGCACCACTACCCCTGGTCGCTATCTCCTCGCTAACGCCTACGCTAACTTCTCATTTGGTGAAGACCATGGTTCCGCCATCACTGACCACGGCCACGTTCACGGCATCATCATCAACGCCGTAACCCCCGAACAAGTCTACGTTGAAGCTACCCCCGTTGGCTTTAACTACCTCGGCGAAGGCGCGGCCTTCTCGCGCGCTGGCGCAGCCATCAGCACTGGCGTCGCCGCCGAAAAAATTGCCGCTCAAGGCTGGTTTGGCACCGCCACCACCAACGAAGATGGCTCTATTAGCATCGTAATGCCCGCCAAGACCGTCACCCTCGGCGAAAAAGAATACGACAACGGCGCGTTCCTCACCAGCTCGCTCCCCCTCGAAGTCACCATTCCAGCTCCCGCCAAGGTGGTTGAACCCACTCTGCCCGAACCCGAAGTGACCGTGGACGGCACCGACCCCGTAGGCATAGCCGTGCTCCCCGCCGTTAACGAACTCACCGACGGCGCTCAATACTACATCTACGACGCACACGCCGACGATGGCTCCGCCACCGAACAAGCCGTCAGCGCCGTCTGCCGCTACGCTTTCCGCAACGACAACAACGGCACCGTGCTCGGCACTCACCTCAAGCCCGTCAACGCCTACGGCAAGCTCGACAACACCCACGTATGGACCGCCCACAAGGTAGGCAACAACTGGCAATTCGAAAACGTTGGCACCAGCAAGTGGTTCGGCCCCGCCAAAACCACCGTTAACGCTGCCTCCGCCGCTACCCTCGTGCTCGAACCCACCTCCACTGCTGGCACCTTCACCGTGCTCAAGGAAGGCACCTCCGAACGCTGGGACGGCAACCCCAATGACTTCGTTTACTGGGCTGGCTCTGGTCACCCCATCAAGTTCTTCGCCGCTGTGGCTGAAAACGGCAACTACAACTTCAACGCCGCCGCTTCCTACAGCGTAACCGTGAACTACAACTACAACGGCACCACCATCGCCACCTATACCACCACTGGCGCTGTTGGCACCGAATACTCCTTCACCGCTCCCAACTACTGGACGGGTGCTCCCTTCGCCGGCACCATCGAAGCGCAGAACATCACTGCCAACATCGAACTCACTGGCAACAACTTCCCCTTCGCTCTCTCTGCCTCAATCGAAGAGCCTATCTGGCAAGCAATCTACATGCACGCCTCCTACACCAACCTCGGCCTCAAATATGACGCAGCCACCAACGCCATCATCGGCGAAGCCTCTGCCCTCACCGCCGAACAACCCTACGACGATGCTCACCTCTTCGCTATCGTAGGCTCGCTCGCCGAAGGCTTCAAACTCTACTCCAAAGCCGCTGGCACCGAAGTAGCCCTCAAGGCCGACATCGCCGCCAATCTCGCCGTGCTCGCCCCCGCTGCCGAAGCTACCAACTGGGTGCTCACCCCCAACAAGTTTAACGCCGAAGGTAAGTTCGTGTTCAAAACCGACAACGGCCAAGGCTCACTCACCTGCCTCAACATCCAACCCGTAGGCAGCACCTGGATCCTCAAGTTCTGGGCCGACGCCGACAACGGCTCTACCCTCTGGAGCGTAGGTCTGTCGCAACCCGTAATCAACAACTACAAGGCTTTCTTCGAAAACTTCGCTACCCAAAACGCCGCTAACGAAGCCATCGTGGCTACCTGCCAGGAAGCTATCGCCTTCATCAACGGCCTCAACGCCTACGAAGCACTCTCCGACGAAACCATCGCCACCATCAACGACTACAAAACCGCCGTTGAACTCCCCATCGCAATCGAAGCCGCCAAGACCACCGTTCTCACCTACTTCAACGCCTCCTACACTGGTGCTAAGTATGGCGCGAACTACCTCGCTTACTTCAACGAAGCCAAGACCCTTGCCGACGTAGAAAACACCAAGCAATACCTCATCGGCATGGCCACCCGCACCATGCAATCCGACATGGAACGCGGCTTCTCCCTCAAGAATGTGCGTAACGGCAAATACTTCTTCGTGGACGAAACCGAAACCGAAGGCGAAAACGGCGAATCCGTATTCTCCTCCGTATTCTCCAAGAGCACCGATAACGACATCTACAGCTACTTCGTGGCTGAACTCGACGGCGATGCTTCCGTAGCCCCCGCCGAACGCACCTTCAAGCTCCGCAACGTAATCACTGGTCGCTACGTTGGTGTGCAAACCGCCGCTAACACCCCCGTGCCCGCCGTTGCCGCTGAAGAAGCTGCCACCCTCCAACTCGTGGCTGGCACCAACGGCTTCGAAATCGAAATCGTAGGCGTAGAAGGTCAAACCAACCTCTTCCTCAACGCCGACACCCGCTCCGAAGGCGCTATCGTAATCTACCCCTACGCTAACGACGGCGGTGCTTTCTGGGCTGCCGAAGAACTTCCCACCATGGCTGAAGGCGACGTGAAGGTTAACTTCATCGGCGAAACCGCCACCAGCGAATATGGCTCAGTGTTCAACACCACCATCTCCGGCATCGAAGTGAAAGTGCCCGTAGGTACCACCCTCGTGCCCGAGCTCGCCAACCTCACCGCCACCATGACCGCTGAAGGCGAAACCGAAGCTCAAACCATCTTCTCAACCAACTTCGCTGGCGTAGAAGCCGTTGAAGGCGAAAATGTTGAGGAAGTGAGCCGCTGGGACGATGCCACCTCTTCAGTCGTAACCGAAGAAGTGAAGACCCCCTGCCTCGTGTATGCTTTCAACTTCAACCCCGTGCGCACCGATGCCGGCACCTACACCGCCACCGTTGCCGCCAACACCTTCTGCCTCGATGGCAAGTACAGCGTTGCCGCCAACACCCCCTACACTCAAATCCTGGCTCGTGGCGAATTTAACATCGCTGTAACCCCCGCCGAAGGCGAAGTGGAGGACATCACCACCATCACCCTCGACAGCACCACCGGCATGGCCCCCGTAGCTGAATCTGGTCTCACCATCACCCTCAACTACGCCAAGGACGCCGAAAGCGAAGTCAAGAACATCCTCACCATCGACGAAGCCAAGATTGCCGAGTTTGACAGCTTCAACTTCGAAACCTTCGCTGGTCCCTACTACACTATCCCCGTAGCCTTCACTTATGGTGAGAATGGCACTTACACCCTCACCATCCCCGCTGGTTTCTTCGAAGATGACCACATGAGCCTCAACGCCGAAACCGTTGTTACCTGGAACGTTACCAACGCCGGTATCTCTGGCATCAGCGAAATAACCAACGTAACCATCAACGGCAAAGCCTACGATATCCAAGGCCGTGAAGTGAAGAACGCCACCCGTGGCCTCTTCATCATCAACGGCACCAAGACTCTCCTCAAATAACCCTCCTCACAACACACACAACGCAAAAAGCGCAGCCCCTCCGGCTGCGCTTTTTTTTAATGCCTATAGGCTCCTCCCTCAGTGGCGGGGGTAGGTGAGGTGGAGGAGCTGGCGGGCGAAGGGGGGGCGGTAGTGGGTGCGATCGTAGAGGAGGGTATCGGTGGTGGTTAGGGGGGTATAGAGGTGTGTGTGATTGTGGATGCGGGTGGGGGCGAAGATGCGGCGGAAGTGTTGGAGGTCGGAGGGGGAGAGGGTCACTTTCATGCGGTTGGGGCCGATGATGATTTGGTAGTCGGTGCCTTGGGCGTCAAACACGGCCG
>QLIP01034267.1_pt1 | contig 15856 bp, 11 predicted proteins | sample 1769771 | NCBI WGS metagenome assembly QLIP01 (sample SAMN09428762, study PRJNA476227) | Gut metagenome, whole genome shotgun sequencing project. | isolation source: cecum | host: Rhizomys sinensis | place: China: Jinsha town of Minqing, Fujian Province | collected 2013-09-23
TCTTTAAACTTTTTTACGACATCAGCAAGGTTCGCCCCATCAACACGGCGGAGGAATTTGCCCAAGCCTTGGCTTTAAGAACACATCTTTTAAAAGATTGTTTATTGAAATGCGAAAAAGAGCCCCACATCAAAAGTCTTTACAACACCTTCAAAACGCAGCTTTATAAAAAATTAGAATTCAATGATTTTTGCGATTCCTTTGCGCAAATATTGACTTACAGTCTTTTTATTGCCCGATTAAATAATTCCCATCACAAAGAATTAGACCTTTACAACGCCAAAAGCTTCATTCCCCGTTCTTTTCCTTTAATTCGCGCAATGAGTGGCTTTTTGGAGGATTTGGAACACCTTGAAGAGGGCGATTGGTTGTTGAAAGAGATTTTATTCACCATCAACAAGATGAACATAGAAAGTCTTTTCAAAGAATTAAATCAAAATGACAAAGATTTATTGGAAAAAGACCCGTATTTGCATTTGTATGAATTATTTTTGGCGAAATACGACCCTTCATTGCGTGAAATTCGCGGGGTGTGTTACACGCCACAAAGCGTGGTGCGGTTTATCATCAACGCCGTGGATGAAGTGTTGAAAAGAGCATTGGGTTGTAAAGAAGGGTTGAGGCAAGCGCTCAAAAAAGATTCTCCCATCACGCTCTTAGATTTTGCCGCTGGAACGGGCACTTTTTTGCTGGAAGCCTTCAAAAAAGCCTTGGAAAACGTAGAAAAAAACAGCACGGATTATTCCTTAGAACCGCTTTTGAAACGTTTTTTTGGCTTTGAATTGTTGATTGTGCCTTACGTGGTGGCGCACTTAAAACTCTCACAAAACTTAAAAGAAGAATTTCAGTTGGACTTAAAAGAAAACGAGCGCTTGGGCATTTACCTCACCAATACGCTTTTTTTGGAAAGATATGCCCAAGATCATTTTTATGAGGGTATTCCGGAACTTTTGGAAGAGGCTAAAAACGCCCAAGCCACCAAAGAAAAGCAAATTCTCATCATTACAGGCAATCCGCCGTATAGCGGTGCAAGCGCCAACAAAGGCTTGTTTGAAAACAATGTAAAGATCACTTACGGTTTAGAACCCAGCCTTTCAGCAACAATGAATGATGCTCAAAAAAGCTCTGTTGAAAACTATTTAAAAAAACCTGAATTTGCTGATAGGCGCGAATTCAACGCAATTTTCAATGCCAAAAAGCTCCAAAACGAGAAAAATCCCAAATGGCTTTTGGATGATTATGTGAAATTCATTTGTTTTGCGGAATCCAAGATTAAAAAACAAGAGCGCGGGATTTTTGCTTGTATCTCCAACAATGCTTTTTTAGATAACCCCACTTTTCGCGGAATGCGCTACCACCTTTTAAATACCTTTGATGAGATTTATATCTTGGATTTGCACGGGAGTACGCGCAAAAAGGAGGTCGCTCCCGATGGCGGCAAGGATGAAAATGTTTTTGACATTATGCAGGGCGTGAGCATTAATGTTTTTGTGAAAACCTCCAAAAAAGAAAGAGATTTGGCAAGGGTTTTCCACTATGACCTCCACGGTCAACGCACAAAAAATATACTTTTCTTTGTGAAAACACGTTGGAATCCATCGCGTGGAAAGCATTAAGCCCCACTGCACCCTTTTATCTTTTCATCCCGCAGGATGAACGTTTGAGGATGGAATACGATAGAGGCGTGAGCGTGAGAGAAATGTTTAAGATTTCAAGTGTGGGAATAGTCACGGGCAAGGATTGCGTTTTAATTGCCTCCAACGAAAAACAACTGGAAGCACAAATTTTGGAGGGTTACAAGGAATTTGATTCGCAATTTGTTAAAGATATAGCTTATCGTCCTTTTGATTTAATGAAGATTTACTACGACACTTCCAAAGTGACGCGACCGCGCGGCGAGTTTATGCGGCATTTCCTCCCCGATTCCACGCCAACCCAACGGCACGAAAACTTTACACTCCAATTCCGTGAATTTATTGATAAAAAATATAGCGAACATTTCAGCCCCGAGCAAATTTTAGGCTACATCTACGCGGTGCTTTTTCATAAAGATTACAGAGAAAAATACATTGATTTTTTGAAAATTGACTTTCCAAAAATTCCCTTTGTGGCGTCAAAAGAAAAATTTTTGAAACTCAGTGCATTGGGGCAAAGGTTGATTGAAACGCATTTAATGCGACCTATTTTTGAGGGAGGCAGTATTGGGTTAAATGTGGCGAGGCAGTTTAAAGTGAGTAGTGTTTGGCAATGCGCAATTGCCACTGACACAATAACGGATTTCAGCTTAATGGGCGGTGGCAACACGGGCGCGGGAACAATTTTTCCCCTTTATATAAAAGGAGGCAAAAGTGAGTGAAAAAATCGGGAAGAGCTTTTTTGAAAAAGAAAAAGATAAAAGCAAAAAAATTGAAAAACCGCTTTATTGGGAAAAAGAAGAAAAACTGTTTGTCAATGCTTCTTTGTATTTTTGTGGTGTGAGCCAAGGCGTTTGGGAATACAAAATTGGCGGCTATCAAGTGCTGGATAAATACCTAAAAAGCCACAAAAATGAAGAATTGGACGAGGATTATTTTCAAAAAATCATCCAAGCCTTACACCAAAGCTTGGTGATAGAAGAGGAAATTCGCGCGGTGGAATTGGATTAAATTTTCCACGGCAAAGCTTAAAAAAGTTTCAAAAAAAATCCCAGTTTACCGTGGAAAAACATAAAAAAACACGCACGAAAAAAAGCCCCGCGGGCGGGGCTTTTTCATAGAAGGGGAATGATGAATTAAATGGCGCGCACTTTCACATAAGCCCCGGGTGCGGCTTCAATGGTTTTGTATTTCGCATTGCCCACAGCAGCGGGTGCGGCTTGGTCTTTGCCTTGGAAGGGCTTGTTCCACACCGCCCAATCTTTCCACCAGCTGCCGGGTTTTTCAATGGCGTGCGCAAACCAGCTTTCTGCGTCTTCGTTCAAGTTTTCGTTTGTCCAATAGCTGCGCTTGTCTTTTTTCGCCGGGTTGATTGTGCCCGCCACGTGACCGGAAGCGCCCAACACAAAGCGGATGTCCCCGCTTAAAATGCGCGTGCTTTGGTAAGCGGAAGTCCAAAAAACGATGTGATCTTCCTTGGCGGCGAAAAGATAAATGGGGCAGTCAATTTTGCCCAAATCCACTTTTTCGCCGCACACCGTCACTTTGCCCGGCACGCGCAAGTTGTTGTCGTAATAAGTGTTGCGCATATACCAGCAGCCAAAAGGTCCTGCCATATTGGTGGAATCAGAGTTCCAATAAAGGATGTCAAAGGCGGCGGGTTTTTCACCTTTCAAATAATTGTTCACAACATAGCTCCACACCAAATCCGTGGGTTTTAAGAAGGAGAAGGTGTTTTGCAAGTCACGTGCGGGCAATAAGCCGCCTTTGCCGATGGTGGCATCGCGCGTGGCTAAGAAGTTGGCGTCAATCATCAAGCCAATGTCGCCGGTGTCGGAGAAATCCAACAAAGTAGTTAACAGCGTTAAAGAGGTGAAGGGTTTTTCGCCGCGCGCCGCCAACACCGCCATTGCGGTGCACAACATTGTGCCGCCCACGCAAAAGCCCATCACGTTCATTTCTTTGGTTTGGGTGATTTCCTGCACAATGTGTGTGGCGTTGATGATGCCTTTTTCAATGAAATCGTCCCACGTGAGCTTACATTGCGGGTCGGTGGGGTTGATCCACGAAATCAAAAACACGGTGTTGCCTTGTTCCACAATGTAGCGGATTAAGGAATTATCCGGTTGCAAATCCATCACATAAAATTTGTTGATGGAAGGCGGAACCACCAAAAGCGGGCGCGAGCCCACTTTTTCGGTTAAGGGCTTGTATTGGATGAGCTGCATCACCTCGTTTTGGTAAATCACGCTGCCCTCGGTGATGGCCAGATTTTTGCCCACTTCAAAGGCGTCTTCATCCGTCATAGAAATGCGCCCTTTTTGCATATCGCCCAAGAGGTTGTTGATGCCGTCCGTAATGCTTTGCCCGTGGGTTTGCATTGCTTTTTGAATGAATTCTGGGTTGGTTGCCGCAAAATTGGCGGGCGAAAAAGCATCACTGATTTGGGTTGCCAAAAAGCGCATTTTTTCTTTTGCGCGCTCGTCTTCCGTGGGCACCGATTCCACCAAACGATTGAGCATTTCCACGTTTAACAAATAAGATTGGTAGAGATATTCGTAATAAGGCGTTTTGTGCCACGCTTCGCCTTTGAAACGCCGGTCTTTGTCTGCGCCCGCCACTTTGAAAGTGGGTTCAATTCCGTGCTGTTTTTGAAAAATGGCTTGCCACAATTGCATTTGCTTCATCGCGTATTCGCGTTGCAAATTGCCGACCAAATGCGCGTCTTCGGGAATGTTGATGTTTTGCGTCATCGTGCCCATATTGCCCATCGCCCCGATAAATTGTTGCAACATTTTTTGGCCATTTTGCATAAATTGTGTGGCGTTTTGTAAAAAATCGCCGCCCCCGGCTGTTTCTTGTGTCATCGCTTTCTCTCTTTTGCTGTGGAAAAAAGGCTATTGTGCAGTGCAACTTAGCCAATGTCAATTTTAAACGTGATTGTGACCAGCAAGGGTTTGCACTGCAACAATTGAGAAGATTCCCATCAAGATTAAGATGATTTGAAGAAGGGAATCTTTCAATGCGGTTTTGTGGTGCAAATCGGGGATGAGGTCTGACATGGCAACGTAAATCATACTGGATGCGGCAATGCCCAAAAAAACGGGCAACAATTCGTTCAAATTTTCCAACAAAAACCACGCAGCACTTGCGCCCAAAACGGTGGAAAGATTGGATAAAAAATTGCACAGCGTGGCTTTTTTAAAGGAATAGCCGCTGTGGCGCAAAATGGCAAAGTCGCCGATTTCCTGCGGGATTTCGTGCGCCAAAATCGCCCACATCATCACTACGCCCAAAGCTTCTGATTCCAAAAATGCCGCCGCAATCAAAACGCCGTCTGCAAAATTGTGGAAAGCGTTGCCAATCAAAACCAAACTGCCGCCCCGTTTGGGCAAGACGGGATGTTCACCGTGCACTTCACAATGGTTGTGGTGACAATGTCGCCAAAGCACCAATTTTTCTAAAATAAAGAAAGCCAAAATGCCGCAAAGCAAAATCAAGGATAAATTTTTGGGGTTAAAGTCGTGCAGGGCGTGGGGCAAAATTTCCAAAAAGGATGCCCCCAACAACGCGCCAATGGCGTAACAAATCATCAAGTGCAGGTTTTGCGCGCGCAATCCCACCAAAGAGCCCGCCAAAACGCTCAATAAAGAAACGGTTAAAGCAGCCAAAATGACCCAAACGAACATTCAGCGCTCCTTTTTTTTTAAAAAATAAACGTTTTACCGTGGAAGCTTTAAAAGCGCGCGCACTTTTTCGGCATCTTCTTCCGTATCCACGCCCACAAATTCTTCCCCCTCCCAAAATTGCAGGGCGATTTTAAAACCGTGTTCCAAGGCGCGCAGTTGCTCCAATTTTTCAATATTTTCTAAGGGCGTGGGGGAAAGGGCGGTGAATTCTTTTAAAAAGCCCACAAAATAAGCGTAAATGCCAATGTGGTGAAAGGCGCACTCGGGCAAGTTTTCCGGAAAATCTCTTAAAAAAGGAATGGGAGCGCGCGAAAAATAAAGCGCTTCGTTTTGCTGATTCACCACCACTTTGACTTTATTCGGGTTGCGAAAATCGCAAATGGTGTTAAACGCGCGCGCCAAGGTTGCCATTGGTGCGTTGGAATTTTTGAGCGTTTCTGCCAACAAATCCAAAGCTTTGGGGTTCATCAAGGGTTCATCGCCTTGCAAATTCACGATGATTTCTGAATCGGAAAGGTTTAAAAGCGAGGCGGCTTCGTTTAAACGCTCCGTGCCGTTTTGGTGATGGGGGGAAGTCAAAATCGCGGGGATGTTGTAAGTTGCGCAAACTGCTTTGATTTTTTCATCATCGCACGCCACCGTCACGCTTTGGGCCAAAGATTGTTGCGCAATTTCCGCTACGCGCACAATCATCGGTTTGCCGTTTAAATCCAATAAAGGTTTTTCTTTTAAGCGCGTGGATTTTAAGCGCGCGGGGATGATCACGTGAAAAGCGTTCATTCTTTTTGATTCCATTTTAAAAATTCCACGGTCAAGCTTGATTTTTTTTGAAAAAAAAAGCGGTTTGACCGTGGAAAAACTCAGATTTTGGGGTAGAGTGCGCCGCCTTTTTCTTTAAATTCAAGGGCTTTTTCTTTTAAGCCGTTTTCTGCAAATTGGCGCACTTCTTCGGTGATTTTCATAGAACAAAAGCGCGGTCCGCACATTGAGCAAAAATGCGCCGTTTTGGCGGAATCTTTGGGGAGTGTGGCATCGTGAAATTCTTCTGCGCGCAAAGGGTCAAGGGATAAGGCAAATTGGTCTTTCCAGCGAAATTCATAGCGCGCTTTGGAAAGGGCGTTGTCCCTCAATTGCGCGCCGGGTAAGCCTTTTGCCAAGTCAGCGGCGTGCGCTGCCAATTTATAAGCCAAAATGCCTTCGCGCACATCGTTTTTATCGGGTAAGCCCAAGTGTTCTTTGGGGGTCACATAACAAAGCATTGCCGCGCCGTGCCAGCCAATCATCGCCGCACCAATGGCACTGCTGATGTGGTCATACGCCGGGGCAATGTCGGTGACCAAGGGTCCCAAGGTGTAAAACGGCGCTTCAAAACAATCTTTCAATTCTTGATCCACGTTTTCTTGAATCAACTGCATTGGGACGTGCCCGGGACCTTCAATCATCACTTGCACATCGTGTTGCCACGCTTTTTGGGTGAGTTCTCCCAAGGTTTTCAATTCCGCAAATTGCGCTTCATCGTTGGCATCCAACACCGAGCCCGGGCGAAGACCATCGCCTAAACTCAATGCCACGTTGTAGGTTTTGACGATTTCGCAAATTTCCTCAAAATGCGTATAGAGAAAATTTTCTTGGTGGTGCGCCAAACACCATTTCGCCATAATCGCCCCGCCACGGCTGACAATCCCCGTTAAACGCTGGGTCGTTAAAGGAATAAAACGCAACAAAACGCCCGCGTGCAGGGTGAAATAATCCACGCCTTGTTCGGCTTGTTCTATCAAGGTTTCGCGAAAAAGTGCCCACGACAAATCCTCGGCTTGTCCCTTTACTTTTTCCAAAGCTTGGTAAATGGGGACTGTGCCGATGGGCACGGGAGAATTGCGGATGATTTTTTCTCGGGTTTCAAAAATTTGGTTTCCGGTGGATAAATCCATCACGGTGTCGCCCCCCCAGCGGATTGCCCACACCATTTTTTCAATTTCATCTTCCACGGAAGAACCCAAAGCGGAATTGCCGATGTTGGCGTTGATTTTGGTTAAAAAATGGCGCCCGATGATCATCGGTTCTACTTCGGGGTGATTGATGTTCGCGGGCAAAATGGCGCGCCCTTTGGCAATTTCATCGCGCACAAATTCCGCGGTGATGTTGGGGGGAAGGTGCGCACCAAAGGACTTGCCCAACTGTTCCTTTAAAAGCAAATGTTTGCTTTTGGATTCTTTTAAACTTTCAATGTAAGCCGCCTTGTTTTGATTTTCCCGCACGGCAACAAATTCCATTTCCGGCGTGATGATGCCCTTTTTGGCGTAATGCATTTGGCTGACGTTTTCTCCTTTTTTGGCGCGTCGCGTGCTTTTGGAATTGTTTTGGATGGTTTCAGTGTTACCGCGTGAAAGAATCCACTTTTCGCAAAGGGGAGGCAAGCCCTTTTCGCAATCCACTGAAAATTGCGGGTCGCCGTAAGGTCCAGAAGTATCATAAACAAAAAAAGGTGGGTTTTCTTCCACGCCGTTTAAGGTCTGAGTAGGGTTGAGTGTGATTTTTCGCATTGGGACGCCTTCAATGTAAAGGCGCACGGATTGGGGAAAGGGCTCAAAGGCAAATTTTTTCATCGTGTGGTTTTTAAGTAAAATTTTTGCATTTTAAAAAAATTTTGGGTTGACCGTGGAAAAAGATAAAAAAATCGCCATCAATTTTGCGCCTTATGCGCATTTGCCCATTTTCCAAAAAGAAAAAGCCATTTTTGATGCCCTAAAAACGCATTCCGTGGTGATCGTGGCGGGCTCAACGGGTTCGGGGAAATCCACGCAACTCCCTAAAATGGCGTTGAAACACGGTTTTGGAAAAGGAAAAAAAATCGCGCACACGCAACCCAGACGGTTGGCTGCGCAAAGTTTGGCGCACCGTGTTGCAGAAGAATTAAAAATGGAAGTGGGTAATGGCGTGGGGCTTTCACTTCGTTTTGTGGATGAGACTTCCCCAAACGATTATCTCACTTTTTTAACCGATGGTTTATTGTTGGCGCAATTAAACGCTGACCCGCTTTTAAATCAATATGATTTTATTATTTTGGATGAAGCGCACGAAAGAAGTTTGAATATAGATTTTTTATTGGCGTATTTTAAAATTTTAATTCAAAAACGCCCCAATTTAAAAATCATTATTACCAGCGCGACCATTGATGTTGAAAAATTTTCCCGTCATTTTCATAATGCCCCGATTATTGAAGTTTCAGGGAAATTATTCCCGGTGGAAGTGCATTATTTAAAAGAAGAAGAAAAGAATAAAGAAATTGAAACTATTTTGATGGAAACCTTAGAAAATTTAATATTAGAAAACGGCGATATTTTGGTTTTTTTGGCAACGGAAAAAGAAATTGCCGATGCTTTAAAATTATTAAGAAAAAATAAATCTTTTTGGGGGGTGGAGATTTTGCCGCTTTATGCGCGTTTATCTCCCCAAAAACAAAAACGCGTTTTTGAAAGCACAAAACAAAAGCGTATTATTTTGGCAACTAATGTTGCGGAAACTTCATTGACCGTGCCCAACATTCGCTTTGTGGTGGATTTGGGCACGGCGCGCTTAAAACGTTATGCCTACCACCAAAGGATTGAGCGCTTGCCCATTGAAAAAATTGCGCAAGCACCGGCCAATCAGCGCTTGGGGCGCGCGGGTCGCCTTTCTTCTGGCGCGTGTTATCGGCTTTACACCCAAGAGGATTTTGAGCACCGCCCCCTTTTTACTGAGCCGGAGATTTTGCGCAGCAATTTGGCAAACGTGTTATTAAAAATGAAGGCGTTTCATTTCAACGACCCCGCGCATTTTCCGCTCTTGGATTCGCCTTCTCCCAAAGCGTGGCAATCGGCGCAAAAAACGCTTTTGGAATTGGGCGCACTGGATGAAAAGGGGAATTTGAATCAATTAGGAAAACGCTTATCCACTTTGCCTGTGGACGTGCGCCTTGCGCGCATTTTGTTTGCCGCCTTGGATTGGGGCATTTTAAAAGAAGCTTTGGTGGTGGTTTCAGCGTTGAGCGTGGGTAATTTTTGGGAAGAAAATCCACGGCAAAACCCAAAAAATTTTGAAAAAAATAATGACTTTGGCGTGGAAAAACCCTATTCTCAATTTATTCACTGTTTAACCTTGTGGCAAAGTTTGGAAAATCAAAAAAATATCTCTATTTGGGCAGGAAAAAACAATTTAAACCCCAAAAAAATAACAGAATGGCGCGCCATTTATAATCAATTAAAACGCTTATTTTCAAAAGAAGATTTAAAACCCTTTCATAATTTAAAAGATCCCCATTTTTATAAAAATCTCCACACTGCGCTTTTAACCGGATTTTTGGGGTTTATTGGTTTAAAGGCGGATGAAAAACGCGCTTATCAAGGCGTGAAAAATTTACGTTTTTATTTACACCCCACCATTCTTTTAAAAGAAAATCCGCAATGGGTGATGGCGGCAGAATTGATTGAAACCACGCGTTTATTTGCGCATTTTGTTGCGGAAATTAAACCGGAATGGGTGGAAGAAGTCGCGCAAAATTTAATTCAAAAACAGTATGAAAATCCGCATTGGTCTAAGAAAAAAAATGCCGCAATGGTAGATGAAAAAATCAGTTTGTGGGGCTTACATTTATTTTTAAATAGAAAGATTTTTTTAAGTTTAATCAACAAAAAAGAAGCACGGTTTATTTTTATTCAACACGCTTTGGTAAAAATGGAAATTGCACCGGAAATGTTAAATCGCTTTTCCTTTTTAAAAAACAACTTAAAAACCATTGAAAAAATTAAATTGTTGGAAATCAAACAAAGAAGGGAAGATATTTTAATTGATGAAAATTTAATCCTTGATTTTTATGATCAACATTTACCAGAAAAGATTTATGATTTTAAAACCTTGGAAGAATGGTTAAATAAAGAAAATGAGGAAACATTGTGTTTATCCCAAAAAGATTTGATGAACCACGAAGCAAAAGGGGTCACCCATTCTAATTTTCCGCCGTATTTAACCATCAATGGGCAAAATTTTGCTTTGCATTACCATTTTTCCCCTACTGATTCTAATGATGGCATTACCCTGAAACTGCCTTTAATTTATTTGAATTCAATCCATAATTATGATTTGGATTATTTGGTGCCGGGGTTAATAAAAAACAAAGTTTTGTTCTTATTCAAAAGTTTACCGCAAAAATATCGTGCCAAATTGAAAAATTTAGAAGTGTTAACGGAAGAATTTTTAAACCAAAAATTAAATTTAAAAGAAGGTTTACTGAATAATTTAATTTTATTTTTAAAAGAACAATATGCGTTTGAATCGCGCGGGTGGGCGCTCACTCCTACTTTATTTAAAACAGAAAATTTGCCGCCTTATTTTTTGATGAATATTGAATTATTGGATGAAAGCGGCAAAACCCTTTGTTTTTCGCGCAATTTAAATGAATTAAAAAAGCGTTATGCGCACAATGCCCAAAAAGAATTTTTAAAAAACACGGAATTGGAAAATAAAGAAAATATTGAAGAATGGAATTTTGGGGAATTAAATGAAATGATAGAATTGGAAATCAAAGGGCAAAAAATAATCGGTTACCCCGCTTTGCATTTGGAAAACAATATTTTAACCTTAACGGTCTTGGATGAAGAAGAAAAAGCCAAAGCCACGCACCAAAAAGGCTTGTTGGAATTATTCAAACGCAATTTAAAAACGCGACTCAAAAATTTAGAAAAAAATTGCCCCAATGATTTAATGTTGTTGTTTGTTTTGTTGGGAAAAGCAGAAGATTTAAAACAACAATGGGTGGATAAAGTTTTTGAAGAATGTTGTTTAAAAGAACCCTTACCCCAAAATAAAGCAGAATTTTTAAACAGATTGGAAGAAACCAAGCCCAAAATCATCTTGGTGGGGCAAGAAATGGCGCGCCTCTTAACAGAAATTTTATTACTTTGGAAGAAACAAAAATTAAATAGCTTGAAAGCTTTTCCTTTGAGTTTAAAAGATATAGAAAAACAACGGAATTTTTTAATTCACCCGGAGTTTATTCAAAACCATTCTTGGGAAAGATTAAAAGCCATTCCACGTTATTTAAAAGCGATGGATTACAGAATTGAAAAAATAAGAGAAAACCCCGAAAGGGATAGCGAAAACCAAAAGAAAATTCAATATTTTTTAACGCTTTATGAACGCGCGCAAAAAGAATATAATTACAAAAATAAAAATATCAACGATTTTTATTGGCTGATTGAAGAATTGCGCGTTTCTTTATTTGCCAATGGTTTTAAAACGCCCTTTCCGGTTTCGGTGAAGCGTTTAGAAAAAATTTGGGCAAGTTTAAAATAATCCACGGTGAATTTAAAATTTTTTTGAAAAATAATTTCAAATGACCGTGGATTTTTTAAATTAAACCACCGCTCTGATTTTTTCCACCACTTCCGGAACGGTGGAAAAAACATTCAAACGCGCCATTTCATTGGTGGGATCATCCGCCAAAATACTCACTGCTTTTTCTAAGCGGCGCGCTGCCGTGGCGACTTCGTTTAATTCAATTTGCATTGCTTCTTGCACCAACCAATCGGCGCTCAATTGCAAAGTTTCCACGTTGGGCGGCAATTCATTCAACGCGCCGTGGATGAGTTCCAATTGTTCCGCCGCTTCATCCAAAAAAAGCTGGTCAATAATTTCCGAGCGTCCGGCGTAATCCAAACGCTCTGTGACTTCCGCCAAACGCTTGGTGAAATAAGAAAGGCGCGAGTTCAAATCAGGGTGTTCCAAATCCGTTTCGCTCATCACTTCAAAACACGTGGAAAGCGCGGCGCGCAACGGGCTTGCGGAAAAAGAATGCATTAAGCTTTCCAAGCGCCCAACGGCGTTCAAAAGCGCTTCGGCAAGGGGCAGGCAGTAGGGGTCGTTGGTTTTTAAAAGAATGCGGTAGGCTTGAAAAGCCAAGCGGTGGAAATCATTCCACGCCCATTCGTCTTCCACACAAAGATCGCGCCATTCCTTCAAAAGGCGTTGGGTGCACACTTGCCAAGCCTCGTTGATTAAAGGGTCAAAACGGCGTTGCGCGCGGTGCGCCAACAAGGGCAGTAAGGCGCTGTTTAAGAGCGGAGAAAGAATCAACCCCTCTTTATTTTGAAAGAAAGCCTGCGCGCTCATTTTTTCCCTTTCTTTTAAAAAGATTAAAAACCAAGGCAATTTTAAGTTTTTTTCTTTTTAAATCAAGGGATTTTTAAAATAATTTAAAGTTGTTTTTATTTTTCCACGGCAAATTCAAATTTTTTTTGAAAAATGCACGCCCAAAAACAAAAAAACGCCGACCAAAATCATTGGAAGGGACAACCATTGCCCCATACTGATGAAATAAGATTGTCCGAAAATGCCGGAATCCGGTTCTCTAAAATATTCCGCCACAAAACGCAAAAAACCATAACCCATTAAAAAAGCGGCGGAAAGTTTTCCGGTTTTTGGTTTTTTTTGGGCATAAAACCAAAGCATAAAAAATAAACACAAACCTTCCCCCAACATTTGGTAAATTTGGGAAGGGTGGCGGGCAATGAAACTTCCCGATTGCGGGAAAATCATTGCCCAAGGTAAATATTCCGGCGCAACACGCCCCCATAATTCGCCGTTGATAAAATTACCCAATCGTCCAAAAAATAATCCCAAAGGCACTAAGGGGACAATAAAATCGGTGAGGGTGAAAAGGGGAATTTTATTTTTTTGAATATACAAAAAAGCCGCCGTTAAAACACCCAAAAATCCACCGTGAAAACTCATTCCGCCTTGCCAAATTTTGAATATTTCTATGGGGTTTGAAAAATAATAAACGGGGTGATAAAAAAACACTTCTCCCAATCGCCCGCCCAAAATCACGCCGAGAAAAGCATAAAATAAAAAATCATCCCATTCTTTAAAATGAAAAGGCGCTTGATTTTTTTGAATTAAATAACGCCCCAGAAAATAAGCTTGGAAATAAGCCAAAACATACATTAAGCCATACCAATGCACCTTGAAAACGCCAAGGTGCAGGGCAACGGGGTCCATTTGCGGATGAATGAGCATAATCAAAAAAAAGCGGTAAACTTAAACGATTATAAACGAGGAGAAAACAATGCCGACTTATCGCTCACACACGTCCACCCGCGGCAGAAATATGGCGGGGGCGCGCGCTTTGTGGCGCGCCACGGGAATGAAGGATGAGGATTTTGAAAAACCCATTATCGCGGTGGTCAATTCCTTTACGGAATTTGTGCCCGGTCACGTGCATTTAAGAGAAATTGGCAAATTGGTGAGCGCTGCCATTGAAGAAAATGGCGCAATTGCCAAGGAATTCAACACCATTGCCATTGACGATGGCATTGCAATGGGGCACGGCGGAATGCTCTATTCCTTGCCCAGCCGCGATTTGATTGCCGATTCCGTGGAATATATGGTCAACGCCCACTGTGCGGATGCGATGGTGTGCATTTCCAATTGCGACAAAATCACCCCGGGAATGCTGATGGCGGCAATGCGTTTAAACATCCCTTGCGTTTTTGTTTCCGGCGGACCGATGGAAGCCGGCAAGGTGAAAAACGTTAAAGTGGATTTGATTGACGCAATGATTAAAGCCGGTGATTCCAAAGTCAGCAACCAAGAAGTGGAAGATTTTGAACGCTCTTCTTGCCCCACTTGTGGTTCTTGCTCTGGAATGTTTACCGCCAATTCAATGAATTGTTTAACGGAAGCTTTGGGGTTGAGCTTACCCGGTAACGGCACCTTGGTCGCAACGCACCAAAACCGCAAAAAACTTTTTTTGCGCGCCGCCCAATTGATTGTGGAAAACACCAAAGCCTATTACGAAAATAATAATGAAAAGGTTTTGCCGCGCTCCATCGCCCAAAAAGGTGCATTTGAAAACGCAATGGCATTGGATGTGGCAATGGGCGGCTCTACCAACACGGTGTTGCACATTTTGGCGGTTGCGCAAGAAGCCGGCGTGGATTTTACAATGAAAGACATTGACCGCATTTCCAAGCAAACGCCGTGCTTATGCAAGGTTGCGCCGGCTTCGCAAAAATACCACGTGGAAGACGTGCACCGCGCAGGCGGCGTGATGGGCATTTTGGGGGAATTGGCGCGCATCAATTTAATCCACAAAACAATGCCCACGGTTTTGATGAAAACGATTGGCGAAGAAATAGAAACCTTTGATGTGATGCAGGGCGTGGATGTGGAAATTCACGAGTTTTATAAATCTGCCCCGGGAGGTGTTCCCACCACAAACGCCTTTTCGCAAAATAATTTTTTTGTGCAATTGGATTTAGACCGCACCCAAGGTTGCATTCGCAATAGCGAGCACGCGTATAGTGCGGATGGCGGTTTGGCAGTGCTTTACGGCAACCTTGCGCAAGACGGCTGCATTGTGAAAACCGCGGGGGTGGATGATTCCATTTTGGTTTTTCGGGGGAGCGCCCGTGTATTTGAAAGCCAAGAAGAGGCGGTGGAAGGCATTTTGGGCGGCAAAGTGAAAGCAGGGGACGTGGTGGTGATACGCTATGAAGGTCCCAAAGGCGGACCCGGAATGCAGGAAATGCTCTATCCCACCTCTTATTTAAAATCAATGAATTTGGGCAAAGCCTGTGCGCTTTTGACGGATGGGCGCTTTTCAGGGGGAACGTCCGGGCTTTCCATTGGGCACGTCTCCCCAGAAGCCGCCAACGGCGGAATGATCGCCTTGGTAGAAGATGGCGACTTGATTGAAATTGATATTCCCAAACGCCGCATTCATCTGTCGGTGGAAGAAAAAGAACTCTTGCGCCGCCAAAAGGAAATGGAAGAAAAGGGCAACACAGCGTGGCAACCCAAAACAAGAAAACGCACGGTTTCTAAGGCATTGAGAGCTTACGCTTTGATGGCGACCTCGGCAGACAAGGGGGCGGTGCGGGACATTCAAAAAATTGCATAGTGCCCAAAAAGCGCATAAGATGAAGGCAAGACATTTTTTTACAGTAAGTTGACTTTTTACGGAGGGAAGTATGAAACAGCTCAGCTTAGCGCTTATTGTTGCAGGATTGGTTTTAGCGCCGCAAGCCTATGCGGACGAAGCCTTGGCAAAAGCCAAAAATTGCCGCACCTGCCACGTGGATGACAAAAAATTGATTGGTCCGGCTTATCAAGAAGTTTCCGCGAAATACAAAGGGGATGAAACTGCTGCTGCCACTTTGGCGAAGAAAATCAAAGACGGTGGCGTAGGCGTGTGGGGTAAAGTGCCGATGCCGCCCAATCCTTTGGTGTCCGAAGCGGAAGCGGAAACGCTTGCCAAATGGGTTTTGACCAAATAATGCTGGTTTAAACAATAAAAAGCCTCGTTTTGAGGCTTTTTTTGTTTTTCCACGGTGCACACAGATTTTTTTTAAAAAATGGATGCAAACATTCTTAAAATCCACACGGTTGCCGAAGAATTAAAAAAAGCAAAGCGCGTGTTGGTGATTACCGGCGCGGGCATTTCCGCTGATTCGGGATTGCCCACCTACCGTGGCGTGGCGGGGTTATACAACGAAG
>QLIP01064361.1_pt1 | contig 15837 bp, 11 predicted proteins | sample 1769771 | NCBI WGS metagenome assembly QLIP01 (sample SAMN09428762, study PRJNA476227) | Gut metagenome, whole genome shotgun sequencing project. | isolation source: cecum | host: Rhizomys sinensis | place: China: Jinsha town of Minqing, Fujian Province | collected 2013-09-23
AAGTTGTCAAAACTTCATTTCCAGAAAAAAAGTCCCTGGAGATTGAACCTTCCAGGGATTTTTTTCATTATTCAGATATAAACTTCTCTTAACGAAGTTTAAAAGATATTGTATTTTAAACTAATAAAGTAAAGAAATGAAAAAAGTTTTATCTGTAGCGTGCATAGCAGTGCTTTTGATGCTTGGTGGGTGTGGAAACAAACAAAAATCGGCAAACGATTCACTTGCAACAATAGATTCTTCTATCGCCACAAGTGTCACAGACAGTGAGCAGGACAGCGCGAACGGCTCTGAGCAGTCTTCCGCAACGGAATCATCTAAGGGTGAGGCTCAGATACTTGATAAGATAGTCAAGAACGACAAGCCCACTATTATTGATTTCAATGCAGTGTGGTGTGGACCGTGCAGGCAGATGAAGCCGATATTCGATAAGTTGGCATCTGAATTTGGAAATAAATTTAATTTCGTAAGCATCGACATCGACAAGAATCCGGAGATAGCTGAAAAGTACAAGGTTCAGGCCATTCCGACATTCATCTTTCTTGATGAAGATGGCGAAGAGGTGAATCGCTTCACGGGGGCATTGCCAGAGTCTGATCTACGAAACGAACTTGTGTCACCATCGTGGTGATCGAACCGACTCCATGGTCTTAAATTAGGCCATGGAGTCTGATTCATTAAAGTTGTATGAACAACTTTGTAAAAAACACAGTAAAAACAATAACAACAATGGGAACAAATAAGGCAGGCGGAGAATTGCTCCGCGACAAGAGCTGGGCTCGTTGGGCGGCTTTGGGTCTTTTGGCATTTGCGATGTTCTGTTCATATATCTTTATGGACATCTTGTCGCCGATCAAAGACTTGTTGCAATCCACTCGTGGTTGGGACTCAACGGCATTCGGCACAATGCAGGGATCTGAGACATTCCTGAATGTATTTATCTTCTTCCTCATCTTTGCTGGTATCATCCTTGATAAGATGGGCGTGCGCTTTACAGCAATACTTTCGGGTGGTGTAATGCTTGTGGGTGCGGTTATCAACTGGTATGCACTTACAGATGCATTCATTGGAAGCTCGCTCGAAACTTGGTTTAAAAACAATCTTAATTATGTGCCTGGCTTTGAGCAGTTGGGTATCGCTCCGTTCTACCGCGGCATGCCGGCGTCGGCAAAGCTTTCTGCGGTAGGTTTCATGATCTTTGGTTGCGGTGTCGAGATGGCTGGTATTACAGTGAGTCGCGGTATCGTTAAATGGTTCAAGGGTAAGGAGATGGCTTTGGCTATGGGATCTGAGATGGCATTGGCTCGTTTGGGTGTTGCTACCTGTATGATCTTCTCACCGCTCTTTGCTGAGCTCGGTGGCGAAGTAAGCGTATCGCGCTCCGTAGCCTTTGGTGTTGTGCTTCTTATGATTGCTTTGATTATGTTCATTGTTTACTTCTTTATGGATAAGAAGCTCGACGAGCAGAGCGGCGAAGCGGAAGAGAAGGATGATCCGTTCAAAATCTCGGACTTGGGTAAGATTCTTTCAAGCTGGGCATTCTGGTGTGTAGCGCTTCTTTGCGTGCTTTATTACTCAGCTATCTTCCCGTTCCAGAAGTATGCGGTGAATATGTTGCAGTGTAATTTGACCTTTACTGATATGTCGGCCGATCCCTTCTGGGGAGGAGACGGCGTAACAATCGCTCAGTATGTTGTGATGATTGTGGTTGCTGCTGCTTCATTTGCAAGCAATTTTGCCAAGAAGAAATCAATGAGTGTAACTATGTTGGTTGTGGCGATTGCTTCGTTGATTCTGTATTGCTGGATGGGTTATATGCGTCAGAGTGCAGCTGCAATCTTTGCCGTGTTCCCGCTCTTGGCCGTAGGTATCACTCCGATTCTTGGTAAATATGTTGACTATAAAGGTAAGGCCGCTTCGATGCTGGTGTTGGGCGCAATTTTGTTGATTGCTTGTCACCTTACATTCGCATTCATTTTGCCGATGTTCAAGGATTCTCCGGTTGGCGGCGTTGTGGTTGCTTATATCACAATCTTGGTATTGGGTGCCTCATTCTCGCTTGTGCCGGCATCGCTTTGGCCGAGCGTACCGAAGTTGGTAGATCCGAAGATTATCGGTTCGGCATATGCGTTGATTTTCTGGATTCAGAATATTGGTTTGTGGCTCTTCCCGATGTTGATTGGTAAGGTGCTCGATAGGACAAATCCGCAGATTACAGAGGCTCTTGCCAATGGCACTATGACAGAGGCTCAGGCTTCAATCAGTTACAATTACACCGCACCGCTTGTGATGCTTGCATGTTTGGGTGTGGCTGCGTTGGTACTTGGTTTTGTGCTTAAGGCTGTGGATGCAAAGAAGCACCTTGGTTTGGAGCTTCCCAACATCCAGCAGGAGAAGGCTGCAGAAGAGGCGGAAGTTTTGACTGCAGAACAATGAAGTTGTTTAAACTTATTTACGAATTTAAAAAATAAAGCTTAATTTTATTCTTTTATTAATCTTTGCGGATCTTTTTGGCTGCTTTTTCCCCTCTCATCGGAACCAACCAAAGGGTTGCTTCCTCTTCGAGTGAAAAAATCAGCTCAAAAATCTGTCGCAAAGATTAATAAAAAATAAGTTTAAACAACTTCAATAATTTTGACTGCAAAACAATAAAAAGCGAAAAAAATCGTATACCTTATAATGAGGTATATTGATCATAAAATAAAAGGAATCTTGATATCGGCATGCATCGTGGCGTCGGCTTCGGTGCATGCCGAACTTGTAAGTATAAGTAAGGCAACTCAGGTGGCTCAAACCTTTTTTAATGCTGCCTATCAGGAGGTGGTACCGGCTCCCAAATTGGTAGCCAATGGTCGTCATCTCACCACCAACAGGCTCCTTAATCCCTTTTATGTATTCAATCATAAGCGTGGGGGATATGTGATAGTATCGGCAGATAACAAAGCGTTTCCGATACTTGCCTATAGCACGAAGCGTAACTTTAATCGCGATCAGCTAAGTGCAACCGAACAGAAATTGCTCAAGAAATATGCAATGGAGATTGAATTGGTGAGGTTTGACTCGCGTATCCCTGTTCGAGCCAATGCATCATGGAACAACATTAACGGGAAGATAGGAGAGATCTTAACGGCTCCGTATTCTCAATCTTCGCTGTTAGATTATCCCATTGAACGTCGTGAGGCCATTGAGGAGGCAGATCGTACTGGTCAGCAAATCTTAATGCCCACAGCAATAGAATTCGACCTCTATGACCCGGATAACTATCGATCGTTAAATGTCGAGGAATTATTGATAGCTGAGGGAGATTCGACGCAGAGTGATTTTGAAGTTCCATTTCAGTTCTTCGAGCGCTTCGTCAAGGAGATTAATAAGGAGAGGGACGCAAGTGCAATAAGCGAAGGTGTGGCTCAAACGAAGCCGACAGTAAATGCACTTGGTGGAGCTCATTATGAATTGCGTTTCGGTGAGGAGATTGAAACCATGATTCTTTACGCTTTAGACGGGAGTACGCTTATGCGACAAATTCTGCGCGACAGTAATAAAGTAAATCTCGATCTTTCTCAATTGCCTCATGGTTACTATGTGGCGATGGTGTTACTCAAATCTGGACAACTGTCCGGCATCAAGCTTGCCCGATAAGAGAATAATAACCTTGGCAGTTTTGCTGCGGGGTCGTTTCGGCTTTTGCAAAAAAACGCGTAATAATGTAAAAAAAGTGCTATACACTATTGAGTGTATAGCACTTTTTTTAGTTTGGTTCTAATTGAAGTCTTAGTCTTCGAGTTCACCGAATTTGCCGGCGTTCATATCGTCGAAGGCTTGCATAATCTCTTGCTTTGTATTCATCAGGAAGGGTCCGTAGCCAACGATTGGTTCTTTGATTGGACGTCCGCTCAAAACAAGAAGCAAAGCGCCTTTCTCAGACGATAATGTGATGCGTTCGCCGTCGTTGTGGAAGAGTACGAAGTTGTCTAACGGAGCATTGTCAGTTCCGTTTACTTCTGCTTGACCCTCCACAACCAAGATGCCTGTATTGAAGTCTTCTGGCAGTTCAAAACGCATGTGTCCGCCCGGATTAAGACGAATATTGTACATTTCAATCTCTGTGAATGTTGACGCAACGCCCTTTGTTCCTTCGAAATTGCCAGCAATGACTTCAACTTCACCTGCGTTGTTGGGTAGAATATGTTTGGGTATCTCTTGGTTGGTGATAGCTTGGTACTTTGGCGGAGTCATTTTGTATTTAGCGGGTAGATTTACCCATAGCTGTACCATCTGGAATGGTCCGCCAGTTTTGCTAAACTCAACTTCGTGATATTCTTTATGCAGGATACCAGCACCGGCTGTCATCCATTGCAAATCGCCCTGTCCGATAACTCCAGCATTGCCACGGCTATCGTGATGTTGAACTTTGCCGCGGTAGGCAATAGTCACCGTCTCAAAGCCACGATGAGGATGAACTCCAACGCCTCTTGGATGATCGCTCGGGGGGAAACTTATGCGGGAATTATAGTCTAATAGATAGAAGGGACTCATGCGGTCCTGACTCATGTTATAACCATTTGGGAAGAAATTGTGCACTCTGAATCCATCTCCTACCATATGCGGCGGTGGGGGTGGCAAAACTTGTTGTACCTTCTTGACTTTCATAACGCAATAGCCTTTATATGTAATTGAAGTTGTGTAAACAACATAAATACTTATAAGACCTGCATCCTTCTTTTCTGGATGCAGGTCTTATATTAAAACAAATTCGTTATCTAAAAGTTGTCAGTGTAATTTTAGCGGCGCTTGCCAGAGGAGATTGCTCCCTTCCATTTGTCGGAGATAATGAGTCCGCCGATTACAAGAATACATCCTATATATCCAACAATGAAGATTGGTTCATGCAAAATGAGGTATCCGGCAATCATGGTGATCATTGGCTGAAGATACAGGTAGTTGTTTGCTTTGACTGCACCCAGAATCTTCATTGATTCGTTGATGATGAGATATGCGGCAATTGAGCAGCATAGAACCAGATACATAAGGTTTAGAATAAATTCTGGTTGCGAGAAGTTGAAGAGGAGATGTAGATGCATTGGCTGACGTTGCAACAACAGCAGTGGGAGAGCTGTTATCACTCCATAGAAGAAGATTTTGCGGGTGATGAAGAGAGATGTGTAGAGAGGTATCAAGCGGCGAATGGCAATTGTGTATATTGCCCAACAGAGTGCAGTGGCCAACGCAAGGAGATCGCCCGCCGGCTTTACTTCAACACTTTCGCCGTGGCTAAATATGATCATGACGATACCGACTATGGCAATCACGGAGCCGATTATAACACCAATTGATATTCGCTGGCGATATACGATTGCCATTAAAAATGTGGTGAGCAAGGGTGCAATCGATGACAATAAAGATACATTGCCAGTAGTTGTGTATACAAGTGCGTAGTTCTCAGTGATGAAGAAGAGAGAACCTGCGCAGATTCCACTTAAGAAGAATATTAATTCATCTTTTGTGCTATGTGAACGGATATTCCGGAACGTTAGTGCCAGAAGGATGAAGTAAGCAAGAGTAAAGCGGTACACGTACATCTCAACAGGTGTAAATCCTCCGGAATCCATTAGGACTTTTGTGCTTAGAAAGGAGGTGGCCCAAAAAATGACTGCAAACAAAGTTGCAATGTGGGCGAGCATTACGGCTGCTTTTGATGTTTTTCGATTTAAATTCATAAAATGTGTGTTAGTTGCACAATTGCCCAGGAGCATATGTCAAATATACGCCTCAGGCATTTTCGGTACAAAAATACACATTTTAATTCAATTAAAAGAATTTTTTTAGATAAAATTTGGGGAAGTTATGTAACTTCCCCAAATGCTATTTCATTTTGAAAAATAGGATAATATCCGATAGCGATAGTTTAGTGCCACGCATCAGGAGTGCCGAGGTATAGAGTTTGCCGGAGAAGATGATGCTTCCTGCGGCACAAACTGCTAACACAATAGCTTGCAAGATTGATTGCCATAATGGTACGGCTCCCATGATAGCCAACGATGATGCAACTGCCGGGGAGGTGAGCGGAACGTAGCTGCAGATAGTGGTAAAAAGTGAGTTCGGATCGCTGCAGGCATATTGAGCCACGTACATACCTTCCACGACGATTAGCGTCAGTGCTGTCATGTATGCTTTGTTTTCATTGTCGCGATCAGTTATAGCTCCACAAGCGGCATAGAGGGAACCAAAAAAGAGGTATCCTTCAATAAAGAAGATAATAAACCAGAATAGACTTTTTAACGTATGGAGAGATAAAATGCTATCCCATGGCATGTCGATTTGGAATAATGAGATGCCCGTGAAGGCGAGCGAGCCGAATATTAGTACCCAAAGACCAATTTGTGTAAGTCCAATAAGCCCAACGGTGATAATTTTTCCGGTCATCATGGTGCGTCCGTCAACACATGTGGCAAGAATTTCCATTATTCGGTTTACTTTCTCCTTTTTTACGAGCGTGAAAATCTGCGAACCGAACAATAGCATAAAAATCGAAAGGCATATGCCGGAGATTAGAGCGGGAATTTCTGTCATCGAGAGAGGTTGCTCTTCAGCCATAACAACCGTCGTGGATGTGCTCGACGTATCGCCATACGTTTCACCCATAAGAAAACCCATCAGTGTGGAGAATGCGACTAAAACAACTGGCACAGCAAATGTGCTGATCCAGAATGAACGATTGCGAATTATAGCTGAGTATTCGTTTGTTATCAGTATTTTTAGTTTATTCATTGTTGCGTATATTTAAGGAAGAGTGAATGAAGAGAGGGGAGGGCTTCTTCGAATTTCAAAATCTCAGCGTGTGGTGCAAGTTGACTGAGTATTGCCGAGTTTGAAGCTTCTGGCTCTTTGGTGATAAGGTAGTGGAAACCTCGGCGCTCGGTCTTGGCTTGTCGTACGTCGGCATTCGCAACACCCTCTATGCCCAAAATAACGGCGAGGTCGATAGCAGTGGAGGTGGTGAGAAGAATCTGATTGCTTTTGTGTGTCTCCTTTATTTCAGAGAGATTCCCGTTAAGAAGCAACTTGCCGTGATCGATCAGCGCAATGGAATCGCAAAGTTCTTCAACGGCGGCCATGTTGTGTGATGAGATGATGATGGTTGTGCCGGCATTGTGAAGTCGCTCAATCAGTTCTATCAATAGCTCCCCGTTGATGGGATCGAATCCACTGAATGGTTCGTCGAGTATTACTACTTCAGGTTCGTGGCAGATTGTAGCTATGATTTGAACCTTCTGTTGGTTCCCTTTCGAGAGTTCGCGTATGCGGCGTCCCTCTTGTCCCTTGAGTTCGAACAGGTCTATATACTCATACATTACCTGACGAATGCGATAGGGGTTGCCACCTTTGAGTTCGCCAAAGAATTGAATCTGTTGGGCAACGGTCATATTTTCGTAGAGACCACGTTCTTCGGGCATATAACCCATGCGTTCTGATGTTCGGAGAGACGCTGGTTGCCCAAGAATCTGCACTGATCCTTTGTCGAAGGTTGTGATAGCGTTTAAAACGCGCAGAAGCGTAGTTTTACCGGCACCGTTAGGTCCGATGATACCAAATACCGAACCGCGTTCGATAGAGAATGATACATTATCGAGAGCTGTAGTGTATTCAAATTGTTTCGTAAGCTCCTTTATCTCAATCACATTCATAATTATATGGTTATTTGGTTAATTAGATAGGTCGTTGCGGATAGGAAAAAGGGAAAAGAGGATTCTTGTCTATTTCTGTTTGTTACGTGGGTCAAGAATTCTGTCACCGATATTTTTTGCCACTTGAGTGCGGATCTTCATAATACCGTATAATTCACGTTGTAATTCTTGTTCGCGATCAACGTCTTTACCTCGTATCTCGCTAAGTTCCGTCAGGAGTGACTGCATCTTCTGGTTTAGGATCTCGCTCTTCCATTCCGTTAATGCCCGAGGCACGAGTACATCTAATTTATCTTCATCTTTTTCGATAGCTTGTCCGTCCTTCAGATATATTTGGCTGAGCTGATGACGGTCGCGAATCATCTCCGAGACAACGTTCCGAATTTCACCATCTTCATGGCTGGCCAAAATACGCGGTGCATAATCTTTCGTGAATTCAGCAAGCATATTCTTGCGGAATTCAGCAAGTTCCTGATCTAACATCTTCTCTTTGCGCTTGATGTCGGCCATAGATAGATCTTCGGTGGCGGCAATCTCGTTAATGCCTTCGCGACGCTTCTGATTTACCTGCTCCTCTACAGACTCTTGATAGCGATTCACGGCAACTGCGAAGTCCGCTTCCATTTTTTTGAGTAATTCAAAAATGCGGCAATAGACGTTAAACGAGAATCGGAGATTATCGGCATCGAGTTCTTCGTTTACGAAATCTATTACCGATAGATATTCCTCTTCATCATTGTTTTCGCTTTCAATTGAATCGCAGAGATCAAAGAACCCATATTTGACGCAATATTCCAGGACCTTTCCTTCCAGGAAGCGGAAGCGTTCGGTTTTGAGATTGAGACCTGTCAGAATAGACTTGTTCCCTTTACTCTCGGGCACTATGTTGACAGGTTGCGTCTGTGTATTGGCGTTTGATTTTTGCGCATCGGGGAACTGAGACTTGGTGTGCTCGCGTTTGAGTTTCTCTACAATCTCATCTCGCATGCGTGCTACAGATTTAGCTATCGTGTCTTCCGACACGCCCAGAATTGCACTGCACTCCTGAATGTAGACATCGCGCGAGATTGGGTCGGAAATGTGAGCCAAAGATGTAACGACGCTATTTACAGCATCGATGCGCGTTTGCGGATCGCGTTTCACGTCGGCCATCAGGACCTTTGTCTTGAAACGAATTATATCGGTTTCATTCTCCTCGACATATTGCTTGAACTCCTCGGGAGTGTGTTTGCGCGCAAATGAGTCGGGGTCATCGCCATCGGGCAAAAGCAACACCTTCACCTTCATGTTGTGGCTTAGCAACATATCAATTCCGCGTAGCGCAGCTTTGATTCCGGCCTTATCTCCATCGTAGATAAGGGTGATGTTTTCCGAGAATCGATGAATCAGTGCGATTTGTCCGTCGGTTAGAGCTGTTCCCGAAGATGCCACAGTGTTGCGCATCCCCGACTGCCACATACCAATCACGTCAAGGTAGCCCTCGACAAGGAAACAACGATTTTCGCGCACAATGTCGGCACGAGCTTGATATATACCATAGAGTTCGTTGCTCTTCTTGTATAGATTTGATTCGGGAGAGTTGATATACTTCGCTGGACCTCCTTTGAGATCGCGACCGCCAAAGGCAATAACTTTTCCTGCTGAATTCTGGATAGGGAAGATTACGCGTCCGTGAAAGCGGTCGTAGTCGCGTCCGCTTTGTGATGTGCCCACGAGTCCCAGCTTCTTTAGTACTTCCAAATCATAGCCGGCACGTTTGGCCGCTTCTACCATCTCCGAGCCGCGATCAATGGCATATCCGAGGTGAAACTTGCGAATAGCTTCATCTGTCACGCCACGTTGCATAAAATATTGCAATCCCACATCTCGACCCTCATCGGTATCGAAAAGGGTCTTCTCCATATGGTTCATGGCCCATTCATTGGCCACGAGCATTGCTTCGCGTTCGGTCTGTTCGGCGCGCTCCTTATCGGTCATCTCACGCTCAACAATCTCGATGCCGTATTTCTTTGCCAGATGTCTCAGAGCATCCTGATAGGAGAGACCCTCCTTCTCCATGATAAAATTCACAGGCGAACCACCCTTTTTACAGGAGAAGCAGAAGCAGAAATTTTTATGCTTACTGACTGAAAAAGAAGGTGTCCGTTCGTTATGGAACGGACACAAACCCATATAGTTGGCGCCCCGCCGCGTGAGATGAACGTAGTCGCTGACAACTTCGACGATGTCAGCGGCGTCCTTGATTTTTTGTGCGGTTAGAGCATCAATCATTATAAATCAGTTTGAAGCTGTTTAAACAACTTCATTTAGAGTTTTGAAATCTTCTGCGAAAGCTCGGCAATTTCGGCATAAAGTTCTTCACAAACAGGCACTAAAGGTAGGCGCAATTCGTTTGAAATCATACCTAAAGCTGAAAGAGAAGCTTTGATGCCAGCCGGATTGCCCTGGGCAAATAGTTTCGGAATAAGTTCTTCGAATTCGGCTTCGATAGCGTGTGCTGAAGAGAAATCTCCTGTAGCACAATGTTTTACCATAATGCCGAATCGAGCCGGGAAGGCATTGCCCACCACAGAGATGATGCCGTCGGCACCTTTCTCCATCAGGTGGCAAGTAAGGGCATCATCGCCCGAAACTACCTGGAAATTTGAAGGCTTATTGTTGAGAATCTCTTCAATCTGTTTGATATCGCCCGAAGCCTCTTTGACGCCAATTACATTAGGGCATGCGTTTGCAATGCGCAATGTTGTCTCGGCTGTCATATTTACGCCCGTACGGCCAGGTACGTTATAAAGGATTATCGGCAGCGGAGAAGCGTCGGCAACGGCTTTGTAATGCTGAAAAATACCCTCTTGCGTCGGTTTATTGTAATAGGGAACCACAGAAAGTATTGCTGAATAGCCAGAAAGATCTGATTCTTTAAGATCATTTACGATTGCCATTGTGTTGTTGCCACCTAAGCCAAGCACCAATGGAACACGACCCATTGTTTTTTCTACGGCGAAAGCGCGAACAGTTTCTATTTCCTTTCTTGAAAGGGCGGGTGTTTCACCTGTAGTGCCCAGAACGACTATGTAATCTACGTTGTTTTCGATTAGGTGTGACAGAACTCGATTCAAAGCTTCAAAATCGATTGATTTATCAGAGTTGAAAGGAGTTACGATAGCGACACCCAATCCGTTTATATTCATATGATGCATATTAAAGCCAATTTTGTGCAAATTTACGAAAAATATCTCAATTATAGAAAATTTTTGTCTTAAATCTGAATGCATCTGTAACATTTAGGTGCTTGCAACGGGCAATAAAAGGCATTATTGGAATGCTACGAAAGTTTTAATACCAAAATGTTTCGCTTCTGTTTTTTTGCGTCATGAAGTTGTTTAAACAACTTTCATGGCTTAATCGAGTGTCGGAATAAAGAAAAATGCTCGCTACTTGCGAGCATTTTTCTATTCTAATTATTCCTGTTCAATCTGGAGTTGCCTATTCGAATTCGATGAGTGGCTGATCAGTTGCGATCACATCGCCCTCGTTGACGAGAACGCGTTTTACAACGCCTTCTGCATCGGCACCAAGGTCGTTCTCCATCTTCATTGCTTCGTATACCAATATCAGCTGTCCCATCTTGATGGTGTCGCCGGGCTTGGCTACGATCTCAATTACGGTTCCGCCCATGGGTGCGTTTATCGTACGACCCACGATCTCTACTTTTGCCTCTTCGGGTTTAGCAACTTTCTCTTCTTGAGGTTTAGCAGCCTCTTCGGCGGCTTTTTGCGCCTCGTATTCAGCTTTACGTTTCCCCTTCAAGAAGTTGTTGGCTACAGCAGGAAGAAGTTTGATCAACAAGAATTCTTCATCGTTCTGAGCAAGCTTCATGCCGCCGAATTCAGGAAGTTCCGGATTGGCCGGTTCGCGGAATGAGTGAACATCATAAGGTATTTCCTCTCTCTTGCCGGTGATAAGTTCGCGGAATGCAGGATCGATAGCAACCGGAGTCTTACCATATTCGCCCTTAACGAGTGCGATGAACTGGTTGTTCTTGTTTGTGTAGTCGGGTTTACCATTGCGGCGATCCAATGCGAGAGCCACGGCCTGTGAACCTACAATCTGGCTGGTTGGAGTTACGAGCGGCACCAAACCAGCGTCGCGGCGTACCTTCGGAATCAGTTTCATTGCGTCGTCAAGCAGATCTTCTGCATGGAGCTGGCGGAGATTTGCAACCATATTCGAGTACATACCGCCCGGAACCTCTGCATTTTTAACCAACTCGTTAGGTTTCGGGAATCCGAAGTATGCCTCAATCTTGTGGCAGGCCTCAAGGAGATCTGCCTCTCTGTTCTCAGTAGCGGCTGCGATGGCTTGATCGAATGCCTCATCGATTTCAACCGGCATATTTGCATAATATGTATCGAAGTCGTTAGGCCATTTATCCTTATTGAGGTCGAACTCAGCGAGCGACTTACGAGCCTCAACCAATTCCTTGCGGATCTTGGCAACAGCGTCCATGTTGGCTTCGAGTTCGATGCCCAGTTTCTGGCAGAAGATCCAAACCAATTCGATTGCGGGTGCTGCTGAACCACCGCCGAACCACCATATGTTGGTATCGATAATATCCACGCCCTTGATGATGGCTGTCAATACTGCTGCCAAACCATAACCGGGTGTACAGTGAGTATGGAAATCTACAGGCACCTTAAGCGCTTGTTTCAACTTCGGCATCAAAGAGAAGATGCGAGAGGGGCTAACCAAGCCAGCCATATCCTTAAGGGTTACCATCTGGGCACCCAGGGCCTCCATCTCTTTGGCTTTGTTTACGAAGTACTCATCAGTGAAGATAAGTTCCGGTGCTGCCGGCGCGTCGTTTCCACCGAATAGACGAGCAAAGAAACCCTTCTTCTTGGGTGCTTCTACGGGCTCATGCTTCGGGTCGACCGTATAACATACGGCTGTGTCGGAAATACCGCCCAACGAATTAATCATTCGTACGGATTCGCGGATATTGTCGATATCGTTAAGCGCATCGAAGATACGCATTACATTCAAACCATTTTCGATAGCTTTCTCATAGAAGCCTTCAAGCACGTAGTCGGGATAGGGAACATAACCAAAAAGGTTTCGACCGCGCGACAAAGCTGAGAGCAAAGAGATACCCTTCATCTCTTTTGAGCAAGCGCGAAGACGATCCCAAGGACTTTCGTTCAAATAACGCATCACTGAGTCGGGAACGGCACCTCCCCAAACCTCCATAATGTAGAAATTAGCTTCACGATAAAGCGGAAGAAGCTTATCGATGTACTCCTGTTTCAGGCGAGTTGCAAAAAGCGACTGTTGACCATCGCGCAACGTCAAATCTCTGACTTTAATAACCTTTGCCATGTTGGTATAATTTATGGTGTTATATTTCTATTAGTAATTATGACTTTTTTTTATGAGTTGATAATCAACTCTTTTAAGCTATGGATTTAACTTTTTTTAGTCAGTAATTAATAAAAAAGGCTTGTAAAGTTATAAATAAAACTGATACCAGCCAATTATATATCGATTTTTTTAACGGCTTCAATAAAAAAAATTCCGTGAATTTACTTAAAAAACGTAAAATTCACGGAAATTGTTTCGGTAAAAATAAAAAATTATTCAAAAATTCCTTCTACGGTTTCCTCCTCTTCTGTTTCAACCGCGGCGGCCGGTGCTTCGTAACCATTACAAGGCGAGAAGCCTGCGGGGAAAGTGAATTTAACCGTTTGTCGATAGGGTAGTCGATTGTCGTTATATACCTTACGCATAAAGATGCCGTATATAGGTAGAGCAGCTTTCGCACCCTGTCCGTATGCCATAGAGTTGAAGTGGATGTATCGCTCTTCACCGCCGACCCATACACCGGTCACCAATTCGGGAGTAAAGCCCATGAACCATGAGTCGGAGTTCGAGTTGGTTGTACCGGTCTTACCACCCATCTCGGCCGAGATTCCGTATGAACCGCGGAGTGAAGCACCAGTACCGCTATCCACTACATTCATAAGAATCGACAGAATTTTGTAGTAAGCATCTTCGCTTGTAACCTCGGTGCGGTGGGGCACTGCCGAGTAGATAAGGTTGCCTTGGTTGTCTTCGATGCGCGATACATAGACTGGGTCGACGCGAATACCACGGTTGGCGAAGGCTGTGTATGCAGCTACCATCTGACCAACAGAAATGTCTACCGTACCGAGTGCAAGCGGCAATGTAGGTTCAATATATCCTGTTAAACCGAACATGCGCATCTTATTCTCAAGGCTCTTGGCGCCCAACTCATTTACAAGGCGGGCTGAAATCCAGTTGTTAGAGTTTGTAAGTGCCCAGCGGAGGTCGACCATCTCGCCTACACGAGCATGGCTTGCATTACGCGGTGCCCAGTTGCCGAATACAGGTTGAGTGTTTGACATCTGTGAGCACGGGGTAAAATCCTGCTCCATTGCCAAGGTGTAAAGGAAGGGCTTGGCTGTAGAACCAATCTGGCGCTTACCGCGCGACACCATATCATATTGGAAATGATTAAACTCCGGGCCGCCGACATAAGCCTTAACATAACCAGTTACGGGATCCATACTCATCAAACCGGTTCGCAATACGGTCTTCATGTAAAGCAGAGAGTCGTAGGGCGACATATTGACAGTCTTCAAACCGGGCACGATGCGGGTGACGCGTTGGCCACCTTCATTGCGTGTTTCCTTGACGTAAGCAAAGACATCCATCTCATATGGTTCGTGGAAAGCCTTCATGATTTCATCTTCCGATAAACCGGCTTGCGACATCTTCTTATAGCGGTCAGACTGCTTTATGGCATTATTGATGAGCTTTTTGACGCTTGCTGCCGAAAGTTCATCGCGATTCGTGGTGTATGGACCTGTTTTAAGACCTCGCTTTTCACGTTCGAAAGCCGGTTGCAGATATCCGCCAAGATGTTCGTATACGGCCTCTTCCGCATACTTTTGCATACGCATGTCGATGGTGGTGTATATTTTCAGGCCATCGGTATAAAGGTCGTAGAGCGAGCCGTCGGGTTTAGGATTCTTTTGAATCCAGCCGTAAAGCGGGTTCTCTTCCCACGCCGTAGAGTCGGTGTTGTAGTTACCCAATGCTACGCGATAGGCGGTAAGACTACCGTAATCGTCGCGGTTGGGACGCTCGGGTTTTGTTGCCGTCATAAGGCGGCGAATCTCTTCGCGCAGATACGGTGCACCGCCCTCTTTGTGGTCTACTTTATGGTAGTCAAGAGTCATCGGAAGGGCAGAAAGCGAATCGCACTCCTGTTGATTCAGGAATCCGGCCTTGCGCATCTGGTCGAGCACTGTATTGCGACGCAACTTGGTGCGCTCTTCGTGACGCAAAGGATTATAATAGCTTGGATTTTTTAGCATACCGATCAGCACGGCAGCCTCTTCCGCTTTTAAATCTCCAGGCTCTTTGCCGAAATAAACGTTGGCAGCAGTCTTTATTCCCACAGCGTTATAGAGAAAGTCGAAACGATTGAGATACATATTAATAATCTCATCCTTAGTATAGAAACGTTCCAACTTTACGGCAATCATCCACTCGATGGGCTTCTGGATTGCACGTTTAAAAATATTGCTCGAAGGTTGAGAATAGAGCTGCTTAGCAAGCTGCTGGGTGATGGTAGAAGCACCTCCCGAAGATTTGTCGCCCATCATCACAGTTTTTACCAGCGTACGGCCCAACGCTTTGAAATCAATTCCCGAGTGCTCTTTGAAGCGAACATCCTCGGTGGCGATCAAGGCGTTGATTACGTGCGGTGAAACGGCGTCATAATCTGTATATACGCGATTTCCCGATCCGTAATAGTAACGACCTAATTCCGTGGTACCGTCGGAGGCGTATACCAGCGAAGCCAGTTTGTCGTGTGGATCCTCAAGCTCTTCGATGGGGGGCATGTATCCGATTACTCCATTGTATATAAGGAGTAGGAAAAGAAAGATCACTAACCCAAGTCCGAGAAAAGAGACCCATAGCCATTTCACTATGTTGCGATTGCGTTCGATGTTGTTAGATTTTTTCATTTAACAAAGTTATTGAAGTTGTTTAAACTTATTTACGAATACTAAAATGAAGTTTAATTTTATTCTTTTATTAATCTTTGCGGATCTGAAGTAGCTCA
>QLIP01029085.1_pt1 | contig 15820 bp, 13 predicted proteins | sample 1769771 | NCBI WGS metagenome assembly QLIP01 (sample SAMN09428762, study PRJNA476227) | Gut metagenome, whole genome shotgun sequencing project. | isolation source: cecum | host: Rhizomys sinensis | place: China: Jinsha town of Minqing, Fujian Province | collected 2013-09-23
AACAGTTTTGGCATTCTTCCCTTTAATCGCAGACCTTCCAGGGTGCGCATAACTCGCTGGCCTGGCAGAGAAAAATCAATTTCTATTGCAGGGGAGCTATGATCTCATAAATCCATCATCGTCAAAATCCGTATGCGTCTCCCGTTCAAAAGGCTATCTGATATAAAATCCATGCTCCAATACTCATCACCATGACTGGGCTCTTGTGACACCACACGCAGAGAGCTTGGCCGTTTCTTTCTCACCTTTAAACGTAGGGACAACTTATCTTCCCGATCAATGCGTTCTGTACGTTTATGATTAACGACCAGACTTTCATGCTTGAGCATCATATACAAACGTGGAACGCCATATCTGCAGTGCTGTTCAGCCAGTTCACGCATACGCAAACGAAGCTGGGCATCCTTGTCTGTTTTAAGAACATGCCTGATAGCACTGCGGCTCACATCTGCAAGAGTACAGGCAAAGGCAGTGCGAATAGTTTACATACTGCACGTCCTTCCTCCTAGCTAGCCTAAGAAGTTTTTTGACAGCACATCCTTGAGTACAGATATATCCAACGCCTGATTGGCAACAAGTTTTTTCAAACGCGAGTTTTCTTCTTCAAGCTGACGCAATCGCTTTGCATCGGACACACTCATCCCGCCAAACTTGGTGTGCCACTTATAAAAATGACATCAGAGATGCCATATTGACGGCATAAGTCCGCTACTCGTACCCCTGCCTCGGCTTGCTTCAAAATGCCAATTATCTGCTCTTGCTAAATCTGCTCCGTTTCATCTTGTGACTCCTACATGTGGAGTGCTAACTTTTTCATTGCATCTCTTGGGGGCAGGGCCAATATGGACTTCCCTTAGGCAAGGATGATTCCTCCAAGTCGGCTCGTCATCGGACTTGTTCAGCGCCCGAACATACTCTCAGTCGAAACCTCTCGGCCTCTTCTGATTTCAACATCACATACGCCGTTACCCATAAGACATTTATGCGAGGCAGTCGCTTTCTGGCGCAAGAAGTCTTGGAGTCCTATTCAAGAGAAAAGCCCGAAAAGCAGTCAGCCTAAGAGCATGCAAAAGGCAGGCAAGGCAGGAATCGCTCAGGCAAGCTTGCGTAATTTCTCCTGCAAGTTTTGAGCTTTACGCTTGCCAATGCCCGGGATTTGTTCAAGTTCTTCAAGGCTTGCGCGGGTCATGCTGTAGACATCGGCAAAATGATCCCAGAGCAGCCTTGCAGTGGCCGGCCCAATGCCCGGCAGGCGCATCAATTCTCCCGATAGGGCTGCGCGGCGGTGGGCACGGCGATGCCGCCCAATGGCAAAGCTGTGCGTAGCATCACGAATCTGTTGCAAAAAAAGCAGTTCCGGGCTTCCCTCGCGCAAGGGCAGAGGGTTGGAGCGGCCTGGCAAAAAAATACGGTCAGCCACGTTGCCAGCCCTGCGATCAGCATGGCCCTGCTCATCCCTGGCCTTGGCAATGGCTGCCAGCGGAAAGAGATCTTTCTGGCCTGCCTCGGCTAGACCACGGGCCACAGCCGCAAGCTGGCCCTTGCCGCCGTCAATCAGGAGCAGATCCGGCCAAGGAGGCCCGCTCTCCAAACGCCTGGCAACCCAGGCATGGAGGCTTGCATAGTCATCAGCGCCATCAGGCATGGCATAGACCCGGTAATCCCCGCGGCTTGGCTGGCCGTCCTGATAAACTACCATGCCCACGCGGGTCTGCTCCCCAGAAGTATGTGAAACATCCACACATTCAATACGTTGCGGCTGATCCGCAAGATGCAGGGCCTGAGCAAGCTTCTGCAAAATATCGCCGCCATCTGAAAGGCTGCGTCTGCGCGCTTCCTCTTTTGCATTGGCCTGGGCCATATCTACAAGCTGATTGTCTGTAGGGTTTTGCGGAGCAACTATGCGCACGGGAGAGCCAAGGCGCTCACCCAGAACCTGCTCGAGGGCACTCTTGCCAAGATGCTTTTGCTCTTCGACCGATTCAGCCTGTATGCCTGTTTCCTCGGCCAGCTTCTCCTGTTCTCCGTGGCTCTCAAGATCCGCTGGAATCCAGGGTAGAAGAATACGGGAGGCAGGCATGGCCTCACCATAAAATTGGGCCAAAAAGGCCATGAGCAATTCGGGCGCATCCTCATAGCCCAAACCGGGCCAGTAAAAGGCCCTGCCGTCTGTAACTGCGCCTCCGCGCATGAAGACAATGCCCAGGGCAAGACCCCCATCTGCCTGGTAAAGGCCAATGGCATCCATATCGCCCCCGCCAGGGAGTACCGCCACCTGGCGTTCCACTGTGCGCTCCACTGCCTGAATCTGATCGCGCAAAAGGGCCGCACGCTCAAAATCGAGGGCTTCAGCCGCCTTGTTCATTTCAAGACGCAAGCCATCCAGCAAGGGTTTTGAACGCCCCGAAAGCAGATCGCAGACATTGCGCACCGCCTCACGATAGCTTTCTTCACTTGCAAGCTTGGCGCAGGGGGCCGGGCACTGGCCGATATGATGATAAAGACAAGGCCGCACACGATTATTCATGGCCCTGTCTGAACAGCGCCGCAGGGGAAAGGCCCTGTGCAGGAGCTTCCAGGTTTCGCGGGCGGCCTGGGCCGAGGTGAAAGGGCCAAAATAGCGCGCGCCATCACGGCGGGCCTTGCGCACTATTTCCAAACGTGGAAACGCCTGGCGCAAATCCAGGCGAAAGAGCACATACTGCTTGTCATCCCTGAGGACGATATTATAGCGCGGCCTGTGCTTCTTAATCAGGCTTGCCTCAAGGAGCAGGGCCTCCTTTTCCGTGCCTGTACTGATATAATCGATGCTTGCAGCGTGCCTGAGCATGGCCTGAGTTTTTGCTGCCAGGCCATCAGGGCGGAAATAGGAAAGCACGCGCCTGCGCAGAACCCGCGCCTTGCCCACATAGATAATGCGCCCCTTGGCATCTTTATAAATATAGACGCCCGGGCTTAAAGGGATGCTTGCCGGATCAGGCTTTTGCACAAGCTTGCCCTCTGCGCTTCACTGAAATTGGGCTTAGTTTTTCAGACTGTGGATTGGCGCCGGTATTCTGCCGCCAAGCCCGATGAATCCTGCGGCATCACCCCTGGGCACAGCCATGATTGCAGCTTTGCCCAAAAGGCCGCCAAAACATACCTCCTCGCCAACGTCCTTGCCTGGAACAGGAATCAGGCGCACAGCAGTTGTCTTATGGTTGATTACGCCAATGGCCATCTCATCGGCAATGATCCCCGCGATGCTTGAGGACGGAGTATCACCGGGAATGGCAATCATATCCAGGCCCACTGAGCAAACGCTGGTCATGGCTTCCAGTTTTTCAATGCTCAAAAAGCCATTGCGTGCGGCTAATTCAATGCTTGAATCCTCGGAAACGGGAATGAAGGCACCAGAAAGGCCGCCAACCGAGGAAGAAGCAAAGACTCCCCCTTTTTTCACGGCATCATTGAGCATGGCGAGAACAGCAGTGCTACCTGGTGCGCCTATGCTGGAAAGGCCAAGACTCTGGAAGATCTCGCCAACGGAATCTCCCACTGCTGGCGTTGGCGCAAGCGAAAGGTCGGCCACGCCAAAAGGCACATCAAGGCGGCTGGCAACCTCTTTGCCGATTATTTCACCCACGCGCGTAACCTTATATGCTGTAGTCTTGATCACCTCGGACATGTCCAGAAGCGTAAGCGGCCTTGGTTGACCGCTTCCGCGCTCAAGGGCGCGGTCAATGGCCTTGCGCACTACCCCAGGCCCGGAGACGCCCACATTGATCACCACATCCGACTCCCCCACGCCAAGGTAGGCCCCGGCCATAAAGGGCACATCCTGGGGAATATTGGCGAAAACCACAAGCTTGGCGCAAGCTATGCCGCCTCTATCGGCAGTAGCCTTGGCAGTTCGCAATATCTGTTCGCCCATGAGCGATACAGCGTCCATGTTGATCCCACTGCGCGAGCTTGCCACATTGATTGAAGCGCATACGCGCTCACTTTGCGCAAGGGCTTCTGGCAGTGCCTCAATCAGTGTCTTGTCACCCCTCGCAAAGCCCTTTTCAACCAGGGCCGAAAAGCCGCCGATAAAATCAACTCCAGCTTCCTTGGCCGCCTGATCCAGCGCCTTGCAGATTCTGACCATTCCATCGCGGGTAAAGGGCGCGGCAATTACGCCCACCGGGCTTACGCTGATGCGCTTGTTGACTATCGGGATGCCGTAACGGTCGCCCACCTCGTTGCATACGGATACAAGATTTGCGGCATGGTGGCGGATCTTGGCCTGAATATTGGCAATGAACAGTTCCAGATCGTGGCTTGCACAGTCAAAAAGGCTTATGCCCAAAGTAACTGTGCGCACATCAAGATGTTCGTTGCGCAACATATTCAAGGTACTGGTTACTTCACGTTCGGAAAGCATTTGCTGAAATTCCCCAAGCTTAAAAAATTGGATTAAGGCAAGCGGATCTAAGAAGAGACGCGGTGAACGGCCTCAAAAATATCACGATGCTGAACGCTTACGCGCAGATTAAGATTCTGGGCCTCGCAATTCAGTTCGCGGCGCAGGCGTCCTAAATCAACGTCTTTGGGAATCATTATCTCAAAAACAAAAAGCGCGTGGCCGCTACCATTCTGATCCAGAATTGCCTTGAGATTTTCAATATTTACCGAATGTCTTGCGAATATCCGGCTTATGGCGCCAATCAAGCCGGGCCTGTCCGGGCCGTCCATTGTTGCTACAAAAGGCTCACAGGCCAGGCCCTCGCCCCACTGCCCCTCTATGGCCGGTCTGACCAGCACAGAAAGATCCATGCTGGCGGAAGCCAACCCTTCGCTAAGACGCTTGCGTACGCCCTCAAGTCTTTGTCCATCCGGGGCGCTGACCACAAAAATAGCCGCAAACTCCCCCAGAAGGATGGTCTGGGACATGGCTTCAATGTTACATTCAAGTTCGCCAAAGAGCTGGCTGATCACGGCAACAATGCCAGGGCAATCACGACCAAGAAATGAAGCGGTAAATTTTTGCATTTTCTATTCCAAAAGTCTGGAAAATTGGGGCTTGTTCCTGCATCCCGTCAGACTCCTCTTTAAGCAGTCAGCTAAGAAAGCCATGCGTCTGTGGGGTGCAATAAATCCTTTGTTTGGCCGTAATTTCCGTCACGCCGATGCAAAAGTCAAATTTGCTGAACGGCTTTACTTTTACGGCACAGCCAGCTAATCTTGTACGATAATTTGGCGTATATTCGGATTTTTGCGGACAAAAAACATCTCGGGTATAGTCTTGGGAGGCAAAATGGCTTCGCTTTTGCGCTTCACAAAGATGCAGGGCATTGGCAATGATTATATTTATATCAATGGCTTTGAAGAACAGGTGGACAATCCGGGCGATCTGGCAAAGCGCATGAGCGAGCGCCATTTTGGCGTGGGTTCAGACGGCCTGGTACTGATTCTTCCCTCAAATGTTGCCGATTTGCGTATGCGCATGTTCAATGCTGATGGTACGGAAGCGGAAATGTGCGGCAACGCCAGCCGCTGTGTGGGCAAGTACGCCTACGAAAAGGGCCTGGCCAAAAAGGATCTAATTCGCCTTGAGACGGCAGCAGGGGTCAAGCTGATCCGTCTGCTTTTTGAAGGTAGCAACGTGAGCGGGGCCACAGTGGATATGGGCGAACCAATCCTCGTGCCTGCACGGATTCCGGTCAAGCTTGCGCCAGTCCTGAGCGTGGCCGAAGAAGACCAGCGCTGTATCGGCCATCCCATCGAAATTGCCGGGCGCACCTATGCGGTTACCGCTGTTTCAATGGGCAATCCCCATGCCGTTGTTTTCATGCAGGGCATTGACGATCTCAATCTGGAAAAGCTCGGTCCGCTCTTTGAACATCATCATATTTTCCCTAAGCGCACAAACACCGAATTTGTGGAGGTTCTTTCCTCTACCAAAATCAGGATGCGCGTCTGGGAGCGCGGCGCGGGCGAGACCCTGGCCTGCGGCACCGGGGCGTGCGCGGCTGTGGTTGCCTGCGCCTTGAACGGCTATACTGAACGCCAGGTGGATGTGGAGCTCAAGGGCGGCTCACTGCACATCAACTGGGACATCACGGACAATCATGTTTTTATGACCGGCCCGGCAGTTACAGTCTATGAAGGAAGCTATTATCTGAAATAACGGTGTGAATTATCTTCGAGACATGCGCTAAATTCGTTAATGCCCAAAAAAGGGGAATTTATGACCAGGATCAACCCTGATTTTCTAAGGCTCAAAAGCAATTATCTTTTTGCCGATGTCGCCCGCAAGGTACAGGAGTTTAAGGCTGCGCATCCCGATAAACACGTGATCAGTCTGGGCATCGGCGATGTTACAAGGCCGCTTGTGCCAGCTGTAATTGATGCCCTGCACCGCGCTGTGGACGAAATGGGCCAAGAAAAAAGTTTCAGGGGCTATGGCCCTTATGAAGGCTATGCTTTTTTGCGCGAACTGATCATGGAATATGATTACAGGGCCAGAGGAATCCAGATTTCGCCTGACGAAATATTTGTCAGTGACGGCGCCAAGAGCGATGTTGGCAATTTTCAGGAGCTTTTTGCCAAAGATGCTGTTGTTGCTGTTACTGATCCCGTCTATCCCGTCTATGTTGATTCAAACGTCATGGCCGGGCGCGGCGGGGACTGGGTTTCTGGAAAATGGAGCCGCATCCTCTATCTTCCATGCACCAGGGAAAACGCTTTTATTCCGCCTTACCCGGCATCACGCCCCGATTTAATCTATCTTTGCTACCCAAACAATCCAACAGGCACAGTGCTTACACGCAATGAACTCCAGGGCTGGGTGGACTATGCAAGGCGTGAAAAATGCCTGATTCTCTTTGATTCTGCCTATGAGGCTTTCATCCAGGATGCCGATGTTCCGCACAGCATCTTTGAGCTTGAGGGGGCTTCGGAAGTGGCCGTAGAATTTCGCAGTTTTTCCAAGACAGCCGGATTCACGGGCCTGCGTTGTGCCTATACCATAATTCCCAAAGGGCTTAAAATCAGTGACGGCCAGGGCAATGAAACTGCGCTCAATCCGCTTTGGCTGCGCCGCCAGGCCACCAAGTACAACGGCTGCCCCTACATTGTGCAATGCGCGGCATCTGCTGTCTATTCAGAGGATGGCAGGCGCGAAATCAAAGAGATCATTCGCGGTTATCAAAAAAATGCCTCCTTGCTGCTCAATGCTGTACAAAGGCTTGGGCTTGCCGTTTTCGGCGGGATAAACGCCCCCTATATCTGGGTAAATGTGCCCAAGGGCATGGATTCCTGGGGCTTTTTTGACAAGCTGCTCAATGAAGCCGCGCTGGTCTGCACTCCTGGAGTGGGCTTTGGCGTAGCCGGTGAAGGTTATGTGCGCCTGACGGCCTTTGGCAGCCCCGAAGATACCGAAGAAGCCATTCGCCGCTTGCAGCGCATCCCGCTCTAAAAATCTTTTGGCATTGCCAAAACTGATTATAGCCTTATTTATACGCAAAACAGATCTTTTTACTAAGGTTAGTGCATGAGCAAAAAAAAAGAACAGCAAGCCCCTGTCGTGGATCTTGAGGCAAAAATCGCTCGTGTGCGCAGGGCGCAGGAGCGTTTTGCCCACTTTGATCAGAAGCAGGTGGACAAAATTTTTCAGCATGCTGCCGCTGTGGCCACCGCCAAGCGCATTGAACTGGCCAAGATGGCTCAGGCTGAAACAGGCATGGGCATTATCGAGGACAAGGTAATCAAAAACCATTTTGCCTCAGAATATATTTACAACAAATACAAGGATTGCAAAACCTGCGGGATCATTGAGGATGATCCTGTCTCCGGCTATAGGGAAATCGCAGCCCCCCTGGGCGTGATTGCTGGCATCGTGCCCACAACCAACCCGACAAGCACAGCAATTTTCAAGGCATTGCTTGCCCTGAAAACGCGCAACGGAATCATTTTTTCTCCGCACCCAAGGGCGAAGAACAGCACTCGCGCCGCGGCAATGACCATATTGCGGGCGGCGGTAGAGGCCGGAGCGCCCGAGGGCATTATTGACTGCATCGAAGAACCAAGCCCGGAGCTTACGCAACAGCTTATGAGCCACAAGGATATTAACCTTATCCTGGCCACAGGCGGCCCTGGCATGGTGCATGCGGCTTATAGCTCCGGCACACCGGCCATTGGCGTGGGCGCCGGCAATACCCCTGTGCTGATTGACGCCAGCGCTGATGTCAAAATGGCCGTGAACTCCATTCTTCTAAGCAAGACCTTTGACAATGGGATGATCTGCGCCTCCGAGCAGACGGTCATTGCCGAAGCCCCCATAGCCGATGCTGTGCGCGAGGAATTTGTCCGCCGCGGAGCATGGTTCGCCAACGCAGAGCAGGCCGAGGCCCTGGCCGGGACGATCTTTGTCAACGGAGCGCTGAATAGTGCCATTGTAGGCCAGTCTGCGCATAAAATCGCCAAGATGGCTGGAATTGAAGTTCCTGAGTCCACCAAAGTACTCATGGCCGAGCGGGCGGAGATTCAGGCTGATGATCCCTTTGCGCATGAGAAGCTTTCGCCTGTGCTTGGCTTTTATCGGGCGTCAGACTTTGCTGCTGGTGTAAAAATGGCTGAAACACTGGTGGAACTAGGAGGCGCAGGCCATACAGCCGCCCTCTATACCAGTGAAAGCAATTACGAACACATCAAGGAATTTGAAGACAGCATGAGCGCAGGCCGGGTTCTTGTGAATATGCCCGCTTCCCAGGGCGCCATTGGCGATGTCTACAATTTCCGGGTTGCGCCTTCGCTGACCCTTGGCTGCGGAAGCTGGGGCGGCAATTCGGTGAGCGAGAATATCGGGGTCAAGCATCTGATGAACGTGAAAACTGTGGCCGCCAGGCGCGAAAACATGCTCTGGTTTCGTGTGCCCAACAAGATTTATTTCAAACTTGGTGCGCTTGCCCCTGCTCTTGCAGAATATTCCGACCGCCGCAGAGCCTGCATTATTACCGACAAGACCATGGAACAGCTTGGGCACGTTCGCAAGGTCAGCGAAGTGCTGGAGGGCCTGGGCATGGAAGTGCGCGTTTTTAGCGGCGTGCTTCCCGATCCAGATATAGCAACAGTGCGCAAGGCCCTGGATCTGGTCAACGCTTTCCAGCCGGATATGTTCATTGCCTTGGGCGGCGGATCGCCAATGGACGCGGCCAAGATAATCTGGCTGCTCTATGAAAAGCCGGATATCCGCTTTGAAGATATCGCCCTGCGCTTCATGGACATTCGCAAGCGCGTTGTCTCTTTCCCGGAACTGGGCAAAAAAGCGGTCATGGTGGCAATCCCAACCACTTCCGGCACAGGCAGTGAGGTCACGCCCTTTGCTGTAATCACAGACAATGATAGCGGGATGAAATATCCTGTGGCGGACTATGCCCTTACCCCGGACATGGCCATTGTTGATCCAGAATTTGTCATGGATCTGCCACCTTCGCTGATTGCCAATGCGGGCCTTGATGTGCTGACCCACGCCATAGAGGCATACAGTTCAACCCTGGCAACCAACTTTGCTGACGGGCAGGCACTTGAGGCCATTCGCCTGGTCTTCAAATATCTTGGCCGCTCCTATGCTGGCGGCCCGGATCGTCTGATTCCGAGGGAGAAGATGCACTATGCGGCCACCATGGCTGGAATGGCCTTTGCCAACGCTTTTTTGGGAATCTGCCATTCCCTGGCCCATACGCTCGGCTCTTTCTTCCATCTGCCCCACGGCCTGGCCAACGCGATCATGCTCTCCTATGTGATTGAGTACAACGCTACCGACACGCCCACAAAGCAGGGGATGCTCCCTCAATACAAATACCCCTGGGTGAAAGGCCGCTATGCGCGCATTGCCGACATGCTTCATCTGGCTGATGACCTTGATGGCGACAGCCCGGAAATACGCTCCGAAAAAACGGCACGTCTTGTGCGGGCCATTGAAACTCTGAAACGCCAGTTGAACATTCCGAAAAGCTTGCGGGATGCCGGAATTGCCGAGGCCGATTTCTTGGCCAAGCTGGATGAAATGAGCGAACAAGCCTTTGATGACCAATGCACCATTGCCAATCCGCGCTATCCGCTGATTGCGGAATTAAAGGAGCTTTACCGCAAAGCCTATTACGGCGAGCCGCTCAAAGCGCTTGCTGAAAAATAGCCGTAAAAAAGCAATAGGGTAGCAAAGCCCTTCAGGGCGCTTGGGAGGGGTTTGCATTACCTCCCAAGCTACCGCGCGTACTGATACCCCTGCCTTGCTCCCTCCTTTGCCACCGAAGGCGGCTACGCCGTCCCAGTTAGCGAACAAAGTGAGCTTACTGGGATGGACAGCAGAGATGCGACAACGGAAGCTACAGATGGAGACAGCAGTTAGTTACCGCCGAGGTCAATCAGCGATGCCACTGTCGCTATTCGTAAACAGGCAGTGCCTGCTAACGGCTAGCGCTAGGCAGGGGGCGCGCTAGTCGGCCTAAAGGCCGAGGTCGCAAACCACAAAGGAGCTAGCGGATTACAGAAAGGCCAGCAGGAGCATAAGCCTGCTGGCCTTTCTGCTTGTGTTTACGCAAGTTATTTGCTGCGTTAATCAATGCCCTTGAATGTATTGCATTGACCAGGATCGCCGCTTTGAAAGCCGCGTTTGAACCAGCGCAGCCTCTGGGCTGAGCTTCCGTGGGTAAAGCTGTCCGGCACTACACGGCCTGTAGCTTCTTTTTGCAAGCGGTCATCGCCAATGGCGCTGGCTGTATTCAGAGCTTCCTCCAGGTCTCCGGACTCCAAAATACCCTCACGCTCCATCTGATGCCCCCAGACGCCGGCAAAGCAGTCAGCCTGCAACTCCTGCATCACAGAAAGACGGTTGGCCTTGCTTTTGCCTGCCTGCTCCGTGGCTTCGCGCACCTCTTTGCCAATGCCCATAAGATTCTGGACATGATGGCCGACTTCATGGGCCAGCACATAGCCCAGAGCAAAGTCACCCCCGCCGCCAAGCTTGCGCTCCATGTCCTGATAAAAAGAAAGATCAATATATACCTTGCGATCCAAAGGGCAATAAAAAGGACCCATGGCTGACTGCCCGTAGCCGCAAGCTGTGTCTGTTACGCATGAATAAAGCACAAGAGTTGTGGGGGCATACTCCCTCCCTGCCTGGCGGAAAATTCTGCTCCAGGTATCCTCGGTTGTGCGCAGGGCAACAGAGGTAAAACGCGCAAGCTTGTCCTCGGCGGGAGTGGATTTGGACGAACTGCTTTGCGGTGCGCTTATCATTCCAGAACCCCCGCCAAGCTCACCCAGAAGCGGCGTCAAGTCATAGCCAAAAAAACCTGCGCCAAGCACAATCAGGAGCAGGATTATTGTTCCCTTACGCCCAAGGGGCAAGCCGCCAAGGCGCATCCCCCGTCCCATGCCCATCCGGCCAAAAGGTGACTGGCTTCGGCGATCCTCCACATAGGAACTTTCATCCCTGTCTTCCCAGCGCATCTTGCCTCCACTGATATTCTCTGTACTGCCTCGATTGTTCCAATTCCAGGCATTAAATGCAATGGCAAAAGTACAGACTGCTGCAATTTTTGCCGCGTTTTTTGCTGCTTTCAGCCCGGCCATTCATTCTGGCTTAAAAGGCTTCAGCCCAGAAAAGCCTTGCTTAGCGCCCTTTGACATTTAGCTTTGCGCTGTTATCTTCTTGTCCAGCAATATAAACCATAGCTCATGGAAGCGTCATGTCCCTGCTCAACCGCTTGCAACGCATTTTCGTGCCTGCTCCGGAATCATCCGAGGAAACAAGCTCCATTGACCCTTCGGCCTTTGACGATAGCGGCTCTTTTTTTGAATGGAGTCAGCATATCCGCATTCTTCTGGCAATCGTAGTGGTATTTGTTTCAGCCCTGATCATGTGGTGGATTGTGGCATGAGTTCAATAGCAGCAGGGCGCGACGCCCCAAAAAACGGCAAGTGGCAGCTTTGTGTCCGCGATGAATTTTGCGCTGCGCACGCTTTGCGCCATTATAATGGCAAATGCGAAAATCTGCACGGGCACAATTTTAATGTGGATCTCTGTGTGGAGGGAACGCGCCTTGCCCCAGGAACTGAAATGCTTCTGGATTTCAAAATCCTCAAAAGCTGCCTGAAAGAGTGCCTGGAAACTCTTGATCACCGCCTGCTCAATGAACAAGCGCCTTTTGACAAGATTAACCCAAGCAGTGAGAACATTGCCAGAGAAATCTGGCAGCAGCTTGCCGAAAAGCTTGCGCTCATTCCAGAAGCACAGACCGCGGGATTACGCCTTGTAAGTGTGACTGTTGGCGAAAAGGGCAGTCAAAGCGCTACCTATCTGGAATTGCCCTAAGACGATGGCCAGAAGCCTCTGCCTCCTGCATGCCAACTGCCAGGGGGACGCTCTGCGGCTTCTGCTGGAAGCCACACCAGCATTCAGCAAAAATTTTGAAATCCGTCAGTATGTCAACTATACCCGGGAAGAAGTTCCTGCGGCTGAACTGGGCAGGGCAAGGCTTTTTCTCCAACAGTATCTTGGCCCGCACTGGGGGGAGCTTTCCAGCGAGAGGTTCTTGCCCCGCCTTGTCACAAATTGCGAGCGCATAATCCTGCCCAATTTCTTTTTCAAAGGTTACTGGCCTTTCTGGACAAATAAATTTCAGGGAATCAACTTTGCCGACAGCCTTTTGGAACAGCTTTTGGACAAGGGTCTGAATGTCAATGAAATTCAGCATCTCTATCTTAGGGCGGACAAGGTGCTTTTTGGCAATCTAGAAAATATTGCCCAGGCTTCCCTTGCGCATGAGGCAGAAAAGGAAGAACAATCACCCATAAAGTATGTGCAGATGATTCGTGAACACTGGCGCGAGGAGCAACTCTTTGTCACTGTTAACCACCCGGGAAAGAAACTGCTTTTTCACCTTGCCGATACCATCTTGGGCATGCTTGGCCTTGGCACTCTGCCCCGGGATCTGCGCCAGAGATTTGTTTCCCCGCTGGAAGACTTCTGGCTGCCCATTCATCCAGGGGTTGGCCGCCAGCTTGGCCTCCCATTTGCCCAAAGTGAGCGGCAATACCCTGTTTTTGGCGGCACAATGAGCCACCAGGAATATATAGCCTGCTATCTGGCTTGCCGCAGCCAGGGCGAAAGTGATCTGCTTGGGCTGATCCATGCCCGCGTTGAACAATCAAAAGCTTCAACTGACAAAAAATATACTGCAAAAGATGATGTTCACCCGCAAAAACTGTCACTTAAGGCGGTACAGGAGGAAAGATGAAAGTTCTATTGGTCAACGGAAGCCCACATCCCAAAGGCTGTACTTTTACCGCCCTTGCCGAAATCATGAATGTCTTGAACAAAGAAGGCGTGGAAACCGAATTGATGCAAATTGGGGGCAAGACCATTCGAGGCTGTATTGACTGTCGCAAATGTGCGCAAACTGGCTATTGCGTATTTGGGGATGATCCAGTCAACGAGGGCATAGACAAGCTGCATGCGGCTGATGGCTTTATCATTGGCTCGCCAGTTTATTATGCTGGCCCAAACGCTACGCTGTGCGCTTTTCTTGACCGCGTCTTTTTTCTCAAGTCTTCCCGCTATGCCCTGAAACCAGCTGCTGCCATTGTCAGTTGCCGGCGTGGCGGCGCAACGGCGGCTTTTGACCGCCTGAACAAGTATTTTAGCATATCAAATATGCCCATTGTCAGCTCCCAATACTGGAATATGGTGCATGGCATGAATGCCGAAGAGACGCGCCAGGACATTGAGGGACTGCAAACCATGCGCACTCTGGCGCAAAACATGGCTTGGCTACTCAAGAGCATTGAAGCAGGAAAAAAAACCGGTATTGAAGCGCCCAAACATGAAACAGGCATTTATACCAATTTCATCCGCTAGATGGCAAAACCAGGCCGGAATCTGGCAAAAGTCCCCGCCTGGTTCTGCATATTATTTTCCTGGCGCGATTTTGCAGGCAAATCCAGGCTTGACAGGCCCTTGCTCTGCTGGCTAATTTCCCGCTTGGGCCTATAGCTTAGTTGGTAGAGCCTCCGGCTCATAACCGGATTGTCCCAGGTTCAAGTCCTGGTGGGCCCACCACATATCACAAAGGCTTACGATAATTTCGCAAGCCTTTTTTATTCATAGCCATGTCAATTTACAGCATACTTGATTCTTTGTTAGACGAAGTTGTAGCGCGGCGCGAAAACTTACCCCTGCGAGGCGTAATAACTTGGTGCAAGATTCATTGCACATACTGCAACGGCATTGCAAAAAGGCGGGATAAAGACCCCGCCTTTTTTTAATTTCTGAGTACCTCTAGTCCCCCTCCCCCTCCCCCCCCCGCACAATCTGAGAGGGTTTTTTCAAGCCTCGCCTTGGCTATCGAAAAGTATTCCTCAGAGAGTTCGATCCCGATATAGCCGCGCCCTGTTTTGATACATGCCTCGCCAACCGGGCTTCCTCCCATAAAGGGGTCAAGCACTACGGCATCACTAATCGTAACTTTAAGCAGATCAGCCATAAGAGCCACGGGCTTGCTTGCTATATGTATTTTCTGGGCGGTATTTACCGCATAGCTATAAACCCCAGGCAAGCAAGCTTGCGAAGCTTTTACAAATTTGCCCTTGCTTGCAAAAAGAACGTACTCACATTGGGAACGGAAACGTCCTTTTTGTGGTCGCGATGAGGGCTTATTCCAAATGACTAGTCCGTTCCACATCCAGCCAGCGGCCTGGACGGCATCACTTAAGCATGGAAGTTGCCGCCAGTCCGTGAATACAAGCAAAGGGCTTCCCTCCTTGGCAACACGCAAGCACTTCGTAAGCCAAAGCACACACCAGAAAGTCCAGGAGCGTTGATCCTTGGTATCGCCAAGCATAGTTGGATAACGCCGGAATGTGGACGATTTTTGATATTTTGAGTGCTGATCCTGATGCCTTGCGCCCAAAGTTAAGCCGCCGCTAGAGTAGGGGGGATCGGTCAAGATCGCGTCCACGCTTCCAGATGGGAGGGCATCCAAGATGCCCAAAGCGTCTGCGCAATAAAGGCTTATGCGCTCTGTAAGGGAAATTTTCTGCATAGACGATCCTTAAAGGCCGTCTAGCGGCTCAGATTCGGGGCATTAAGCCCTCAAGAGGATTCTTACGTCAAAGGCATTGGCAAGGGGCTAAAGCCCTCAGCTTCAAGGATGCAGGCCGCTATGGCGTAAGATTGTTGCGGCGTGATTCCATTGCCTAGGGCTTTAAGACGCGGCTTCCATTGCCGTGCCGTGGCCCGGTCGATGCTGCCTAGTTTATGTGCCCTGCCAGGGACGGCCCTGATATTTCCGTCCAGCCCGCTGGTACCCCCATCATCCACTCGACAAAGGACGGCACGATCATAAGCTTCAAGCGCGGCTTCTTTTCGTGCCCGGTCAATCCGAATACCCATCCAGTCAGAGTCGTGCCAAGATTGGTATTTTTCTCCCAGGATTCTTTTGAGCGGAGACAAAAGCATATACCTTGCGTCAAGCCTACCACGGTAGGGGTAGGCAACAAAAAACACCCTTTCCCGATGGTGCGGGGCACCAAGGGCGCAAGCTGGAAGCACTTCCCATTCCGCATCATACCCGATCTCGGCAAGCTCTTTGAGGACAATCTCAAAGCCGCTGGAGAACAGCCCGAGGACGTTTTCAATGATCGCGTATTTTGGCCGCATTTCCTTGATGATCCTTGCGTACTCATACCACAAGCCGCTCCTTGTGCCGTGCTTGATTCCAGCGCGGCCATAATGTCCGAGTGAAACATCCTGGCAGGGAAAGCCCCCGCAAAGCACGTCCACAGGGGGTAATTC
>QLIP01017929.1_pt1 | contig 15796 bp, 12 predicted proteins | sample 1769771 | NCBI WGS metagenome assembly QLIP01 (sample SAMN09428762, study PRJNA476227) | Gut metagenome, whole genome shotgun sequencing project. | isolation source: cecum | host: Rhizomys sinensis | place: China: Jinsha town of Minqing, Fujian Province | collected 2013-09-23
CGCAAAGTCGCCTCTGGCAGCGGCATCCTCCCATGCCCCACTGGCATTCACCTCGTCAAGCTCCCCACTACCACCCACAAAATCCGCGTCAAATAACCGCCAGTCATCCGTTGTAGTAATGAGTAGGGCTTATAAGCCATATAGGGTCTATAGGGTTTATATGGTTTATAGGCCCTAAATTCGAAGGTGCCCACAAAGTTTTTGGGCGAAAAATTTGCGTGGGTCGGATTTTTTGCGTAACTTTGCAGCATCGAAACAAACCGAGGGTCTCGGCGGACAGCACCGCCCGGGATTCGTTTTTTTATGATTCTAACCATTACTGTACCATGGCTATAACTTACATGACCAAAGACGGATACAAAAAGAAAATGGAGGAAATCGCTTACCTCGAATCGGTTGAGCGCCCCCGCATATCCGCCGCTATTGCCGAAGCTCGCGACAAAGGCGACCTTTCGGAAAACGCTGAATACGACGCTGCCAAAGAAGCGCAGGGACTTCTGGAAATGAGAATTGCTCAGCTCAAGGACCTCGTGGCCGGCGCCCGCATCATTGACGAAAGCAAACTCAACAACGAAGTAGTGCAAATCATGAACAACGTGAAAATCAAGAACATGGCCAATGGCATGGTTGCACAATACACTATAGTTGCCGACTCCGAAGCCAACCTCAAAGAGATGAAGATTGGCACCTCAACCCCCATTGCTCAAGGTCTGTTGGGCCATAAGCTGGGCGATGTGGTCGACATTAAAGTGCCCGCGGGCATGATGAAGTTTGAAATCGTAGAAATCAGCTTCTAACCATGGCCTCGATTTTCTCCCGCATAGCCGCTGGCGAAATCCCCTCCTACAAGGTGGCCGAGGACGAGCACCACTTCGCTTTCCTCGACATTAACCCCATGGCCAAAGGCCACACCCTGGTGATTCCCCGCCGCGAAGTGGACTATCTCTTCGACCTCTCGGCCGAAGAATATGCCTCCCTGATGGAATTTGCGCGCAAGGTGGCTCTCAAGCTCCGCAAGGCCGTGCCCTGCCAGCGCGTGGGAGTGGCCGTGCTCGGCATGGAAGTGCCCCACGCCCACATCCACTTAGTGCCCCTCCAAACCGAAGCCGACCTCGACTTCCGCGCCCCCAAGAAGCAGTTCACACCCGAAGAAATGGCAGCCACCGCGCAAGCCATAGCTCAGGCATGAAACTAAACCTGCTGCAAAGCATTCGCCGCCGCGGCACCATGGCCTTTCTGCTGGCCACGGTGGCTGTGGTGGTGGCCTTTTTATGGGTGAGCCACTCGCTCGTGCGCGACCTCAGCGCGCAGGAACGCCAACGAATGCAAGTGTGGGCCGACGCCACACGCCAAATAGCGGCCGCCGATGCCTACACCGACCTCGACTTCCTCTTCTCCATAATCAAAGGCAACAACACCATTCCCCTCATCCTCGTAGATGACAACGACCGTATCGTTGACCATCTCAACTTCAATCTCCCCGAGCAAAACGACTCCCTCCCCCCCTGGGAACTCACCCCAGCCAACGAAGCCTTCCTGCGCCAGCGCCTCGAAGCCCTCAAGCAAGGCTCCAACGTGATTCATATCGTCATAGCCCCCGGCATCAGCCAACACCTCTACTATGAGGACTCGCTCCTGCTCCGCCGCCTAAGCTATTACCCCTACGTGCAACTGCTCGTCATGGCCGCATTCATCTTCGTGGTTTACTACGCCGTATCCACCAGCAAACGCGCCGAGCAAAACAAGGTGTGGGTGGGCCTGAGCAAGGAAACCGCCCACCAGCTCGGCACCCCCATATCCTCGCTCATGGGCTGGGTGGCTCTGCTCGGCGACTACGGCGTGCCCGACGAGGTGGTCAAGGAGATGGACAAGGATGTGCACCGCCTCGAAACCATCGCCTCCCGCTTCAGCAAAATAGGCTCGCCTCCAGCCATAGTGCCTGGCGACTTCAACGCTGTGCTCCGCGATGCCCTCGGCTACATGCGCGGACGCATCTCCAGCGGTATCCACGTGAGTGAGGAGTTCTCGTCTACCCCGCTGCAAGTAAAACTCTCCGCGCCCCTGCTCGAATGGGTCATGGAAAACCTCATCAAAAACGCCGCCGACGCTATGGAAGGCCGCGGCTCGCTCAGCGTCCACACCTTTGAGGACGAAGGAATGGCCGTGTGCGAAATCACCGACTCTGGCCGCGGCATTGAGCGCAAAAACTTCGACACCATATTCCAACCCGGCTACACCACCAAAAAACGCGGCTGGGGTCTCGGCCTCACCCTCGCCAAGCGCATCATCGAAACCTACCACCACGGCCGCATCTACGTCAAAAGCTCCACCCCCAACGTAGCCACCACCTTCCGCCTCTCCCTCCCCCTCCTCCCGCCATCCAACCGTATTTTATAGGGCCTATAGGGCTTATGTGTGGGGACTGTGGAAATTAGCGGGGGGGTTGCGAGATTGGGGAAAAGTTCGTATCTTTGCAGTGCCAGCAGGTGCTGTGCACTTTACTCCTAACACGTTATGCCTCTCTCTCCTCTCCATTCACGTGCTTTAGGCGGCGGACCGCGCCCAAAGCGACCGTTTCGGACAAATCAGTTTGCTGTCCTGTTCGCGACTACTATCGCCCTCCTCTTTTGGTTCATAATCGACTGGATGCTTGCAATTGCCTATGTGTTTTTCCCACACATGGGTATGACTTGGATTAGCCATCTCTTGCTTGCGGCAATCCTGATGTTGCCCTACCTGATTACGCGCCGAGCGTGGGTGCAGTGGGTAGTACTGTTTATCGTGGCGTGCATCCTCGAGGCCAATCTGCTCTACTTCCGCAATTACTTTGCCCCAATCCCCGTGCATAGCTATCTATTGGTGGGTAATCTTAGTCAATTTACGGCGAGTGTGACCAGTTCGGTGTCGCTCGTAGATGCTCCGTTTCTTATTATCCTCATTGGCGGGGTGTGGCTTTCGGCAAGGGTCAGGCGGCCAAATTTTCACGTTGCCTGGGTGCTCTGGGGAATGATTACGACTGTTGTGGGCGCAATCATGGTCTGCTACATTTGGGCGCTCGGTGGATTTTCCATTGCATATGGCACCGATGGCACTATGCAAACGCAACACATTAAACTTGCGCAAAATCGCACTGCGCCGTTACGCTTCACCCTCGCTGGGCATATTGCCTATCAAACCCTGCAAAACCTCGAAGCCCATTCGCCCGAACGAATTGCATTTGCCCAAAATTGGCTCACCGACCACAAGCGATTGATGCCAGCAGTGGCCTTGCCCGACAGTGTGCCGCCGCGCCAAAACTTGGTGTTGGTAATTCTTGAGTCGTTTGAAACCTGGCCCCTGCAACTCATCATTGACCATCAGGAAGTTACGCCCCACCTAAATCGGATGCTCAACGACTCGCTGACCTTTTTCGCGCCCAAAGTGTTGTCGCAGGCAGATTGTGGACGCTCTATTGATGGTCAGTTGCTCGTCACCACGGGGTTAATGCCCGCTCAGCGAGTAGTGTTCGCCCTTGAGTGTCCCAACTCCACCTATCCCTCTCTCCCCAAGGCCTTTAAGCAGCTCCGAAACGCGAAATCGGCTATTCTGACGGTGGATTTGCCCTCGGTGTGGAACTCCCAGGCAGCCAATACCGCCTTTGGATATGACAGCATCATGACGCTGGCTCAAATCCTTAATCCGACCACTGATATGAGCCAGTTCGTAATCCTCCACGAGCCAGATGCGAAGGTGTTTGCCACTTCGCAGCGGCTGCTTGCGGAGGGGACTGTGTGGCCCGCGGGGGGGGGGATGTTCACAGCCATCTCAATTAGTGGGCACTCACCATTTGTGCTGCCAGAGGAAGAACGCGACCCGAAATTTGACTTATCGGGAGTCAACCTTTCCCAAATCATTGAGGACTATCTCATCACGGCTCACTATACGGATAAGCAGTTAGCTAAGTTCATCGCCTACCTGCAAACGCGCTCCGATTGGAAGAATACGATGGTGGTGATTACAAGCGACCACGAAGGGTTAGCCACAGCTCGCGAAACGGCGATTAAGCATAGCGCCTTGGAGGCTCAAATCGTTGACCACGAGCAATTTGTGCCGCTGATTGTGCTCAATGCGCCGATGGGCGGACGCTACAACGAGGTGATGGGTCAGGTGGACATCTATCCTACCCTGCTCACCATGCTGGGGCTGCACAACTACGAGTGGGAAGGCATTGGGCAAAGCATCTTTGCGCCCGACAAAATCCCCGCCGCCATTTCGCTCACCACAGGCAAGCTCCTCGGCGACACCACCGGCATCGCTCCCAAACGGCTCCAGCACTGGCTCAACGCCCGCAAAGCCTCCGATGCCATTATCCGCGCCAACCTCCTCAAAAAGCAATAATCGGGTTGCAGGGGTGGGAAATTTTTCGTATCTTTGCATTTTCTTTTGAACTGCTTTTTATGGATTTGAAAGTTTTTCCGCCCGAGGAATTGGCCGAGGGTTTGAACATAGATTTGCCGCTGAGCAAGAGCGAGAGCAATCGGCAGCTGATTATCGCGGCATTGACGGGCGATGGTTGCCAGCCTGCGGCCTTGGCTGAATGTGACGACACGGACGCGCTGCTCCATGCGCTGAATGTCACTTCGGGCAGCGTCAACGTTGGCGCGGCAGGCACTGCAATGCGTTTTCTGACAGCGTTTTATGCGTGCCGCCCTGGAGTGGATCTGCTGCTCGACGGCTCGGAGCGGATGCGTCAGCGCCCCATCGGTGCCTTAGTTGATGCCCTGCGCACCCTCGGGGCTGAGATTGACTATGCTGGCGCCGAAGGGTTCCCGCCGCTCAAAATTCGCGGCCGTGTGCTCCAAGGCGGCGATGTGGCAATCGATGCCAGCGTGTCGTCGCAGTATATCTCCGCCCTGCTGATGGTGGCTCCAAGCATGACGCACGGACTGCAACTGCACCTGCGCGGCCAAGTGGCCTCCACGCCCTACATTCACATGACCCTTCAGCTCATGGCCTCGGCCGGCATCCACGCCGACTTCGACGAGGACCGCGGCATAATCCACGTGCCTCACGGCTCCTACCAGACCGGTATGCCCACCGTGGAGGCTGATTGGAGCGCTGCGTCCTATTGGTTTGCCTTGGCTGCCATTGGCGCGGAGGCTATCACGCTCAACGGACTGCGCGCCAAGTCGCTGCAAGGCGACAGCGCGGTGGAACGCCTCTTTCAGGTCACGGGGCTGCGCACCGAGAGGGTCGCGCCCAACCAATTGCGCCTGGAACTCACCCCCGACGCGGGTAGCCAATTGGAGGCCGACATGAGCGCCACGCCCGACCTGGTGCAAACCCTCGCCGTGGTCTGCTGCCTGCTCTATATTCCCTTCCGCTTCACGGGTTGCGAGAGTCTGCGCATCAAAGAAACCGACCGCATGGCCGCCCTGCAAATGGAACTCTCCAAACTCGGTTATATCATTGAAATTCAGGAGCCTGACACCATTCTCTGGCGCGGTGCCCACTTCGACCCAGGCGAGGAAATCGAGCCAATCAACACCTACGACGACCACCGCATGGCAATGGCTTTTGCGCCCGCCGCGTTCTACTTCCCGGGGCTGCAAATCAACAATGCGCAGGTGGTGACGAAGTCCTACCCCCGCTTTTGGGCCGACCTGACCAAGGCTGGTTTCACGCTCGAAGAAGTGCCCCATGATTGAGCTTCTCGACTACGCCTTTTTTCGCAACGCGCTGCTCGGGCTGTGCATCCTCTCGGTGATAGCCGGTGTGCTCGGTTGCTACATCGTGTCACGCCGCTTAGTGTCCATCTCTGGCGGCATCACCCACGCCTGCTTCGGTGGCTTGGGGCTGGGCTACTACCTCGGTATGCCCCCCATAGGCATGGCCTCGATTTTTGCCGCCGCCTCGGCCATAGGCGTACACGTCATGGCGCGAGGAGGCCGAGTGCGCGAGGACTCAGCCATTGCCGTGGTTTGGGCTGCGGGCATGGCCATCGGTGTCACCTTCGTATTTCTCACCCCTGGCGCAGTGCCCGAGCTGAACAGTTTCCTCTTTGGCAACGTGCTCACCATCACCCCCAGCTCCATTTGGGCCGCGGGCATCTTCGCGCTCCTGCTCCTTGGCTTCGTGGCCACGCGCTTCAAGCAAATCACCGCCTGCGCCTTCGACCCCGACTTTGCACGCGTAATCGGCTTACGCGCTGAACTTTACAATGGCGCGATGCTCCTGCTCATAGCGGTGGGCATAGTGCTGATGATTCGCTGCGTGGGCATGATGCTACTCATGTCAATGCTCACCCTCCCCGCCATGGTGGCCGAACTCTTCACGGCCAATCTCAAGCAGATGATGCCGCTGGCCGTAGGCGTGAGTTTGGTGGGCAGCTTAGTGGGCTTATTTCTCGGCGCGTGGGTCAACGTGCCCGCCTCAGCGCTGATAGTCGCCACTCAAATTGCCCTTTACCTCATAGCAAGACTCTTTAACCTTATAAGACACTAATCCAATCATGCAATCACTCCGTCAACTGTATAAAATAGGCTACGGTCCCTCCTCGTCCCACACCATGGGACCGCGCAAGGCCGCCAAGGAATTTGGCGCCGAATATAACGACGCTGCCCGCTTCGAGGTGGTGCTCTACGGCGCACTGGCTGGCACTGGCAAAGGACACCTCACCGACAAGGCTATCCTCGACGTGCTCACCCCCATAGCCCCCACCGAAATTATTTGGGAGCCCGACACATTTCTCCCCTTTCACCCCAACGCGATGACCCTGCGCGCCTTCGACAACAACGGCACACTCCTTGGCGAGGCCACACGCTACAGTGTGGGCGGCGGCGACGTGGTGAACGAAGGCGAAAGTCGCCACGCCCACTCGGACAAGTATGCCATGAGCACCATAGCCGAAATAATCAACTGGACCGAGCAAACGGGTCATGCGCTGTGGGAATATGTAGAACAGTGTGAAGGACCAGAAATCTGGGACTACCTGCGCGAGGTGTGGAACGTGATGAAGGCCGCCGTTGAGCGCGGCATTGAGGCCGAGGGTGTGCTCCCGGGCGGACTGGGCGTAGCCCGCAAGGCCACAAGCTACTACGTCCACGCTGGCGGTTATGCACAGTCGCTCAAATCGCGCGGCTTGGTCTATGCCTATGCGCTGGCCGTGAGCGAGGAAAACGCTGCTGGCGGCAAGATAGTCACCGCGCCCACTTGCGGCTCGTGCGGTGTGCTTCCGGCGGTGCTCTACCACCTCTATACGTCGAAAAACTTCTCCGAGCAACGCATACTGCGCGCGCTGGCCACCGCCGGCCTCTTTGGCAACGTGGTGAAGACCAACGCCTCGGTGTCGGGCGCAGAAGTGGGCTGTCAGGGCGAAGTGGGCGTGGCTTGCGCCATGGCTGCAGCCGCTGCGAGTCAGCTCTTCGGTGGCACCCCGCGCCAAATTGAATACTCGGCCGAAATGGGACTCGAACACCATCTCGGCCTCACCTGCGACCCCGTGTGCGGTCTAGTGCAAATTCCCTGCATCGAACGCAACGCCTTCGCTGCCGCCCGCGCACTCGACTCCAACCTCTACGCGGCCTTCTCCGATGGTCGCCACTCCGTCACTTTCGACCGCATCGTGGAGGTGATGAAGCAAACGGGGCACGACCTCCCCTCGCTCTACAAGGAAACGGCCAAAGGCGGCCTTGCAGCAATCCTCTAATTTGGCAATCTGCGTTTTTTTTCGTAACTTTGCCAAATTATTACACTTTACTCTTAGCTCACACTTTACTGCATGAAAATAATCACCCGCAGCTTAGCGTTGATTTCTGCTCTGTCCATATGCTCGGGCGTATGGGCGGCCGACGTTAACCCCAAATCTGTTAGCGATTTGCTCAATCGCGTAGGCGGCTCTGGCACTGCCGACCGCTTCGTGACGGTGCTCGACCAAAAGGATGGCGCCGAAACGTTTACCATCTCCTCGGAGGGAGGCAAACCGAAAATCACTGGCACCACCCTCTCTGCGCTCACCACTGGCATCGGCTGGTATCTCAACCACTACGCCCACGTCAATCTGACCTGGAACAAGTCAACCACCGACCTCTCTGGCGTGGAGCTTCCCTTGCCCCAAACCGACGAGACGCACTCCACCAATGTGGTGTATCGCTATAATTTCAACTATTGCACCCACTCCTATTCAATGTGTACCTGGACCTGGCAACGCTGGCAGGAGGAGATTGACTGGATGGCACTGCGCGGCGTGAATATGCCGCTGCAAATCGTTGGCCTTGAGGAGGTTTACCGCAAGTTTCTGATGGAGAATTATGGCTACACCTTCAATGAGGTGAGCAAGTTTGTGGCTGGCCCGGCCTTCATGGCGTGGTTTGGCATGAACAACCTCGAAGGCCACGGCGGCCCCAACCCCGAATGGTGGTATACCCGCCAAGCCCAACTCGGCCGCCAAATCAACGACCGCATGCGTTCGCTCGGCATCGAGCCAGTGTTGCCTGGCTTCTATATGGTGCCGACCAACTTCGGCACTAAGGCTGGCGTGAAGACTGCCGCCACAGGTCCGTGGTGCGGTTTCACCCGCTCGCATCTGCTCGACCCCGCCGAACCGAAGTATGCCGAGGTGGCAGCTAAGTACTACGAAGCCCTCCACAGCGTGATGGGCGGCAAGAGCAAGTACTACTCCATGGACCCCTTCCACGAGGGTGGCGGTGCCAACGCCGTCAGCTCGGTGGATCAAGTCTACGCTAAGACCTACGAGGCGATGAACGCTGCCTCCGCAGGCTCAATCTACGTAATTCAGCAGTGGCAATGGGCTGGGTATCAGCGCAAGAGCCTCAACAATATCCCGGTGGGCAAACTGGTCGTACTCGACCTCTTTGCCGACGGCAAACCCACTTGGGACCAGTATGGTAACCACGACGTAATATTCAGCACGATTTTCAACTTTGGCGGTCGCACTGGTTTCTTCGGCCGTTTCAACAAGGTGATTTCGGAGTATGACAAGGCACGCAAACTGGCCACAGTCAAGGGCATCGGCGCCGCACCCGAGGCTATCGAACAAACTCCGGTGATGTACGATCTGCTCTTTGAGCTGCCCTGGTACAGCACCCTCCCCGATCCTGCCGCGTGGATGGCTGAGTATGCTCAGCGCCGCTATTCGTCCACCAACCCCGAGCAAACCGCCCTCGTGCAAGAGGCGTGGGAGCTGCTCCGCAACTCGGCGCTCAACTGTCAGGACGCAGGTCAGGGTCCCCACGAGGCAATCATGTGCGGCCGCCCGGCTCTGGAAATCAACGCAGTGTCCTCCTGGGGCTTCTCCAATATCTTCTACGACACCAACGCCTCGGCTCGCGCAGCCTATCTGCTGCTGCAAGCCAACCTCGGCGGCGATAACTACTCCTACGACCTCACCGACCTCTCGCGCCAAGCCCTCACGGACTATTCCAAGTCGCTCCTCGCGGGCATCAAGGAGGCTCACGACTCTCAAAACCAGGCTCTATTTGCCCAACGCCGCGATGCGTTCCTGCAACTGATGCTGGAACTCGACCAGCTGCTCAACACCAACGTCAACTTCATGGTGGGCAACTGGACCGAACGCGCTCGCGCCATGGCCGACGAGGTGGCTGGCACCACCGCCGCCGACAAGGATTGGCTGGAGCATCAAAACGCCCGCACCATCATCACCACCTGGACCAACCACAACGGCGAACTGCACGACTACTCCTACCGTCAGTGGGGCGGCATACTGAAAGATCTCTATTATCAGCGCTGGAAACAGTGGTTTGACAAGGGCATGAAAGGCGTGGATTTCTTCGCCATGGAAAATGACTGGGCCAAGAACGACCAAACCTCCTACCCCACCACTCCCACGGGCAACACCCACGAGGTGGCCTCACGCCTGCTGCCTAAGTATCTCTCGCCGTTCACCAACTCGCTGGGCGAGGTGAGATACGTTCAGCGTCTGCTCCCCAACAATCTTTTGGGCAAGTTCTATGACCAAATCCACCCAGGACAGACCTATAAGCCCAACCTCAGCATTGCTGGCACCGAAGTGGCCTCGATAGCCATTGACTACAACAACGACACCTTCTTCAGCGACAGCGAAATCACCGCCACCCCCGCAGGCGTAGCAATCCCCACCAACACCCCCTTGGGCGAACGGCGAGTGAAGGTCCTGCTCAAAGATGGCACCGAGATAATCTACACGCTCGCAATTGCCGACGAGATATTGGCCGACCGCACAGTGACTGTGCAGTTGGCCAATGCCAATCAAGGCACCGTGAGCATTCAGGGCACCGAGGCCAAGTCAGTCACCAACCGCGAGAAGGTGACTATTCTGGCCAACAACTCAGCCGAGTATGATTTCACCCACTGGACCGACGCCCAAGGCAACGAAATCTTCCAAAATCCTTACACTTATTATGGTAAGGAGTCGCAAACCTTCACTGCTCACTTCGCAGTCAACAAATGGGGTGTGCCGCAGTGGACTGGCTCCAATCAGGACCGCGCCGACATGGCTACCTACCAGCAATTCCTCACCAAACTCTCAGTGGCCCAAGGCGGCTCCGACAAGGTGATTTATGAGGCTTCGTCGCTCCCTGAAACCCACTTCTTCAGTATCCCCACCAAAATCAAGGCTGCCCCTGGCGGTGAGTTCACCTTCAAGTATGAGGGCAACAAAAACGGTCTGCAATACCTCTTCCTGTCGGCCTACTGCGACATCGACGGCGACGGCGAGTTTAATATGGACACCGAGCTGCTCGGCACCATCGGCTCACGCAGCTCTGCCAACGCCGCCGTGGCCTCCGGCACCTTCTCTATGCGCCTCCCCTACGATAGTAAGCAGGTGTTCACCCACATCCGTCTGCGCTTCGACTCCGCGTGGGGTGCCAACTACGACGCTGCCCACAAGGCTTTCCCCGCCAAGGCCAGCACCAACCGCCTGGTCTACGACATCTTCCTGGAAATTGGCGAGGGCGTGGACTATGTCACCAACGTCACCGTGAAGTCGGCCAACGAGGCGCAAGGCTCCGTGCGCTCCGAGAACCAAACTAACATCTACAACCCTGGCGACCAGGTAATTCTCACCGCCTTCCCCGAACCGGGCTACCGCCTGAAAGAATGGCGCGACCGATACAACCGCGTGCTCCCCGCCCGCTTCCTCAGCGGCAACACCGCCCGCTTCACCGCCTTCGACAATCAGGAATTTACCGCTATTTTCGAGGATAACACCCTGAAAGTCAACGACTGGAGCTTTCTCTGGGAAGCAAACGCCAAGGGGCAAGCCGTGCTCACTGGCATCCATCAGCAGGGTGCGCCCGTGCTCAACTTAGCCAGCGCAAATAGTGCCAACACCGAAATCGGTTATATCAAACCAGGCCTGTTTGCGGGCACCAAGCTCACCGACCTCACCCTACCCGCCACTGCCCTGCAAGGCGACGAGGTGGTGCTCCTCTCCCACGTCATGAATGGTCTCGGCACCGGCCTCACCCAAGTGAGCAGCACCGCAATCGGCGGCAAGGTCATCTCGTCGGCCTCGCCGTGGCGTATGCGCGTGATCGGCAACCTCGATGGCGGCTCCTACAACCAATGGGGCTCAGCCGTATTTGCCAACGGCGACAACGCGCTGGCCTCCAGCTATAGCAACGGCTGGTTTCAGTTCTACATTAAGAAAGATGGCTCCTTGGTAGTGAAATGGGACGGCAGCAACGAAAATCTCTTCACGGGCATTGACCTGAGCAATGGTCAGTACACCATCTTAGCCGAATATGGCGGCAATAGCATTGACAAGAGCGTGCTCATCACCGTCACCGACTCCAAGGGTCAAGTGGCTCAGAAGACGCTCAAAAACTCGGCTAATATGCAGGATATCCGCAACTTTTGCGGCGCTCTGCCCGCAGGCCGACAGCAAACGGTGGAGTTTCTGGAGCCATTGGAAGTGGTCACCCCCGGTCAGGTGGTGGCTGGCGCTAAATCGCTGCTGAACATCCACGGCGGTACCGCCACCGAGCAGGACGGCGTGCTCTACAGTGGTTCGGCCGTGGTGGCCTTCCCCGAAGGTCGCCTCCACCAAGCCCCCTTCGCGCTCGATGAGTCATTTGGCGCAAATCCCCTCATGGAGGCTGGCTCGCTCTCCAATGTGGCCACTTCGGACAATAACTCGCAGCTCGCTTCGCTCTGGCAACTGACCGAGGCAAGCAAGGGTTCGGCCATTCGCCACTTGAACTCGGGCTTGTATGCCAACGCGGCTTTTGATGCAGTGGATGCCGCCTCCGTGCCCCACGTTTATTCGCTCAAGTACACCCAATCGGGCATGCCTTGCCTGGTGTCGGGTGCCAACGAACACGTCATCGCCCCCATCTCGGCCATTGAGGTGGCCAACGTGGGCGGTCAGTCGGTCACTTTCCCCTTTTCGGTGATGGTGCCGGCTCAGAGCAACGTGTTTCGCCTCGTAGGCTTCACCCCCTCCAAAAAGGGTATACTGGAGCAACTGGAGGAGGGTACCGTGATTGCCGCTGGTGCTCCGCTGCTCGTGTATAATTCCAGCAATCAGCAAACCATCTTCGAGATCACCAACGCTCCTGCCACCACCTTCGAAACCGACTATTCGCTGCTCAAAGGCACCTGCGTGGACCTGACCGCTCCCGAGGATGTGGCCGTGGTGCGCGGCATCGACTTCGTGGCCGTCCCCAAGGGCACGATTATCCCCGCCAACACTGCCTACGTGCTGCAAACCACCTTCCCCGGCGGCCCCATCGCCTCCACAGCGAAGGTGGGCTTCCCTGGCGCACTCACCGAGGGTAGTATGCTCGAACTCGACACCAACTCTGCCACCCCTCTCTTCGACCTCCAAGGTCGCCGTGTAATCAGCCCCGCCAGCGGTCTCTACATCCGCTCCGGTCGCATTATCCGTCTATAATATGCATAAATCCTTCCTCCTAACCCTCCTTGCTTTGGTCGCGATCTGCTCTGCGGGTCGCGCCCAAGATTTTGACACCGCCATATTCGACGAGTACGAACTGCCCAACATCTCGCGCAAAATGGCACCCCACGTGGCCAATCACCTCAACGCCGTGTGCCGCAAGCTGCGCACCACGAGCGTCAAGGCGCAAACTATCAACGAAGGCCTCATTGCGCAGGTGGTAATCCCCGCCAGCGAGCTGTTCGCACCCAACGACACCCTCCTGCGCAGCTCCGCCCCCACCCTGCTGACCCCGATTGTCAACCTGATGAAAGCGCCTGGTCACTACCGTCTGCTCGTGGCAGTGCATAGCGACGACACTGGCTCGCCAGAGTATCTGCTCGACCTCACCGACTCCCGCGCACAAGCCATTCAGGCGCTCTTCCTACGCCATGGAATAAGCGAGGACGCCATCGAACTCTACCCCATGGGCGACGAGGAAAATCTCCTGCCCAACAACAATCGCACCAACCGCGCAAGCAACCGCCGAGTGGAATTCTACCTTGTCCCCGACCAAGGACTCCTCAAATCGCTCAAAAAATAATCCCTTAGAGCGCAATATTTCCGCACTAAATTGCGTTAAAAATTTGCGTGCTTAGCAAAAAAATCGTAACTTTGCAGGCTAAAAACTTATTAAATGGTTAAACATATAGTATCTTTCATGTTCAAGGGCTCCGATCAGGAGCGCCTCGCCGTGGCAAATGAATTTGCCGAAGCGCTGCGCTCGTTGCCCAACGAAATCGACGTATTGCAATCAATGGAAGTGGGCATCAACCAAAACCCCTCCGAAAAATGGGACCTCGTGCTCACCGCCGTAGTGCCCACCATGGCCGATGTGGCTGTCTACGCCAACCACCCCGCCCACGTGGCCGCCGCCTCCATCATTGCCAACCACAAAGCCGACCGCGCTTGCGTTGACTACGAATTGTAAGATTAAACCCCACACTAATATATGCAGCAACTTAAAATCAGCCAAGCGCCTACTAACCGCGACCCCCTGCTCAATAGATACTTGCAGGAAATCGGCCGCGAAGAACTCCTCACCGTCGACGAGGAAGTAGAACTGGCTCAACGCATTCGCCAAAACGACCAAACCGCTGTGGACCGACTCGTGAGAGCTAACCTGCGCTTTGTGGTCTCCGTAGCCAAACAATATCAAAATCAAGGTCTCGACCTCATGGACCTGATCTCCGAAGGCAACGTCGGACTCCAAAAAGCAGCTCAAAAATTCGACGAAACTCGCGGCTTCAAGTTTATCTCCTACGCCGTGTGGTGGATTCGTCAATCTATACTCCAAGCCCTTGCCGAACAAAGCCGCATCGTGCGCCTGCCCCTCAACCAAGTAGGCTCAATCAACAAAATACGCAAGGTTCTCAACAAGTTTGAGCAAGAAAATATGCGCGCGCCCTCCGTTGAGGAACTCGCCAAGGAACTCGACGTGGCTCCCGAAAAAATTGCCGAGACCATGAAGGTCAGCGGTCGCCAAGTGAGCGTTGACGCACCCTTCCAGGAAGGCGAGGACAACTCCCTGCTCGACGTCCTCTCCAACAACGACATGCCCGCAACCGACGCCGAACTCAACCGCGACTCCCTCTCCACCGAAGTGGAACGCGCCCTGCTCCAACTCCACGAACGCGAACGCCAAATCCTCAAACTCTTCTTTGGCATCGGCTGCCAGGAAATGACCCTCGAGGAAATTGGTGCTAAGTTCGACCTCACGCGCGAACGCGTGCGCCAAATTAAGGAAAAGGCTATCCGCCGCCTTAAAGGCTCCAAATCTGAGCTCCTCAAGAGTTACCTGGCCCAATAATGACCGTAACTCAACTGATGAAATGTGTGTCCGGTGTGAGTGCTTTCTGCACTCATGCCGGCACTTTTTTTAGCGAGCTGCCCACCCCAGTTTGCTTTCCCGTGCAAACCCACACAGCACGAGTGTGCACCCCCGAGGAAGACCTCAACAACTGCGATGCGCTCGTCACCAATCGCACCGACATCTGGCTCGGCATACGCACCGCCGACTGCCTCCCACTGCTGCTTTACGACCCCGTAGCGCGCGTCATAGGACTCGCCCACTGCGGCTGGCGCGGCACCGTCAAAGGTATTCCCGCTGCCACCATGGAGCGTATGATGCAACTCGACGCAACTCCCGCCAACACTATCGCCGACATCGGGCCTCACATCTGCCCCACCTGCTTTGAAGTTGGTCCCGAAGTGGCCGCACAATTCCCCGCAGAGGCCATAGTCCACGGTTTTGCCAAACCGCACATATCCCTGCGCACGGCAGTCCTCCTTCAGCTTCCAGGTGTCACGCCCATCGACCGCCCCCTCTGCTCCTTCGAGACCCCCTACTATCACTCCGTGCGCCGCCAAGGCCCCGTCCCCAACCGCACCCTAACCCTCCTGCGGCTCAGCTGACAGCTTGCGAGCAATAAGAATAATGGGAAAGGGGGGTGTCAAAATAGCACATCGCCTCCGCTGTAGGAACGCACGGCTCGTGCGTCCGGCGGCAGTCTATTGATTAGCAGCAAATTTTTTATTTGGTGTAAAACTTTGACTGTTAATTAGTTGTCCGCCGGACGCACGAGCCGTGCGTCCCTACAAAGGCGATGGCAAAGATACGCTTATACTTGCAGTGGGGCTATTTCGACACACCCTCATTATACTCATTATTCTCATTAATCCCATTATTCCCAAAAAGCCTCGGTCAGAGGTCAGTCCAGTCAATGTCGGAGACTTGCTGCTCGGGCTCAACGGGGGCGGTGGCGGATTGAGTGCGTTCGACCGTGGTCTCGGTAAACTCAACGTAGTCGCCCACGGTGGGGTCAATTTTCTTTTTCTGGGAGGGAGTGTGTGATTGGC
>QLIP01028209.1_pt1 | contig 15779 bp, 10 predicted proteins | sample 1769771 | NCBI WGS metagenome assembly QLIP01 (sample SAMN09428762, study PRJNA476227) | Gut metagenome, whole genome shotgun sequencing project. | isolation source: cecum | host: Rhizomys sinensis | place: China: Jinsha town of Minqing, Fujian Province | collected 2013-09-23
CATCTGCGTTGTTGCCACGCAACGAAAAAATCTGTGTTTTATAGAAAACTCCTAAATCCTTATGTATGCAAATTTATCTATTCTATTGCTTCACTCAGGTAGAGAATGGTTTGTCGGGATAAATTAGTTATTAACAAACGCAGATATTTAGCTCGCTTTGCAAGCGACGCAGATCTGACGGGATAGTAACGGGATTAACAATGCGCCCACCGAGTACCTGAATACGTTAATAAACAAACGCAGATATTTAGCTCGCTTCGCAAGCGACGCAGATCTGACGGGATAGAAACGGGATGGAAGTGCGATAAAAACACGATAAAAGCAAGATGGAAACGGGATTAACGATCTCCCAGGGGGGAGACCTCAAGTGTAATTGCTTCATTCATACGGTTCATCAAATTAGGATTTTTCTTGCTATTAATTAACTTTGACCTTATTCGATGAAAATTATTTAATTTTTTTTGAGTTTTTAGGTATCGTTTTTTTGAGTCAATCCGTAATAGTAGCATAACTGCAACAAAAATGCAATAAAACGACATTAACATCCGCCACTAAACTATATGGATTCTATAAGCAGAATATTCTATAAGCAGCTTATCGGTGCCGAGCTGACTCCGGATGAGAGGGGGGCGCTCGACACATGGCTCGCCCAGAGCGACGAGAACCGTGAAACCGGTGCTCGACTTTCCGACCTGTCGCATCTGGAGCATGAATACCGTCTGCGCGAAGTGGTGGATACAGCCAGGGCGCAGGAGCGGATGATGCAGAGCATTGCCGCATTGCCGCAGACCCGTCGTCGCCGTTTCTATCGCCGTGCCGCGGTGGCAGCCTCTATTGCTGCAGTCATTGCCGTGGGTGGGGTATTTATGATTGATACGCCAAAGGTGAATTTTAATACACATCAGACTGCGCAGTCCACTCTCACCGCATTGCCCGAAACCGTTGCAACTCGTCAGGGGCGCCCCAACGCCATTATCAAAACAGCCAGTGGGAAAACCATCGTTATCAAAGACACTGTGGTTGTCAGTGATAGGGTAGAGGGAACGCTGATTTCGGCAAATGTCATTCGCAATCAGATTAAGAAGTTGCAGCTTGAAGTGCCACGAGGGGGTGAATTCAAGATTATGCTCGAGGACAGCACCGAGGTGTGGCTCAACTCGGAGTCAACATTGAAATATCCCGAGGTGTTCGGAACAGACGAACGTCGTGTTGAGGTAGTAGGGGAGGCCTATTTTAAGGTTAAGAAAGACACTGCGCGACCATTCTATGTCGTAACCGGTGGACAGTGCATCCGCGTCTATGGCACTACATTCAATATTCGTGGGTATCGCGATGAGTCGACAATTCTTACTACTCTTGAAAGCGGTTCCATCTCCATGACGCGTCTTGACGGTAGCGGAGGGGAATTGAAACTCTCGCCCGGGCATCAGACCGTTTTTGACTGCTCGGAAGAGAAGGTGACAGTGCGCACCGTTAACCCCGAGATGGTGACCGGCTGGCGCAAAGGGAAGTTTATATTTGACGAACAACCGTTGTCGTCCATAATGCGCGATCTGGCTCGCTGGTACAACTTTAAGTATGAATTTGCCGACCTTGAGACAGCCTGCATAGTCTTCAAGGGTAGTATATCGCGTCACGGCACACTCGAGGAAGCACTCGAAATTCTTGAATATTCGGGGGAGCTCCGCTTTTCCGTAGCCGGCGACCGGATATTTATCGAAAAGCGACGGCACCGCTAAACGGTAATGAAACCTATATCATTTGCAAAAGATAAACCTATAATATTCAGTAACTAAACAAATTGACCAACTCATGAAGAAACGATTCTTTACGCTGTTGGCTGCCATGCTTATTGCCCCATTGGGAGCAATGGCCCGCAATTATGATGTGTCTTTGAAGAATGCATCGGCGGCACAGGCAATCGATCAGTTAAGAGAAATCACGCAATGTGATTTCGTGTATCAAAAGGAACTCCTGAAGGGGGCCGACAAGAAAATCAACGGTGTTTATAAAAACATGTCGCTCACCGACCTGCTCGAAAATGTAGTGGTGCGCCAACTTGGACTTTCATACCGCATTGTCAACAACAATATCGTGCTTAGCAAAGGGGAGAAAGTGAAAGGGCATAAAAGTGTAGTGGCTCAGGGTGTCGTAACCGACGCTGCAGGCGACCCACTCCCCGGCGTGACCGTGAAGATAGAAAAGAGCAACATCGCTACCATGACCAATGCCGACGGTCGCTTCACCATCTCCGCCCCCGAGGGTAGCACCATGAGCTTTACCTATATCGGTATGGAGCCTTATGTCGTTAAGGTTGCAGGGAAGAGCACCTATGACATCACGCTGCGCGAATCGGCCACCGCACTCAACGAAGTGGTAGTGACCGGTTACCAGAACATTAAGCGTGAAAACGCCACAGGTTCATATACTATCCTTTCGGGCGACGAGCTCACCAACAACCTCACAACCACGCTTGCCTCGAGTCTCGAGGGTAAAATCCCCGGGTTGGTACGCAACCGAAGCAACAAGTATGCCAAGGGTGAAAATGAATTTGTGATTCGCGGCGTCGGGACATTTGAAGCTCGCACAGCCCCCCTTGTAGTTGTCGACGGACTCCCCATCGAAGGTGGACTTGAGACCGTTAACCCCTACGACATCGAAAACCTGACAGTGCTCAAGGATGCCGCCGCCGCATCAATCTATGGTGCCCGCGCCAGCAACGGTGTATTGGTAATCACCACCAAGCAGGCCAAGAAGGAGAGAGTTTCAATCGATTTCAATACCGATATTACCATCACCGAGCGCACCGACTACTCCAAGGCAGGCATCGCCTCAGCCGCCCAGCTCATAGAACTTGAACGCAACAACTTCAAGAGCATGGTTGCAAACACGGGTGAAGGTTCACTAAAAACACTGCTTGCCAACTATGAGCTTGGTCGTATACAAGGTATGTCGCCGGTGACACGTCTGCTTATCGCCAACCACCTTGGCGAACTTAGCACAGCCGACCTGAACAGCACCCTTGGCAAGTGGGGGCAGAACGACTATATACGAGAGTATCAGGCACTCCGCGAGCGCAACCGTGTTAACCAGCAGTATAACCTCGCACTCCGCGTGCAGGGTAAGAGTCTTGCGTCGAGCATCGTAGCCAATTATTCGGCCGACAACTTCGGTAATCCCAAGGAGTATGAAAACCGTCTGCAACTCAGTTATCGCGGCGACCTGAAGCTCAACTCATGGATGGATCTTTCGCTCGGCATCAACGTTCTCAACAATCGCGAGCGCCGTCATGCTCGTGACAACTGGGGGGGTGCAACCTCATTCCATCCGTATCGGTCAATGTATAACGCCGACGGTACACCCGCACGCCTCGAGACCAATATCTTCCTCTCCAATCCGGCATTTGCCGACCCCAGCTACGAGTTGATGGATCCTACCTATTCTCCGGTTGAGGAACTCGGTCTCAACATGAGCAGCAGCCGCACCACCAACATACGTTCATTTATCCATGCCAACTTTAAACTCCCCGTTGAGGGGTGGACAGCAGGAGCAATGTTCCAGTATGAGGATGTGATGGATAACAGCACCGACTGGTTTAAGAAAAGCTCTTACTATGCTCGCGAGGTCTATAACCTCTACACAACCTGCGCCCCTGAGACAGTATGGGTTGATGATCCGGACTGGAGTTTTGATGACTGGGATGGAGACTTCGATCATTTATTTAAGAAGCAGGTGACAATGAACGCAACGGTGCATCATGTACCCAGCGGTGACATGCTTAACAACATTACTTCTAATTCTGCATTTTATACCTTCCGCGCGCAGTCCAACTATAAGCGCACATTCCTTGACCTTCATCAGGTGGATGTGATTGGAGGTTTCGAATACCGTCAGACACATACATCGACAAAGCAGGATGTACTGATAGGTTACGACCATGCCACCCAGACCAACAAGAATGTAATGACCGACTGGGCATTTATGAATGGTTGGGGGAAGAGCGGCGTTCTTGGTGCTGAATATGCAGCCTTGGGATGCCCCAATACATTCAGCACCACAGATGTTCTGCACCGTTATTATTCCTACTATTTTACCGCCAACTATGTTTACGACTCCAAGTACAGCGTTTTCGGTTCGTATCGTGTTGACAATACCGACCTCTTCGGTACCGACCCCAAATTCCGCTCGCGCCCTCTGTGGTCGGCTGGTTTAAGCTGGAACATGCAGAACGAAAAGTTCATGCAGTCCTATACCTGGATTAACATGATGAAGCTCCGTGCGTCATACGGTCTTACAGGTAATATCGACTCAAATGCAACATCCTACCTAACTGCAAGTATCGGATCTAACGGTTTCAACGGTCGTCCGCAGGGTACCATTACTACGCCCCCCAACGACCAGCTCCGCTGGGAGAAAACCGCAACATGGAACGGTGGTGTGGACTTCGCCTTCATGAACTTCCGCCTCTCAGGTTCGCTTGACTTCTATCATAAGAACGGTTCCGACCTCCTGGGTGATGTAACGCTCGACTGCACCACCGGGTGGTCCAATCAGAAAATCAATGCCGGATGCATGACCAACCGCGGTGTTGAACTTCAGCTCTATGGCCGTATACTTGAGGGTAAAACATCTAAGGATGTAGACGTAAACCTCGGTTTCAACATCGGTTATAACAAGAGCAAGGTTACCAAGGTGCTCTATAAACCATCGTCGGCTACTGACTATAGCTACTTTGAATTCAAGGAGGGTTACCCCATGAACTCGCTGTTCTCAATCGACTATGCCGGACTCAAGGAGATAGACGGCACACTTTATGGTATCTGGCGCGACAAGGAGGGTGAGGAGCACAACACATCAATATCAGGTTCCGACCTTAAGATTGAAGACCTTATCTACTCGGGGACACTGACACCGGTATGGAGTGGAGGTCTGATGCCAGAAGTGCGCTGGTATGGTTTCTCCCTATCAGCCATGTGCAACTTCTATGGGGGGCATGTAATGCGCGTTCCGTCTATGAACTTTAACGCAATCGGAGGTTCTTCGGGTTACGGTTCCGTAGTACCGGTATCAGCATTCGACTACTGGAATGGTAAGGAAGGTGTGCTTCCCAACGGTTATATGACAAAACATATGAATAACACCTCGATAGGAAATCTCGACTACCGCAATGTTGAGCGTGCAGACTATATGAAGTTGCGCAATCTGTCGTTAGGTTACGACTTTGACAACCGTCTCAGCCGCCGCATCGGAATCAACAACCTCCGCCTTCGCTTCCAGATTAATGACCTTGCAACCTTGACACGCAACAGCCGCGGCTGGGATCCCGAAGGGTGGGGAATGGTGTCGGACGTTCGCATGTCATCACCCACAAGCTACACCATGAGTCTCTACTTTAACCTTTAAACTTTAGATTAATATGAAAAAGATATATGCAATAATGCTGGGTGTGGCATCGTTGTTAGGCTCTGTCTCGTGCGATGACAAGCTTGACATCGTTCCCCTCGGTATGACAACCATAAACAGCACCGACGACCTCGAAAGTCTCCTCAACCAGCAGTGGCGTATCTATGACTGGGATCTAGATTTCAACTGGATTGCCAATCAGACATTCCCTACCTATACTGCTTTGGAAGAGATAGCAGGTGTCAAGGACAGCAATGCCTATGCGTGGCTTTTCTGTGACGAAACGGTGAATCGTGTCAACCTTGCCGAAGAAGATGAACGTTACAAAGAAATCTACCGTCACATCAACTACATGAACATCGTAATCTCTAAGGCAAGCTCAGTGTCGGATGAACAGAGTGTCAAGGACCGCCTTGTGGCAGAGGCACGAGTGCTTCGTGCATGGTTCCACTTTCTGCTTGCAAACTTCTATGCCGAGTCTTACGATGCCGCAACCGCTGGGCAGAAGGGTTGCATAGCATATGTGGACAACACCAACTCCGGTGAACAGAAAATCAAGCTCACCATACAGGCTGTCTACGACAAGATGCTTGCCGACTGCAGCGACGAGGTAATTGCCCTGCTCAAGCCGGTTGCCACCAACGACCCCTGTCGCTTTGAGGCAGACTTCGGTTATGCCGTACGCGCCCGCATCCTGCTTCAGATGAAGAAGTATGATGAGGCATTGAAATATGCCAAAAAGGCGATTGCCGTTAATTCGGTTATTGAGGACCGTTCTTCGATTTTGAAGAAAGGTACTTGGGAACTTAACTTTGATGCTCCCAACAATTACCTTTATATCAACTCAAACTCAATTGTCAATATGTCGCAGTTGAGCGGGCAGATTCTTACCCCAGATCTTCTGTCATGCTTTGAGAAGGGGGATTATCTGCTCGACTATTCAAATGAGGAAGACTGGTATCCGTATGACTTGACGCAATATGGCATGCCCGGAAGCATTATGTATTATGGCAACGATGCCCGCATCAATATCTACGGTCTACGTTCGGAGCATATGTACTATATTGCCGCTGAGTCGCTGATACGCGCCGGGAAGTATGACGAAGGGCTTGACATGATGGACCGCGTTCGCAAAAATCGTATCCACAGAGATTTCTTTGCTCCGCTCAAGGGTCGCGCCGACCTTCAGAACGAGAAGAGCGCCATGGAGGTGCTTCGCAAAGCCAAACGTGTGGAGTTCCTGCTCAACGTAGAGACATATTTCGATTTCAAGCGATATGCCACCGAGAAGGAATATAACACTCCGTTGGTGCGCGACTGCGGGTCGTATGGTACCAAGCAGCTTAAGCTCGACTCACCGCTGTGGGTTTATCCCTTCCCGATGACTGCCACAAACTTTAACTCATCTTTGACTCAGAACTATTGATATGAAACGAATAATATTCGTAATGCTACTTACCTTTGTCGCGGTTTCCGCCGCGGCAAAGGGTGGCAAACTTCCATTGCTGACCGGAAAGGTGCAGACCACGTTCCCCATGCTTGTGCATGTATCGTATGATGTGGAGGGTGAACAGATATACGATAAACTGTCAACCGACGCAGCCGGAAATTTTACCATCTCTCCCGAATTCCAGGGGAAGGCTATTGATATTGAATTTTCGATTGACGAGAATTTCTATGGTGCGCGCCTCGAAAAAGGGAAGCAGGTGCGTGTTGATATCCGTAACGGAAAGGTAACATTTACCGGTGCCAATGCGGCTTACAACAAGTTCCTGGGGGCAATGGGTGCTGCTTCGCAGTTTACCAAGTTTAAACCGACCCCCGACCGAATCTGGAATTATGACGATGCCAAGAAGGAAATGGATGCAGACTTCCAGAAGGCCGAAGCCGCTCTTAAAAGTGTCCCTGATCCCAAGCTTCGCAAGGAGGGAGAGGAGCTGTTGGCATCGCGCCGCAATCTAATGCACTATTTTATCATCAACTGCACCGAAGGTGGCGACAAATACAAGAGCGAGGGTGATGCCATACTTGCCAATGTAGATGTCAACAGCGATGCCGCCCGCAAGTCGGGGTTGCTTTCTTATTGGATAGAGATGCGCCCATGCAGTGGGGGACAGCGTGTGGCCCGAGCCGAGGTGTTTGTAAAGGAGAGCATGGAGCTCGCCGATTCGCTTGTGGCAAATCCTGCCAATCGCACACGCCTCTATATCGACGCCGTGAAGCGGTGGGTCAATCCCGGTTATATGGAGCAGTCTGAACGTGAAGCGTTCCTGCAGCTCGTAAAACCACACCTTGACAAGTCACCGCGAACAGCTGCATATTGCCGAGGTATCTTTGCCGACTCTCCGCGCAAGGATGTTGCCGATGGCGATAAACTGCCTGTAGACCCGGTTGTGATTGACCCAGCTGGTAAGCGCGTTCAGCTCTCAGAGGTGATTAAGGGTAAGGCCGCATATATCGACCTTTGGGCTACTTGGTGCGGTCCCTGTTGTGCAGAGATTCCTGCTTTAGAAAAATTGGTGGAGGAGTACAAGGGTAACGACAAGATTGTGTTTGTTTCCATATCGTGCGATACCAACCGCAAGGCGTGGCTCAAGAAACTGGAAAAGGATAATCCGCAGTGGCCCAACTATATTTTTGACGGCAAGACCGGTGACGACTTTATGGATATCCTCAAAATTAACGGTATCCCCCGCTTTATCCTGGTAGATGCACAGGGGAATCTTGCCGCAGTCGATGCCGAGCGCCCGTCGTCATCTACAATTAGAGAAACAATCAATAATCTTATCAAATAATAGGAACTATGAAAAAATCAATATTCATGTCCCTGGCAATGGCGTTTGCCGCTCTCTCGGCGACAGCGCAGACCGAATTCCGCCACATCACATTTGACGAGGCCTGCAAGGCTGCTCAGGCAGAAAACAAAAAAGTGTTTGTTGACTTCTATACCAGCTGGTGCGGCCCCTGCAAGAAACTCGCCAAGCAGGTGTTCCCCACACAGCAGGTGGGTGACTATCTTAATGCCAACTTTGTCTGCATCAAACTCGATGCCGAGAACGAAGGTAAGGAACTTGCCAAGGCTAACGGTGTGAATGCATACCCAACGCTGATGGTGTTTGGTGCCGACGGTAAGCAGATCGGTTCGTTTGCCGGCTATCGCGAGGGTAAGGACTTTATCGGCGCGGTGAACATAATTGCCGATCCGTCGCTCGACTCTGAGTCGGTGGCTCGTCGCTATGAGAGCGGAGAGCGTAGCGGCAAGCTTGTGCAGGCATATGCACAGCAGTTACTGGATAAGGCCGATAATGACAATTATCGCGAAGTTAACAAAAAGGTGAGTACAATGGTCGATGAGTATTTTAAAGGTCTCACCGATGCTCAGCGCCTGGAATCGGAAAACGCGTTTATCTACACTACTTATACCCACCTGTATGAGTCACCGATGATCCCGTTTATGGTGCAGAATGTAGACAAGTTTAACGAAAAGGACCGTGCCGATATACGCGCCGTGCTCGATAAGATCTTCGGACAGTCTATGCAGATGTATTTCACCACCAACAAGCTTCAGAGCCCCGAAAATATGGCCGAATATCAGAAGTTCAAGAGCGAGGCAACAAAGCTTGGCATGGGGGATAAGTTCAAGCGTATGTTCGAATTTACCGAAAAACGCGTCAAAATGAACGACAAAGAATACATGGCATATTGCAACAAGAACTTCTCAAAACTCGCCCCCGAGGAACAGGACTTTCTTGTGTCGGGTGCGGACAGACTGTTTGATGTCAGCAACCCAGAGGGAAAGAAAGCGGTTTGTAAGTTTATCCGCCAGCATATTGGACAGCTCACAGTAATGGGTATAAACTCTGCCGCCTACATACTCATGACTCTCGAAATGGAGAATAAATAATATTGTGTAAGAAACTTACAAAACCAGTACAATAAAAAAATCAGTTGTTAAACCTTAACGGTGGTTTAACCACAAACCTTTGTAATTCAAATATTAAGTAGTTGTTATGTTGAGCGGAGTCACCGTGAGGTGACCCCGCTTATTTTATTGTTCATTAATTAGATCAACAAATTGAACAGAAATAGATGGATGACATTTGGGAAGAAATGGAGTGGGGAGTGACATTTTGGCGGAGTTTGTTGTTGTATTCTGTAGTAATTATTCTTTGAAATTGCAATTGCCTATGCAATTACCCATGCAATTGCCCTTTGAACTATAGAAACAGAAATATGGAAGACAGAAAGACTACTGTTGCCGAGCAGGTGGTGAATCAGCTCGCAGAGTCAGGCGTGAAGCATCTTTATGCCATTACTGGTGACAGCTTGAATGCTGTTACCGATGCAATTACCCGCGACGGACGTATCAAGTTTATTCATATGCGCCACGAGGAGGCTGCAGCTTTTGCCGCCAGTGCCGAGGCCCAGCTCACCGGCAAGATGGCGGCTTGTGCCGGCAGTAGCGGTCCGGGACATGTGCACCTTATCAATGGTCTTTATGATGCCAACCGCTCTAATGCACCAGTGCTTGCAATTGCGTCGACATGTGCTTCGGCAGTGTTTGGTACCGAATATTTCCAGGAAACAAATCCGACACTCCTATTCTCAAACTGTTCGGTATATAACGAGATGGCGATAACTCCGGCGCAAGTGCCGAGTATGCTGCACGCTGCCATGCAGGCAGCCATTGGTCGCGGAGGGGTCGGCGTTGTCGGCATCCCAGAAGATGTTACCACCAAGGATGCCATTACCGACCCGACAACATTCACCCCGAGCTACGTTAACCGTACCGACCTCCCAAGTGAAGAGGATATAAAGTCTGCTGCCAACCTTATCAACAGCGCAAAGACAGTGGCTATCTACTGCGGTTATGGAGCCGCCGGAGTCCCCGAAAAGGTTAAGAAGCTTGCCGACAAACTTAAGGCTCCGGTAATAACCAGCTACAAGTCGCAGCTCGAACTCACACGCGATATGCCCAACTATGTGGGTCATATGGGTTACCTTGGGATGTGGAGCGGTGAGGAGGCGGTTGCCACTGCCGACATAGTGCTGATTCTTGGCACCAACTTCCCGTATCCCGGTTTCTTCCCAGCCGAAAAACGCTCTATTCAGGTTGATGTCCGTGCCTACCGCCTTGGCAAACGCGCTAACCTTGACCTGGGGGTACGAGCCGACGTGGATAGCTTTATTGACGCGTTGCTCCCCGCAGTGGAGGAGAAAACCGACACTGCCTTCCTTGACAAGGCTCTCGACGGGTGGAAGCAGATTCAGGACAAGATGCAGGAGCCTGTCAAGAATCCCGGGAAGGTAGGTTGCATACGCCCCGAGTATATGATTGCCACACTCGACCGTCTGGCTGCCGACGATGCAGTGTTCACCGTCGACACCGGTATGAACAATGTCTGGACCGCTCACTATCTAACCGGAGGTAAGAGCCGCCGCATGCTGGCATCGTTCATGCATGGATCGATGGCCAACGCACTCCCGATGGCAATCGGTGCAGCCGTGGCAGCCCCCGGACGTCAGGTGATTTCGATTTCAGGCGACGGTGGTTTTGCAATGCTCATGGGTGAACTCCTCACCGTGGCTCAGTATCAGTTGCCGGTCAAGATACTTGTTGCCGACAACCGAGCCCTTGCATTTGTGAAGTGGGAGATGGAGATGGCGGGTTACAATCCGAGCGAGGTATCGCTGCAGAATCCCGATTTTGCCGAGATGGTGAAGCCACTCGGATTCCATGCCGAAACGGTTACCGACCCCGCCAAACTTGAGGATGCTATGAAGCGCTGGCTTGCAGCCGACGGACCGGCATTGCTGTCGGTAGTGACCGATACGGATGCAGCATCATTCACTTTTAGTGAAAAACTGATGGATGCCGCCGCTCCCGGCAATCACAAATCCAACTTCATCGCTCTGGGTAGCTGATGAAGTGATGCGCATTATCAAAATATGAAAATGGGGGCTTTGGACTATTTGATCTGAAGCTCCCGTTCTTTAAAAAAACGATAAAATAATAGGTAGTTATGAGTAATTCCAAAGCTAAATTGGGATTGTGGGGACTTACCTCTCTCGTGTTTGGGATGATGGTAGGTTCCGGCATTTTCAATCTGCCGCAGAATATAGCGGTAAATGCGGGTCCGACGGCCGTGATAATAGCATGGCTTGTTACGGCAGCCGGGATGTTGATGTTGGTGGGAACGTTCAAAATCCTTGCAGACCGACGACCGGACCTCAATGCCGGCATATATCAGTATGCGCAATGCTGCTTTGGGAATTACGCCGGGTTCAACATGGCCTGGGGTTACTGGCTGAGTACCGCTTTTGCCAATGTGGCATATGCCGTGATGCTCAATGACTCGTTTGGCGCTTTCTTCCCGTCGTTGCTGACGCATGGTTGGCAGACACTGCTGTTTGGTTCGCTGCTGATATGGGTGATGTATTTTATCGTGTCGTCGGGGATACGGACAGCACATGCCATCAACAAGGGGCTTGCCGTGCTTAAAGTGGTGTCGCTGGCGTTTGTGATAGTGCTGTTGTTCATAGCCGTCAAGAACGACGTGTTTGCGATTAATTTCGCGGAGCTTTCAGTGGGAGGTTCCGGAGTAGGAGAGCAGGTCAGCAACTCGATGATGGTGACTCTATGGTGCTTTATCGGCATCGAGGGGGCAGTAATGGTGTCTGCTCATGCCAAGCGTCCCAAGGATGTGGGCAAAGCCACGGTTATAGGGTTTCTGATAGCATGGCTGCTCTACGTACTGGTGTCGCTCTTATGCTTTGGGGCGTTGACGCGTGCGCAACTTGCCGGTCTCCACGACCCCTCGGTGGCTTACGCCTTGCGCTATGTCTATGGAGACTGGGCATACTGGGTGGTGATAGTGTCGGTGATTCTATCCATACTCGGTGTCTGGGTGGCATGGACCATAGTTGGTGCCGAGCTGCCATATGAAGCCGCCAAGGTCGGGATCTTTCCGCGAAGCTTTATGAAACTCAACCGTCACGGATTGCCACGGCTCGGACTACTGCTCCTTAGCATCATTATGCAGGGTTTCTTCATCCTGGTGCTGTGTGCCAAGGATGTGTATCTCACCACACTCTCCATAACCGGGATGATGGCATTGCCTGCCTATCTTGCCAGCGGCATCTATCTATGGCGCGAGTGTGTCCGCAACCGTGAGTTGACCTTCCGAAGCAAGGCCGACAGAATGCGTTGTCTTGGGATTGCAATTGCATGTGTAGTATTTTGCATCTGGATGATATATGCCGGTGGATGGCGGTTGTTTACATATACCGCATGGTTCTACCTAATAGGCACCGGCATCTTCCTGCGTGCACGTGGCGAACATCGCAAACTCGATGCTACCGCCAACCCGGGTAATTCCGCCAAAGCTTGCAACTCCCGGTTCAATCTTGCCGACCGTGTCACCCTTGCCGTGCTGATAGTGGCAGCAATAATCTCCGCCACCCTTCTCGTCACCGGTCACACCCCCTTCTAACCGGCTCACTCCAGCTATTCAAAAAAGGTGTTCAGTTTCATCGAAATCTGAAACTGAACACCCTGATAGTCTCGGTTGCTGGCAACCGCGGTGAGTTATGCCTAAACGCTGCAACTTATCCGTTTTCTTCGAGCTCTTCAAGAAGGGCAACCGGACCGTAGTGCCACAATTTTGTGCTCTCATCTTCAAGACGCCGATAGGTGTCGGAACGGTAAATATGTATCAGTGCCTCTCGGTTGGATATACCTTTCTTATTGGCATATAGCACGGCCAATTGGCTCACTTTGTGAGGCAGAATAAGGTAAAGTGTTTCGGGAGTGATTGCGTTTATCATAACTTGTGTAAAGTTTAATTCATACTCATTTACATAACCAATTGTTGAACCACTTGTCTTATTGAATCTCCGTCGCACCCAGTCCTGTGCTTGATTTAATAAGGAAGTTAGGTGGAAACCGCTTCCGAAATCAAGGGTTCTATTAGGAACTCTTATTTCAGGAGAGGTGATAATATCGGAACCTCCATGGTATAGTGTCCTCATTTCTTTTGTGAATTTGATACGTATTCTTCGATTTCTTCCAGAATCCATTGAGGACTTTGGGTGTGGATTACCTCGTAGTTGCTTTCAAGGTAGTCGAGCGCTCCGCTTTCCAGGAGTCTATTCATCGCTTCAGTTCCGGTAATGGCATGAGCGGTTTTGTACTGTTCGATACAAAACGATAGAAACAATGGGATAGTATCTTCTTTGTAGTTCATAGTTGCAAAGATAATAAAAAACAGATAGAAATTACGTGAGACGTAAATTTCTATCTGCTTATTCGGTTGCGGTGATTTTGAGGGTGTCAGAAGAAGAGGTAGGCGATGGCAATGGCGGCGACGGCACCGGTGATGTCGGCAAGCAGGGCGTAACCTGCTGCGTAGCGGGTGCGGCTTACACCTACCGACCCAAAGTAGACGGCAAGGATGTAGAAGGTGGTGTCGGTAGAACCACGCACTATCGCTGCCAGCTTGCTTACAAAGGCGTTGGCACCGTGGGTTTTCATTACATCGAGCATCATGGCACAGCTCCCCGAGCCGCTGAGCGGTTTCATCAGCATAGTCGGCAATGCTCCCACCCATTGTGTGTCGAAGCCGCAGAGGGCCACTCCGCGTTCAACTGTGCTGGTGAGTATGTCGAGGGCTCCGGATGCTCGGAAGATGCCGATACCCACAAGGATAGCCACAAGATAGGGGATGATGGTAACGGCAGTCTTAAAACCCTCTTTTGCCCCCTCGATAAACGTGTCGTAGACATTGAGCTTGCGGCGTATCCCGGACAGCAGGAAGGAGATGATAACCAGGAAGAGAATGAAGTTGGCGCCAAAGGTGCTGTACACCTGCACTTTGTCGGCAGGCAGTGACGAGAAGAACCATGTGATACCTGCCACCGCCGCGGCAATGCCACCAAGCCAGCTCCAGATAACGCGGTCCATCCGTATCCGCTGCTTAAGGCAGAGTGCAATCAACCCCACAAGGGTGGCGATGGCTGTGGCCAGGAGTATCGGGATGAATACGTCCGTAGGATTTGCCGCCCCTCCCTGAGCGCGATACATCATGATGCTTATCGGGATAAGGCAAAGCCCCGAACTGTTGAGCACCAGGAACATTATCATGGCGTCGGTGGCGGTATCCTTTCGGGTGTTTAGGCGTTGCATCTCCTGCATGGCGCGTAGCCCCATTGGGGTGGCGGCATTGTCCAACCCGAGCATGTTGGCCGATATATTCATGAATATGGCACCCATTGCCGGGTCCCCCTTGGGAATTCCGGGGAACAGCCGTGAGAAGAAAGGGGAGATGAGGCGTCCGAAAAATTCGACCACCCCACCTCGTTCTCCTATTTTCATGATCCCCATCCAGAGTGTCAGTACACCGGTGAGTCCTAACGATATTTCAAAAGCGAACGCCGCCTGTTCAAACGAGGCGTTCATAATGTCGCTCCACACAGCCAGGTCGCCGGCAAACAATGTGCGACCGGCCGCCATCATAAAGGCGACAAGAAAGAAGCAGATCCAGATCCAGTTTAAAATCAATTTCGGATAGATTTTAGATTTTATCTTTTATCTAAATTTTAAACCCTTGTTTAAAGGGTTTAAAATTTGCGGATTCCCATGATTTCGCGGACGTCGTTGAGGGTCTTGGCTGCGTATTCGCGTGTGCGTTCGGCACCCTGACGCACCACCTTGGACAGGTATTCATCGTTGCTGCGGATGTCGAGGATGCGCTCGCGGATGGGGAGCGTAACCTTAAGGATATCTTCGGCAAGCTGCTTCTTGAGGTCACCGTAGCGGATGGAGCAGTCGGCGTATGCCTGGCGGAAATGCTCTGCAGTGTCGGGTGTCGACACAAGGTCCATCAGCGTAAACAGGTTGCGGATGGGTTCGCTAACCGGTGAGTTGGGTTCCTTGGGACCCTCGTCGGTAACAGCGCGCATCACTTTCTTGCGCAGTGTCTTTTCGTCGTCAATGAGATAGATGCAGTTACCCTCGCTCTTACCCATTTTGCCAGAACCGTCAAGCCCGGGAACCTTTACAGCCTCACCGCCGAAGTTGAAGTTTATCGGTTCGCCAAAGTAGTCGACCTTGTAGAATGAGTTGAAGCGGCGGGCAAAGCGGCGGGTGAGCTCCAGATGCTGTTCCTGGTCTTTACCAACGGGGACATAGTCGGCGTGGTGAATCAGGATGTCTACTGCCATCAGTGTGGGGTAGGTGAGCAGACCTGCATTTACGCGCTGGTTGCTGGTCTGGTTACCGATAATCTCCTTTTCGATTTCGTCAGAGTCCGAAGTGATGCCAAGCGCCTTGCGAGCCTTATCCTTGAACGACGCGGTGCGCATCAGTTCGCCGATAC
>QLIP01055710.1_pt1 | contig 15705 bp, 11 predicted proteins | sample 1769771 | NCBI WGS metagenome assembly QLIP01 (sample SAMN09428762, study PRJNA476227) | Gut metagenome, whole genome shotgun sequencing project. | isolation source: cecum | host: Rhizomys sinensis | place: China: Jinsha town of Minqing, Fujian Province | collected 2013-09-23
GAAATAAAAGGGGTATAGCTCAACTGGCAGAGCGTCGGTCTCCAAAACCGAAGGTTGGGGGTTCGATTCCCTCTGCCCCTGCCACTTAGCGCGGATTATGGCTGATAAAATCAAATTTGCTTGTGCAATTCTTTTTTTAATCGCGGGCGTGGTGGCGTATCGTTTTTTTAGCGATATGCCAATGATTGTGCGCGTCTTGTCGGTGTTGGCGGGCGTTTTGTTTGCAGCTTTGGTGGCTTGGCAAACCACGCAAGGTCGCGGATTCACGCTCTTTATCAAAGAAGCTATTCTTGAAACGCGCAAGGTGGTCTGGCCCAACCGAAAAGAAACCGTGCAAACCACCTTGGTGGTGTTTGGTTTTGTGGTTTTAATGGCTTTCTTTCTTTACATCACCGACAAAACCTTGGAATGGTTGCTTTACGACATCGTTTTGGGATGGAGGAAGCTGTGAGTGCGGCGGATATGCGCTGGTATGTGGTGCACACCTATTCCGGCTTTGAAAAAAGCGTGATGAAAGCCCTCACTGAGCGCATTGCGCGCTTGGGAATGCAAGACCAATTCGGCAGAATCTTGGTGCCCGTGGAGGTGGTGGAAGAAATCAAAGGCGGGCAAAAAACCACTTCTGAGCGCAAATTTTTCCCGGGTTATGTGTTGGTGGAAATGCTCTTAAACGATGAAACGTGGTATTTGGTGAAAAACACCCCCAAAGTTTCTGGTTTTGTGGGCGGCTCTGGCAATAAACCCGTGCCCATTTCTGAAAAAGAAGTGGAAAAAATCTTAAAACAAATGCAAGAAGACCGTCCGCGCCCGAAAGTGCTCTTTGAAGTGGGCGAAACGGTGCGCGTCAAAGAAGGACCTTTTACGGATTTCCACGGCTTGGTGGAAGAAGTGAATTACGAAAAAAGCCGTTTACGTGTTTCAGTCACCATCTTTGGGCGCGCCACACCAGTGGAATTGGAATTCAGTCAAGTGGAAAAATCTTAAAAAAATTTTGAATTGACTGTGGAATTTTGGGGAAGGTGAAGCCCTTTTTTAAACATTCACCAAGAGGAGTGCTGAAAACGCACGCTACCACTCAACATAGGAGCTTTTGAAAATGGCAAAAAAAATTGTGGGCTATATTAAATTGCAAGTTCCGGCGGGCAAAGCCAACCCGTCCCCCCCGATTGGTCCAGCTTTGGGTCAGCGTGGCTTAAACATTATGGAATTTTGCAAAGCCTTTAACGCACAAACCCAAAAAATGGAACCGGGTTTACCCGTTCCGGTGGTGATCACCGCTTATGCGGACAAATCCTTCACCTTTATTTTAAAAACTCCGCCCGCTTCTGTGTTGTTGAAAAAAGCGGCTGCCTTACAAAAAGGCTCACCCAAACCCAACCAAAACAAAGTGGGGAAGGTCACGCGCAAACAGTTGGAAGAAATCGCGCAAACCAAAATGCCCGATTTAACCGCAAAGGATATGGAAGCGGCGGTGCGCACCATTGCGGGTTCGGCGCGCTCAATGGGTATCACGGTGGAGGGGGTGTAAAATGGCAAGAATTACCAAAAAACAAAAAGCGTGGGCGGGGCAATTTGACCGCCAAAAACTCTATCCCTTAAACGAAGCCTTGGGTTTGGTGAAAAAATTGGCGAGTGCCAAATTTGATGAATCCGTGGATGTGGCAGTGATTTTGGGGATTGACGCGAGAAAATCCGACCAAACCGTGCGTGGCTCGGTGGTGATGCCCGCAGGAACGGGCAAAACCGTGCGGGTGGCGGTGTTTGCGCAAGGCGAAAAAGCCGAATTAGCCAAAGCTGCCGGTGCGGACGTGGTGGGTTTTGATGATTTGGCTCAGGAAGTGAAATCCGGCAAATTGGATTTTGACATCGTGATTGCTACCCCTGACGCAATGCGCGTGGTGGGACAATTGGGGCAAATTTTGGGTCCGCGCGGCTTAATGCCCAACCCCAAAGTGGGCACGGTGACAATGGATGTGCAAACGGCGGTGAAAAATGCTAAGGCCGGGCAAGTGCAATATAGAACCGACAAAGCCGGCATTGTGCACGCCACGATTGGCAGGGTTTCCTTTGCAGAAGAAGCTTTAACCACCAATTTTAAAGCTTTGTTGGATGCTTTAAACAAAGCCAAACCCGCCAGTTCCAAGGGCATTTATTTAAGAAAAATCAGCTTAACCTCCACAATGGGACCGGGTTTAAAGGTAGACCCCGCAAGCTTTTAAGAACTTTGGGCGGCGGTTTTTTTTAAACCGCCGAACGTCAAAGACCACAGGCGCTGAGATGAAAAGCTTAAAAAATCAGCCTGTGCAGATGGTGTTCCCAAAAGAAGAGATTTTCTTTGTTTGAGACACCGAAAGGGTGGCAAACGTGTTTTGCTTTTTTTAACTTTGGAGAATGGAGGACGACCCAATGGGTCTTAATCTCAACGACAAAAAAGCGGTGGTCGCCGCGGTGTCGTCACAAGTGGAAAAATCTCAAACGATGGTGCTGGCGGAATACCGCGGCATTGAAGTGGGCGATTTGACCGCGCTGCGTAAAAAAGCGCGCGAAGCCGGGGTTTATCTGCACGTGGTGAAAAACACCTTGGTGCGCCGTGCAGTGGAAGGTTCTTCCTTTGCCCAATTGGCCGACTATATGAAAGGTCCTTTGATTTACGGTTTATCCGAAGACGCGGTGGCGGCGGCAAAGGTGTTGGTGGAATTTGCGAAGAATAACGACAAACTGATTGTGAAATCCGGTTGTTATTCCGGCGAAGTCTTGGACGAAAAAGGCGTGAAGGCCTTGGCGTCCATCCCCAGCAAAGAAGAACTGTTGGCAAAACTTTTGGGCGTGATGCAAGCCCCCGTTTCTGGCTTTGCGGGCGCTTTGGCGGCTTTGGCGAAAAAACGCCAAACCGAAGGCGCAGCCGCTTAACTTTTTTTAACAGAATTGGAGTCACACAATGGCAATTACAAAGGAAGATATCTTAGAAGCGGTCGCGGGAATGACCGTGATGGAATTAAACGACTTGGTCAAAGCGTTTGAAGAAAAATTTGGCGTTTCTGCCGCTGCTTTGGCGGTGGCAGCCCCGGGTGCGGGCGGTGCTGCTGCGGCTGCGGTGGAAGAAAAAACCGAATTCACCGTGGTGTTGAGCGCTGTGGGCGAGAAAAAAGTAGAAGTCATCAAAGTGGTGCGTGCTGCCACTGGCTTAGGCTTAAAAGAAGCCAAAGATTTGGTGGATGGCGCACCCAAACCGGTGAAAGAAGGCTTACCCAAAGCCGATGCCGAAGCTTTGAAAAAACAATTGGAAGACGCCGGCGCCAAAGTGGAATTGAAATAAATTCTTTTGAAAAAATAAAACGTTTACCGTGGAAAACGCGTTTTTCCGCGGTAAACCTTTATTTTTTTTGAAATTTTTGAAGGGAAGACCCCTGCCAATGCCACTTTAAATGTGCAGGTTGCATTCGCAGTTGCCTTTTTTATTCTCTTTCTTTGGAGTTTTTATGCCTTACTCCTTTACCGAAAAAAAACGAATCCGCAAAAGTTTTGCCAAACGCGCGCGTGTGCTGAAAGTGCCCTCTTTGCTTTCCACACAGTTGGAATCTTACAAAGCCTTTTTGCAGCGCTACGAAAAACCCGAATCGCGCAAAGTGGAAGGCTTGGAAGCCGCCTTTCATTCCATTTTTCCTATTGTCTCTCACACCGGCTTGGCGCAGTTGAAGTTTGTCAGCTATACCTTGGGCGAACCGGTGTTTGATGTGGCGGAATGCCAACAACGGGGCTTGACTTATGCCGCTTCTTTGCGTGCGCGCGTGCAGTTGGTGTTAAAGGATAAGGATAATCCGGAACTCACCAAAGAAATCCGAGAAAACGAAGTTTATATGGGGGAAATTCCCTTGATGACGGAAAACGGTTCTTTTGTCATCAATGGCACAGAACGCGTGATTGTTTCGCAGTTGCACCGCTCGCCCGGCGCCTTTTTTGAACACGACCGCGGCAAAACGCATTCTTCGGGGAAATTATTGTTTTCCTCTCGCATTATTCCTTATCGCGGCTCGTGGTTGGATATGGAATTTGACGCAAAAGACATTTTGTATTTCCGTGTGGATAGAAAACGCAAAATGCCCGTGACCACGCTTTTGCGCGCCTTGGGAATGTCGGTGGAGGATATTTTAAAAACCTTTTTTGAATTTGATCATTTTTCGCTTTCCAACCCCGCTGGGAAAAAGGAAAAAACGCCCCTTTGGGGACAATCCGCTTCCCTAATGCTTAAACTAAAAGGCAAACCCACTCAATGTGAAGTGTTTTTGTGGAAAAATGAATTGACGGTTGAATTGCCCTTAAAACAAGTGCAAGCGGGCGTTGTGCCTTTTGATTTGAAAGAAGGGAAGAAGGGTAAAATTCTCATTGAAAAAAATGAGGAGTTGACCGCGGAAATCTTGGCGGATTGGAAAGAAAAAGGCATTGAAAAAGTGCGCCTTCCTGCGGAATTTTTGTTGGGGCGCGAATTAAAAGAAGGCATTCTTTACAACGATGAAGAGTTAGCCAAGGCAAAAGACAAAATCAGCGAAACCTTGTTGGAAAGCTTAAAAAATCTCCTAAAAGCTTCTCCCGTCAAGGGGGTGGATTCTTGGGAAGAATTGAATATTGAAATGACGGTGGAGCCGCAACGCTTGCGCGGGGAAGTGGCGCACTTTGATTTTAAAGATTCCAAAGGCAAGGTGATTATTCCCAAAGATAAACGCATCACCGCCAAACACATCCGCGATTTAGAAAACGCGAAGGTGGAAAAAATCAACGTGCCGCCGGAATTTTTAATGGGGCGCGTTTTAGCGGAAAATCTCACCACAATGGATGGTGAAATCATCGCGCACGCCAATGATGAAATCACCGAGGATTTTTTTGAAAAACTCCAAAAAGCCAACGCGGAAGGCGCGGGCATTCATTCCATCGCCACCTTGTTTGTGAATGATTTGGATAGAGGACCTTTTATTTCCAACACCTTGCGCGCAGATGATGCCCATTCGCAACAAAGTGCCAAAACCGCCATTTACCGCAATATGCGCCCGGGCGAGCCGCCCACGGAAGAAGCGGTGGAAATTTTGTTCCACGGGCTGTTTTATTCCGATGAGCGTTATGATTTATCCGATGTGGGCAGAATGAAGTTTAATCGGCGTTTAAACCGTCCTTTGGATAAAGATTACAAAGTGATGGTGCGCGCCTTGAATTCCAAATCGGAAGCTTCCTTGAAAAAATTGGGAAAAAAAACGGGTTTACCGTGGGAAAAAGTCCAAGAATTGGCGGAAGGCTTGCGTTACGGTGCGCGCGCCGTGGGGGAAAATTTAACTTGGGAAGAAGCCGAAGATTTACGCGCAAAATTCAAAGCCGAGGGCGCAACGGTGGAAGTTTTGCCCCAAATGACTTTATCCCCCAAGGATATTATTGACGTCACCAAAATGCTGGTGGAATTAAGAAACGGCAAAGGCGCCATTGACGATATTGACCATTTGGGTAACCGCAGGGTGCGCTCGGTGGGGGAACTGGCGGAAAATCATTTTCGCTCTGGTTTGGTGCGGGTGGAGCGCGCTGTAAAAGAGCGGTTGAGCCAAGCTGAATCAGAAAACTTAATGCCGCACGATTTAATCAACGCCAAACCCATTAGCGCCGCGGTGAAGGAATTTTTTGGTTCAAGCCAACTTTCGCAGTTTATGGATCAAACCAATCCTTTGTCAGAAATCACCCACAAACGCCGCGTTTCTGCCTTGGGTCCGGGCGGCTTAACACGCGAGCGTGCCGGCTTTGAAGTGCGGGACGTGCACCCCACCCATTACGGGCGCGTCTGTCCCATTGAAACGCCAGAAGGTCCGAACATTGGCTTAATCAATTCTTTGGCGCTTTATGCGCGCGTGAACGATTACGGCTTCATTGAAACGCCTTACCGCAAGGTGGAAGACGGCAAAGTCACCGAAAAAATTGAATATTTATCCGCCATTGAGGAAGGCAAATACATCATCGCGCAGGCAAACTCTCCCTTGGATGAAAAGGGCAAATTAAAAGAAGGATTGGTCACCTGCCGTGAAAATGGGGAAACCATTTTGGCGGAATCCCAGAAGGTGGATTATATGGATGTGGCGCCCGGGCAAATTGTCTCGGTGGCGGCTTCCTTAATTCCCTTTTTGGAACACGATGACGCCAACCGTGCCTTGATGGGCGCGAATATGCAACGCCAAGCTGTGCCGTGTTTACACCCGGAAAAACCCTTGGTGGGCACGGGGATTGAACGCACCGTGGCAGAAGATTCTGGAACGGTGGTATTGGCGCGCCGTGGCGGCGTGGTGGATTGGGTGGATGCTTCGCGCGTAGTCATTCGCGTCAATGATGAAGAAACCCAATCCGGCAAAGTGAATGTGGATATTTACAACTTGGTGAAATACACCCATTCCAACCAAAGCACCAACATCAACCAGCGCCCGGTAGTCAAAAAAGGTGACCGCGTTGCCCAAGGCGATGTCATTGCCGATGGCGCTTCAACGGATCAAGGCGAATTGGCGTTGGGGCAAAATATGCTGATTGCCTTTATGCCGTGGCACGGTTACAACTATGAAGATTCCATCTTGGTTTCCGAGCGTGTAGTGGCAGATGACCGCTATACTTCCATCCACATTGAAGAAATCTCGGTGGTGGCGCGTGATACCAAATTGGGCGCAGAAGAAATCACCCGCGATATTGCTTCTTTGGGTGAAGCGCAGTTGTCCCGCTTAGATGAATCTGGCATTGTCTATATTGGCGCAGAAGTAAAAGCCGGGGACGTCTTGGTGGGGAAGGTCACCCCAAAAGGGGAAACCCAACTGACGCCGGAAGAAAAATTGTTGCGCGCCATTTTTGGGGAAAAAGCATCAGATGTGAAAGACACCTCTTTGCGCGTGCGTTCTGGCATTTCCGGAACGGTGATTGATGTTCAAGTCTTTACGCGTGAAGGCATTGAACGGGATAAACGCGCGCAATCCATCATTGATGAGCAACTGCGCCATTACAAACAAGATTTGGCGGATCAAATGCGCATTATTGAACGCGATGCTTTTGACCGCTTAAAAACAATGCTGTTGGGCAAAGTGGCAATGGGTGGTCCCAAAATAGTGAAAAAAGAAATGGTGATCACCCTAGAATATTTAGCAAAAGTCCCGGAAAGCGATTGGTTTGACATCCGCGTGGAAGACGATGCCATTGCGCGCAAAATGGAAGAGATGAAAGCCAATTTGAAGCACCAGCGCGAAGAGTTTGACAAAGCTTACAAAAACAAAGAGAAAAAATTAACGCAAGGGGACGAATTGCCCCCGGGCGTGCAAAAAATGGTGAAGGTTTATGTGGCGGTGAAACGGCGCTTGCAACCCGGAGACAAAATGGCGGGTCGCCACGGCAACAAAGGCGTGGTTTCGCGCATTTTGCCGGTGGAAGATATGCCTTATTTGGCGGACGGCACACCCGTTGATATTGTGTTGAACCCCTTGGGCGTGCCCTCGCGGATGAACGTGGGGCAAATCTTGGAAGTGCATTTGGGTTTAGCCGCCAAAGGTTTGGGACAAAAAATTGATGCAATGCTGCGCCGCAAAGCCAACCAAGAAGAAGTGCAAGCTTTCTTAAAACAAATTTATTCCGCGGGGGGCAATGTTGAAAATTTAGACGCGTTGACCGTGGAAGAACAAATGGCGATGGCGGAAAACTTGCGCCAAGGCGTGCCTTTTGCCACCCCGGTGTTTGATGGCGCAAAGGATGCGGAAATTAAAGAAATGCTGCGGTTAGCGGAATTGCCCGAATCCGGTCAAATGACCTTGTTTGATGGGCGAACCGGGGAAGCTTTTGATCGACCGGTGACGATAGGTTATATGCATTACTTAAAACTTCACCATTTGGTGGACGACAAAATGCACGCGCGCTCCACCGGTTCTTATTCCTTGGTGACGCAACAGCCCTTGGGCGGTAAAGCGCAATTCGGGGGGCAACGTTTTGGGGAAATGGAAGTCTGGGCGTTGGAGGCTTACGGCGCTTCTTACGTGTTGCAAGAAATGCTCACCGTGAAATCGGATGACGTCAATGGGCGCACGAAGATGTATGAAAACATCGTCAAAGGCGAACACAAAATAGAAGCCGGAATGCCCGAATCCTTTAACGTGTTGGTGAAGGAAATTCGCTCTTTGGGCATTGATATTGATATGGAACGCCACTAATTCATCGGAGTTGTTCTTATGAAACTGCTTGATTTGTTTAAACAGGTGATGCCGGAAGAAGAATTTGATGCCATCACCATTGGCTTAGCTTCCCCGGAAAAAATCCGTTCGTGGTCTTTTGGGGAGGTGAAAAAACCGGAAACCATCAATTACCGCACCTTTAAACCGGAACGAGACGGCTTATTTTGCGCCAAAATTTTTGGGCCTGTAAAAGATTACGAATGCTTGTGCGGGAAATACAAACGCTTGAAACATCGGGGGGTGACCTGCGAAAAATGCGGCGTGGAAGTCACTTTATCTCGCGTAAGAAGGGAGCGAATGGGGCATATTGAATTGGCGTCTCCCATCGCACACATTTGGTTTTTGAAATCTTTGCCTTCCCGTTTGGGCTTGGTGTTGGATATGACCTTACGCGACATTGAACGCGTTTTGTATTTTGAAGCCTACGTGGTGACTTCTCCGGGCGCGGTTGCGGAAGTCAAACGCTGTCAATTGTTGAGTGAAGAGCAATATTTGGAATTAGTGGAAAAATACCCGCTGGGAGAATTTGAAGCGATGATGGGCGCAGAGGGCGTGCGCAAACTCTTACAAAATATGAATTTGGAAGAAGAGGTGGAACGCTTAAAAGCCGAATTGGAAACCACAAAGTCGGATGCCAAACGCAAAAAATTCGCCAAACGCTTGAAGGTGTTGGAATCTTTCTTGCGCTCCGGAATCAAACCAGAATGGATGATTTTGGAAGTCTTACCCGTGTTGCCGCCGGAATTGCGTCCCTTGGTGCCTTTGGATGGCGGGCGTTTTGCCACAAGCGATTTAAACGATTTATATCGCCGCGTAATCAACCGCAACAACCGCTTAAAACGCTTATTGGAATTGAAAGCCCCGGATTTGATTGTGCGCAACGAAAAACGGATGTTGCAAGAAGCCGTGGATTCTCTGTTAGACAACGGTCGGCGCGGTAAAGCGATGACGGGCGCAAACAAACGACCTTTAAAATCCTTAGCGGATATGATCAAAGGCAAGGGCGGGCGTTTTCGCCAAAATTTGCTGGGCAAACGCGTGGATTATTCCGGTCGTTCCGTCATCGTGGTGGGACCCCAATTGAAATTACACCAATGCGGTTTGCCGAAATTAATGGCTTTGGAATTGTTTAAGCCTTTCGTCTACCACAAATTGGAAACCTTGGGTTACGCCGCCACCTCCAAACACGCCAAAAGAATGGTGGAAGAACAAAATCCCTTGGTGTGGGACGTGCTGGAAGAGGTGATCACCGAACACCCCGTGATGCTCAATCGCGCGCCCACCTTGCACCGCTTGGGCATTCAAGCCTTTGAACCCAAATTGATTGAAGGCAAAGCCATCCAACTGCACCCCTTGGTGTGCTCCGCTTTTAATGCGGACTTTGACGGCGACCAAATGGCGGTGCACGTGCCGCTTTCTTTGGAAGCGCAAACGGAAGCACGCACTTTGATGTTGGCTTCCAACAATGTGTTGTCTCCTGCCAACGGGCAACCCATCATCGTGCCTTCGCAAGATATTGTGTTGGGGCTTTATTACGCCACGCGAGAGAAAATCAACGCCAAAGGCGAAGGAATGTGTTTTAGCGATGTCAAAGAAGTGGAGCGTGCTCTGGCGAACAATACGGTGGCTTTACACGCCAAAATCACGGTGCGCATTCCCCAATTTGAAAAAAAATTGGACGGGACCGTGGAAGAACACTTCAAACGCTTTGAAACCACCGCTGGAAGAGCTTTGTTGTCGCGCATTTTGCCCAAAGGCTTACCCTTTTCTTTAATTGATAAAGCCTTAAAGAAAAAAGAGATTTCCAAATTGATTGATGAATCCTTTCGCCGTTGCGGCTTAAAAGAAACGGTGATTTTTGCGGACCATTTGATGCAAAACGGTTATGCGTTGGCAACCAAAGGGGCAATTTCCTTCTGCGCGGACGATATGTTGGTGCCGAAGAAGAAAAAAGAGATTATTCAAAAGGCGGAAGAAGAATTACAAGAAATTGAAAAACAATACGATGACGGCTTGGTGACCAAAGGCGAGCGTTACAACAAAGTGGTGGATATTTGGGGTAAAGCGGGCGATGAAGTCGGCGTTGTGATGATGGAAGAATTGGGACAAGAAAAGGTGAAAGACCGTTTTGAAAAAACGGTGGATCAAGAATCCTTTAATTCCATTTATATGATGGCGGATTCCGGCGCGCGCGGTTCGGCGGCGCAAATTCGCCAATTGGCGGGAATGCGCGGTTTGATGGCAAAACCCGATGGTTCTATTATTGAAACGCCCATCACCACCAACTTCCGCGAAGGCTTGAACGTGTTGGAATATTTTATCGCTACGCACGGCGCGCGTAAGGGCTTGGCGGATACCGCTTTGAAAACGGCGAATTCTGGTTATTTAACCCGCCGTTTGGTGGATGTGACGCAAGATTTGGTGATCACTGAGGACGATTGCAAAACCAAGGAGGGTTTTGTGTTCAAAGCCTTGGTGGAAGGCGGGGAAGTCATTGAAAAATTGTGTGACCGCGTGTTGGGGCGCGTCACCGCCGATGATGTGGTCGACCCCGAAACCCAAGAAACCGTGATTTTCGCCGGCACAATGCTGGACGAAGACAAGGTGGATTTGATTGAACGCTTGGGGGTGGATGAAGTCAAGGTGCGCACCCCCTTAACCTGCGCCACGCGTTACGGCTTGTGCGCTCAATGTTACGGGCGCGATTTGGGGCGCGGCAACCGGGTGAATGTGGGGGAATCGGTGGGCGTGATTGCCGCACAATCCATTGGTGAGCCCGGCACGCAATTGACAATGCGCACCTTCCACGTGGGCGGTGCGGCTTCGCGCGCAGCTATTGCAGATAAAGTGGAGAGCAAATCCGCCGGCGTGGTGCGCTTAGTCGGAATGCGTTATGTGATGCGCACAGACGAAACAAAGGTGGTGATTTCCCGCTCCGGAGAAGTGGTGATTACCGATGACCACGGCAGAGAGCGCGAGCGCCACAAAGTGCCTTATGGTGCAACCTTGTTGGTGGAAGATTCCCAAAAAATTGAATCCGGCAAAGAATTGGCGCATTGGGACCCGCACTCCCGCCCGATTATCACGGAATACGCGGGTGTGGTGCGTTTTGAAAACGTGGAAGAAGGCGTGACCGTCATTAAAGAAACCGATGACATCACGGGCAACCCTTTCTTGCGTGTGATTGATTCCAAGCGCGGTCGTGCTGCCAAGGGTTTGCGTCCCTTGGTGCATTTGTATGATGAAAACGCCCAAGAAGTCACAATGGCAGATAGCGACAAACCCGTTGCAATGACCCTGCAAGTGGGCGCAATTATCTCCGTGGAAGATGGGCAAAAGGTAGAAGTGGGCGATGTGTTGGCGAGAATGCCACAAGAATCCGCCAAAACGCGTGACATCACCGGTGGTTTGCCGCGTGTGGCGGAATTGTTTGAAGCGCGCCAACCCAAAGAGCCTTCCGTTTTGGCGGAAATCACGGGCACACTCACCTTTGGAAAAGAAACCAAAGGCAAACAAAAATTGTTGATTACCGATTCCCAAGGCAACACTTGGGAAAAACCCATTGCCAAGGATCGTTTGATTTTGGTGCATGACGCCCAAGTGGTGAATAAAGGCGAAAAAATCGTAGAAGGCGAGCCCGACCCGCACGACATTTTGCGCTTGCAAGGGGTGGAAGCTTTGGCGCGCTACATCACCGATGAAGTGCAGGATGTTTATCGCTTACAAGGCGTGAAAATCAATGATAAACACATTGAAGTAATCGTGCGCCAAATGCTGCGCCGTGTAACCATCACCGACCCGGGGGATACCCGCTTTATCCAATCCGAGCAAGTGGAGCGCGCGGAAATGCTCTTAGAAAATGAACGCGTGGAAAAAGAAGGCAAAACGCCCGCCTCTTTTGAGCCGATGTTGTTGGGGATTACCAAAGCTTCCCTTTCCACCGATTCCTTTATTTCCGCAGCTTCCTTCCAAGAAACCACGCGCGTTTTAACGGAAGCCGCCATTATGGGCAAACGCGATGAATTGCGCGGCTTAAAAGAAAACGTGATTGTGGGGCGCTTGATTCCCGCGGGAACGGGCTTGATTTACCACCAGAACCGCCACAAGGAAGAAACAGAAGAAGACTTTTTTGCTTTTAAAGGCAAAGAAGAAAAGAAAGAGAGTGAAAGCGAGGATTTGCGCTGAAATTCATTTTCCACGGTGAACTTTGTATTTTTTTAAAAAAAATCAGCGGTTCACCGTGGAAAAATGTTTTGCATTCAAATTGATTTTTACGTAAAATCCGCGTTTTTTGTCGGTGTCGGCTAATCAGAGTCGATGACTTGGAATTAAAAAAAGTTAAAGGAAAATTTATGCCAACCATTAACCAATTGGTGCGCAAACCGCGCGTAGCGGAAAAGGACAAAAACAAAGTCCCCGCGCTTGAAAAATGCCCGCAAAAACGGGGCGTGTGCACGCGTGTTTATACCACCACGCCGAAAAAACCCAATTCCGCTTTGCGCAAAGTCTGTAAGGTGCGTTTAACGAATGGCTTTGAAGTCATTTCTTACATCGGCGGGGAAGGGCACAATTTGCAAGAACACTCGGTGGTGCTTTTGCGCGGCGGTCGCGTGAAAGATTTGCCCGGGGTGCGTTACCACACCGTGCGGGGTTCATTAGATACGCAAGGGGTGAAAGACCGCAAACAGGCGCGTTCCAAATACGGCGCCAAACGTCCAAAAGCCGCTTAATTTTAAAAAAGGTGGTTTGAGTAAGTGGTGGTTTGTTGAAACCACCAAGAGAGCCGGTGCAAAGCCGGTTTTTCAACTGAATCGTGATTTGAAAGGGTAGAAAATGCCGCGTCGTCGTGAAGTGCCTAAACGCGATATTTTGCCGGATCCCAAATTCGGCAGCGTTGAGGTTTCTAAATTTGTCAATGCCATTATGCAAGATGGCAAAAAATCGGTTGCAGAGCGCATTGTGTATGGCGCTTTTGATGTGGTGAAAGAAAAAACGGGTAAGGACCCGTTGGAAGTTTTCGCCGCCGCAATGAACAATGTTAAACCGGTGGTGGAAGTGAAATCGCGCCGTGTGGGCGGAGCGAATTACCAAGTGCCGGTAGAAGTGCGTCCGGGTCGCCGTGTGGCGTTGGCAATGCGTTGGTTAAGAGAATTTGCGCGCAAACGTTCTGAAAAATCAATGGGGCAACGCTTGGCGGCCGAAATGTTGGAAGCTGCGGAAAATCGGGGTGGCGCGGTGAAAAAACGCGATGAAGTGCACCGTATGGCGGAAGCCAACAAGGCTTTCTCGCATTTTCGCTTTTAATTCGGAGAAAAAATTATGGCAAGAGCAACTCCGATTGAGCGTTACCGCAATATTGGTATCAGCGCGCACATTGATGCGGGCAAAACCACCACCACAGAACGCATTTTGTTTTATACCGGCGTCAACCACAAACTGGGTGAAGTGCATGATGGCGCTGCCACAATGGACTGGATGGCGCAAGAACAAGAACGCGGAATCACCATCACTTCCGCTGCCACCACCTGCTTTTGGAAAGGGATGGATCACGGTTTTCCGGAACACCGCTTAAACATCATTGACACCCCAGGGCACGTGGATTTCACCATTGAGGTGGAACGCTCTATGCGCGTTCTGGATGGCGCGTGTATGGTTTATTGCGCGGTGGGCGGAGTGCAACCGCAATCGGAAACCGTGTGGCGACAAGCCACCAAATACAAAGTGCCACGCTTGGCGTTCGTCAACAAAATGGATCGCTCCGGCGCGAACTTTTATCGCGTGGTGGAGCAAATGCGCCAACGTTTAAAGGCGAACCCCGTTCCCATTGTGATTCCCATTGGGGCGGAAGAAGGCTTTTTGGGCGTGGTGGACTTGGTGAAGATGAAAGCCATTATTTGGGATGAAGCCTCCCAAGGGATGAAATACGAATACCAAGACATTCCCGCCGATTTAATGGGTAAAGCCAAAGAATGGCGCGAACATATGGTGGAAGCCGCGGCGGAATCCTCCGAAGAATTGATGAATCACTATTTGGAAAATGGCGATTTGTCTGAGAAAGACATCATCCAAGGTTTGCGTGCGCGCACCATCGCTTGCGAAATTCAACCGATGTTGTGCGGAACGGCGTTTAAAAACAAAGGCGTGCAGCGGATGTTGGACGCTGTGGTGGAATTGTTGCCTTCTCCTGTGGATATCCCGCCGGTGGAAGGGGAAAAAGAAAGTGGCGAAAAAGATCACCGCGAGGCTTCTGATGATGCCAAATTCGCCGCCTTGGCGTTTAAATTGATGACAGACCCTTTCGTGGGGCAATTGACCTTCATCCGTGTTTATTCCGGTGTGTTGAAATCGGGCGATACAGTGTTGAATCCGGTGAAGGGCAAAAAAGAGCGTATCGGGCGTTTATTGCAAATGCACGCCAACAACCGCGAGGAAATCAAAGAAGTGCGCTCAGGGGATATTGCCGCTTGTGTGGGCTTAAAAGAATGCACCACGGGTGAAACCTTGTGTGACCCCACCGCGCCCATCATTTTAGAAAGAATGGAATTTCCCGACCCTGTCATTCACGTGGCGGTTGAACCCAAAACCAAAGCCGACCAAGAAAAAATGGGGATTGCTTTGGGCAGATTGGCGGCGGAAGACCCTTCTTTCCGTGTGCGCTCGGATGAAGAATCCGGACAAACCATCATCTCCGGGATGGGTGAATTGCATTTGGACATCATCGTGGACCGTATGCGCCGCGAATTTAATGTGGATGCCACCGTGGGTGCACCGCAGGTGGCTTACCGTGAATGCATTAAAAAATCCGTGGAGCAAGAAGGTAAGTTTGTGAAACAATCTGGCGGACGCGGGCAATATGGGCACGTTTGGTTGAAGATTGAACCCAATGAACCCGGCAAGGGTTATGAGTTTATTGACGCCATCAAAGGCGGCGTGGTGCCACGCGAATACATCCCCGCGGTGGATAAAGGCTTGCAAGATGCCATTGTTTCCGGTGTGTTGGCGGGCTATCCGGTGGTGGATATCAAATTCACCTTGTTTGATGGTTCTTACCACGATGTGGACTCCAACGAAAACGCTTTCCGTATGGCGGCCTCTATGGCGTTTAGGGAAGGGATGAAAAAAGCCAATCCCACCCTCTTAGAGCCGATGATGTCCGTTGAAGTGGAAACGCCGGAAGAATATATGGGCAACGTGATGGGTGATTTATCCTCTCGCCGTGGCATTGTGCAAGGGATGGAAGACCAAGTCGGTGGCATTAAATTGATTAAAGCCGAAGTGCCTTTGTCTGAAATGTTTGGTTACGCCACGCAATTGCGTTCTTTAACGCAAGGGCGCGCCATCTATTCTATGGAATTTAAACATTATGCCGAAGCGCCGAAAAATGTCGCTGAGGCGGTGATCAACAAAAAATAAACGAGGTTAAAAATGGCCAAAGAGAAATTTGAGCGGACGAAGCCGCACGTGAATGTGGGGACGATAGGGC
>QLIP01043184.1_pt1 | contig 15650 bp, 9 predicted proteins | sample 1769771 | NCBI WGS metagenome assembly QLIP01 (sample SAMN09428762, study PRJNA476227) | Gut metagenome, whole genome shotgun sequencing project. | isolation source: cecum | host: Rhizomys sinensis | place: China: Jinsha town of Minqing, Fujian Province | collected 2013-09-23
TAAGAGTAATGTTGGCCGGAGTTTCAAGACCGGTGGGAACTACATAGGAACCAGCTTCGGTGCCGGCAGTGTAGTTGCCGTTGGGCTTGAACATATCGTTGGCATTACCGAGGTCGAGTTTGAACTCGAGGTTCTTACCCTCCACGCCATACCAGTTCTTGATGGTGTAGCTCTGGTCGTCGTAGGCAACCACGGTTACAGGCCACGACTTGTCGAGCAGCGAGCTGGTGTAGACTGTCTCAACCTCCCAGATCTGATCACGCACGCGGGTGTGGCTGAAGTTGCCGTAGTAGGGCTTGCTGTTGCGATAGCCGGCCTCGTTGATCTCGGTGATGAGAGTCAGCGCGTAGGTGTCGGTAACCATGCCGGGGATCTGGAAAGATGTGGCGGTGGTGGTACCTTCCTTCACCACGTCACCCTTGCTGTTGGTGACCTTGTAGGCATAGTCCGAAGCACCCTGCACCTCATCCCAGCTTACCACCACGGTGTTGATGCTTGAAGTGACGCTTACGTTGGTGGGAGTCTGCATTGTGGTCAGGTCCGGAGTGCGGGCAACAATCACGATGGGTTCTGAGGTAGTGTAGCCGCTACCCATGGCAGAGTATGCCAATACCTCGAGACGATACTCGGTATCGTATTCAAGGTCGGTAAATGTAACACGGTTTTCATGTGTTACATCGCGGTGCAGAATCTCGTCGCTGCCGTTCTTGGTGAGGGTATAGGAGTACTGGCGAGCACCCTGTACCTTACCCCATTGCATGGTAAGAGAGCAGAAAGTGGCCACGTCCACCGCACCCTCGGTTTTAGTGAGCGGAATAAGGTCGGCAATCGATTCCTTGCATCCGGTCAAGCCTGGCAACATAAGTGCCATGGCTGCTATTGCTAAGTGTTTAAAAAATTTCATAGCGGGTCGGATTATTCAAACGGGTTGAAATCAAGTGTGAAATTAAAGTAGATATCCTCATAAGCCCAGCTGCCGTCGCTGTAGTCTACGGTCGGAGAGATGAAGATCTCACCGTTCTTGAAGTCTACGGTACAGTATCCACCGGTGGCCTGGATATCCATATAGCTAATCTTAGGCTCTTCGCCGTCGGGTGACCACTCGGGGTAGTCTCCCAATTTATCGTCAAAGAAGTACCATCCGTAGTCACTTGGAGTGCAGTTTTTGATGAGAACCATGTTTGTCTTGGCCAAACCGGGTTTCTCCTGACGGAACACGAAGTCAAGACCTGAGTTCATGAAGTTGGGGATACGGAAGATGTCGGTACCCTCCATCATCTGGAGCACAGCCTCGAAGCTCTTGCCGCGGAATTCCCATGTCACCTTCGAAGCCACCGTAATCCAGGGAGCAAGATAAACCTTAAGGTCAATATTACTTGAACCTGCGGTGTAGGGAGATGTCATGTTTTCGGGGAGGCTGAACTTCACCTGACTCTTGACACCTTCTGGCATATTCTCGATGTTTACGTAGATTGTAGTGGTTCTCTCGTCGGCTTTAAACACAACCTCTTCGGGTACTTCCACACCTTCGGGTATGCTTTCGCGGTTAAGCTTAATTGTAGCGGCTTCATCGGTTTTGATGCGGCTTACGTTGACAGCAATGAGCTTTTCGTCTTCGGCCGACAGTTTGAGGTCGTAGGATGCGAGCGGTTCGAAATAAACCTGCATGTTCCCCTCCTCAACATCGGGACCCGGCTGCCAGTCGCTGGTATCCTGACAAGAGGTCAGAGCAACGGCAGCAAAAAGTGCCAGACCTGCTTTTTTGATATACTTAAGTTCCATGTTGGAATGTCTTTTAATACTGTTTGGTTATTATTACTTACTCTGTCCACAGTGTGGGGATTGCACCCGACGCATCGGGGTTGAGTACCACCTGGCTGTTGAGGTCACGCACGCTCTGCATGATGTAGATGTTGGTCCAGGGAGCCACAAAGCCGGGGATAGAGTTATAGCGATACAGAGCAGGGTGGTTAGTACCCTCATAGCCGCGGATAATCGGGAGCTCGCGACGTTTGTAGTCCCACCATACTTGACCTTCGCCCCAGAGCTCAACACGCTTCTGAGTCCAGATTTCGTCGATAACATCGTCGAGCTGGCTCACTGTGCTCTTGAAAGTCTTGCCATTCTTCATACGGTAAGTAGTCATGAAGTTGTTGAGAGCTTCGATAGCAGCCGCAGGGCTCTGGTAGTGCGCCATAGCCTCCATTTCGATGAAGTACATCTCCTCAACGCGCATCATGGGGATGCTAACGGCATTACCGATAGAGGCGGTATTCATTTCACCGTTGGCAGGGTGGAACTTGAAGCCTGCATATGCCTTGTGAGTGCAATACTTGGCATAGCTGTAGTTGGTGATACTCTGGTAACGTTCCTGGAACATCTTTTCTTTTTCGTCAGAGTCAGCCATATCCTTGAACTCGGGGTCCATCCATGTGTCGCGACGCCAGTCGTCGGGGTTGATGGCGCTGAATAGGAGGGCGTCGATCATGCGGTAGCAACCGTAGTCGGGACCGCCAAGACCATAGCTGGTTTCGGGAGTCATGTAAGATGGCCATGAGTTCCAAGTAGCATTCTTGGCAAGACCGTTTTCGGGAGTGATGATTACGGCAAACATCCATGCGCTTACGGGTGTGTTGAAGCCGCTCTTGGCGTTGATCCACTCGTCCTTGGTAACGGGTGTGTAACCGCGGTTAATGGCTTTGCGGGCACATTCAGCAGCCTTGCGATAGCAATCGTTGGCATCGCTGATGCCAAGTTTGGCAAGGTGAGCAAGCTCGGTAGCATTCTCCTTCTCGAGCTGAGTAGCGAGGTCGGTGGGGTAGAGCTCAAAGCGTGAAGCCATTTCCATCCAGAGACGAGCCTGGAAGCCGTAGCAAACGCCAAGGTCGGGCATATCTTTCGATGCGCTGGTGGGCCACTTGGTGAGGTACTTCTCGGCCTTTGCAAGGTCGTCGAGAATGAAGCGGTACATTACCCAATAAGGTTGACGGGGAGTGTTACGGGCTTCGGCCTCGGTGGTGTTTTCGGTAATCATCGGTACGGTGATACCCCACAGTTTGTTCTCGTTGGCGTATGCATCGAGTTTTTCAACGCCGGTGTGCTTGTACTCAAACTGACGGATAAGGTCAAGATAAGACATGGCGCGGAACACGTAGGCAGCTCCACGATAGTATGACTCCTTGTTATCAACATCTTCGGTACAGATTTTGAGCACGTTGTTGGCACGCTTAATCATCGAGTAGTAGCGGTCCCAGAAGAGTTTGCTGATACCCGAGCTGTTGCCAATGCTGCGCTGGGTGTTGAAGTAGCGGAAGTAGTCCCAGCTCTCTTCGGCAGTGGGCATGTCGGCGGTTGCAGCATCGCGCCAGATGTGGAATCCGGCAAAGCCGATATCCCAGCCCCCGGCACCTGTGGCTGTGAAGTAGGCGGGCATAGAGAGGGAAAGCGCCTCCATCGATGCATCCTTTACCTGTTCTTCGGTAAATGTGCCGTCCTGCGGGAATGCCTCTTCCAGACAGCTTGTCATCCCTAAAGAGGCGGTTACCGCTCCGACAGCAAGTATGGTATGTTTAAATATTTTTTTCATTGTTGTCTAATTGTCGGGGTTTTAAAATTGTACTGACAGACCTCCTGAGATGGTGCGCATTGTGGGCCAGCCGCCATAGCTGCCGCTGGTGATGCTGCCACGGGGGTCAAAACCTTTGCGGGCTGTCCAGTAGGCAAGGTTCTCGCAGAGAGCAAATACACGAACATTGTTGAGCTTCATCGATTTCACTACATTCTTGGGGAGTGTGTAGCTGATTGACAGGTTCTTGAATGTCAGGTAGTTTGCTGAGATAAAGAAGCGGTCGGAGAGCGATGTGCCATACTTGTCGTTGAATACGAACATTGACTGGCTGCCGTTCTGAGTCTCGGGGCGGGTCGGATCCCATGCGTTGAGGACGTCGCGGTGGAAGTTGTTGCCGGCACGAGTAGAGTTGGGCGATGTAATAAGATCCTGGTATCCGCTGTCAAGCTTCTTGCCACCCAGCGAGTAGTTGAACTGTGCGCTGATTTCAAAACCGTTCCAAGACAGGGCTGTCGAGAAACCGCCGAAGAATGTGGGAAGCGATGTGCCGCACAGGTAGTAGGAAGCCTGGTCATATTCGGTGGTAGTGGTTTCGGTGCCGTCATCGTTCTTCTTGTAGTAGAGCGGCTCACCGTTTTCGTTTACACCTGCCCACTTGCGGGTGCGGATGGTGTACATCGATAACCCTTCGGCATCAAAGTAGTTGCCGCTTACGTAACCCGAGTAACCGTCGAGTGTGTAACCACGCTTCTCTTCGGGGATATATGTAATGCGGTTGCGCTGCCATGCACCGTTGGCCGATGCTGTCCAGGTCAGCCCCCCTGCGTTGAGGAGTGTACCGTCAAGATTAAATTCGATACCGTCGTTGACCATGTCACCCACGTTGTCGTAGTAACCGGTGTAACCGATTTCAACAGGAGCGGAGAACCACATGAGCATGTCGCTGGTTTTGCGGTAGTAGTAGTCGATGCTACCGTTGAAGCGGTTGCCAAAGAGGTTGAATTCAATACCGGTGTTGAAGTTACCAACCTTTTCCCAGCTGATGTTTTCGCGACCCTTGGTGCCGAATGAGAATGCTACGTTGTTGTTTGAGTTTGACAGGTAGTAGGTGTCTGTATAACGGAAGTTACCGATACCGTCGTTACCCTGCTCACCGTAAGATACCTTGTATTTGAGTGAGTTGATTGCGTCATGCTTGGGGAACCAGTCTTCTTTCGAAACAATCCATGCACCACCGACGCTCCAGAAGTCACCCCAGCGGTGTTTGGGGTGGAACACGCTTGAACCGTCGCGACGGTAAGAAGCCGAGAAGAAGTAGCGGCTTTCGTAGTCGTACTGAGCGCGACCGAACCAACCCTCAACGTTATAAAGAGATGTTGAAGAGCTTGCGTCACCCTTGATGATGGTGCCGCTGAGTTCGAGGTTCTTTTCGTATGCACCAAACTTGCTTGCCGATGCCCAGAGACCGGTATCGGTCTTGCGGCTGTATTCGTGACCGAAGAGTACGTCTACGCTGTGACCTGCAAAGTTTTTGGAGTAGTTGAGGAGCTGCTGGTAGTTAAGGTTCATGGTGCGGTAGTGACCTACTGTTGTACCACCCCCCGATGCGATGTTATATCCATAGTAGGGGTTGGTTGCACCGATTGTACGCTCTTCATTGATATATACAGCACCGTTTGCAGTAAAGTGGAAGCCATCGAGGAAGTCGAGAGTGGCAGCACCCTGCATGTTGAATGAGTTTACGCTGCTGAGGTTGCGGTTCAACAGGTCGTCCTGCATCACGTTGCCGTTGGTGTCCCAGGGGCGGATGCAACCCATGTCATAGTTACCATAGTCGTAACGCGGACCGTTGAAGTCGGTCATGATGTCACCGTTACCGTCGCGTACATAAAGCGGGTAGATGGGTGCCATGTAGCGAGTTCCAAGGATGCCGCTCAGAGTCTCAGAGCTACTGTTGGTGTAGGTGGCGGCTGCATTAACGTTCAGGAAGTCGTAAGCCTGATAGTTGAACTTCATGTTAGAGTTGAAGCGCTGCATGTCAGACTTGAGAGTAAGACCCTGGTTGTCAAGGTAACCGATAGTGGCCATAAGAGAAGTCTTGTCGCCACCGCCGCTGAGGCTGATGTTGTATTCCTGGCGAAGACCATTGCGTGTTCCGGCCTTGTACCAGTTGTCGGGATAGAGTGTATAGATCTGGTTTTCGTAAGCCACGCGGTTGCCCAGTGCAGCGTGCGGGTTGACGCGGCCGTTGGTACCGATGAGGTATTCACCTGCAGGCACGTCATATACCATGTATCCGAGACCGTAACCCTTTTCGAGCGGTGTGCCGAGTGCGTTGTTGGCAGTGGCATGTGCCTGGGCGAATCCCATGGGTGATTCCTGACGGTACATGTAGAAGTTCTTCATGGCCAGATAGTATGCCTCGTAGAACTGTCCCGGGTCGCGGATTACGTCATATTCGACGCGACCGTCGGTGTTAGCACCCCACTTGGCGTCTACCGTGATGCGTGTTGTACCTTTCTGAGCCTTCTTGGTGGTAATCATGATTACACCGTTGGCACCGCGTGCACCGTAGAGGGCGTTTGAGGCTGCATCCTTAAGAACGGTCATGTTTTCGATGTCGGCGGGATTGATGTCGGTAAGGTATCCAACAAAAGGAACACCGTCAACCACAATCAGCGGGTCGTTGCTTGCGTTGAGCGAGCTGATACCGCGCACGAGCATTGTGGGGTTGGAGCCGGTACCCACCGAGTTGTTGTCGGTAATCTGCAGACCGGCAACCTTACCGCTGAGTGCTTCAACGGGGTTGGTAACCTGCATATTCTGGATCTGCTGTGAATTAACCACAGTTGCCGAACCGGTAAATGCTTCGCGCTTCTGCTTACCGAAGGCAACCACAATCACCTCGTCCATGGTTTTAGAGTCGGCTTTCATGTAGATTTGCATGTCAGTGCCGGCTTTTACTTCCTGCTTTACGCATCCTACGTAGGTGATTACGATTTTCTGATGCGACGGGGTGAGCCCTTTGAGCACGAATTTACCGTCGAGGTCGGTCATGGTGGCATTTTTTGTTCCTGCCACCGTGACGGTTGCTCCGATCAGCGGTGAGTTGTCTGATGCATCATACACCGTACCGCTTGCCTGAGTCACTTGTGCCATGACACTGCCTCCGTATAAGAGCAGTAATGCCATGAACAGCATGAATTTTCTCATAAGTTATATTTTTAGGTTAGTTAAATATATGACAGAACTGGGGGGAGTGGTGAGACCTAAGACCTGTATTGTGAGGGAGATCCTGTAATTATAGCCTGTAATTAAGGCGAGCAACAGGCGGTGTGTTATGCAGGTCTGCGGTGGGAGAGTGCGATTCCCCGAAGATTCATGGTAGATTAACTCAAATATTTTCCTAAATTGATTAAATATGAAATTTATAAGCGTTATAAATGTTAAATTTTTAATGGTTTATGGCTGAAAATTCAAAATTTTAACGCGTGTGGGCAAAGTTAGCAAATTTTATTATTTTTTTCACAATATCTTAATAAATTTTTTAATATAACCATTTATTTTTTTAAGGTCTTATATTTTAGCCGGACGGGTCAGACGGGTCAGACAGGTGGGACAAGACTTACAGCATGTTTAGTGGTTAGGTAGGGGGATGGGTGTGGTTTATGGTGAGGTTTATAGGTTGGGAATTGGAGGGAAAGAATAATTTAGCTAATTTTGTATTGATTTTGGTTAATTTATAGCTTTATGGAGTGGATTCAAAGTATTCTTTTTGAACATAGCGCCGTGCAGGCTGTTATCGTTATCTCTATCATCATTGGTACGGGGTTGGCTCTTGCCAAGATTCATATATGCGGAATTTCACTGGGGGTGACATGGGTATTTTTTGCCGGCATTTTAGCTGGCTACCTTGGGTTCAGCATAGACCCTGATATGTTGCTGTTTGCCGAAAGCTTCGGTCTTATCTTATTTATATATGAGTTGGGCCTTAAGGTGGGTCCCGGCTTTTTCTCATCATTTCGCAAGGGTGGTGTAAAACTTAACATGTGGGGGTTGGCGACTGTGCTCGCCGGGACGGTGTTTGCAATTGCTTTTACCTATCTGTTCGCGATACCGATGAGCGACATGAGCGGTATTCTGAGTGGTGCAACCACCAACACTCCGGCTCTGGGTGCTGCACAGCAGGCTCTGCGGCAGGTTGGTGTGTCGGCTAGCGGGGCAGCGCTGAGTTGCGCTGTGACATACCCGTTGGGTGTAGTCGGTGTGATTCTTGTGGTTATTATATTAAGGAAGACTGTGGTTCGTCCGTCGGATATTGCCGCTCCTCATCCCGAGGATGACGACCAGACTTTTGTGGCTACCTTTCGTGTAAAAAATCCTGCCATCTACGGTAAGAGTATTCGTGAGATTGCCGGCATAGGACCGGTGGAGTTTGTAATTTCGCGACTCTGGCGCGAAGGGGATGTACGTATCCCGACGTCGGACACTGTTGTAGCGTTTGACGACCGGTTGATGGTTATTACCGAGCCTTGCAACGTACGCAAACTGACAATTCTTTTTGGAGAACATGAGAGCCAGGATTGGAACCGCGAGGAGATAGACTGGAATAAGCTTGACAAGTCGCTAACATCCAAGGTGCTGATTATTACGCGACCAGAACTCAACGGTCGCAAGTTGGGAAGTCTGAAGCTGCGCAATACTTATGGCATCAACATTACACGTGTGATGCGCAGCGGTATCAAGTTGCTTGCCACCCCCAACCTTGTGTTGCAGCTTGGCGACCGCATTACAGTTGTCGGCGAAGAAAGTCGCATCCGTGACGTAGAACGTGTAGTTGGTAATGCTGAACTCAAGTTAAAAGACCCCAATCTTGGAGTAATCTTCCTCGGTATAGTGTTAGGGTTAGTGCTCGGTTCGATACCGATTTTTGTGCCGGGTGTGTCGACTCCGGTTAAACTCGGATTAGCCGGTGGACCGATTATTGTAGGGATATTAATGGGGAGGTTTGGACCGCAGTTTCATATGGTCACATACACCACACGTAGTGCCAATCTGATGCTTCGTGGCATTGGTTTGTCGCTGTTTCTTGCCTGTCTGGGACTCGACTCGGGTGCACACTTTATGGATACTCTCCTTAACGGAGACGGATTGCGCTGGATAGGTGTCGGTATACTTCTCACTATGATCCCCATTTTGATAATCGGTGTAATAGCGTTGAGAGTGGGGCGGATGGATTTCGGTACGGTGTGCGGAATGCTGTGTGGAGCGATGGCTAACCCGATGGCTTTGAATTATGCCTCGGACACTATCCCCGGCGACAACTCGGCAGTAAGCTATGCCACGGTTTACCCGATAGCCATGTTCTCGCGTGTGGTTATCGCGCAGCTATTAGTGCTGGTGTTTCTATAGTCATTAGTTGTTAGTCGTTAGTCGTTAGTCGTTAGTCATTAGTCGTTAGGTCGGAATCCGGCTGATAATTTATATTTTTATGTTGTGGAAAGGGGATTTGGTTGTTTAAGTAATTAGTAGTATATTTGTGACTGTAAGCGGCACGTTTAAGATAAATTCCATCCATTATGAGCCAGAAATACCCCATAGGAATCGAAACCTTCTCTAAGATAATAGAGGGGAGATTCGCATATGTCGATAAGACTGAGGTAATTTACCGATTAATTCAGTCGGGAAATCAATATTTCTTTCTTAGTCGTCCCCGCCGATTCGGCAAGAGTCTTATGCTTAGCACAATGGAATCCTACTTTGAGGGTAGGAGGGAGCTTTTTAAGGGGCTGTGGCTTGGAGAAGCTGAGGGTGTGGACTGGACCCCCAGGTCTGTGTTACGCTTGAACTTTGTTTACACAGAAGCTACAAAGGAAGGGTTGTGTGATATTCTTGACGGACAACTGTCGCAATGGGAACGTGAATTTGGAGTAGTCCGCGAGAATGATAATTTTGGTCATAGATTTCATAATATCATTATGAGTATAGCACAAACTACTGGAAAAAAAGTTGTGGTGCTTATCGATGAGTATGATAAGGTGCTGGTAAATACCATGCACAATCCGGAGTTGCATGAGCAGATGAAGTCAATACTTAAACCTGTGTTCGCAGTGCTGAAAGGTGCGGATAAATATATCGAGTTTGCAATGCTCACCGGTGTGAGTCGCTTCTCGAAACTAAGTATCTTTAGCGATTTGAATAATCTTGAGGATATTTCATTAAGTTCTGACTTTTCGACTATATGTGGCATTACTGAGGATGAAGTGCGCAGATATTTCGCGCCCGGCGTCGAAGCCTTTGCTAAGGAGCGTGACACAGACTTCGAGGGAATGATGAAAATTCTCAAGGATAATTACGATGGCTATCATTTCAGTCTTGACTGTCCGGATATTTACAATCCGTTCAGTCTGTTGTCTGCCTTGAAAAACCGGGAGATTCAGCATAAATGGTTCGAGAGCGGCACTCCGACTTTCCTCGTTAAGATGATGCAGGACAGCAACATGGATATTCGCGATATACTTAATTCAGAGGGGGATTCCACCTCTCTGTCGAGCAGCGAGTCTTCGTTTTCTAATCTTACTGCCCTTTTGTTTCAAACCGGTTACCTTACCATCAAGGGGTATAACGAGGAGGATATGGAGTACATTCTCGGTGTCCCTAACCGGGAGGTTGCTCAAGGATTGTTCAGATGTTTGCTCCCCGAATTTTCAGGCCAGGGGAATGATCCGAGTATGCGGGCGATGCGCTTGATTCGCAACGCCATCCGTGCAGGTGAGCCGGAGGAGATGATGGAGCACTTGCAGCTCTTTATGGGGCGTATACCCTACACCCTCTCCAAAGGTAGAGCTGAGAGCTATTTCCAGAACAATCTGTATATAATTTTCTCGCTCCTCGGTTTTGCCGTGGAGGCGGAATATGCCACAACTCGTGGACGAATCGACATCCTGCTGAAAACACCTCGGTTTATCTATGTGATGGAGCTGAAGCTTGACGGTACCCCAGAGGAGGCGTTACAACAGATAGAAGAGCAGGGGTATTGCACGCCGTTTGCCCACGACCCCCGCACCCTTTTTCGCATCGGTATGAGCTTTTCGAAGCGCAAACGTAACATCGACCGCTGGATAATAGAACAAAGGTGAAATCAGGTCCCAATAATAACTCTATTCACCGATTAATTTTTTTGCAACTTCCGGATGCTGACGCAGAGAGGGTGTTGCAGAACTCAAAAAACACGAAAGGAAGTTTTGTTAATTGTAGCAGCACATGCTAAACACCCCCTCTGGGGCGATCTTGCGCCTATAGAGGGGGTGTTCTGTTTAGTTCTTAAGTTCTGTTACTTCTTGATGGTATCGGTGGGGTGCACAGTGGCGGTGAATCCGATTTTGGCAAGGGCGGCTACGAGCTTTTCGGGGGTCGTCTTGTCGGGATCATAGGTGAGCGATACGCGTTGCTCCTTGACCGATGTTTCGATTTTCTTGACACCTTTCTCGAAGCGGATGTTACTTTTGATGCGGTTTTCGCAGTTGCTGCAGTGCATCTGTGGCAGTGTGGTCAGGTTTAGAACCTTCATCTCTTTGGCAAGGAGTGTGGTTGCACCGACAGCCAGAGCGGCACAGAGGGTCATAATTCGTTTTGTCATATTATAAAGTTTTATGTAGTTCTATTTGCTCAGGTTATAACGGAAACCTGCATATACCATAGCGCCACGCAGTGGACCGTAGACCATTGTGGCATCAAAATCGGGACCCCATGGGTCGTTGGCACTGATAATCGGGTTCTTCTGACGGAAGTTGGTGAGATTTTCACCTCCGAGATATAGCGCCCAGTGTCGGAAGTTGCGGGTAATCTGCATGTTAAGACCTGCATACCCTTTGAATGTAGGTGCCCATGAGTCGCTGCCATTCGCAAGTTTATAGGGGGTAGGCATACGCCCACCACCGTTGAGTGCGAGCGAGGCATCGAGTTGCCAGATACCCATCATCGGACTCCAGCCGAGAGTGAAGAGCCCCTTATGGCGAGAGGTAAGCGGCTTTTGTAACATACCCAATGTTCCGTAGTCGGCCTTGACATCGGTAAAGCGCCAAGCAGCAGTAAGTTGCAACTCGTCGGTAGGCTCAAACGATGCTTCAAACTGCAAGGCATGCGAGTATGAAGGGGCGTTGCTTGAATATATCAGTGCCTCGTGTGGATTGGAATCGAGGTTGAGCATCAGAAAGTTTTTGAAATCGGTGTAATAATACTCTCCGGTAAGGGATAGCTTTCGCTCCCATGGGTGTAGGGTGAGCGTAGATGAAACACCGTAGTTCCAAGCTGTTTCACGCTTCAAGTCGGGGTTGATAAGTATCTTGCGCGACGAAGCGAGCAGGTATGAATATTCCGCAAGTGGGTGAGGGGTGCGCGTACCTTTACCCAACGAAGCGTTTAATGCCAAATCACTGACCGGATTGAAGCGCAGATGGAAGCGGGGTGTGAAGAGCGCACCGTAACGGTTGCTCCAGTCCTCACGAAGACCAGCCATGGCCACCAATTTATCGTCGAGGTTGAGGGTGTATTGCGCGTAGGCACCTGCCACACCCTCGCTCTGGTCAAGAAAATGTTGCGGTGACAACATATCGTTTACGAGGCGGTATTCAAAAGAATAGTCATCATAGACATAGGATAGTCCGCTGCTGAGAGCATGCTCCTTACCCCATTTGCGTTCAAACATAAGCGATGAGTAAAAATCCTTCTGCTGGATGTTGTCTAGACGTACACCGTAGGTAGCATCTTGGTTATGGATTGAACCAGAGAGAATAAGCGCCACGTTGCCGTCATTTTCGTGGTCGAAGATATAGGCATTTTTTGTGAACAGCTCGGCGCGTCTGGTTTTGATGTTAATCTCGTAGGGGAGGGTCTTGAAGCTTTCGGGTGTAACAGGGTCTGCAAAACCGCCGTTGGGAATCTGGTTTTGCGGCTTGTTGTTGGTCGTGGATGCGTGCAACTGTCCACTGCGGCGAGATTCGCCTAAAAGCTTCAACGCGGCCTGAAACACATAGTTTTCACCCATATATGCTGCGCGGGGCATAGCCGAGAACTGGCGCACCTTGGGTATATCGATAAAGCCGTCGCCATTGTCATCGTGAGATGTAAGCTCGTTCTCGTAATGAGTCAGGAGACCGATACTCCACTTTCGACCGAGCTTAAGGTTGCCCGATGCATTGGCCTCTACCTTGTTCATTAAGTCGTAATATCCATTGAGTTGCAGCGATGATTCGGACTGAGGCTTACGCATCTCGATGTTGATCTGCCCAGTGATGCTTTCGAAGCCGTTTTTTACCGACGAAGCCCCTTTAGACACCTGTATGGACTGCATCCATGGTCCTGGGATGTATCCTAAACCATAAGGTGCGGCAGATCCGCGGAAGTTTGGGATGTTTTCGGTGAGCATCTGCACATAAGAGCCGTTGAGACCAAGGAGTTTAATCTGGCGTGCACCGGTAGCTGCATCCGAGTAGTTGACATCTACCGACGGGTTTGTGGTAAAACTCTCCCCGAGGTTGCAACATGCGGCGCGTTTAAGTTCGGCCGATGTAATGAGCGTTGTGTTCATAGCACCTCCCAGTTTGCGAGTGGAGGCGGAACGCACCACAACCTCTTCGAGTTGGTTGGTAACAGTATCGTTAACTGCAGTGGGTTGCACTGCGGCAGAAAGTGCCATCGAAGAGTAGAGCCCCAGTGCTATAAGTGTTGTTGTCTGTTTCATATTTATTACTGTGGGGTTAGGGGAGCCATGCGGCAACGGAGGTGGTAGGCCAGTTGCCCTGCGCGCGAAGGGTCTGTTCTATCAGGTCGCGGGCGCAGCCGTAGCCGCCGTTGAACCGTGATACATATTTTGCTGCGGCTCGGGCTTCGGGGGCGGCATCTGCGGGGGCAGCAGGTAGACCAACAAGCTGCATACAGTCCAGATCGGGGATGTCATCACCCATGTAGGCTACTTCTTCGGGAAGGAGGGAGCGTTCGTTCATCCACCGCTGGAGTATCTCTTTTTTCATGCCGGCTTTCATATACACATCTTCGATGCCAAGATTCGTAAACCGTTTTTTGACCGCCTCAGAATTGTTGCCGGTGATTATAGCCATCGGGTAATGGTGGTTGGCGGCTGTGCGGATGGCATAGCCATCTTTCAGGTTTGCCATCTGCTGGGGTATTCCGTCGGGACTCATCGGGACCACCGATGGTGAGAGTACGCCGTCGACATCAAAGACGAAGGCTTTTATCTTTTTTAGGTCGTAGTTTATTCCGCTCATATTTTGTTGGCTTTAAATTTGGTTTTTTGTGCTCTCTCTTTTATTAGTTGAGAGCCTGGTAGCTTGCCTCTATTGGGGTTGCGATGTGGTTATAATTGAGTCGCTGAGGGTTTGGTATATCCTTTTAAGATGAGGGTGTGAGGTGAGCGCATCGAGGTGTGCATTAATGGTGTTTGTGTCGCGGCGTATTGCCGGTCCGGTTTGCGCTTCGTCGGGGGGGAGGGAGTGCAGTTTTGCAACGGTTTCCTCGATGAGCGGGAGGAGTAGATTGAAGTCAAGTGAGTTGGCTTCCATATATTGGGAGGCGAGGGTGTAGAGGTGGTTGGTGAAGTTGCAGGCAAACACCGCAGCGATGTGGAGTTGCTTGCGACGGTTGGAGTCTGCTTTAACTACGGTTTGCGAAATCTGGGATGCGAGTCCTATCAGGGTTGCTTCAGTTGCAGAATCAGAGCCTTCGATAAAGAATGGGATGCGCGAGTAGTCAAGCGCTCTTTCTTTGCTGAAGGTTTGTAGTGGGTAGAAAACCCCTTGAGATGTTCCACAATCTTGGAGAACTGTGATAGGGGTAGTCCCAGAGGTGTGTGCCACTATCCCTGCTACACCTTTTAGGCGCCCGGCGACTTGCGGGATAGCATTGTCGCTGACTGCCAGCAGGTAGATATCGGAGTCGACGGGAAGGTTATCGAGAGTGCGCGGATTGACCTGCGTGACTTCCACTCCCTGAAGAGTGAGTGCTCTATAGAGATGGGTAGCAACTCGTCCGGTACCTATAATCGTAGTTTTCTTCATAATAAGGTATTTTGAGAGTGTGCGGAGGGGAGTAGGAGGGAGGCGTGCCCCATGGTGTTGCGGAGGTTGATTTCGACGCATGGGTTTATGATGCCATCGGTGGTGGTGAGTAGGTCGATGCCGAGCGGACCTTGGTAGGAGGGGGCGATGATTTCGGCAATTGCGAGTTTTTGCTCATAGATAATTTCGCAGAGCCCTTCGCGGTCGCACTTTCCGGCCGAGGCTCGAAGCAGGGTGTCGATGATTTTTTGTTGCGGCAACAGAATGTTGCCGTGATATTTGCCACGTCCGGAGATGCGGAAGAGTGAGAATCCGAGGAACTGAGGTCCATCGTGAGTAATGTACCATTCCGTAGCCCAGTCAATGTTGCGTTGATACATGGGTTCGGCCATCACACTCCCCTGTTCGCGGATAATACCTTTAATCCAGGGGAGGATAACAGGGGCTTCGGCGGGGGTGGCAAATTGTATTCCGTGTCCCGAGCTACTCCAAGGGGCTTTGAAGACACTTTGTGAGTGCGAAAAGATGAAGTCTTCCGCTTCTTCGAGAGTTAGAATTTCGGTAGCGGGGGTAATGGGTTGGGAGGTTACTTTGGCAAGGCGATTCAAAAATTTGATAGCTGTTCGGCGGTGAGAGAGGTTGCGGAGTTGATCAAGCCATTCTTTTGTGGGGAGTGTGGTGGGTGGAACACCGGCGCGTCGCAGGGTCGCAGCGAGGGAGTGATCCCACCCCCAAGGGGAGATGCGGAGGTCGGTATAGTCGAGTTTGGGAAGGTCCTTGGGTGTGATTATCTTTAGCTCTTTTTGTTGGGAATGGGAGAGGAGTGTTTCGGTCAGGTCGGAGGCTGGAGTGGGTAGTGGGGGAGGGTCAAGAAGGAGGATAAAGTCCCCTTTGGCAGCAAATAGAGCCGGGATGAGCGATAACTCTTTGCGCATAGAGCGGACTCTTGCCGACGGTGTGTAGTTTTCGGAGCCGTTGGCAAGGGCGAGGTCGTGCTCGGGGTTGTA
>QLIP01068887.1_pt1 | contig 15638 bp, 11 predicted proteins | sample 1769771 | NCBI WGS metagenome assembly QLIP01 (sample SAMN09428762, study PRJNA476227) | Gut metagenome, whole genome shotgun sequencing project. | isolation source: cecum | host: Rhizomys sinensis | place: China: Jinsha town of Minqing, Fujian Province | collected 2013-09-23
TCTCCGGCTTAAAATTAACAAGAATTTTTAAACACGCTCTAAACCCCGTGAGGGGAGCCCGGACTGACCGAGCTCCCCTCGCGGTGTATAATAGCATGAGAGTTATCCCATTTTTGTCATGTGATAGCCTAAGGCGTTGAGTTCCACCTTCATGCCGGCGAGGTAGAGCTGATGCAGGGCGGCTATGTAGCATCCGAAAGCCTCGGGCGTGCCGTTTTCGACGTGTTCATGCACCAGAAGGCTGTCGACCCTTGCAGCGCATTTGGCCACGAGGTCGGTCATTTTGTCGGCCGCCTCGCCTTCCAAGCCAAGCACTTTGTTGACAACGGTCTCGTCGAGATTGTCATAGCCGTCCATGTCGCGGAGGGTTTCATATAAGTCGGTCCGTTCGGCATACTTTGCCCAATCCTCATCCCAATAATATGCCATGGCCATGCCCACAAACATTATCCAGCCCAACGACACGATGGGATACTGCTGAAATTCGCGTGCACCGTCGGGGAGATATGCGCGACCTATGTAAGCCCACTTTTCTTCGACATCGGGACATTCGGGTACAGCTTCATCGAGCACACCTTTCTGCTGCAGGAAGGTGGTGAGGTCGGCCTTGACCTTCTCTTCAAATTTTGCTACAAGTTCCATTTTTTATTTTTTATATAAAAACAAACCCGAAATACATCGGGTTTATTTTTAGCACGTGTTTAGAACTTAACCGAGACACCTATGAGGCCGTGAATGCCCTGGTTGTCTTGCATATAAATCATTTCCCAATGCTTGCTGAGAACGTTTTCGATGTGGCACCATACGGTGTAGGTGGGCTCAAGGCGGTATTCGGCGTGGAATGAGAGATTGTTCACATCGCCCAGTTTATGGGCATATTCATTGCTTACGCCGTAGGCTTTGCGACCTGTGCGGCGGTCGTAGGCCACACCGGCTGTGAGCTTTTGAGAAATATCGGCGTCGAGCGATGCATTGAGCACGCACGAAGCGCGGTCGCGGTTGTATATCCATGCATAGTCGCGGCCACTGGGGGCAAATTCGGCCGACACGTGGGCCTTGACCACACTCACTGTGGCGTCGAGACTCACACCGCCGTAGTAGCTTTTAAGCTGGCCTACAGCTTCGTAGGGCATGAGGGGATTGGAGGCGGCCAGCTGCCAGTTTTGGGCCTTGGCATAGCCGCCGTAGAGACCCAGGCCTATGCCATAGCACGGGCCGATATTAATACCGCTTTCTATCTTGACGGGGATGTAGGAGGGCTCCATGACTGTCTTAAACAGGGCGATGGGGCTGTAGCGACGCATGTCTGCAAAGGTATTGAACTCGGTACCGCCGCCCACAGTGACCCACAGGCCCATCATGCGACCGGGACGCCATTGCAGGCGCAGGTCGGGCAAGACGTGGAAGTGAGTGTCACCGTCGGAATTTTCGAGCTCGCAGCCCAGACCCACGCGTGCGCCCAAGCCGCCCAGCGAGTCGGCACGGAGGGCATAGTAGGGAGTAATGGTTGCCATATAGTATGACTTGTCGGGGGTGCCGCCGTCGAGGGCCTTGCTGTTGAGAATAGAGGTGGCGAGGTCGATACCTGCGTAGGACGAGCCGGCAAAGTTGGCGGCGGCGCCGAGCGCAGCGTTGTAGAGGTCCTGCGAGTGACCGCCCCAGCGGGGGTCGTCATTGCGGTTGTAGTCGTCGGGCTTATAATCGACGTACCAGGAGCTTACATTGTTACTGCGTTCTATCTGAGTGCCGAGGTTGGCATAGTACTCCAAGTCGCCGGCTTTGGACTGCCATCCGAGGTCGGCTCCGAGAGTCTTCACATACTGGGGATCCCAAGCCACACTTCCCTGTCGCAGCACGTCGAGGCTCACTCTCGACTTGAGCTCGGAGTCGGTGTCGGGACGCCAGCTGAGGTCGAGGGCACCGAGCATGTTGGTATAGCCCTGCTTGCGGTTGATGTAGCTTGCTATTTCCTGCGATGAATAATAGCTTGCGCGGTCAAAAGTGGCATAGCCGTCGACGGTGAGCTTTTCGGAGTCGGCAAATCTGTAGCCGGCCGAAAAGCCTATATTCTGCCACGGCAGATAGCCAAGCGAGGCATATCCGCGATGATTGGAGCGGGGTTCGAGACCCGAGCCCTCGGCAGGGGTGAGGTTGGTGTAGGAGCGTGTGACGGGCGACAGCAGTCGATAGTCGGCGCCGGCCAGCGCAGGAGTGGCGGGAGTGGGCAGCATGAGCTGGGGCGAGAGGCCGCTGAGGCGTGTGGCGGCGCGCTCCACGGGCGATACGGTGCGGTCGACTACCACCTCTGTGGATAGGTTCTGGGCCTGAGCCACCACTGCGGCGGCCAGACAGGCGGCGGATATATATATGCGGTTCATTATTTTTTCAGTTTGGAGAGACGTGATTCAATCATTTGGAATATATCCGACTCCTTGCCGGGATAGTTTTCGCGGAGCGACACGAGGTATTCGCGAGCTTCGAATTTCTTGCCGCGGGCGGCATAGATGTCGCTCAGCAGTATGAATCCGCGTGCCAGCCAGTAGGTGTGGGGAGTGGCGGCGTCGATAAATGCTTCTATGCGTTGCTGGGCCTCGTCGGTGCGCTTGTCGTCGTAGAGGCTCTGTGCGAGGTAGAATGCACTCTTGGCACCGTAGAGGTCGTCGGTATTGGCAGCCAGTTCGGTCCACACTTCGCGGGCCTGGGTGCCCTTGCCCGAGAGGTCGAGGGCCACGGCACGTGAGAATTTGGCCTCGGTGCGAGCCTCGGAGCCGAGGGTGGACGATGCGAGCAGAGCATCGGCAGCGGCAATCACACGTGCGTTGTCGCCAAGGTCGCGGGCCACGCGCATGATGCCTGTACGGGCGGCATTGAGGGCCTCGGGGGTGGATGCACGGTTTTCGAGGAGTGTCCAGGATGCCAGGGCGTCGGAGCCGCGACCCAGCGAGTGCTCGGCTGCGGCCTTTACGGCCAGGGCATTCTCGGCAAGACGCGAGTCGGGATATTTGGCCACGATTTCGGAAGCAAATGTCAGTGCGTCGCCCGTGCGGCCTGCCTCGGATGCTTCGTCCATCAGATAGCCCAAGGCCTGGGCGCGGCGGGTGCCGGCGGGGAAGTCGAGCAGGTAGCGCTGCAGACGGGCCGACTTGCCCTCGGTGAGCCATGCCTTCTCGGCGCCTTCAAATGTGAGCACATCGGTCTCGGCCACTTCGAGTCGGGGGGCATTGTCCATCGACTTGAGCCATGCGCCGAGCTGGGCCAGTGTGCCTTCGTCGGCGGCGATGCGCTTGAGTTCGTCGAGGGCCATGCGGGCCTCCTCGGAGGTGGGATAGAGGCGCACAACCTCGCGATAGGACTTCACGGCCTCTGATTTATCGCCTGCATTGAGCTGGGTAAGAGCCATTTGCAGATAACCGCGACGGCCTTGCTCGGTGCCGGGATATTCGCGCACCAGGCGCTTGTAGGTGTCGATGGCGGCGGTGTTGTTGCCCAGCTGTATGTAGCCTTCGGTCATCTCGAGCAGAGCGTCGGGGATGAGCGACGAGGTGGGAAACTCGCTCAGCAGCCTGCCTATCGTTGCAATCTTGGCCTTGTTGTCGCGGCGGTAGCCTTCGATGACGGCCTGCTGGAACACGGGGTAGTCGCCGCTTGATGGGCTCATGTCGTAGGCACGGACGTAGATGGCGCGGGCGTCGTTGAGGGCACCGCTGTAGAACTTGCTGTCGGCCATGCGGTTGAGGGCGTCGACTGTGGCCTCGGTACCGAGGTTGCCGGGGGCTTCGACCATCTTGACAAAACTTGCGGCGGCGTCCTTATAATGCTTGAGGGCAAACTGTGCATAGCCCAGGTCGTAATAAGCCAGCGGGCGGTTGGGGTCGGTGTGGGAGGCGGATTTGAGATAGCGGTTAAACTGCTCCACTGCCTGGTCATAGTGGCCGGTGCGGTAGAGAGCATCGCCGAGCGACAGGGCTGTGCGTGTGGCTATGGTGGAGTCGTAGGCACTCAGAGCATCGGCCTGGCGCAGGTAAGCAAGGGCCTTGTCGGGCTCGCCGGCTGCCAGGGCGCGTGTGCCCAGGGCATAGAGCACCTGCTGCTTGGCGGCAAGCACCTTGGGGCCGGGGCTGGCCATGCGGTTGATGGAGGCTATGGCGGCTTCGTAATTCTGGTCGGTGAGGTAGCCCGACACGAGATATTCCTGCACCGCGGGGGCATAGCGGCCGTCGGGATACTGGGCAAGGAAATCCTCAAAGGTGTTTACGCTTGAGCCGAAGGGCACACGGGCGCCTCCAAAACGGGCCACTGCATAGTTGTAGTGAGCGGCCTCGCGGGCGTCGCGGTCGAAGTCCATCTGCATGGCGCTGCTGAACATGGGCAGAGCTTCGTTGACCTTGCCCAGAGCCATGAGAGCCTGGCCGGCATAGAGCAGAGCGCTCTGTGTCATGGCATCGGCATGGTCGGTATCGGTGGCCACGGGGGTGAGATACTGCACGGCGGCTTCGTTGTTGCCCTGCTTGAACTCGGTGGTGCCGAGTATATATAATGTGGAGCGCTCGGGCGCGGCGGCGGTGGCGGCATAGGTGCGCAGATAGGGCAGAGCTTCGTCCACCTTGCCCTGCTGGAACAGCGACTCACCGGCCAGGCGGTTGGCCTCGGCTTTGTATTCGGGGGCAGGGTCCACGTAGTTGAGCAGCTGGTTAGTGGCGTTGAGCACGGCGGCATAGTTGCCCTCCACATAGTTTATCTGCGCCAGATAGTATGATGCCATGTAGCCGGGGTCGGAGTTGAGGTCGGCTTTCGACAGCAGTTCCTTGGCCTTGGCATAGTCGTGGCTGCAGTATGCTATGTAGCCCAGATAGAACTCCGAGTTGCGGCGCCACTGCGACGAGCGGCGAGCCTTGTCGAAGAGCTCGGTGGCCTGTGTCATCTGCCCGTCGAGCATCAGCGCATAGGCGTGACGATAGAACAGTGTACCCTGCTCGGCAACCGACAGCGACGAGGGCTTGATGCGGGCATATTCGGTCACGGCCTGGGCTGCGTTGCCGGTGTTGAGCAGACAATCGCCGAGGAGCATCATGGCGTCGGTGCGATGCAGCGAGGCATCGTAGCGTGCTATGAACCGACGCAGCATGGGCACTGCGGCCTGGGGGTTGGCTCCGGCTGTGGCGCGGGCGCGCAACCAGGCTATCTGCTCGTCGGCTTCGCGGTCGGCCTGGACGGTGGCCAGTTGGTCGAGGCAACCGTTGTAGTTGCCGGCGGCAAGCATTTCCTCGGCTCGGGTCAGATAGCCCGAGGCCGACGGAGAGGTGATTTGGGCGGCCGCGCTCACCGATGCGGCTGCCAAAAGTACTTTAACCAGCGCTATTCGTTTCATGTGAATGGTATTTTTTACAAAATTAGTCATTTTTTCCATATTATATGGTTGACAGGCTCTAAAAGTGAAATTTATTACCAGTTTAACAATTGTTAACCTTGATAAAATTCCGAATAATCGTAACTTTACCTATTAAAAGACGTTGTATAACTAAGAAATGGATTCAACTCAAAATAAATCAAGAAGTTGGGGCTCGGCCATACTGCAGTTTGCCATACCGCTCGTCATCAGCACGGGCCTGTGCTGGCTGTTGTTTCGCGACTTCGACCTGCGCGACATGTGGCGTGTGATACGCGACGAGTGCAGGCCCGGCTGGCTCATAGGCGGCTTTGTATTTGCCATCTCGGCCCAGGTGTGCCGCGCCTATCGCTGGCGCATTCAGCTGCGTGCCCTGGGCATCAAGGCGCCCATATTTACGCTGGTACTCAGTGTGTTTGGCACCTATGCCGTAAATCTCGTGTTTCCACGTCTCGGCGAGGTGTGGCGCTGCACCTATGTGTCCCAGCGCACAGGGTCGCCCTTCACCACCGTGTTTGGCTCGATGGTGGCCGACCGCCTGGCCGACACCGTTTCGGTGGCCCTCATAGGGCTGCTGGCCTTTGTGGTGGCCTCGGGATCTATACTATCCTATCTGGCTCAGAATCAGGCAGCCTACGACAGCCTGATGCGTCTCGTACTGTCGCCGTGGCTATGGCTGGGCGCGGTGGCCTGCGTGGCCGCGGCGTGGTGGTTTCTGCGCCACCGCAGTTCCAACAAGCTGGTGGTCAAGGTGCAGACAGCTTGCCGCCAGTTGTGGCAGGGCTTTGCGGCTGTATTTTCGATGCCCGGCAAGGGCCCTTGGGCTCTGCTCACCGTGGGTATCTGGGCATCGTACTTCACGCAGATGTACCTGGGATTCTACTCGTTCGACTTCACGGCACAGCTCATCGAGCAGCACGGCTGGACAGTGGCACTGGTTACCTTTGTCATCTCGTCGATTGCGATGGGCGTGCCCTCCAACGGCGGCATAGGTCCCTGGCAGTGGGCCGTGATATTTGCCACCGGCATATACGGCCTCGCGCGAAGCGAAGCCGGCGCGTTTGCCAACATGCAGCTCGGCTGCACCACCCTCCTCACCATCGTGCTGGGCCTCTTCACATTTGTGTGCATAGCCCTGCAGAAAAAGCGAAGCAAAGCCAATCAATAATAAAAATTTATTTATCTACACTATAATATCATTAAATGGCAAAAGTTGTTATCATTGGTGCCGGAGGTGTTGGCACCGTAGTGGCACACAAGTGTGCCCAAAACCCCGAGGTATTTAACGAAATCGTGCTCGCCTCGCGCAATAAAGCCAAGTGCGACGCGCTCGCCAAGGCCATCGGAGCCCCCAACATCACCACCGACCAAGTCGATGCCGACCATGTGGACCAGATTGTGGCACTCTTCAACCGTCACAAACCCGACCTCGTTATCAATGTGGCTCTCCCCTACCAGGACCTCGCCATCATGGACGCCTGCCTCGAATGCGGCGTGAACTATCTCGATACCGCCAACTACGAGCCCCGCGACGTGGCTCACTTCGAATACTCCTGGCAGTGGGCCTACCGCGAACGCTTCGAAAAAGCCGGTCTCACAGCCATTCTCGGCTGCGGCTTCGACCCCGGTGTGAGCGGCGTGTTCACAGCCTATGCCGCCAAGCACTACTTCTCGGCCATGGAGTATCTCGACATCGTCGACTGCAACGCCGGCAACCACGGCAAGGCTTTCGCCACCAACTTCAACCCCGAAATCAACATCCGCGAAATCACTCAGAACGGTCGCTACTACAAGAACGGCGAGTGGGTGACCACCGGCCCTCTCGAGGTGCACATGGAGCTCAACTACCCCAACATCGGCCCCCGCGACTCCTACCTTCTCTATCATGAAGAGCTCGAATCGCTCGTGCTTAACTATCCCACCATCAAGCGCGCACGCTTCTGGATGACATTTGGCAAGCAGTATCTCACTCACCTCGAAGTGATACAGAACATAGGCATGTCGCGCATCGACGAAGTGGAATACAACGGTGTGAAGATCGTGCCCCTCCAGTTCCTCAAGGCTGTGCTCCCCAACCCCCAGGACCTCGGCGAAAACTATGTGGGTGAAACTTCTATCGGCTGCCGCATCTCCGGCCTCGATAAGGAAGGCAAACCCCTCACATACTACATCTACAACAACTGCTCGCACGAAGCCGCCTACAAAGAAACCGGTACTCAAGCCGTGAGCTACACCACCGGTGTGCCCGCCATGACGGGCGCCATGATGTTCCTCACAGGCAAGTGGGTAATGCCCGGCGTGCACAACGTGGAAGAATTCGATCCCGATCCCTTCCTCGCCGAGCTCGCCAAGCAGGGCCTCCCCTGGCACGAAATCGTCAACGAGCCCCTCGAAGTAGACGCTATCGACAATTGATCCAATTCAATATATTTTATATAAAAAAAACCGGCTTGTGGCCGGTTTTTTTATTAACTAAAGTAAATGCTATAACTCTCTATATGGTTCACTCAGCGGGGGTAAAACACTGTTAATTCTGCAACAATTGTGTTACAATCTATACACAATAAAGTTGTAATATCATTGCTGTAACAAGACTGTAACAATTGATACAACTTATTATCTTATTGTGTTACAATTGATTACAAATTAAATTACGCTAAATTTCCGAAATTAACAACTATTAACTAAGAAAATATTGACAAGCGCAAAAAAGGTTGGATATTTGCATTGTCAAAAGACAAAAAACCACAAATGCGAATCGTTATGAAAAGCCCGAAATTCCAATCAAATCTTATGCAACTTCAATCAAATCTGCTGAACTTTGCATACATGCTCACCTCCAACAAGGATGACGCATACGACCTACTTCAGGACACCACCCTGAAGGCGCTCGACAATGAGGAAAAGTACGAAGAAGGAACAAACTTCAAAGGCTGGGTGTTCACTATCATGCGCAACATTTTTATCAACAACTACCGTCGCACCCAGCGCTCGGCCACAGTTGTCGATACAACCGAAAACCTCTACCACCTCAACCTCAGTCAGGACAGCGGTATCGAAGCCCCGGAAGGCTCGTTCCACGCCGGCGAGATAAGCGACGCCATCGACGCTTTTCCCGACGAATACCGCATACCGTTCTCCATGCATGTAGCCGGCTACAAGTACAATGAAATCGCCGAACACATGAGCCTGCCCCTCGGCACCGTGAAGAGCCGTATATTCTTCGCACGCAAAAAACTCCAGGAACGCTTTTCGGATTATCGCTAAACATATATATATTCCCGCATAACCCGAATTCATTGACCTAACAACTACCTAACTACTTACTACACACACCTAACGACAGCTAAGCCGACCCCTGCAAGGAGCCGGCTTATTGCTTTTATGACGGTTGCCTAATGTGTTATACGTTGGTCAGGGCGGCGAGATACTTGCCGAGGATGTCGAATTCGAGGTTGACACGTGTGCCGGGAACAATGCGGCAGAAGTTGGTGTGCTCGAGTGTGTAGGGAATTATGGCCACTCGGAATGAGTCGGGTGTTGAGTCGCACACGGTGAGGCTCACGCCGTTGACGGTCACGGAGCCTTTTTCGACGGTCATATATCCCTGACGACGCATTGCGTCGGATATGTCGTAGCGGAATTTGAAGTAGCGCGAGCCTTCGACGTCTTCCACCTCGACGCACTCGGCTGTGGTGTCGACATGGCCCTGCACGATGTGGCCGTCAAGGCGTCCGTTGAGCATCATGGAGCGCTCGAGATTTACGAGGTCGCCCTCGGCAAGGGTGCCGAGGTTGGAGCGGTCGAGGGTTTCCTGAATGGCCACCACGTCGTAGGTGGAATCGGGATGGAGTTCAACCACGGTGAGGCACACGCCGTTGTGGGCCACCGACTGGTCGATGCGCAGCTCGGGGGCAAATGAGCACTTTACGCGCAGGCGGAGGTTGCCGCCGGTGCGGGTTGCGGCCACCACGGTGGCTGCTTCTTCTACTATTCCTGAGAACATATTTTGAGATTGTTGGAATCGATTACGAGCGGGCGGTCCACGGGCCAGCGGAATGTGAATGTGAGTGTGTGGGCCTGAGCATCGTATTTGGGTTTGACATTACGGCCGTTGACACGCAGTGTGGCTTGCGAGGCCACGCGGTGTATGACCATGGTGAGGCTAATGTTGGAGGGGGCGTCGGGATAGGTGCCTTCGCACGACACTCTGATGCGGCCGCCTCCGGGCGAGGCTGTGAAGGTGATGAGACGATGGTTGCCCGAGGCTATGGTGCCGGTGCTGTGACGGTCGTCGGAGAACATGGTATAGGTAGTGGCCTCGGTCTCGGAGGGGTAGTAGTTGACGGTGAGGCGCGAGGGGTCGTAATCACCGGTATTCTCCATCTTGTACTCGGCCATGGGTATGAACGAACCTGCACGCACAAAGAGTGGCAACTTGCCGAGCGGAGCGGGATAGTCGGCTATGGTTGTGAGGCCTTTATATGCCTTGGCGGGGGCCGACATGTCGAGCCACAGACCGGCGGGGAAGGTGATGTTGCGCGAAGTGGCGCCTTCGGTCATGACGGGGGCCACAAGTACGTTGTTGCCCCACAGGAACTCGTCGGAGATGCTGTCGAAGCGGTTGACGGGGTCGATGAAATTGAGTGGGCGCACCAGGGGCCAGCCTTTGGTGGCGTTTTCGTAGGCGAGGGTGTAGTTGTAAGGCAACCAACGGTAGCGGTCTTTTATGATCTGCTTGATGATGGATTGTTGTTCGGGATAGAGATAGGGCTCGGCGTGTTGCTGTGCGTGTGTGCGGAGCACGGGCGAGAAGAGGCCCAGCTGAAGCCATCGTACGTAGAGCTCTGGAAGATAGGCATTGTCGGGGTCGACGGCAAATCCGCCCACGTCGTGGCCCATGTAACCCAGGCCCGAGAGACCGGAGTTGAGCATGATGCGTATCTGTGGCTCGAGGCCTCCCCAAGAGCGCGACACGTCGGTGCTCCACGGAAACACGTTGTAGCGCTGCAGGCCGGTGGTGCCGCCGCGCATCATGGTCATGAGTCGTGTGTCGGGGTATTCTTCCTTGAAGAGGTTGTAGATTATTTCGCTCCAGTCGTTGCCATATTGGTTGTGATATTCGGCTGTCGACAGGCCGTTGGCGTGGCGGCCTGTAAGGGGGTGTACTTCGGGCTCGCCGAGGTCGCCCCACCAGCCGGTGATGCCGCTGTCGGTTAGTGCTTTGTAGCGGTTGCGCATCCATGCGCGGGTGTCGGGGTTGGACACGTCGAGCATGCCGCCTTCGCCCACCCATATCTTCACCGGCTGCAGGCTGTCGGCGTCGTTGCGCAGCAACATGTTGTTGTCTTTTAGATGGTTGAAGTTGTCCACACCGCGGCCGTTGCTCAGCACATAGGGTTGGGATATGGCCACGAGATTTACGCCCTGCTTCTTGAGGTCGGAGAGCATCTCGGCATGGTCGGGCCACTGGTCGGGGTCCCAAGCCAAGCGGCCCATATCTTCTTCTTTGCCATACCAGTAGAGGTCGAGTACGATGCCGTCCACGGGGTAGCCTTCGCGCTTGAGGGTGTCGATTACGCCTTCGGTTTCCTGGCGTGTGCGATAACCGTACTTGGAGGTTATGTAGCCCAGCGACCACAGCGGCGGCAGTTCCTGGCGACCGGTGAGTGCCGAGAGTTGCTCGGTGACGTCGGCCAGAGTCGATGCGCCCTTTATGAAGTAGTATGACACGGGGCGGGTATTGTCGGTTATATACTTTACGGGGTTGCCTACAATCATCTCGGCTCGGGCATAGTCGTCAAAGAGCAGTGCATAGCCCTCGCTCGCAAGGAATAGGGGCATGGTGATGTTCATCTGGCTTATGCGTGGGTCGGAACCGGTGTAGCCATAGTTCTGGCGGTTGTACATCACGAGTGTGTCGCCGCGCATGTTGAGTTTGTGGCCGCGCTCGCCCGCACCGTATACGGAGCCGGTCGAGGTGGTGAATAGTTCTATTTCCGAGCGGCCGTTGCGCAGAGTGCGCCGTCCCTCGTCGATGATGGTGGTGCCGGGGCCGGCCGATATGGTGAGCACACCGGTGCGGTCGTTGAGAGTGGCGGTGATGCCTGCGCCGGTGGAGAGGGAGCTCACGTACTGGCCGTTCATCACGGTCTCGGCCACCTTGGTCTTGGCGTCGCTGAGCACGGTGGCGCGCGACGGCAGGGATTGCTTGCCGATGGCGGCATTGGTTATGCGCAGTATGTTGGGGCTGACGGCAGTCACGGTCACGGTGTTGCCGTCGGGGGTGGTTGTTGCTATTGTATTGGTCGATACCCTCGCGCTTAGGCTCAAGGCGAAGGTCAGGGCTGCGGAGAGGAGCAGTGTGGCTTTGTTCATTTCTTGTCTGTTTTTTTAGCAGAGGGGTCTATGCGGTTTAAGTACGACTGCACTGAGATGGTGTAGTCGCCGGCAGAGCAGTAAGTGCCTTGGGGCTTGAAAATCTTTTTATTGAGACTTTCGCGGGCGTGCTGGGCCACGAGTCCGAATCGTTTGGACCCGGCCAGACGCGGTCCCCATTTATCAACAATGCTGTTGAGGCGGAAATTGTTCATATCGTCAAACAATCCTTTTAGCTCGGGATACTTGTCGAGCTGTGCCTTGGACCATGATTTGTTGTTGTCGAGGTAGCTTATGGCGCCCGACGACACCTGTGCTGTGGCCGTGTGTGTGTCGGCTGTAGTGGCTGCGGCTTTGTCGCTGCGTGTGCATCCGGGAGTGGCTTCGGTGGTGGCCACAGAGTCGGGGTCAATGGCTGTATCGGTGTCAGTGCTCGACCCTCCGGGCATTATCCAGCCTATGAGCAGGCCCAACAGCAGGCCGGCGGCGGCTCCGAGGGCGTAGGGACGCCACGAGGTGCGTCGGGGCTCGTTGAAGGCAAGATGGTTGGTGTTGGCCTTGCCTTCGCGTATGTTGTCGAGCAGAGAGTAGCCTTCGATGGGACTGTCGACGAGCTCGCGCTTGGTGTGTATCTCAAAGTGGATGGGCGCTCCGAGCTCCGACGACTTTACGGGCAGCGCAAAGCGGTATATCTTGCGCGAGGAGTGCAACTTGATGAGAGCTGTGGACTGTGCAGCGAGGTTCATCGTGCCGTTGTATGTGGCAAAGCCCGGGGCCTGGATGCTCACTTCGGCGCTCTGCAGGTCCTTGAGCATGAATTCGCGGGGTTCGGCGAGCGATATGCCGTTGACCGATATGTCGGCGTTGTCGATGGGCTTGTTGGAGCCGTGGGCGGTGATTTTGAACGAGCCCAGCGAGAGGGTGCGCAGCGAGTCGGCCGTGGTGATGGGCGCGGGTTGCTGGCCGTCGCGCTCCACGCGCACGGTCTGCGTGCGGTCGTCGTATCCGTTGCGCCGCCACACTATCTCGGTGTCGCGTCCCAACGGCACGAGATAAGGCTTGTCGAATATCTTGCCGTAGATATAGGGCATAAATCCGCTGTCGGAGGGCTCGGGCGGATAGAGTGCCACAGTGCGCACGGGTTTTATGTCGCTCACATCGGTGCAGCGCGTATACACTCCAAGCTCGGCGTCGATGAGCAGCACGGCGGCATATTGGGCAAAGTCGGGCTGGTAGATGTGCTGTCCGAGCAGCTCTTCGAGGGTATTGCCGGTCTCGCCGCCATAGAGCCACACGGCATAGCCGGCGGCTGGATCGGACGTGTCGGTGGCCGGGGCATCGGGCTCCACGGGGTATTCGGCCGAGAAGAGTTGGTGAAGGTCGTATATATCCTCATCGCTCACGCTCGAATTGGAGATGATACGCGTGGTGCGACGCACTATTTCGGCCATCTCGTCGCGGGTCACAACAATGCCGTCGGGCACGAAGATACTGCACGCCAGGTGGTCGGGGGCGCGGTGGGGTATGGTGCGCAGAATGGTGAAGAAGCTGCCGCCGTCGGTGTACGACAGCATGTAGAAGAGGTATTTCTCCTGCTCGTCATAGTCAATGGCTTCCATAGCCTCGCGTGGATCGGGCAGGCGCGACTGTACGTACTCGTGCGGATTGAAATTACGCACGCTTTTAAAACCGCTGGCCGACGACCGGCTGATATAAAGTTGAAGTTTGTCCATTGCGCGTTTGGTGGCTGTTGATATGACTTTTCGTTTTTTTGCAAATTTAAGCAAAATCCACCAATTTGTCACAATAATAGTAGAAATAATTTGAATCACCGCTCTTATATCAACATAAAATTCATATATTTGCGATATATTTCTTCTAATACCTGTCACTATGCAACTCAGCCGAATTCTTACAGTATTATTGTGCCTGACCGCAGCCATTGCAAGCGTTGCCCACGACCTGCCGAAGGCCCGTGTCATGGTGGGCTACAACTATCACGAAGTGTTTGTCAGAGGCTCTGACGGAGTTGTCGAGCGCGACATACCCTTCGTTCTGCTGGTCGGCGATTCCGAGTCAAAATTCTTTTGCCGCTCCACCGAGCACAAGGATTCGCTGCAGTCCACTCCCGAAGGTCGCAGCATTTCCAAACAGCTTATGAACGATGCCGTGAAAAGGTATCTCGAAACCAAAAACAGTGAGGCAATGGAGGCCGTTACCTACCGCACTCAGCTTTATGTGTATAAATCCTCGGGGCAATGCACTGTCTACGACAATGCTGGCATACCCGGATACTACACATATACCGAGCCCTTGGAGTCGATTGACTGGGCCGTAAGTTCCGACTCAACTCGCACCATCCTCGGCTACGAGTGCATCATGGCCACGGCTCGTTATCACGGACGCGAGTGGACTGCCTGGTTTGCACCCGAGCTACCCATCTCCGATGGCCCATGGAAGCTTCACGGGCTGCCCGGACTGATTCTCGAGGCCGGCGAGTCGCAAGGCCACCACCACTTCACGGCTCAAGGCATAGAATCCGTCGACCGTCCCATCAGGCCCGTCTACTCGCCAGAGCGATACGAATCCACCTCGCGCATAGAGATGCTGCGTCTCATGCACTCGTCACGCGTCAACGGCTCGGCAATGGCCCGCGCGCTCATCGGGATTGATCTCGGCACAAACACACCACCCCGCGACGCATACGACATCTACGACCTACTTGAGACCGACTATAAATAGCCCACGTTTCTATCTTCTCAGGAGCTTAACGGCCTTTGAGTCTACTGCGCGTATGAGCGACGCGAGGAGGATAGTCACGCCGAAGGTCAGTCCGACAAACAGATTGCTCGACACTCCGCCACACAATTCGTAGACAATATCCATAACAGCCACGTGGCACAGGTATATCTCAAACGAAGCGTTGCCTAAGAATTTCAAAATTGCGTTGAAATACACCCTGCCATACATACCCACAAATAGCGTTAGAATAATTACAGCTCCAAGCAGGATTTTTAATAAATACTCTCCATACAGCCACACCTCCTTGTTGGTGATGTACATTACCCCAAGCACCGCACTCGCGCCAATCAATGCCGCCAGGCGCCACGGCTTGCCGCCTTTCTTTACGAAGCTCAACATGGACTTGCGATAATAGTATAGCAGGCTGCCCCATATCAACCCCCAACGCTCATAGCACCAGTCGAGCTCTACATTGCCCTCTGCACGCGAGCGGCTCACGTATATAATGATGCTCGACGCAAAGACCAGACAGTTCAACACAGCAATTGCCCATCCAATTCCCTTGGTCTTAAAAAAACGGTCCTTGATAAGCACCACCGCATAAAACGCCACGCAATACTCCAGCAGGATGATAATATAATTGTTAACCTGCCACAAATCCTTGGCCACGGGCGAGAGCCCGTGCACAAGCAGAAGCACCCAAAATGCGATATTGACACACAACTGAGGTGTCAGAAGGCTCACGAGCCTGTTGCGCCAGAAGCTCCGTAAATACCCGCCACGCTCGTATGAATAAAACATACCATAGGCCGAAAACAGGAAGAACAAAGTCACCGCCACATATGCAAAACTGCCAATCGCATCCTGCAGCGCATTGCCAAAGTCGCCTGGGAAATGTACAAACACTACCACAAGGGCACATATTCCCTTTACAGTAGTTGTAAAGTCCTTCGATAGAAAAAAATTTCCCGACACATCATTCTTTGATTTGTACAAGAACGAAAAGGCAATAAGAATCAATATCAAAAGCGTGGTAATCATGGACAGAAATGCATAAAGTGATTAATCAACAAATTTACTAAAAAACCTGAGAAGCAGCAAAGCATATATAAAATAAAAGAGGCCTGCACAT
>QLIP01068628.1_pt1 | contig 15614 bp, 13 predicted proteins | sample 1769771 | NCBI WGS metagenome assembly QLIP01 (sample SAMN09428762, study PRJNA476227) | Gut metagenome, whole genome shotgun sequencing project. | isolation source: cecum | host: Rhizomys sinensis | place: China: Jinsha town of Minqing, Fujian Province | collected 2013-09-23
GGGTGGATGAGCCTTTTCAAGTCAATTTTGGCGAGGTGGTTTTATTAGAAAACTGCCGCTGCAATGTGGGGGAAAAAAAGAATACCGAAGAGCTTTCCCAAAAAATGGCAAGCTTGTGCGATGTTTATGTCAATGACGCCTTTGGCACGGCACACCGTGCGGAAGCCACCACCGTAGGAATGGCAAAATTTGTCCCCATTGCTTGCGCGGGCATTTTGATGAGCGCTGAAATTGACGCATTGAGCCGCGCTTTTTTAAGTCCCAAACGCCCGTTGGTGGCGATTGTGGGCGGCTCCAAAGTATCTTCCAAGCTCACCATTTTGAAACAATTGGCGCAAAAAGTAGATCAGCTTATCGTGGGCGGGGGAATTTTGAATACTTTTTTACTCGCGGCGGGAAAACGCGTGGGGGATTCCTTATCTGAACCCGGGCTCATTCGGGATGCCCACAAAATTATGGATTTGATGCGCGAACGGGGCGCGGATGTCCCCTTACCCGTGGATGTGGTGGTGGCAGATGAAGTCTCCACCTTGGCGCGCGCCAATAAAATCTCGGTGGATTCCGTTGGACTGCACGACCGGATTTTGGATATCGGTCCCAAATCGGCGGCGCAATTGGCGCAAATCATCGCGGAAGCCGGCACAATTATTTGGAATGGTCCGGTGGGGATGTTTGAATTACCGCAATTTTCAGGGGGCACGAAAATGATTGCCTCTGCCATCGCGCATTCTTCCGCTTTTACGATTGCAGGCGGTGGCGACACCTTGGCGGCAATCGCCAAATTCAACATCGCGCAAGATGTGGGCTACATTTCCACCGGCGGGGGCGCATTTTTGGAATTTTTGGAAGGCAAAACCTTGCCCGCCATTGCCGCCTTGGAATCGCGCGCGGATAATTTGTTGTGATTTTTTAAAAAAAATAGTGGGTTGACCGTGGAACATTTCAATTGCCCCTTGGTGTTGGCTTCTTCTTCACCGTTTCGCAAAAGCTTGTTGGAGCGCTTAAAAATCCCTTTTGTGGCGGAATCGCCCCAAATAGATGAAACGAGAAAAAAAGGCGAATCCCCAGAAGATTTGGCAAAGCGTTTGTCCATTGAAAAGGCAAAAGCTTTAAAGGAAAAATACCCCAAAGCTTTGATTATCGGATCAGACCAAGTTGCCACATTAAACGGCAAAATCTACGGTAAACCCGGCAATAAAGAAGCCGCATTTTTGCAATTACAAGAACTCTCCGGCAACACCGTGGAATTTTTAAGCGGTGTGGCGCTTTTGAATACGCACACCCAACACTTACAAGTAGACTGCGTGGTGACCAAAGTGCTTTTTCGCGTGTTGGATGAAAGCACCATTCAAAACTATTTAACCCAAGAACCGGAATCTTTGCTGTGCGCGGGGGCAGCAAAATCGGAGGGTTTGGGCATTACGCTTTTAGAAAAAATAGAATCCAATGACCCCACCGCGTTGATTGGCTTACCCTTAATTGCCCTTTGCCAAATGTTGCGCAATGAAAAAATTTTATGAACCCGCCCGCGCTTTTTTTAATCCCCACGCCGCTTTTTTTTAAAAGCGAACACGCGCCCCTTCTCACCGATTTTTTGTTGCCACAACACCACTTGGAGCTTCAAAACTTGCGCCATTTTGTGGTGGAAAACGCCAAAACCGCGCGCAAACATTTGAAAGGAATCAGCCGTTTTCCCTTGCAAGAATTGCATTTGGAAGAATTAAACGAACACACGCCCAAGGAAAAAATCCCTGATTTTTTAAACCCCATTTTACAAGGGGAAAGCGTGGGTTTGATGAGCGAAGCAGGCGTGCCGGCTGTGGCGGACCCGGGGGCAGAATTGGTTTTTTGGGCGCACGCCAAAAATATTTTGGTGCGACCGTGGATTGGCGCATCCTCCATTTTGCTCGCTTTAATGGGCAGTGGCTTAAACGGGCAAGCCTTTCGTTTTTTGGGGTATTTGCCCGCTGAAAAAAATTTGCGCGCGCAGAAAATTAAAGAGATAGAAAAAATTTCTCAAAAAAACCACGAAACGCAGATTTTCATTGAAACGCCTTACCGCAATCTTGCCCTCTTTTGCGATTTAATCCAACTTTGCGCGCCCCAAACAAAAATCAGCCTTGCCGTGGATTTAACCCAACCCACCGAATGGATTAAAACACAAAACGTGAAAGCGTGGCAAAATGCCGCCTTACCTGATTTAAACCACCATTTAGCCGTTTTTTTGCTTTTAGGATAATTTATGGAAAACTACACTTGGGCGGGACGTTTTGACGAACCGATGAGCGAGCGCGTGAAACGCTATACCGCTTCCGTTGCTTTTGATCAGCGCTTGTGGCAACACGACATCAAAGCTTCCCTTGCCCACGCCAAAATGTTGCACAAACAAAAAATCATCAGCGAAGAAGATTTGCAAGCCATTGTAAGCGGAATGGAACAAATCAAAAATGAAATTGAAAGCGGACAATTCCAATGGTCGCAAGATTTGGAAGACGTGCATTTCAACATTGAAAAACGCTTAACGGAATTGGCGGGCAACGCCGGAAAACGCTTGCACACCGCGCGTTCCCGAAACGACCAAGTGGCAACGGATGTGCGACTTTTTGTGCGCGATTCCATTGATCAAATCTTAAACGCCTTAAAAAATTTAAGAAAAACCCTCTTGGATATTGCCGAGCGCGAAGCTTACACCGCAATGCCGGGTTTTACGCATCTACAAATCGCGCAGCCCATTTCTTTTGGTCACCATTTGATGGCGTATTTTGAAATGTTTGGGCGCGATTCCAATCGTTTTTTAGAGGCGCGCGAACGCCTCAACTATTCCCCCTTGGGCGCGGCTGCCTTGGCGGGCACAACCTACCCCATTGACCGCGAATGGGTTGCCCAAGCTTTGGGCTTTCAAGGCGTTTGTTTAAATTCTTTGGATGCGGTGTCCGACCGCGATTTTGCCGTGGAATTTTGCGCGAATGCTTCCATTTTGATGATGCACATTTCGCGTTTATCAGAAGAACTGATTTTGTGGATGAATCCGCGCTTTGGGTTTATCCAACTACCAGACCGTTTTTGCACGGGCTCTTCCATTATGCCGCAGAAAAAAAACCCCGATGTGCCCGAATTGGCGCGCGGCAAAACCGGCAGGGTTTATGGGCATTTGATGGCGCTTTTAACCTTGATGAAGGCGCAACCTTTGGCTTACAACAAGGATAACCAAGAAGACAAAGAACCGCTTTTTGATTCGGTGGATACGGTTTTAGAAACCTTGGTGATTTTCACCGATATGCTCCAAGGCTTAAAAACCTTGTCACACAATATGGAAAAAGCACTTTTGCAAGGTTTTTCCACCGCCACGGATTTGGCGGATTATTTGGTGCGCAAAGGCATTCCGTTTCGGGATGCGCACGCTGCCGTGGGGCAAGTGGTGAAATGGGCGGAAAAACAAAATCGCCTCTTGGACGAATTGGAATTAAAAGATTTTCAGCAATTTTGCCCCGCGTTTGATTCGGATATTTTTGAAACCTTGAAGATTGAAAACGCCTTAAAAGCGCGCGCCCACTTGGGTGGCACTTCCCCAGAATTTGTTTTAAAAGCGGTGGAAGCCGCACGGAAAACTTTTTAAAAAAAATCCAAGCTTTCCCGTGGAAAAAATCCACGGGAAGGGGTAAAAAAATTTGAAAAAAGGAAAAAATCAAAATGCACAGCGTTGAGCGCAACATTGAAGATTACGCACAAAAATATTTAAGCGATGCTTCTATGCAATTTGAAGGCGTGATGGTGGAAATGCGGCGCAAAAAGGTTTTGGAGGTTTTAAACCAACATCGTCCCAAAACCGTTTTGGAAATCGGTTGTGGCACAAAATCTTTATTTGATTTTTATACGCATTTTCAACAATTTGTGGTGGTTGAGCCTTCTCTTGATTTTTTTAAAATGGTTCAACAATCGCCTTTTTATCAGCCCGAAAAAATTGTTTTAATCAACGATTTTTTAGAAAATCAATTAGAACACTTAAAAAGCTATTCCTTTGATTGCATTGTTTTGAGCAGTCTTTTGCACGAAGTGCTCCAGCCTTTGGCATTTTTAAAAGAGCTCCATTCTTTATGCACCCCTAAAACACTTGTGCACGTCAATGTGCCCAACAATCAAAGTCTACATTTACTTTGGGCAGTGGAAGCAGGGCTTTTGCCCCAAATGGGCGCGCTCACGCCCACCGCGCAAAAAATGCAGCAATTTCAAACCTTTAACTTGGAATCGCTTAAAAACATTCTTTTAGAAGCGGGATTCAATCCCATTGAAGGCGGAAGCTATTTCCTAAAACCTTTTAACCACTCCAAAATGCAGCGCTTGTGGGAAGAAGAGTTCATCACATCCGAACTTTTGAACGCACTTTACACCTTGGCGCGCCATTTTCCCCAAAACGGTGCTGAAATTTATTACAACGCTACAATCGTTTGAAAATGGGGCTGAACGTTTTCAAAATTTTTTTGAAGTGAGCGTGGAAAAAATGTTGTTTTTCTTTACAAGCCTTCATCAAATAAACCGCACTGACGCACCTCACTTTTCTGTGGGGGGGGTAACCTTCTTATTCTGCGGAGGGCACAATGATTGCCCTGCGCCGTTATCCCCCCGCCGATTCATCCTTGTGGAACGATTTCATTCTCCATTCCAAAAACGGCACTTTTTTGCTCCACCGCCATTTTATGGATTATCACCAAGACCGTTTTGTGGATCATTCCCTCATTTTTTTAGAAAAAGAAAAGCCCCTTGCCCTCTTGCCTTTAACAGAGCACTCCAACACCCTCATTTCGCACGGCGGGCTCACCTACGGCAGCTTGGTGGTGGGAAACAAAATCCACCAAAAAAAGGTGTTGGAATGTTTTGAAAGCTTAAAAAATTACCTCATAAAAAACCGCTTCCAAAAACTGATTTACAAAAAAATTCCCGCCATTTACACCGCAGAACCCTGCGAAGAAGACCTTTACGCCTTGTGGAAATTGGGCGCAAGCCTTCAAAAACAAGAAGCATCCAGCGCCATTTTTTTGCAGGGAAAATTGCCTGTTGCCGAATTAAAAAGAAGAATCGCGCGCGCCCAACGCGAAGGCGTAGAATGGCAAAAAAGCGAAAACTTCACAGATTTTGTTTTGCTTTTAAAAGAAGTTCTTGCACGCCACCACGCCCACCCCGTGCACAGTGCAGAGGAACTCTGCCTTTTGAAAAAACGCTTTCCCCAAAACATTGAACTTTTTACGGCAACACAAAATGGCAAAATGCTTGCCGCAAGCCTGCTTTTTATTTACCCCAACTTGGTGCACACGCAATATCTTGCCGCCAACGAAAAAGCGCGCCAAATCGGCGCTTTGGATTTTTTAATTTCCAATTTGATTTTTCATTACCAAAATCAAAAAAACTACTTTGATTTTGGCATTTCCACCGAAAAGCACGGCACTTTTTTAAACGAAGGCTTGATTCACCAAAAAGAAGGTTTTGGCGCGCACACCGTGTGTTACACCACGTGGGAATGGAACGTTTAAGTATCTTTTTCAAAAAAAATAAAAGCTTTCCCGTGGAAAAAATCCACGGGAAGGGGTAATTTTTTTTTGATTTTTTAAAGGGTGGGCGCAGCAGGACTTGAACCTGCAACCAACGGATTATGAGTCCGCTGCTCTAACCGATTGAGCTATGCGCCCTTTGTTTTCATCGCGCACCCAACAAAGCGTATTCCAAAAAGGTGCGCAATTTTTCAGAACGCGAGGGGTGACGCAACTTCCGCAAGGCTTTGGCTTCAATTTGGCGAATGCGCTCACGCGTCACATCAAACTGTTTGCCCACCTCTTCCAAGGTGTGGTCGGTGCTCATTTCAATGCCAAAACGCATACGCAACACCTTGGCTTCGCGGGGAGTTAAAGAATCCAAAACTTCTTTCACCACCTCTTTTAAATTGGAAACCATCGCCGCTTCCGAGGGTTCTAAGGTGTTGGAATCTTCTAAAAAATCGCCCAAGTGGGAATCTTCATCATCGCCCACCGGCGCTTCCATTGAAACGGGCTCTTTGGCAATTTTCAAAATCTTACGGATTTTTTCTTCCGGCATTCCCATTTTTTCCGCCAAATCCGCCGCATCGGGTTCAATCCCCGTTTCTTGCAAAATTTGACGGCTGATTCGGTTCATCTTGTTGATGGTTTCAATCATATGCACGGGAATGCGGATGGTGCGCGCTTGGTCGGCAATGGAGCGCGTGATGGCTTGACGAATCCACCACGTGGCATAGGTTGAAAATTTATAGCCGCGGCGGTATTCAAATTTATCTACCGCCTTCATTAAGCCAATGTTGCCTTCTTGGATTAAATCCAAAAATTGTAAACCCCGGTTGGTGTATTTTTTGGCGATAGAAATCACCAAACGCAAATTGGCGGCCGCCATTTCGTGTTTGGCTTGGCGCGCGCTGGATTCGCCCATCGTCATTTTCCCGCAAATATCTTTTAATTCGCTCACGCTGATTTTGGCGCGCTCTTCCAACGCCAACAATTTTCTTTGTTCTTCTATAATGCGCGGGGCGGTGCGCTCCAAAATTTCGTGGAAAGGCTTTTTACTTTGGTTTAATTCCGCCTGCACCCAATCCAAATTGGTCAATTGCAGCATAAACTGGTTGTGCAGCAATTCTGGCGGCATTTTCACCATATCTTCGCAAAGCTCGCGGATTCTTGTTTCGCTGTTTCGGATTTGCTCTTTGATGTTGCGCATATCTTCGCATAAGCGTTCCGTCATTTTGGAAGTAAAGCGAATCCCCATCAAAATATCGCGGATTTTCCCCTGAAAATTCAAATATTTAACGCTTTTTGAACCCTCTTTTTCATTTTTTAAGGCATTCAACATTTTGGTGTAAATGGTTTTGATTTCATTAAAACGCACCAAAGAAAGCCGCTTTAATTCTTCATCATCCACATCGCCGTTTCCGGAAGCGCTGCCAAAATCATCATCCAAGTTTTCATCTTCATTGGCTTCTTCCATTTTTTTTAAGGCGTCTTTTCCCAAGGCGTCCAACTCGGTTAAGCCATCCACCACATCCCCAATGGGCAAATTACCCGATTGAATGCGCGATGCCAAGCTTAAAATCTCTTCAATGGTGGAAGGACACGCCGCAATGGCGCGCACCATCGCTTTTAGACCATCTTCAATGCGTTTGGCGATTTCTTGTTCCGCTTTGCGGGTTAATAAAGCCACCGTGCCCATTTCGCGCATATACATCCGCACGGGGTCGGTGGTGCGCCCGCCAAATTCAGAATCCGCGAGCAAATTGCGCGCCATTTCTTCCACTTCTTCATCATCCGCGGGGTCGGCCGCTCCTCGGTCTATCCATTCATCGGGGGAAGGCGGACCATCGCCCACACGGATATTTAAATCGCTCAAATGAATGAGGATGTTGTCCAGCACATCGGCGTTGCAGAGTTCATCAGGCAAATGGTCGTTGATTTCGGCGTAAGTCACATAACCGCGCGCCCTGCCCAAATTAATTAAGGCTTTTAAGCGGGTGTGGCGCACTTCCAATAAATCGTTTTGTTCTTCCGTGCGGGCAGCTTTTTTATTTGTTTTTTCCGCTTTTCCCGTTTTTTTTACCGTTTTGCTTTCGCTTTTCTTTTTTCTGGGCGATTTTCCCGCTTTCAAAGCGTTTTTTTCGTCAAAAAACGCTTCATCCAAGCTCGCCAATTCCGAATCGTCTAATAATTCGGGCGTTAAGTCCGATTTTTTGGGGGTGGCTTTTGTTGCTTTTGCCGTTTTTGTTGTTTTTTCCACGGTCAACGCCTTATTTTTTGGAAGTTTTTTTTCCGTTGTTTTTTTTACCGAATCAATAGACTTCACCGTGCTTTTGGAAGTGGCGACCATAAGCTTTTTTCCCCTTTGAAAAACGATAAAAACTGCGCATTCTAATTCAGTTCTTTTTAAACCGTCAAAGCCTATTGTTAAGGTTTTTTGTAACGGTTATAGCCCCACAAATATTGCTCAGGGCAAGTGCGTATCAAACGCTCCAAATCGTTGTTGATGAGCTGCGCCCGTGCTGGGATATCCCCTTCAAACGGCACTTGCGGGCGAAAAAAACAAAGCTGAAAGCCTTTGGATTGGGGAAGCCTTTTGGCAACCACATACACCACGCTGGCTTTACTTTGCGTTAACTTGGCCGCCAAAGTCATTGTGTAAGCCGGAGCGTGAAAAAAATTCACCCAAACGCCCTCTCCCGTTTTTGGGGTTTGGTCTGGCAAAATGCCAATGGCTTTGCCGTTTTTTAAGGCTTTCAACAATTTTTTCACTCCTATTTTATCCGCCGTGGCAAGGTGCAAATTTTCCCGCGCGCGGTTTTTTAAAATGACTTCATCCAACCATTTTTGCTTAGGCGCGCGGTAAAGCACCGTGATTTCCGCCATTTGGGCATACCATTGCGCAGTCAATTCAAACGCACCCAAATGCGGCGTAATGAACAAAATGCCAAAGGGGTTGGCTTGCGCTTCTTTTAAAATCTCTTCCCCCACTACCTCCACGGTGCACCCCAAATTTTTTTGAAAATTTTCGCGCCAAAAAAAGAAAACTTCTAAGACTTGTTTTCCCGCGTTTTTCGCGCATTCCCACCTTAAATTTAAAGTATAGTCCGCTTTTTTTAAGTTTTCTTTTAAATGGGTGCGGTAAGTTTTAGAAAAACAATACACCACAACGCCCAAAAGCGCCCCCCAGCAATGCAAGGTGCGCAAAGAACGGTTGGAAAGGAAACGGATGATTTTTTGCATAAAGGCTTGCAAGTTTAAACGAAAAGTTTATGATTGCGACTTCGCCGAGTTAACAAGACAACTTGCGGGGCGATTATACCGCTAAAGCGTCACCTGCTTCTTAGCCCAAAGCCGGTTACGCCGGATCAATGGGCTATTTTCATTTTTAAAGAGCAGGAAAATGAGCGAATATCTTTTTACTTCCGAATCGGTTTCAGAAGGTCATCCGGATAAAGTCGCAGACCAAATCTCAGACGCGGTGTTGGATGCCGTTTTAAGCGAAGACCCCACCGCGCGCGTTGCTGCGGAAACCTTGTGCAACACCGGCTTGGTGGTGTTGGCGGGGGAAATCACCACCAAAGCGCGCGTGGATTACATTCAAGTGGCGCGCAACGCCATTAAAAAAATCGGTTACGACAACTCTGATTACGGCATTGATTACAAGGCCTGCGCGGTGTTGGTGGCCTATGACCAACAAAGTCCGGACATTGCCCAAGGGGTGAACAACGCCTTTGACGATAACTTAGACCAAGGCGCGGGCGACCAAGGCTTGATGTTCGGTTACGCTTGCGATGAAACGCCCACCTTTATGCCGCTTCCCATTTATTTGGCGCACCGCTTGATGGAGCGCCAAGCCTTGTTGCGTAAAGACGGGCGTTTGCCGTGGTTAAGACCGGATGCGAAATCCCAAGTGACTTTGCGTTATCAAGATGGAGTGGCGCAATCCATTGATACAGTGGTGTTATCCACCCAGCACGCGCCGGACATCCCCTTAGAATCGTTGCGTGAAGCGGTGATTGAAGACATCATCAAACCCGTTTTGCCCAAGGAATTGGTCAAAGGCAACGTGAAATTTTTTGTGAATCCCACCGGGCGCTTTGTGGTGGGCGGTCCCCAAGGCGACTGTGGCTTAACAGGAAGAAAAATTATAGTGGATACTTACGGCGGGGCAGCTCCGCACGGCGGTGGCGCATTTTCGGGGAAAGATCCTTCCAAGGTGGATCGCTCCGCCGCTTACGCCGGGCGCTATGTTGCCAAAAACATCGTGGCGGCAGGCTTAGCCAAACGCTGTTTGGTGCAAATTTCTTATGCCATTGGCGTTGCTGAGCCCACTTCCATTATGGTGGAAACCTTTGGCACGGGCAAAATTGCGGACGAACAATTGACCGCGCTCATCAAAACTCATTTTGATTTGCGCCCCAAAGGCATTGTGAAAATGTTGAATTTGTTGCGCCCCATTTATGGGAAAACCGCCAGTTACGGGCACTTTGGGCGGGACGAGCCGGAATTTTCTTGGGAGAACTTGGATAAAGCGCCTCTGTTAAAAGAAGCGCTGTAAGGGGTTTTCCACGGTCAAGAGGATTAATTTTTTAAAAAAATTCCCTCTTGACCGTGGAAAAGTTTATTTTTGTAGGCGCGCCGCGTCTTTTTCTTGTTGTTGTTTGCGCATTTTGTCTTTTTTCTCCTTAGACCAATATTGCGGATTGCGTGATAAATCATAGAGCACATTTTCCGCAGTGAAACTAATGGAATCTTTGGGTTTTTCATCGCGCCGATCGTAAAACACTTCCAACATTTTGGTGGAACAAGCGGTGGGGTCAAACAGTTTTATGCTTTTGTCCCTTCCGGAATTGTCATAAAAGCCATCGTAAATGTCTTTGCAAGTTTCAATAAAGAGGGTTTTTCCCGTGTCTGAACGCACTTTTTCCTTCCCCTTTTTTTTCTTAGGTTTAGGGGTAGTATTCGCCGCAGCGCCTTCGTCCTCTGCTTCTTCATCCGAACCGCAAGCCACGATAAAAAAAGGAATGAGCAAAAAAGCAAATTTTTTCAACAACATTTTTTTCTTCCAACAGGTAAGCATAACGCTTTAATTTTACACAAAGAAAACGGGATTTTTAAAAAAAATTTCCGCTTTACCGTGGAAAAGTGGGGAGAGGCATTTTAAAAATGCGCAAAGCGTTTAAAACCACGATGAACGTCACGCCGGTATCTGCAAAAATGGCAAACCACATCGTCAAACTCCCCCAAACGCCCAAAAAAAGCGCCGCAAATTTCACGCCCAAAGCCAACACCACGTTGAACCATAAAATGCCTTGGGCTTTTTTTGCCAAAACCAGTGCGTTTTGCAAGGTGAAAAAAGAATCGTTCATCAGCACCACATCGGCATTTTCTAAGGCAGCAGCGCTTGCTCTTCCCCAAGAAACGCCAGCGTCCGCCAAAGCCAACACGGGCGCATCATTTACGCCATCGCCCACAAAAATGGCACACTCTTTGCCCTTGATATTTTGAAAAACCTGCGCTTTTTCTTCCGGCAACAAATTCCCGTAATATTCTTCCACCGTTAAAAGCTTTGCAGAAGATTCCACGTGTTTAAAATCATCGCCACTTAAAATGGCGCTCTTTATTCCTTTTTCCTTTAAAAATTGAAAAAAACTCGGCGCACTTTCTTTTAAGGCGTCCGCACACAAAAAAGCCGCCAAGATTTTGTTATTTTGCGCCAAAAAAACATTAAAGTTTTCAGCAAGTTCTTTTTCCATCTTGTGCCAAGCGCCCTTTTTGTATTGGAAAATTTGGGCATCGTTTTCGTTCATTTCAACGCCCCTTTCCTTTAAAAAAGATTTGCTTCCCACAAGAATATTTTCATCAGCTAAAAAAACACCTTTGCCGCGCAATTCATTTTTTTTAAAAAGCGGTAAATTTTCCCCGCACCGGGCTTTGTAAAAACGCACCAAACTTTTGGCAATGGGGTGGTTTAATCCGTTTTCCGCCCAAGCGGCTTTTTCCAAAGCGCTCCAAATGAGCTTTTCCCCTTGATTTTCGGGCGCATTTTCAAAAAGTGCTGCTTTTTGCAAAGCAAAATGGCCGGTGGTGAGCGTTCCGGTTTTATCCAAAATGATTTTTTTCGCCTTTGCGAGCACATCCACAAAGACGCCGCCTTTAATCAAAATCCCCTCCTTGGAGGCTTTTCCAATTGCGCAAAAATACACCAAGGGAACGCCAATCATAAAGGCGCAAGGGCAAGAAATGACCAAAAGCACCAAAGCACGGAAAAAACTTTTTTCCCAATCTCCCCCCCAAAAAAGGGGCAACAATGCAATGAAAATTGCCATTCCAACCACGGTCGGCGTGTAGATTTTTGCAAAACGCGCCATCCATTTTTCCATTTGCGCTTTTTTTTCGCGAGAATCGCGCACCCATTTTAAAATTTTGGCAACGCTGCTTTCTTCAAATGGGCGAAGCACCTTTGCTGTTAGGGTTTTCTCACCATTGATGCTGCCCGCCAGAAGAACGTCCCCTGCTTTTACAAAAACCGGCGCGGCTTCGCCCGTTAAAGAGGAGGCATCCACATCCGATTCCCCTTCCAAAACCACGGCATCCAAAGGAATTTTTTCAAAAGGGTAAATAATTAAAACGCTGCCTATTTCCACACTTTGCGCAGGCACTTCTTTTTCTACGCCCTCCTTCCAAACGCGGGCAGAATGGCTTTGTAAAGAAAGTAAAGCGGATACGCTTTTTTGGGAGCGGTCTGTTGCTTTTTCTTCCAAAAATTCGCCCACGGTGTAAAAGAGCAAAACCGCCAAACTTTCGCACCACTCGCCCAAAAAAGCCGCACCCAAGGTGGCCGTTGCCATTAAAAAATGCTCGCGCAAAAAACGTTTTTCTTTCCAATCCCGCCACGTTTTTTGAAACACCTTTTTTGATAAAAGCAGATAAAAAGGCAAGAAAAGTAGCCATTGCGTTGGATTTGAAGCATTTTCAAAAAAATTCAAAAGCAAAATGCCCGTTAAGCCTGCGCTGATTTTCACCATCACGGTTTTATGCTCACTTCCCTTCATTTTTTTTCCCCCATTCAATAAGTTGCGCAAGGTGCGAATCATCTACGGAATAAAAAACGTGCAAGCCCACTTTGCGGCGCTTCACTACGCGTTGTTGCCACAAAATTTTTAAATGCTGCGAAATGCCGGATTGTTTGGCGTTCAACAAAGAGGACAATTCGTGCACGCACAATTCTTCTTTTTTCAACACGTGGATGATTTTTAAACGCGTGGCATCCGAAAAAGCGGAAAAAAAGCTCGCCCAGCGCTCGGCTTTTTCATCGTCCAAAAGCAAAGTTTTGAAATTTTCTAAGGATTGCGCGGAAAAATCTTCTCCCCAATCCGTGCGCTCTTCCGCCATTTTTTTTGCTCCATAAAATTAGTAAATTATAATTTCATAATACACTAAATTAACGTGGAGTGGTATACTCTTTTTTACAAAGTGGAGGAAAAAAATGCCACCCAAACCGCCCTATACCCTCACCGAGCAAGCCGCCGATTGTTTGGCAAAGATTGTGGAAGCTGTCACACGCTTAGAATTAAACACCCATTTTCAGCGCAACATTCAGTTGCACCGTGAAAATCGCGTGCGCGCCATTCATTCTTCTCTGGCTATTGAAGGCAACACGCTTTCTTTGAATGAAGTTGCCACAGTGATTGAAGGTAAATGGGTTGCAGGTAAACAAACGGAAATTAAAGAGGTCAAAAACGCCTTTGCGGCTTACGATGAAATAATGGGTTTTAGCCCGTATTCCGTGAAAGATTTTCTCAAAGCCCACCAATTGATGACACAGGGATTGGTCAAAGAATCAGGGGAATTTCGCAGTAAAGACGTGGGCGTTTTTGAAGGGGATGTTGCCATTCACATCGGGGCGCGCCCGCAATTTGTGCCGGGTTTGGTTGAAGATTTATTTGCTTGGGCAAGGGAATCGCTTTTACATCCGTGTTTAAAAAGCGCGATTGTGCATTATGAAATTGAAATCATTCACCCGTTTGAAGATGGCAACGGAAGAATGGGTCGGCTTTGGCAAACCCTTATTTTAGCAAAATGGAATGCCGCTTTCGCGTGGATTCCAATGGAAACGGTGATTTTTGAAAAGCGGGAAGGCTATTACCAATCTTTGCGCAACGCGCGCAAAAAAAACGATTCCGGAGAATTTATAGAATTTACCCTTTCAGCACTTTTAGAAACCCTTCAAACGCACGCCACCGAGCAAGATACCGCGCAAGATACCGCGCAAGATGCACGCGAAAAAGCCATCTTGGAATTTTGCACACAACCGAAAACGCGCGAGGAAATACAAAAATACCTTGGCATCGCGCACCGCGAGTATTTTAGAGCCCACATTCTTAAACCTTTGCTTGAAAGCGGAAAGTTAAAAATGACCCTCCCTGAAAAACCCAACAGCAAAAATCAAAAATACCTTAGGACAAAATGAAAAAAATGAGGGGTTGACCGTGGAACATCCCTTTTCGTCATTCTGAGGGAGCGAGAGCGAGCGAAGAATCTCGGTTTTTTTTGAATGAGATTCTTCGCTTCGCTCAGAATGACGTCTATCCTTGCGTGAGATTCTTCGGGCTTTGCCCTCAGAATGACGTTTCACCAGAGCGACTGCGAACCTTTTCATCAAGCAAAATGAAAAAATGAGGGGTTGACCGTGGAAAAACTTTTCCACGGTCAAATGCAAAAAAATTTGAAATCCCTTATTCCATAAAAGGCACAATGGCGCGTTTTAATTCTTCTTCTGTGGCGTCATCCACCATTTGGGCTGCGCCGATTTTTTCCAAAATCACCAAGCGAATGCGCTCTTTTTCCACTTTTTTGTCTTGTCGCATTGCTTGAATGAAAAATTCCACCTCCACGCGCGGAATTTTAATCGGTAAGCCCACTTGTTGAAGCCTTGTTTTCAATTCCGCCACGTCTTTTTCTGTTAATAAGGCGCGATTTTTGGAAAATTCCGCCGCCATCAACATCCCCACCGCCACCGCCTCACCGTGCAAAAACGTGCCAAATCCCAAGATTTTTTCAATGGCGTGCCCAAAGGTGTGCCCAAAATTAAGGAGCGCGCGTTTTCCCGATTCGCGCTCATCTTCTTCCACAATTCGGGCCTTGGTTTTGACGGAATGAAAAAGAATGGAATTTAAAAAATCATTTTCTAAATGCGGAGAAGCTTTTGCCAAATCTTGCCAAAAATCAACATCCGCAATCGCGCCGTATTTCAGCACTTCCGCCATTCCGGCGCTCCACTCTCGTTTGGGCAAAGTTTTTAAGGTTTCGGTATCCATCACCACCATTTTGGGCTGGTAAAACGCGCCAATCATATTTTTGCCAAAAGGGTGGTTGATGGCGGTTTTGCCGCCCACAGAAGAATCCACCATCGCCAACAAGGTGGTGGGCACTTGGATGAAATCCACGCCGCGCTGGTAAGTGGCTGCCGCAAAACCGGTGATGTCACCCACCACGCCACCGCCCAAGGCAATCAGCACGCCGCGGCGCTCAAAGCGCTCTTTTAAAAGGGCGGCATAAATTTGATTTAAGCTCTCTGCGTTTTTATACGTTTCGCCATCCAAAAGCAAAATGGAAGAAAGGCTTTTTGCACCTTCCAAGCCTTTTTCCAAGGTTTTTAAATAAAGGGGGGAAACGGTGACATTGCTCACCACGCAAACGGGGCGATTGTGAATAAAAGGGGCAAACAATGCTTTTTGTTCTAAAAGGTGCTTGCCGATGTGAATGGGGTATTCCCTTTGGGAATCAGAGGGCAATTGCAGGGTAAAGGTGTTCATAAGCGGAAAAAATAAGCTCTTGGGATTCTTCCAAGGACAAATCGTTTAAATCAAAAATGCAATCGGCGAGAGAGAGATAAACCGGGTGGCGCGCCTGATAGAGTTGGGTCAAGGCTTCTAAGGGATTTTCTTTTAACAAAGGGCGGGTGGAATCGGCTTTCAAGCGCTCATAAAGTTTAGAAGGCGTTGAATGCAAATAAAACACCCTACCGTTTTTTAAAAGTTTTTGGTTTTGAGGCAAGATTGGCGCGCCGCCCCCTGTTGCCAA
>QLIP01030281.1_pt1 | contig 15594 bp, 21 predicted proteins | sample 1769771 | NCBI WGS metagenome assembly QLIP01 (sample SAMN09428762, study PRJNA476227) | Gut metagenome, whole genome shotgun sequencing project. | isolation source: cecum | host: Rhizomys sinensis | place: China: Jinsha town of Minqing, Fujian Province | collected 2013-09-23
TGCTTCTCTTATGATTGTGAGGGGCTTTTTATCCTAGATTCGATGTTTATGATTAACTGCTCCGACCCGCGCAAGATTCAATATCTTTTAGCGACGCTGAATTCGCGGGTATCGAGCTTTTGGATTAGACACGCTGCGGCGACCTTAGGCAAAAAGGGCGTTTATGCAGCGGGGACGTGTATTGAAAAACTCCCCATCCCCCGCATATCACCACAAAACAAGCTCATCACCGACAGGATTACTGCACTATCCGCCCAAGTCATTGCGCTAAAAGGCGACAAAGCTTTAGAGGACGAGATAGATTCGTTAGTCTTTGAGCTTTATGGCTTAGGTGAGGATGAGATGGCGATGGTGGAAAACGGCAAAGAATGAGTTTTTCCCCCGCGTGTATAATCCACACAAAACAACCCAAGGAAACCCCAATGGCGCTGACAATTGAAACCACCCAAGAAACCGCTTCTTTCAAAAACCCTGCCCCGAGTGCGCTTAAAAAACCAAATACAAAACGCACGCCAAAAGCCATTGCCGAATCGTGGAAAAAAGAAAGCGCGGCACTGCAAAAGGCTTACCAAGAAGGGAAAATCAAGGCTTACCCCAACCCCCAAGCAATGCACAAAGCTATTTTGCAGGGCGATGAAGAGTGAAATACCAACTGCTTTATTCAAAGCAATACAAAAAAGCAGTTAAAAAACTGAGTAAAAGCGATTTGTTATTGCTTGAAGAGGTTTTGGAATGCCTCATCAACGGTGAGGTTTTAGCCCAAAAGCACCAAGACCACGCCTTAAAAGGCGAATTTGCGGGCTTTCGCGAGTGCCACATCAAACCAGATTTGCTTTTGATTTATGAAAAATGCGAATCCATTTTGATTTTAAAAGCGATAGCCTTGGGCTCGCACAGCACATTGTTTGGGTAGAGATGAAGTTTTTCCACGGTTAACGCTTTGTTTTTTTGAAAAATTTTTAAAACTTGACCGCGGAAAAGCGGGATTTTTCTGCGAATATAATGAACGCTCTTGATGAAGCCCAAAATTCTCCCAAATCCAAAATGATGAATAAGCAAAAATTAACAATTGATGCACAAATTGCCTATATGAAGGAAAAAGGCATCACCTTTGAGCAGATGAACGAGCAAGACGCGCGAGAATTTTTAGAAAAAAGTAATTGCTTTTTTAAAATTAAAGCCTATGCAAAAAATTATGAAAAGCATAATGGTGTTTATAAAAATCTTGATTTTGCCTATTTGGTGGAGTTTTCAAAATTAGACGCGCACCTCAGGCGAGTGATTTTAAACCTGAGCCTGAGTGTGGAACATTTGCTGAAAACAGCGTTAAACAAACACTTTTGCCAAAATTTTGGCGAAGACGGCTATGCCATCGCCAAGGATTTTTTGATAGAAAACCCGCGAATGAAAAGCACGGTTAAGGGCAAAACAGAAAGCATTTCTTTTATTAAAAATTTGCTCGGCAAATATCAAAACCATTTTGCTTTGTGGAATCTGATGGAAGTTTTAAGTTTTGGAGAGTTTTTAAAGCTCTATGATTTTTATTTTGAAAAATACCCCCTGCAAAACACACAAAAAGCTGCGCTCTTTGGCTTATTCTGCGCGCATATTGCGTAACGCAGCATGCACACAACAACTGCATTTTGAACACAATCAAAACGCCAGCATACCGTTTTAAACCTAACAAGCACTTACAAACGCGCCTTGCAAAAATAAAGAATATTCCAGAATCCGATAGAGAAAAAATATCCAAAAAACCTGCTCTACACGACTTCATCGCTTTACTTTTCTTGTTTGACGAAGTGTGCCAATCCAAAGCAATGAAACGCGCAATGCAAAAGGAGGTTTTAAAATTGATAAAAAGATTCAAAAAACATCCCAACTTTTTTGAAAAAGATCGCTTTTTCATCGCGCAATTTACCGCCTTCCAAAAAGCAAGCTACCATTTATTTTTAGCAAAAAAGATTGTTATACATTAATTTTGCTATACTCAATGTGTAGAACAAAAATGCCACACGGCATTTAGCGGAAGCATAGCAACCCATCGCTATGCTTCTTTTTTTTGAAAATTTTTGAAGGTTTACTGTGGAAAAAAAAAGAAACGTCATTCTGAGCTTTGCGTCAGGCGAAGAATCTCACGCAACCCAAACCGAGATTCTTCGCCTGACGGCTCAGAATGACCTTATTTTTTTGGTGTGAGATTCTTCGGTCGCTTGCGCTCCCTCAGAATGACGGCTGGTTTGGTGAGGCGGTTTTTTTTCAAAATTTTTTAAAACTTGACCGTGGAAAAATGTTAATTTAAAAGGCGTGAAAACAAAAAACACAGAGGATGAACAATGCCCACTTTATCCCTTTTTTACGGAATCATTGTCCGTATGTATATGGAATTTGGCGAAAAGCACAATACACCACACATTCACGCGGAATATTCTGGGGAAAAAATTGTTGTCTCGCTTGACGGGGAAATTTTGCAAGGACATTTCCCTGCAAAACAACTGCAACTTTTAAAAGCGTGGATGATCATTCACCACGAAGATTTGCAAGCAAATTGGGAACTGCTCTCTAACGGCGAGCCCATTTTCAAAATTGAACCGTTGAGATAAAAAAGAATGTCCGCCCCCAAAATCACCTTTCTTTCGTTTATGCCGAATTATCGGCTGCGCTTACATTTTTCAACGGGAGAAAAGAAGATTTTTGACGTTGCGCCTTACATCAAAGGCAGTTGGTTTGGGCAATTGCGGGAAGAGGCGTATTTCAAAAAAGCGCGCGTGCTCGCTCGGGGAGAGGGCATCGCGTGGCCAGACGGGCAGGATATCGCCCCACACGAACTTTATGAATTGAGCATCAGCGAATAAACCCGTTTTTTTAAAATTAAAGTTAAATATTTTCAAAAAAAATGCGCGTTCACCGCGGAAAGAAAGTGCAGTATCATCCCCGCCAAGGAGGTGTTGAAAATGGCTTTTTCAATTCGTTTGACCGAAGAAGAGCATAAACTCGCTACATCCTACGCCAAGACGCATTCCTTATCGTTGAGCGAAGCCTTTAAACAAGCTTTGTTTGAGCGCATTGAAGATGAATACGACTTGACCGTTGCGAAAGAAGCCTATCAAGATTACGTGGCAAGTGGCTGCCAATCTACGCCCATCGCCGACTTTTGGAGAGAGTTGGAATCCGTGGAAGATTGCACCGCAGAAAAACAGCCCACGCCAAAACTTGCAAGCGCCATTCAAGAATTGGAAAGCGGGGAAGTCACTCCTTATGAAACTTTGGATGATTTTATTCGGGCATTTCAATGAAAAAGATTGAAACCACACGCCAATTTGAAAAATAACAAAACCAATTTCCCCCGCGGTGAACCGGCAAAAATTTTAAAAAAATCAAAATAAAAAGTGGTTTACCGTGGAAGAAAAAAATCCTCTTTCAAAATTTTGTTTCTTTGTTACAAAAAAGCAATAAATTTTTCAAATTTGTTTATAATGAATTTGAACTTGGCAAAACCATAAACCACACAAAGGAGCAACTATGCGTAACCAAGAAAAAAGCAAGGTCATAAGCCTTGATTTTGAAGGAGGACTGTGGGAAAGCGAAATCAACGTTCGCGATTTCATCGTCAAAAACTACACCCCTTACGATGGCGATGGCGCGTTTTTGTCCGCGCCCACCGTGGCCACCCAGAAGCTTTGGGAAAAGGTCTGCGGCTTGATGAAAATCGAGCGCCAAAGAAAGGGTGTTTATGATGTCAGCAACGACATCATTTCCACCATCACCGCGCACAAGCCCGGCTACATTGACAAAGATTTGGAAACCATCGTGGGTTTGCAAACCGATGAGCCGTTAAAACGTGCGATTATGCCGTTTGGGGGCTACCGAACGGTTCTCACTTCCCTTGAAGCTTACGACAAAAAAGAAGACCCAGCGGTTGCCAACGTCTTCAAATACCGCAAAACCCACAATGACGGCGTTTTTGACGTTTACACGGATGAAATGCTTTTGGCAAGAAAAGTGGGGATTATCACGGGTTTGCCGGATGCTTATGGCAGGGGGAGAATCATCGGGGATTACCGCCGCGTGCCGCTTTATGGGGTGGATAGGCTGATCCAAGAAAAGGAAAAAGCCAAAAAAAGGGTCCCGGATGTGATGGATTCGCACGCCATCCGCGCACGGGAAGAGCTTTCCGAGCAAATCAAAGCTTTGAAAGAATTGAAAGAAATGGCGCAAAGCTACGGCTTTGATATTGCCCGCCCCGCAACCAACATCAAAGAAGCCATCCAATGGCTTTATTTTGCTTATTTGGCGGCGGTGAAAGAACAAAACGGCGCGGCAATGAGCATTGGGCGCATTTCTACTTTCTTGGATATTTACGCGCAGCGCGATTTGGATTTGGGGCGCTACACCGAAGAGGAAATCCAAGAAATGGTGGATCATTTTGTGATGAAACTCAGAATGGTGCGCTTTTTAAGAACCCCGGAATACGATGAATTGTTTTCAGGGGACCCCACTTGGGTGACGGAATGCATCGCCGGAATGTGCGTAGATGGTCGACATTTGGTCACCAAAATGTCGTTTAGATTTTTACACACCTTAACCAATTTGGGACCTGCGCCCGAGCCCAACATCACCGTGTTGTGGAACACAAGGTTACCGAAGAATTTTAAGGAATATTGCGCGCAAATCAGCATTCAAACTTCTTCCATTCAATATGAAAGCGATGAAATTATGCTGGAAGAATTTGGGGATGATTACGGCATTGCCTGCTGCGTAAGCCCAATGAAATTGGGTAAACAAATGCAATTTTTCGGTGCGCGTTGTAACCTTGCTAAGGCTTTGCTTTACGCCATCAATGAAGGCAAAGACGAAAAAACAGGTTTGCAAGTGGGACCGAACCTTGCGCCCGTGGAAGGCGAATTTCTCAATTATGAGGAAGTGCGCGAAAAATTGGATGTCGTTTTGGATTGGTTGGCACGGCTTTACATCAACACCTTGAACGTCATCCATTATATGCACGACAAATACTGCTACGAGCGCATTGAAATGGCTTTGCACGATGAAAACGTTGTGCGCACAATGGCAGGAGGCATCGCGGGGCTTTCCGTGATTACGGATTCTTTGTCCGCCATCAAATATGCCAAGGTCAAGCCCATTAAAAATAAAGAAGGGCTTGCCGTGGATTTTGAAATCACCGGCGATTATCCCAAATACGGCAACAACGATGACCGCGTGGATGAAATCGCGGTGAATTTGGTCAAGGAATTTTCTAAGCGGTTGAGTTTGCACGAAACTTATAGAAAAGCCTCTCCGACTTTGAGCGTGTTAACCATCACTTCCAACGTGGTTTATGGCAAAAAAACCGGCACAACCCCGGATGGAAGAAAAGCGGGCGAACCCTTTGCACCGGGCGCAAACCCAATGCACGGGCGGGATACCAGCGGGTGCGTGGCAAGCTTTTGTTCGGTTGCGAAAATTCCTTTTGCCTATTCCCGAGATGGCATTTCCAACACCTTTTCCATTGTCCCCGGCGCTTTGGGGCAGGATGAAAAAACGCGCCGCCAAAACTTGGTGGAATTGATGGATGGTTACTTCAAAGATGAAGGTTACCATTTGAACGTCAATGTGTTGCAGCGCGATGTGTTGGAAGACGCAATGGAACATCCGGAAAAATATCCGCAATTGACCATTCGCGTGAGCGGCTACGCGGTGAATTTTATTAAACTCACCCGAGAGCAGCAAAAAGATGTGATTTCGCGCACCTTCCACGAAAGAATGTAGCAACAACTTTGCTTGTCACACCAAGGAGCAATCCTTGGTGTGTTTCTTTTTATAAAAAGGGCGATGAATGACAAAACTCAACCAAACCCAATTTTTAGAAAATTTAAAAAAAATCAAAGCGCGCGTGCATTCCATTGAAACCTTTGGCGCGGTGGATGGTCCGGGCGTGCGTTTTGTGCTGTTTTTACAAGGTTGCCACTTGCGCTGCCTTTACTGCCACAATCCAGATTCGTGGGACGCGCGCGCAGGGCAAAGCCTTGGTTTAAGAAATATTATTGAAAACATTTTGGCGTATAAAGATTTTTACAAAAAAGGCGGCGTCACCATCTCTGGGGGCGAGCCGATGGTGCAACATCAATTTTTGTTTGAGTTGCTTTGTGCTTTGGAAATGTTGGAAATTCACACCGCGATTGACACCAACGGTTTTGTAGATTTGCGCTATTCCCAAAAATGCATTGACAAAGCCAATATGCTGCTGTTGGATATGAAGGAAGTCACCGAAAAAGATTGCGTGGCTTTAACGGGAAAAGGCTTAAAAAACGCCATCGCCACTTTAAATTATTGCGAAAAAACCAAAAAGCCCGTGTGGATTCGCTTTGTGTGCGTGCCGGGTTACACTTTAAAGGATGAAAAACTGCATACCTTGGGAAAATTTTTGCAAGATTATGCTTGCGTGGAAAAGGTGCAACCCATCGCTTTCCACCAGTTGGGAAGTTATAAATACAAGGAATTGAACATCGCTTACCAATTGAACGACACCCCAACGCCCACCAATGAAGAAATGCACCACGCCCAAAACATTTTAAAAAGTTATGGGTTAAATCTTTGAGGTTTAAATTTTAAAAATTCCACGGTGAACCTTGGAAAATTTTTGAAAAAATTGGGCGTTCACCGTGGAAGAATGATTTTTGCCATCAAGGCGATAAAAGGGCGTTTTAGTTCTTCTCATAACAATTCATAAAAATATTTCTGAGCGTCACTTTGAGCACACTTGGCTTCATTTGAGCTACACACAACTTTTAAGCTTATCTTTTTTTAAGTTTACATAATGCAAATTATTTGCCCGTCTGCAATGGCGCTTAAAACGGGGTTGAGTTTAATCGTTTTCTCAAAATCGTGCAAAAACTTTCAGCAATCTATCCGCCTCTATTTGCGTTTTGGGTCAAGGCAAATAATTTGCACTCTGTTAACTCATTAAAGAAATTTTCATTAGGAGATAAGTTTGAAAAACGTTTTTCTTTTACAACGCTTTTCTTTTACAAGGAAGATTCGCTATGTAGTTGTTGCCTTGATTGTTTTAACAGATTTTGGCGTGGCTTGGGCAGATGCCACGAATGATTTTATAAACGCTGTGGATAATTTTACATACGCCGTAGAGTTAGAATTTGCAGAAATGATAAAAGAAACGGTGGCTTATGAAGATATTTACGTTTTAGTAAATACAGGTTTTTTTGGCGCGAAAAATTTCAAGTTTCTCGTCAAGGCAAAAAACATAATCAAAGAAATAGAAAAGAAGAACTACTCAAAATGTGTGATAAAAGAACAAAACGCTTTATATAAAATCTCGAACGAAGCACATTGGCGAGGGGATAAGAAAAGAGCTGATGAAATCATAGATTACGCCAAGTATTTATGTCGGAAAAATGCATTTTGGAGTGAGGTAAAGAAGATTAAAGCAAGAGGGGGCGCGGTTGAAGGAATACCTCAGCATTATATTAAAAACGTAAAGGAATAAATTCCTACACGTTTTTTATTTTTCGGAGGGTAAAGAGATGATGGTTTTAGTTTATGTAATTGTGGGACTGGCGTTATTGCCTGCTGCGTTAGAAGTGCTTGGTGTTTTGCTTTGGCTTGTGCTGCTCCCTTTTGCATTCATTTATGAAATGCTTTTTATGGGGGAAAAGAAAAATGATTGAAAAGCTTTTCCCCGCCATTGCGGCGTTGTTTGCAATGAAGAAATTGCTTTTGTTGGCATTCTTGTTTTTATGCACTTTTTTTCAAATGGGTTATTCAAGTGCTCGCGTGCAGGAATACGTCATAGAAGTTGCTCACAAGGATGAATTGTTTATCATAAATGGTGAGAAGTTTCAGGCTCAAACATATTGCCTTGGATGGGATGAAGGAGAAAGTGTTATTTTCCTCGAAGAAAGTCCTTTTGGGGCTTGTGCCTCCGCTGTTTTGTATAACGTAGACAGAAAAGAAGTTTGTGAGGTCTGGTGCGAGTAAGAGTTAAAGAGAAATCTAATTCCCCCGCGGTAAACCTTCAATTTTTTTTTAAAAATTTCAAAAAAAATTCCCGTTTACCGCGGAAAAAGTTTGTTTGACAATACACTTTTTCACACCATCCACAGCAAACAATGCAGCCGCCCGATGAAGATTTTGTTTCGGTTTTGAAAGAAGAAGCTCAAAAAATCCACCCTTTAAAAGAAAAACATCAGCATTACACCGCCCATTTCACCGCGCGTCCCAGAAAAATTCAGCATTTAAACAACACCCAAAAGCCCGTTCCAGTGTTGGATTTTGGGGAATCACAAGGAAAAATCGCGCATTCTTCGGGCTTTTTGCAACACGGCGTGCCCGCCAAAACCTTGCGCGACTTAAAAAACGGCAAGATTCCCATTCAAAAACAATTGGATTTGCACGGTTTAGACCGCGATGAAGCGTGGCAGACGTTGGAAAATTTTTTCGCGGAGTGCTTTTTTTACAACATTCGGCGCGTGAAAATCATCCACGGCAAGGGGCTCAATTCGCCCAGCGCTCCCGTTTTAAAAAATCTCACCCAAAATTTTTTGCAAAATCACCCCTTGGTGTTGGGTTTTGCCTCGCCCAACCCTTCCCTTGGGGCAGACGGCGCCACCGTGGTTTTGTTGAGGAATAAAAATAAGATAGATTGTTAATTCTCTCGCCCTGTTTTAAAATCTCGCTTTTTTTAAAAACTGGTTAGGAAAATTCGTGAAAAAAATAAATAATCCTGCATTCACCGCCAGATTATTTTTATTTGGTATTTACGGCATTCCCATTATTATCTATTTTTTTCTTCATTTAACCGTTTTAAACGGCAAAGGTAGCGGTGATTTTCAATCCATTTTATCCATTTTAATAAAAAGTGTTTCCATTACTTTTATATGGATTATTATCAGCAAAATGTTTTTTATTGCTCATAATAAATATAAGTTTATCAGTTTTATTCTGTTTTTTATCACCACCTTTACTTATAATCTCTCCATTTTTGCGCAATTGATTAGTTTATATACTTTATACGACTACATTCCTTTGGTTGGCTTTGATAATTTTAACGATATTCATTTCGTATTAGAAGAAAAATATGTTTTTTTTATGGCATTTTGGCTTATCTCCCTTCTTTTTATTTCTTTTTATATTTATAAACATTTAAAACCAAAACCTGCTTTTAAAAACAAATGGATTGGCATTTGTGTCGCCTTATTTTTAATTTTCATCTTTAACCTTGAAACAATGAATCCAAATGAAACTTTAACACCCCTTGAAGCTTATGCCCAAGTAATTTATCAAAAATACGAATACAAAAATCAAATTGATAATATCAATTACGGGGGGGGGGGGGAATTTTATAAAAAAAGAAACCTATTCTTCCAACCTTTTATTGAATACCGAAAACAGAAAGCCGAATATTATTATTTTATTTCCAGATGGCGTTCCGGCGCGTTTAATTCAAGCTTATTTAGATGTTTGGATGAAAGAAGAAAATTTAAACAAAAATATAAAAACAACCTTTCCCAATTTAACGCCGAATATAGATAAGTTTATAAAAAATGAACACTCCACGATAGTGGACAATTATTATAACCATACCTTTGCCACTTACCCCGGCATTTACGGCACGCTCACTTCCTTATATCCCTACAAAGGAATGCCTTGGGTATATATTAAAGAAATCAAAGAAAATAAAGCGATTAAACCCGAAGTGAGTTCTTTATATGGGATATTAAAAGAAAATGGTTATCAAAATTATTTTATTGATTCCGATGATGAAAGTTTTTTAATCAGTCATATGATTAAAAATATGATTGGTGGCGTGGAAAGTGTTTATGACAACACCAACAAAACCCTGCTTTCTTCTTATAATTCTAAATTTAACGAACGAACCCATTATTTATTTGATGAAGATATATTTGACGCCATTAAAATCTTATTACAAAAAGACAATCACCCCAAAAGCATTAGTGCTTATTTTTTGGGAACGCATTATAACGTTGATTCCCGCAGCCAAAGAAACCCGGTTATTTATGGAAATGGTGGGGATATATTTTTAAATGCCCTGCACCATTTTGATCACCAATTCGGGCAATTTATGGAATGGTTTAAACAATCCCAATATTATGAAAATACCCTTATTATTTTAACAACAGACAACGCACCGGTTCATTCCAAAGAATATATGAATCTTTTAAACCAAAACCCTGAAATAGTGCGTAAAGATTTTGTACCAACCTTTTACGATAAAACCCCTTTTTTAATTTACAGCAAAGCCATTCCTTTGCCCAAATACGTCAACGCCCATTACACCACTTCTTTGAATTTTACCCCAACTCTTTTGCATATTTTGGGTTATAAAAACCACGACAACGTATTTTTGGGCGATACTTTATTGAACCCCCTTCCCAACGATATTCAAATTTTAATGACGGGAGAAAGTTTTTCATTTTATATTTTGGATAAAAAAATTCATCCCATCAAACAATACGATAACAAAGAAAGATTATCTCCAGAGAAAATAAAACTTCAACAAAAAATCAATCAAATCAGGTTGCAACAAAAATTGTTTTATGAAAATAAGCTTTTTGTAAAAAATAAAGAAAAAGAATAATTCTTTGAAATTTTTTTAAGTCCACCGCGAATGGGAGGCGCTGCTCTTTTGCGCTACAATGGCGCTGTGCTTTCACGCCCTTTAACAAAATGTCCGACCTCATTTTCCTTCTAAGCCTATCCTTTACCCTCTCCTTTTTCGTGAGCCTTTTTATCATCCGCCACGCCAAGATTCGCGGGATTTTGTTAGACAAAGACAGCGCCAATAAGCCCCAGAAATTCCACTACGGCGACATCCCGCGCGCAGGGGGCGTGGGGATTGTTGTCGCGCTTATTTTTGGCGTGGTTTTCAAGTGGCAGTTTGGGCTCGTTTTAATCCCCCTTTTCATCGTATTTTTGAGCGGTTTTTTAGAGGATTTGCACGGCTCACTCCTCCCCTTAACGCGCCTTTTTTTGCAGTCCCTTGGTGCGATTTTGGCGGTGCTTTTATTGGACTGCGTGATTCTTGATGTCGGATTCGCCCTGCCCTATGCCTTTGGCGTGGCGTTTAGCGTCTTTTGCATCGTGGGTATCATCAACGCCATAAACATCATTGATGGCTTCAATGGGCTTGCCGCGGGTGTGGCGATGTTGGTGCTTTTTAGCATCCTTTGGGTGAGTTTTTCCACGGGACGCGCGGATATTTTTTATCTTTCCATCGCACTTTTGGGCGGGCTCTTGGGCTTTTTTGTGCTCAATTTCCCGCACGGCAAGATTTTTTTAGGCGATGGCGGGGCATATAGCGTGGGCTTTTTACTCGCCTTTTTACTCATCTCTTTAACGCAAAGCGCCCCCGAAAACGTCCCCAAAGTCAGCGCGTGGTATGGGCTTTGCGTGATGGTTTATCCCTTTTTTGAGGTGATTTTTTCCATTTATCGCAAAAAAATTGTGCGCAAAACCGCCGCCTCCGCGCCCGATGGCATCCATTTTCATATGATTATCCACCGCCGCATCACGCGCTCTAATCCCAAAACCGCGGTGCTACTTTGGCTTTTTAACGCGCCCTTTATCCTCATCGCCACGCTCACTTACAGCAGCCACCTTATCTTGTGCGCCCTGTCGCTTATTTTTTGCGCCGCGTATGTTGCGCTCTACCGCCACATCGTGCGCTTTGGGCGGGTGTTTTGAAAAATTTTCCTTAGAATAAACGAAGAAAGGAATACCGAATGCGCACTTTATTACTTAAAAAAATTGTGGAACACCCTCTCCCTTCTATCCTCAACCGCCCTATTTTCTACATTATCACCGCCAACCTCTCTATTTATATATTCTATGTTTTAACTACTGCGGGGGGGGGGGCAGTACGCGCCTAATCTCTGGCTTTATTCGCTCAAAAATCTCGCTTTCAACTTTGTTTTTCTCTATCCGCTTTTCTACGCCCTCAGCTTCTTAAAAATCTACCGCGCAATCACCATAACAATCGCTTTTTTAATCTTTTTGCTTTGCCTTATAGATGTCTTTTTAATTGCGGCGTTTTCAACATTCTTCAATACCGTATTTTTTGACATCACCCTTTCCACTAACCCAATGGAGGCAAGCGAATTTCTGCAACATTACCTCCCGCAAAATCTCGCGCCCATCGCTATTTTTTGTGCTTTGAGTGCGATTTTCTTATTCGCACCGCTACCAAAAGTAAACCCAAGATTCGCCCCACGCATTCTGCGCTTTGCTGCGAGTGTTTTATTTGTGCTTTGCGTCCTTGGCGCGGGGCTAAAACATTGGCAAATCTCGCATTTTGCTTTTAATGAGGCGTTTTTTGCCTATCTTTCGGATAAAAATATATTTTTCCGATACGGCGAGGCACTCAAAAATACGCTAAAAAATCAAGCCCACATCGCGCAATACAAAGAGCTTCTTCGCGATTACAAAGCCTATCAAGACGCTGCGAACTACACCGTCACAAACCGTGAAAATCTCCCAACAATTGTCTTAATCATCGGCGAATCCACGCAGCGAAACCATATGCAGCTCTATGGCTACGCGTTAGAAAACACGCCCAATCTCGTGCGGCTGCAAGATTCTAGGAATCTGGTCGTTTTCACCGACACCATCGCCCCACATTCCCATACCAATCTTGTTTTGGAAAAAATGCTGACCTTTAAAAATTACGAGAATGCCTCCACGCCGTGGTTTGAGCAGCAAAATCTAATTGATGTGATGCGGCTTGCAGGCTACAAAACGCATTGGATTTCCAATCAAGAACTTGCCTCCATTTATGGGAACGCGCCTGAGGTGATTGCCACGCGCAGTGATGTCGTGCGTTTGAGCGAGATAGCGGCGAATTCCTACACGGTGGGGAAATTGAAAGATGAGGTGGTGCTTTCAATGTTTAAAAAGTTGAAAGCGCAAAAGGATTTTCCACGGGAGGAGCGCAAAAATTTTCAAGATTCAATGGATTCGCTACCCCCAAAAAACCTCACCAAAAATTTTTACGTTTTTCACTTGATGGGCACACATTTGGGCTATAAAGCCCGTTACCCAGCGGCTTTCGCACGTTTTAATGCCGAATCTTTTCGCGCCGCGGGGCTAGATTCGCTCAACAAAACGACTAAACTCACTCCTAGCCAAGCCAAGATAAAAGCCGAGTATGCCAACGCGATTTTTTACAACGATTTCGTGGTGAGCGGCATTATGGAGCAGTTTAAGGACGAGGATGCGCTGGTTTTTTACATCAGCGACCACGGCGATGAGGTCTATGATTTCCGCGATTTTGTCGGGCACACGGAAAGTTTGGGCTCACGCTTTATGGTGGAAGTCCCGTTTGTGGTGTATATGAGCGATGTTTTTAAAAGAAAGCATCCGGATATCGTCGCCAAAATCATTGCCGCGAAGGATCGCCCCTTTATGAGCGACGATTTCATCCACGCGTTTATGGATATTCTGGGGATTGAGAGCGCGGATTTTGAGGCGCGGAGGAGCATTTTTAATGCGGGGTTTGACGATAAAAGAAAACGGATTTTCAACGGGAAAAACTACGACCAAGAATTAAAAGTGAAAAAGTAAGTTTTTTAAAAATCCACGGTGACCCCTTATTTTTTTGAAATTTTTTTCCAGTTAACCGTGGAAATTTTTCGGGTTAGCGGGCTAACTTTCCAAAAACGAGCGGATGTTTTCTGTGACCCCAGCGATTAAACGTTCCCGCGCTTCTTCATAAGCCCACGCGATGTGCGGCGTCACCATCAATTTGGCTTGGATTTTTTCATTCAAAAACGGATGATTTTTTTCCATCGGCTCGCTTTTTAAAACATCGGTGGCGTAAAAGAAATCTTGTGTTTCCAAAAGTTTTGCCACATCCATTTCATTGACAATCCCGCCCCGCCCAGTGTTGATCAAAATTGCCCCTTTTTTTAAAAGGGCTAATTCTTTTTGCGTGATGAGATTTTGGGTTTTTTCGTTCAACGGGCTGTGAATGCTGATGATATCCGCGTTTTGAAATAAATCTTTTAATTCCACGCGCAAAAATTGGGGGTGCTCATTTTTACCAGAGGTTGAATAAAACGAAACCTTCGCGCCAAAGGCTTGGGCAAGCTCCGCTACCCTTTTGCCGATGTTGCCTAAGCCGATAATTCCCCAATTTTTGCCTTCCAATTCCACCAAGGGGTGGGAATCGTTTAAGTAAGTAAACACCGCACTTTTTGTCCAACCGCCATTTTTACAAAAATCGGCGTAAAAACTTTGTCTTCCCAAAATATTCAACGCCATTCCAAGGGTGTGCTGGGCAACGGCGTAGGTGGAATAGCCCGCCACATTTTTAACCGGGATGTTTAATTTTTGTGCAGCGTTCAAATCCACGTTGTTTGTGCCCGTTGCGGCAATGCAGATGAGGCGCAAATCGGGCAAATTTTGCAGGGTGTTTTCATTCAACACCACCTTGTTGGTGATTAAAATAGTGGCGTTTTGGGCGTGCGCCAAAACTTCATCAGGGGAAGTGGTGGGGTAAATTTTGACATTGCCCATTTTGTAAAGGTCGTCCAAATTCACCTTGCCCAAGGTTTGGGCGTCTAAAAGCGTGATGTTCACACGTTGTTCCATTTTTTTCTCCTTTTTGGGGTTAAAAAATCGGGTTTTATTTTACCGCGCCCGAATGCTTTTGAGCCCAAACCATTGGGCGTTTTTGAACGGACGAAACCGAAATTCCACGGTCAAACTTTATTTTTTTTGAAAATTTTGGAAAGTTGACCGTGGAAAAATGCTTTCATTTTTTTAAGCGTTCAATTAGCGCTTTTTTGTAGTTTTCTATCTTTTCAACGCGGACATTTTCAAACACCAAGGGGGCAAGATAAGTCATCCCGCAATGCAAGGCGGAGGCTTTCATCGGCAAAAATACATCCGAGAGTTCCACACCCACGCGCCCATTTTTGCCGTAAGTTTCGCGCCCTCCGGCGGCGGTGGAAACAATCAACATTTCTTTGCCCGCCCAAAGCCCGGGTCCAACATTTCCCCAAGTTTCATTCAAATAGGCTTTCATCATCGGCGTGATGTTGAACCAATGCGTGGGAAATAAAAAAACGATTCGCTTCACATTTTGCGTGATTGCGCGCTCTTTTTTGCCATCTATCTTGCTACTGTCAAAGCCATAAATGCGTTCTAAATTGCGCACTTCCACCCCTTCTACGCTTTGCGCGGCGCTTTCCAATGCTTTGATAAAAATGGAGCGCTCCGGATAAGGGTGCGAAACAATCACCAAGGTTTTCACTTGGGCAATGGCGTTGTTTAAGCTGAACAATAAGCACGCGCACAAAATGAATTGGGGAATGATTTTTTGCATTGTTTGAACTCCTTTTTTTAAAAATAAAAAGGGTTTATAAAACCCAAGAGCGGGAATCAGTCAAGGAAAATTCCACGGTCAAGCTTTAATTTTTTTTGAAAATTTTGGAAGGTTGACCGTGGATGTTTAAACCTCCCGCAAGAGTGCTTCAAAGCTTTGGGTAAAAGATTCCAAACCTTCTTTTAAAAGCTCGTGTGCCATTTCATCCACCGCAAGGTTTTTTAAAATCTCTTCTG
>QLIP01006666.1_pt1 | contig 15534 bp, 9 predicted proteins | sample 1769771 | NCBI WGS metagenome assembly QLIP01 (sample SAMN09428762, study PRJNA476227) | Gut metagenome, whole genome shotgun sequencing project. | isolation source: cecum | host: Rhizomys sinensis | place: China: Jinsha town of Minqing, Fujian Province | collected 2013-09-23
CCCGAATTTCCTTTATAAGAAAATTTTGCGGAAACAGACGGAAAAGGTTGCGCCGTTGATTGAAGAGAAGTATGATGAGATTTATGAGATTTGTGAAAAGGGGAGTAAACTGCTGTATTGAAATGTAAAAACATTTGGAGAAGGCACATGGAACAGACCAAAACCTGTTTTCTTTACAAGGGAACGCGTCATTCTTGGGCTGCTTTGCTTTTTCAAAAACGAGAAAAATAAAAGGATCAAAGGGTAGCTTTGTGGGCTTTTCGATATTGGACCGGAGTCATATTATAGGTCTTATGAAAGATTTTATAAAAATGAGTCCGGTTGCTAAAGCCCAGGGACAGTGCTACTTCTGAAGTAGTCATTTGGGAATCAAGTAGCAGCAATGCCGCTTTTTTCATGCAAAATGTCATGCCATAGTCAAAAATGTTCAGACCGGTAAATTTCTTTACGATTTTATTTAGGTAATCCCCTGAATAATGGAGAGATTCCTCGAAGTCATATCTGGTAGTCCTTCCGTTTGTTTCAATAAACTGTCCGGTAATTTTTTGAAACAAAATATTTTCCACATCTGTTCCGATTTTCACGGGAACTGTCTGGTAATACGCAGGCTGCTCCAATAAATGAAGCAGTTTCAAAAACTGTCCCTTAATAAAGAAAGATGAGCCCAGTTGCGGCGATAGTAGTTCTCCTGTTATCTGTTCAAAAATGGAATGGACGTTTTGTGTTACCCAAGCATCATCGTGAGCGGGGATGAAATCAATATAATTTTTCCCGGAATTTCTGATAGGTGAAATATTCTGGTGCAGAAACTGCTCCAGTTGTGTCTTTTTGCGTTTTCTTTCTATGTGAAAATAATTCAGCGAAAGGTCTGTGAACAAATCCTGTAAAAAAGATTCGGAAAATTGAAAAAATATGACGCGAAAGTCAGAGGAGTATTCCTCCGCGTGCCGGATGTTTTTATTCAGCAAGCAGCAGCTTCCGGGTATATACAGGTGTCGTTGGTTCTCGATAATCTGATATACAGAGCCGCTAATCACAAAGAGAAGCTCGTAAAAATCATGCTGGTGCAATTTGACCGATAATTGTGATTCGATTTCCTCAGAACCGGAAACGCTGTAAATCGTGCTGTCCGGCGACATGGAAGTAAAAACAAGGCGATGTTCTGCATGATTAGGATGATGGGTGACAAGCTGAAGCGTAAAAGGTGTCTGTAATTGATAATAAGCGGCATTGGAATGCTCCCCGGCATTTCCTGGAGCAACTTTTTCTTTCAAAAGATTCAGATCCTCTATGTTTAAATTTGTCGTGATGAACATATGCCCTCCGATATAATTGAATATGATACAAAACAGGGAACTTTTCTATTATTTATGCCATTTTTACCTATATATGTATCTGATAAAATTATTATAAGAGAAAAAACAGAAAAATACAAGAACGGAAAGGAGAAATGTAATGCTAAAATATGTGCTGCTTGCGGTCATGCTCTTGATTTTGCTTTGCGCTATGCGCACTTTATCGGATGTGTGGGTCGGGCATATACCGAGACGCTACCACTATAACCCCGAACTGCCCAAGGCATCCAATATAATGTCTTGGACGAACATGAACAGTTCCGTAGTGCAAAATGCTTTGAGGCGGAATATTGCGGCCGAAACAGAAAAGCTGAAATCAAGCAAGGCGCCAGAAGGGTTTTCCGTGGTTGAATATGAAGTGCAGGAAGGACAGAAAAACATTCCGTTGTATTGCATTCAGACCGACGATCTGCCTGCGGATAAAAAAGTTCCGGCAGTCCTATATATCCATGGGGGTGCGTTCTATTATCCATTGTCGGAGCAGGGGCTTTACAGTATGGCGTATTATGCAAAGGAGTTGGGAGCAAGAATCTTTTGTCCGGATTACAGGTCATCTTTGGAGAATCCGTTTCCGATACCGCTGATGGATTGCTACCATGCCGCATTGTATCTTGAAAAGAATGCGGAAGAGTTAAACATTGATATGGAGCGCTTTCTGCTTTATGGCGATAGTGCCGGGGGATGTCTTGCGGCGGGACTTGTACAGTATATCCGGGACTTTGGAGGACCGAGGATTTGCGGGCAGATGTTGGTTTATCCGGTTATGGATAACTCTATGAAATATGCGTCTATGGAAAAGTATGCAGATGCGGTATGGTCACTTAATGCAAATGAGCATATGTGGAAGGTTTATCTTAGAGACGGTCATCATGGACAGCTGAAATATGCCGCGCCCATGCAGAGCGATGATTTTTCAAATCTTCCAAGAGCATATATTGAGCCAGCTGAGATGGATATTCTTTGCGACGAGGGAATTGCTTATGCCGGAAAGTTAGAAGAAGTCGGCGTTCCGGTAGAAATGTATGTAACCCCTGGAGGGTATCACGGATTTGATGCAGTGCAGAACAATGTGTTTGTCCGGTCAATGTTGGAAAAAAGAGTATCCGTTATGAAGAACATGGTTAAAAAATCATAATAAAACAAATAGGGTTGGAAGAAAGCCAAAAAAATAGTAGGAGGCATGTGATGTATACAGAGAAATCAATCTTTCGTGAGTTGTTGGAAAATAAAAAAGTGAGGGATTTTTTGAATATGGCTGCACCCGGCATAGCAGATGGACCGGCGATGGAATATATGAAGGGGATGAGTGTGGAAGACCTGTTAAATAATATGCCGGAAAACAAAAAGGCTATGTTCCGGATGCTGCTCGAAGTTGCAAATGGAAAAGAGGTGGACTTTAGACCTGTCGATCCGAAAAGCGTTCTTCCGGAAATAGAGACGGATGGGGCATTTTCCTATGATATTGATGACGTGGATGGGAGTATGTACATGCTGGAACACAGATTCTCCGGCTGCCTGGTTGTCCGCTTCTCCAAAAAGATGGATGAATCCGTGTATGGAAAAGTCACTTATGAAGGTAAAACGCTTCCTACAGGCTTGCTTAAGGGAATCGAAATGGCCGGCGGCATCCAGATGTGCGGAATACCCATGAGGGAAGTGTTAAAAGAGTACGACAGGGAGTATCAGTTCCGGGTGGAAGGATTTGTTGATACAGACGGAAACGAGATGAAGCCGCAGATTATTACGGTGCATACACTTCCGAAAAAAAACATGGATCCTGCTTATGAAGAACATGATAATGTGGCGCTGCGGGCTGCAGAGGAAGGGATTGTCCTGCTGAAAAATGCGGACGGCTTTTTACCGCTTGCACCAGAGCATAGGATCTGCCTAAAGAATGCAGAGCAGTTTAGGGTATCAGCGGTAGGTGCGGGCAGGATTAATCCGAGGTACAGTATTGGGATTGGACGTGCAGTCTCTGAATACAGCCGGTTTATTGTAGAGGAAGATGCAGATACCGTAGTGCTGGTGATTAGCCGCCCGTCGGGGGAAAATTTTGACAATAATGCCATAAAAGGAGAATTTTATCTTTCTGATGAGGAAGAAGCCCTGCTGGATGAATTGGAGGAAGCGGAAAAGAAAATCGTGGCGGTGGTCAATTCTGGGTATCCGATGGATTTGCGTTGGACTGCATCGAATTATGTGACGGCAGTTTTGTGGTGCGGATTTCCAGGGATGCTCGGTGGAAAAGCAGTGGTGGAAATACTGGACGGTAGAATAAACCCGTCCGGCAAACTGCCCGATACATGGAGCTTGGATTACCCGGACATTCCGGCAAGTGTCAATTTTTATCAGCCGCCAAGCCCGGAAGAGGCTCTGGGAGCGGGCAGCAGAATATTTGTGGATACCTATTATGAAGAAGACATTTACGTGGGATACCGATATTTTGAAACCTTTGGCAAAGAAGTGGCTTATCCGTTTGGATTTGGGCTGTCCTACACTACATTTTCCATGAAAGCAGACATGTGGAATGGAGAAGTTCGCGTGACGGTTTGTAATACCGGAAAGAGAGAGGGGAGGGAGGTTGTTCAGATTTATGTAGAAATTCCGGATGGGAAGTTGGAGCAGCCGACAAGGCGGCTGATCGGTTTTGAAAAGACGAAAGTTTTACAGCCCGGAGAAAGCCAGGAAATCAAAATTCCGGTAGAAGAGGAAACATTAAAATCCTTTGACGCGGACACGGCAAGCTGGATACTGGAAATCGGCACCTACCGCTTTTATGCGGGAAATTCTGTCCAAAATTTGTTTATGTGCGGCAGAATACAGATGGAAGAGGCAAAGATATTGAAAAGAGTTGATAACCTTATGAGTCCTCCCATACAGATAGAAACAATGTCAAAGGGGGAGAAAAATGAGCCGAAAGGGTATTCAGGCATTAAAAAGCAGGTTCAAAGTCTGGAGCCCAGAGCGGTTAGGAAGCATTATCCGGCAGATGTTGCAGTGATACAGCCGCCCGTATCGCAGATGAGCGTGGAAGAATTGGCACGGTTGAGCGTCTGTGCATCCCATGGCTGGGGAATGCACGAAAAAGGGGAGGCAGGAAGAATTTTCAGATTAGAAAAATACGACATCCCGGAATTTGTGGTGGCAGACGGCAACAATGGCGTGAACATTAAGAAGCCCAATATTGGAATGCCGTGCAGCAATACCGTGTGCGCGACGTGGAATAAAGAAATCGCCTATGAGGTGGGGAGGGTCATTGCCGAGGAGGCGAGGGAAAACAATATTCAGATGATACTGGCACCGGCGATGAATATCCACCGCAATCCCTTGAATGGGAGGCATCCGGAATATTTCAGCGAAGACCCCTACCTTGCCGGAATGATGGCGGGAAACCAAAGCAAGGGTCTGGAAGAACATGGCGTGTCAAGCTGTGTCAAACATACCGTTGCCAATAATAGCGAGGCATCCAGAAAACGTAATCACAGCCTAATGACAGAACGGGCACTGCGCGAGATTTATCTGAGAGTATTTGAAGTGGCTCTGTCCGTGCATCAGCCGGATTCCATGATGACGGGCTACAATGCCGTAAACGGCTGCTTTACGGCAGAAGATGAAGAAATGATACAGGGAATATTTAGGAGAGAGTTTGGGTTTAAAGGATATGTCATGACGGACTGGGAATCTTACGAATCCATTGACGTGGCGGCCGCAGTGCAGGCGGGGAATTGCTGGATCACGCCCGGAAGCAAGGATGACACTTATGTAAAACCTATTGTTGAGGGGGTCAAGACAGGCATCATTGACGAAGAACGGCTAAGGGAGAATGTTCATTATATGTTGGAAGTGATAGGGAAACGGGCAAGGCAATAGAGGAAGAAGGTGGAATATGAAGCGGATTGATTTTAATGAGGGTTGGAACTTTGGGATGGGAGATGCGGAGAAAACCCCGGTTTTGTTGCCGCATGATGCCCAGATTGCGGGGGAGCGGATACCGGAATCGCCGGGAGGGAGCGCACATGGTTTCTTTGTGGGAGGCGTTTATGAATATGAGAAACGCTTTCCGGTTCCTGCAGAATGGAAAGGCAAAGCAATTTTATTGGAATTTGAGGGAATCTATAAAAACAGCATGGTATCCGTAAATGGGCATACTGTCGGAAACTGTGCCTATGGATATACGGGCTTCACGGTAGATTTGTCTGCCTATTTGAATTATGGCGGGGAAAATACAGTCGCTGTGGAAGCGGATAACTCAAAGCTGCCAAATTCCAGATGGTACACAGGAGGAGGTATTTACCGGCCGGTCTGGATGTGGATGGGGGAAGCTGCCCACATAAAGCACCAGGGGGTAAAAATCACAACAACATCATTAAATCCGGTGCAAATCAGCGTGGAGGTAAAGACGTGTGCAGCTCCGGACGTTGAGGTGTGCGTCCAGATTTTATACAGGGAAAATATCGTTGCCGCTGGGAGTGGCGCTGCATTGACGTTGGAAATTCCAGATGCCCGGTTGTGGAGCGATGAAACACCGGAACTGTATCAGTGCAGGGTTGCCTTGAAAGAGCAGGGACGTATTGTTGACGAAGTGACGGAGAACTTCGGCATACGGATGATTGAATATTCCAACAAAGGGCTGCTCATCAATGGGAAAGAAACGCTTCTGCGGGGAGGCTGCGTACATCATGACAATGGCATCTTAGGTGCCGTAACCTATGACAAGAGCGAGGAACGCCGTGTCCGCATTATGAAAGAAGCGGGATTCAATGCAATCCGTTCCGCACACAATCCCTGCTCCCGCGCGATGCTGGAAGCCTGTGACAAATATGGGATGTACCTGATGGATGAGACGTTTGACATGTGGTACAACCGCAAAAACAAATACGACTATGGATGCGACTTTATGGAATGTTGGAAACAAGATACGGCGGCCATGGTGGAACGCGATTATAACCATCCGTCCGTAATCCTGTATTCCATAGGGAACGAAGTGGCGGAGCCTTTTGAAGAAAAAGGAGTTCTGATTGGGCGGGAGCAGATAGAACTGATTCATCGGCTCGATGCTTCCCGTCCCGTCACCTGCGGCGTAAACCTGATGATTCTTGGACGCGCGGCAAAAGGGAACGGAATCTACCGAGACGGGGAAATGAATACGGCAAGCAGCGGCAAATCGAAGAAAGATAAAAATCAGAATGCAAGCCTGGCGTTCAACATCATGGCAAGCTTTATCGGCACGGGAATGAACAAAGGGGGAAACTCCCGCAAAGTGGATGCAATCGCATCGCCATTTGTAGATAGCTTGGATATTGCCGGATACAATTATGGATCAGGGCGTTACCCAATGGAGGAAAAGCAGCATCCTGACAGGGTTATATTCGGGTCGGAGACGTTCCCACAGGATATTGCGAAGAACTGGGCAATGGTAAAGCGGTATCCCTATCTGGTGGGCGATTTCATGTGGACGGCGTGGGATTATCTGGGAGAGGCTGGCATTGGCGCGTGGAGTTACACGGGAGGCATGCCCTTTAACCGTCCGTACCCATGGCTTCTGGCAGGAGCAGGCGTGATAGACATTCTGGGTGTGCCGGATGCCTCCTGCCGCTATGCGGCAACCGTGTGGGGAAAGACGGACAGGCCCGTCATCGGCATCCGCCCAGTCAACCATCCCGGCGTGCGTGTCAGCAAGTCCGTATGGAGGGGAACCAACGCGGTTGAGAGCTGGGCATGGCACGGCTGCGATGGCAATAAGGCAGTTGTTGAGGTTTATGCGGATGCGGATGCCGTGGAACTGCGGATGAACGGAAAATCTTTGGGCAAAAAGAAGATAAAGGAATATAAGGCGGTGTTTCGGACGAGGTATGTTCCGGGAATCCTGACCGCGATTGCCTATGATGTCATGGGACATGAAATTTCCCGCAACGAACTGAAATCTGCAGAGGGGAAAAGACGTCTTGCAGTAATGTCGGAAGAAAATACCGTGAAAAGGGGGGATATCGTATATGTAAATATAGCAGTTGCCGGCGAAAACGGAGTGGTGGAATCCAATGGGGATATGGAGCTTTCTCTTTCTGTGGAAGGGGGGATTCTGCTGGGATTCGGAAGCGCAAACCCGTGTACGGAGGAAAGTTTTGCGAGCGGAAAATATACCACTTACCATGGGAGGGCGCAGGCTGTCATACGGAGTACGGAAGCCGGGTTGATATCTATAAAAGTATCCGGAGCCGGGCTTATCGGAGAGGCGGAAGTCAGAGTTTTATAGGGAAAGGTGCAGAAGAAATTTGATAAACAGCAGAAAATACACTAAAAACTTGTAAAAAAACACATAAAGTAGAGGAGGAGACAAATGAATAGTCAGACAAAAGGAAGCAAATGGTTTTCCAGTAGGATGCTGGATTCCAGGATTCAATCCGCGAATACCCAGAATAGCGAGAGGTGGCTGGGATATTTTCTGGGACCGTGCCTACTGTACATGACGTACTACGGCATCGCAGGAACCTATCTAACACAGTTTTATACGGATGTTCTTCACATTTCCGGCATTTTCCTGACGTTGATGCCGGTGTTATCCAAAATATTTGATGCATTCACCAATATTGTCATGGGACGCATCATTGACAAAACGCATACCAGCCAGGGCAAGGCAAGGCCATGGGTGCTGATATCAGGACTCCTGATTGCGGTTACCGGAATCCTGCTCTATGCAGTGCCAAATGCCAGCTATAATGTACAGATTATATGGGTGATAATCAGCTATAACCTGTTTTTTGCCTTGGCATTCACCATCTATAATATGAGCCATACCCTGATGGTGCCGTTATCCACCCGCAATACAAAGCAGCGGGACACGTTGGCATTGCTTACCAGTACAGGCTCAGGAATGATTCCGGGGATGCTGGTTACAATCATCATGCCTTTGATGATCAGTTCCTTTGGCGTGGGAGAAGATGCAAAAGGAACATGGATTACCATGATGAGCATTATTTCTATTCTGGCTCTTCCTGCAACGCTGTTGGAATATTATTTTACAAAAGAGCGTGTCACTGAGGATGCCATGAGTGTGGAGGCGGCAGATGAGGAAAGGAAGATTACGTTCAAGCGGCAGATGAAAGCGTGTATCCAGGATCCCTACTGGATGATTGTCATGGGATTCTGGATTGTCTATCAGATTCAGCAGAATCTCTGCACAAACAGCATGCTTTATTTCTGTAACTGGGTTCTGGGGAACAGTGTGGAGAGCGGTGCCACAAATCAGGTGCTTGTCAACATGATTGGTCAGGCTCCGCTTGGTATCGGCGTTATCGCCCTGTGGCCGTTAGTGCGGAAGTTCGGCAAGCGGCGCGTCATGATGTATGGTTTTGGCATCGGTGCCGTAGGCTGCCTGATTGTCCTGTTAAGCCCCGGGAATCTGGGAGTTGTCTTGGGGGGCATGACAATTCGTTCCATCGGCATCATTCCAACCTATGTGTTATCTGCACAGCTGGCGGAGGTGCTGGATCATATCGAATGGAAGAATGGATTTCGCGCGGATGGATTTTCCGCATCCATCTACAGCATCGCCATTACCGTGTGTGGAGGAATCAGCCAGAGTATACTGCTTGCCGGTATCAACGGGCTGGGTTACATCGCGCCGTCCTCGTCTGTGGAAATGATTGACCAGCCGGTAGCAATTAAGCTTTTCTTCTCATTCTGTTTTGTGGGTGTTTCCATGCTCGGTTATCTCATCGGTTCCCTGCTGATGATCCGCTTTGACGTGGAGGACAAAATTCCCAAGATGTCGGCCGACCTGGTGGAGCGCCGCAAGGCGGAAGCAAAGGCCCGGGGACAGGAATATATCTCGCCGGAGGAGAAGGCGGCAATGGAGCAGGAGGAACAGAACCGGATTGCGGAAGCGAAACGTATTGAGGAATTGAAAAACAAATGCGCGAAAAAAGGTTTGGCTTTCGAGGAAGAAGAAGCAAAGTACCAGGCCAGGCTTGCGGCGCAGAAAGCAAAGGCAGAGGCAAAAGCGGCAAAAAAGAAAAAGTAAAACAGGAGTAAAAAAAGATAAATGCCGCAGACGAAAGTGGCGGAATGGAGGTTTTTTATGAAGTATCTGTGCAATCCGGTAAATATTAATTACCGCTATCAGTTCAATAAAGACATGAGAAAAGGAGGGGATGATATCGAAGTGGCAAGGGAAGCAGCTGATCCTTCCATGATCTGTTTTCATGGGAAATACTATATCTTTGCGTCCATGACGCTCGGCGTATGGGAGTCGGAGGATCTGGTCCATTGGGAAAACCACAGGCTTCCCGGCAATCTGCCATTGTACGATTATGCGCCGGACGTGCGTATAATGGGCGAATATGTGTACTTCAGCGCATCCAGCAATGATAAAATCTGTAATTACTATAGGACAAAGGATATCGTAAACGGCCCTTACGAGGAAATTCCGGGAACTTTCAAATTCTGGGATCCAAATCTGTTCTGTGATGATGACGGAAGGATTTATTTTTACTGGGGATGCGCAAGCATGACGCCGCTATGGGGTGTTGAGCTTGACAGGGAAACCATGCAGCCGCTCGGAGAGAAGAAAGTGTTGGTAGAGGGGGACGCGCTTACAAAGGGATATGAAAGAATTGGAGAGGATCATTGTGAACTGCCCGCTACGGATGATGAGATTGAGGCCGGTTACCGGAACTTTCTGAAAGCAAGGGGGCTAACGGAGGATATGATTCCGGAAGATACAGTATTTATGATAAAAGGGATGTTCAGCAGGAGGCCTTATATAGAAGGAGCCTGGATGGACAAACACAATGGCAGGTATTATCTTCAGTACGCATGCCCGGGGGCAGAATACAATACCTATGCGGATGGCGTCTATCAGTCTGATTCGCCACTGGGTCCATTTGAACTTGCCAAAAACAATCCATATTCCTATAAACCGGGTGGCTTTCTGCCGGGGGCGGGACATGGCTCTACCATGCGTGATTTGGACGGGAATCTGTGGCATGCGGCGACGATGAGAATCAGCATGAACCATTCCTTTGAGAGACGCGTTGGCATTTGGCCGGCAGGGTTTGATACGGAAGGGGAACTGTTCTGTAACCAGAGATATGGAGACTGGCCATTTGGAATAGAAGAAAACGGAGAGACCGATCCATGGAAGAATCCGAGTTGGTATTTGTTGAGTTATCATAAGCCGGTAAAGGCTTCCTCTTTCTGCGAGGGGAAAGAACCTGGAAAAGCAGTGGACGAAAATGTGCGGACATGGTGGCGGGCAAAGACGCCAGATAGCGGGGAATGGATAGAACTGGATTTGGAAAAGGAATATGATGTGTATGCGGTGCAGATTAATTTCGCGGATGATAAGATAACCATCCCCGTGCCAGGGGAGATCCGGGGCAGAAGTCAGCCGAGATATATTGAGGAAAAGGATTATGCGACCCGTTGGATTCTGGAAGGCTCCGAAGATGGAAAAAACTATTTTGTAGTAGAGGATAAAAGCGAAGTGGAGACGGATCTGTCTCATGATTTGGTGGTCAGGGAAGAAGGAATACGGGTACGCTTCCTGCGTCTGACCATTCTGGAAATCCCCTATCTGCAGCAGCCTTGCATATCTGGTCTGCGGGTCTTTGGAATCGGGGGCGGCGAAAAACCGGCGGTGCCACAGTTTACAGCCGTAAGAAGCAGCGATTTGGATATGGATGTGGATATTCAGGATGTCGGCGCGGTGGGTTACAATATTCTGTGGGGATATGCGCCGGACAAACTGTATCACAGTTACATGGTGTTTGAGAATGCGCGGAAAATTGGCGCACTGGTCAAAGGCAGGGAATACTATGTGCGTGTGGATGCGTTTAATGAAAACGGGATTACGGAAGGCGATGTGAAGAAGCTGTAGGCATGGGTATAGAAGGAAAAAAATAAGAAAGAAAGGGAAAAGAAAATGAACGACAAATTTTTAATCGGGGCTGCGACCGCCGCCCATCAGGTAGAGGGAAATAATATTTACAGCGATTTTTGGCATTGGAGGGATGAGCATGAACCAGAACATTCAGAGACTACTTAACAATCAAGCGGGCAATTATATTTTCCCGTTCCTGTGGCTGCACGGTGAGAAAGAAGAAGTTCTGCGCAGGTATATGCAGGTGATTCATGAGAGCAATATCGGGGCTGTCTGCGTGGAAAGCCGCCCACACCCGGATTTTTGCGGAGAGCAGTGGTGGCATGACATGGACATCATTTTGGATGAGGCGAGGAAGCGAAATATGAAGGTCTGGATACTGGATGACAGTCATTTCCCGACAGGGTTTGCGAACGGGGCAATGAAGGAGCAGCCGGATGAACTTTGCCGCCAGAGCCTCTGCTGCAGGATTTATGAACTGAACGGAAATGATGAACTGCATATCGAAAAAGAGAAACTCCTGCACCCGGACGGATTTGAAAAGTCAAAGATTGAGACTTACATTATGGAAAAGGAACCGCGTTCCTTCGATGATGACTCCCTGCTGGGGCTTTACGCGGTGAGGATGGATGGAAATGGCGAAGGTTTTCGGGACAAGTCCCGTCGGGTCAACCTGATGCAGTATATCCGGGAAGATGAACTGGAGTGGAGGATACCTGCGGGGAACTGGAAAGTATATGCGATACACAGGAGCAGAAACCATGGATACCATCGTTCCTACATCAATATGATGAACCGGGCTTCCTGCAAAGTGTTGCTGGATGCCGTGTACGAACCTCATTATGCACATTATAAAGAGGATTTTGGAACGACGATTGCCGGATTCTTCTCTGACGAGCCGGAGCTTGGGAACGGGCATATATATGAAACGGAAGACGGGTTTGGGACGGCAACGGATTATCCTTGGAGCGAAGAACTGGAACGGCGGATGCAGGCTGTCCTGAAAGAGGACTGCGGGGCACTGCTTGCCCTCCTGTGGGAGACGGGGGCGGATCCTGAGCTTACGGCGAGGGTGCGGTATCTATATATGGATGCGGTCACGAGACTGGTCAGGGAAGATTTCTCGGAGCAGGTTGGGGCATGGTGCCGCAGCCACGGGGTGGAGTACATAGGGCATCTGATCGAGGATGACAACCACCATTCCAGAACAGGCTCTTCACTGGGACATTATTTCAGGGGGCTCGCGGGGCAGGATATGGCGGGCATAGACGATATCGGCGGCCAGGTTTTTCCGCAGGGGGAAGATATCAGCTACAACCAGGGAGTTTTCCAGCGTCGGAATGGGGAATTTTATCATTATATGCTTGGCAAGCTTGGAAGTTCCGCAGCCGCAATCGAACCGATGAAAAAAGGAAACTCCATGTGTGAAATATTCGGCAACTATGGATGGTCGGAAGGGGTGAGGCTGGAAAAATACTTGGCAGACCATTTTCTTGTGCGCGGGATTAACCATTTTGTGCCGCATGCCTTCAGTCCGAAAGAATTCCCAGATCCGGACTGTCCGCCGCATTTTTACGCGCATGGGCATAATCCGCAATACCGGCATTTCGGCTGCCTGATGGCATATATGAACCGTGTGTGCGAGCTGATGAGCGGGGGATGCGCGGCCGTGCCGACGGCGGTTTTGTATGACGCGGAAGGGGACTGGACGGGAAATTATATGACTGCGGACAAGGTGGGGCATCTGCTCGCCGACGCACAGATAGAGTATGAGGTGATACCGCAGGATGTCTTCTTAGACCGGGAGGAATACAACACTTCCATCACGGAAGGAGTACTCAGGATTCATACACAGCGGTACAGGTGTCTGCTTGTTCCCTATCTGGAATATGTGACGAAAGCATTCGCTGGGGCGGTCTGCGAGATGGGAAGGGCGGGAATCCCCGTGGTGTTTGTCGGAGGATTCCCCAAGGGCATCTGTGATTGGGGAATGGAACCGGAGGAAAGGGAACAGACCCTCCCACAGATAAAAGCGGCGGCAAAGACTTTGGAATTGGAAAATGTGGTGGAATATCTGAAAACGGAACAGATTCCGGAAATTACGCTGCAGCCGGGAAACAATAGGATCCGCTACCGGCGCTACCGGCAGCAGGACGGAAGCGAGGTTTTCTTATTCGTGAACGAGGGGACGGAAACCTACTGCGGAAATGCCAGAATACCAAACGTGGACGGGGCATATATCTACCGGTACGATGCGTGGGACAATCAGATTGCACCGGCCGTGGTAAAGGATGGAAGAATCGACCTTGAGATAGAGCCGTTAAAAAGCAGGATTTTTGTAGCGGACAAGTCGGCTTCACCGGAAGAAGCGGAGAAATTGTTTGTGCCTGAAATTTGTATCTCTGATGATATGGAAATCCTTGAGTTGGAAGATACATGGACAAGAAGCATATGCAAGGGGATTGCATATCCGCAGTTTGGAACGGCAAAAGAAACCACGCTGCCGGACAATCTGGAAGAGGAGAAACCGGAGTTTTCGGGCTTTATCCGATATGAGAATACTTTTTCCCTTGAAAAAAAGGAAAAGGTGTACCTTGAAATCCGTGACGCTTATGAAGGCGTTGAAGTCTTCTTAAACGATGTCAGCCTGGGAATACAGATTGTTCCGGTTTATCGTTACGATTTGTCATCTGCAGTGAAAGATGGGAGAAACTACCTTCGGATAGAAGTTGCGACGACGTTGGAAAGGGCGATGGCGAAGATTCCGAACATCTATGGACAGATTGCGGCGTCCAATGTTTTTTCAGGCATAAAGAGTGAAGTTATGCTGTGGAAAGCGGTGACAGAATAAACAAGTAGTATTGAAACAGAAAATAAAAAGTGGGGCGGTATAATGGCTCCAATTTGACAGCCCTTTCCTATACCATGTTCTTTCGGAAAGGGCTGAATGATTCAAACACGAAACGATTCAAGTAGGAGCGTTTTAATAATTCTGCAACACAATATAAATATTTGGCAAATGTTTTACTGCTATGATTCCCTCATCAAACAGCTTGCTAAGGAGGGAGACGCTATGTTTTTCAAAAAAGTACATAAGGCATTGCGTTCCAGGTTCTTTTGGGGGGTGGTGGGGGTTGCCTTGGAGCTAGCGCAGCTTCTGGCGGTGTTTACGATTCTGTATGAGTATATCCTGCCGTTTACGGTTCTGGCTATTGCGTTCCATATCGGTACGCTGCTATATGTCATCAACAGGGACGAGATACCGGAATTTAAACTGCCGTGGCTCATCATCCTATTCCTTCTGCCGGTTATAGGGGCATACATTTACATGCTGTTTACAAGCACGGGACAGAGCCGGAAGGAATATCTGAGATTTGAAGATGCGCACCGCAGGTTAAAGCCATATCTGGAACAGGCGGAAAGCGAAAGGGAAACGCTGAAAAGGGAGGATAAAGCGGCATGGTCGCAGGCGGAATATTTATACAACGTGGCGGGGATGCCCTGCGGTCGTGGAGCCGTGACATACTATCCCATAGGAGAGGCGTTCCATGCGGCACTGCTGGAGAGCCTGGAACAGGCAGAAAAGTTTATCTTTATGGAGTACTTCATCATACAGGAGGGGAAAATGTGGAACCCCATCCATGAGGTTTTGAAAGAGAAAGCGGCACGAGGGGTACAGGTATATCTAATGTATGATGACTTCGGCTGTATGCTTACCCTGCCGGAGAAGTATTGATGTGGAGATGGAAGCGGAAGGCATACACTGCCTCCCGGCGAACAAGTTCAAGCCTGTCCTTTCTCGCATCCACAACAACCGTGACCACAGAAAAATCACTGTGGTTGATGGGAAAGTTGCCTTTACGGGCGGGGTGAACCTTGCGGATGAATACATCAATGAGGTCGTCAAATACGGACACTGGAAAGACGCGGCAGTAAAGATAGAGGGCGAAGCTGTCCGAAGCCTGACCGTTCTGTTTCTGGAATTTTGGAATATGCAGACAAAGGAGCCGATGGACGGTGGGCCGTTCCTTTATCCGGACATACCGCCGCAGAAAGGGAAGGGGATTGTCATTCCCTATGGCGATGGGCCGGAGCCACTGTACACGGAAACCATCGGCAAGAATGTATACCTAAATATGATTCATTCTGCAAGGGAGTATCTGTATATTACCATGCCGTACCTAATCTGCGACCATGAACTTATGAACGCGTTGAAGCTTGCGGCGGGCAGGGGAGTGGACGTGAGGATCATCACACCGCATATCCCTGACAAGAAGCTTGTTTTTCTGATGACAAGAT
>QLIP01067565.1_pt1 | contig 15519 bp, 16 predicted proteins | sample 1769771 | NCBI WGS metagenome assembly QLIP01 (sample SAMN09428762, study PRJNA476227) | Gut metagenome, whole genome shotgun sequencing project. | isolation source: cecum | host: Rhizomys sinensis | place: China: Jinsha town of Minqing, Fujian Province | collected 2013-09-23
CGGCGCATACCCACTTGGATGTTGAGGTCGGGGAAGAGGGTGCCAGGGATATATACTTTTTCGGAGCCGGGATATTGGCGGCAGTCGATGTTTTGAATTTGCATGGAGCGTAGGTGTGAGTTAGTCAAGGAAGGCGGTGAGGGGGGAGGAGGCAGAGGCTGAAGTGCTGACGGCACCGAGGCCAGCGAGGCGCGCACAGCGACCAGCGCGAGTGGCGTCGCGGAAGGCTTTGGCCATCTCTACGGGGTTGCCAGCCACGGCAATGGCGGTGTTGACCAATACGGCGTCGGCACCCATTTCCATGGCCTCAGCGGCATGGCTGGGAGCACCTATGCCAGCATCAACCACCACGGGCACACGGCTTTCGGCAATGATGATTTCGAGCATGGAGCGGGTGAGCAGGCCCTGATTGGAGCCGATGGGTGCACCGAGGGGCATCACGGCGGCCACGCCCACCTCTTCGAGGCGCTTGCAGAGCACGGGGTCGGCCTGCACGTAGGGGAGCACCACAAAACCGTCCTTCACCAGCGCTTCGGCGGCGTGGAGGGTTTCGATGGGGTCGGGGAGGAGATATTTGGGGTCGGGGTGTATTTCGAGTTTGATGAAGTCGGTGCCATATATCATGCGCGCGGCGCGGGCGGCCACGAGAGCTTCGCGGGCATCGCGAGCGCCGGAGGTGTTGGGGAGAAATTGCACGCGTTGGCGGTCGATGTGTGCGAGCATATCGTCCTCGTCGGTGTTGTCGAGGTCGAGACGCTTCACGGCCACGGTGACCATTTCAGACTCTGAGGCGCGAATGGCCTCGAGCATAAGTGAGTTGGAGGGGAATTTACCGGTGCCAACAAAGAGGCGCGACGTGAATTCACGTCCGCCCAAGATTAGAGAATCGTTCATTTCTTTCGGCTATGGTGTTTGCGCCCGCCGCGATGAGAGCGACGGCGTTTGGTAGTATTTGATTTTGGCTCGCCGGCAGCGGCAGCATATCTGGTGCCTTTGCCGAGGGTGTTGAAGCCGTGATGGCCTTGCTGCTGCAGGAGGTCGCTTTGGCGGCGGATATAGGCGGCAAGGTCGGACTCGCCGAGGTCGCCAAGCAGGCGTGTGAGCAGGCGTATGCGCTCGGGGTGGGTGGCAAAGTTTTGCATTTCGCGCACACGGCGAGGGTTGTCGAGCTGCTGCGGTTTCACTCTGAAGTAGTGCACGAGGAAGGAGACGTCGGCCACTATGGGGCGGTCGAAGCGCAGGGCGGTCATCACCATGCGGGTTGTGCGTGCAGCCTCGCGTGGGTCGGCGGCCAGATCGGCAAAGAGGCAGGTGAGGCGCAGGCGTGTGGGGGCATCAGGGTCGGCCTTGACCACTTGGGCAAGGCGATCCATGGCGGCTTGCCATAGTTGTGGCGACTCGGTGATGCGGCTCATCGGGGGGATTATTTTCACCAAAACGCCTGTGGAGCGCAAGGTGTTCATCATCTCCACGGGATCGGGGCCATTGAGCATCTTGCATAGCTCGGAATGGCAGCGCTCGCGCGACACGATGTCGAGGCGCTCAATATTGCGCAGCATCGCCTCGTAGACGTTGGAGTCGATGACCCAGTCAAATCGGTTGGCGAAGCGCAAGCCGCGCAGTATGCGCACGGGGTCGTCGTGGAATGTCTCGTCGGGGTCGAGCGGGGTGCGCAGGCGGCCGTGGCGCATGTCGGGGATGCCGAGGCCGGTGATGTCGGTGAGTTCGCCCGTGGTGATGTTGCGATAGAGGGAGTTGACGGTGAAGTCGCGGCGGAAGCAGTCGTCCTCAATGGTGCCGAAGCACACTTCGGGGCAGGCTGAAGTCTCCTTGGTGTATTGTTCGCGGCGCGTTTGCACAATTTCGATTTCCTCCTCGGGGAAGCGGCGCAGACGCAGTTTGGCGGTGCCGAAGCGGAGGAAATAGGTGGGGCGCGAAGTGGTGAGGTGTCGCTTTTCGAGCCAGCGAGAGAACTTCACGCCGCCGTTGGGGAGATCCACGGCCAGGTCGAGGTCGTGGATTGGGAGACCGAGCACTTCGTCGCGGCAGCAGCCCCCCACGGCATAGAGGTGACCTTCCCATTGCGTTCCTGCAATGAGGTCACGTAGCCAGTCACAAATTATCCAGTATAACTCTGTGGTCAAGGGTGTGGGTTTACAATATCAGGAGGCTGTGTTAAAATTATCCTCTTTGTAGGGGTGCACCATGGTGCACCCGCCATAGGTTAGATAATATGAAGCAGGGTGCGCCTTGTTTTTTGACACACCCTCCTAATACTCAATTATTTTACTACGATCTTGCCAGTTTTGTCGGCCAGACGATAGATGTAGACGCCAGCGGGAACTCCGCTCAGGGAGATAGAGCCATTGCCGCTCACGGAGCGTGAGAGGGCAGTTTGGCCAGCAATAGTGTAGAGGGTGAGCTGCGAGGAGCCTTCAACGCCGTAGGCGAGGGTGCGGCCGTTGACTTTGAGCCAGTTGCCGCCGTTGCCCACTTCGGCAATGGAGGTTTGCTCATCGGCCACGAAGGTGACGGTGAATTTGATAACGTCCAAGCCATCGGTCACGGTCACTTCCACGGGGAGGGGACGAATCACCTTTTTCATCATCACGTCCACTTCGAGCTTCACAGCGTCGCCAGCGGAGTATTTGCCGCTGCGGGTCACGGGGGTGCCAGCGAGCGGGAAGCATTGACCAGTGATGCCGCAGAATTGGGCGTTTACGCCATCAACGGGGGCACCGTTGGCAGTCACCGTGATGGTAGCGTTCTTCTGGAGGTGCACCATCAGTTCGGGGTTATAAATGTTGGCAAAGCCGAGGTTTTGGGTCCAGCCACACTTCACATTGTCGCCATTGGCCACGGGCTGATTACCGAAAGCAGTGACGGTGAAGTTTTGGGCGGAAGCCACAAGGGTGGCGGCCATCATTAAAAGAGAAGTAAGGATTTTCTTCATACGCAAGATATGATTTATAAGTTAGTTACATGGGTTTGAACAGCGTTGAGCACACCTTGACTTTGGGTAAAGACAAAGGCCACAACGCGCAGATTGGCGGGATTAACGTAGGAGGGGAGGGTGAAGTCGTTGAGCACGGCCGTGGCGGGGAATACGTATTCTTCGCCGTCGAGGCCATTGAGGGCACAGCGGAGCACAGCGTGGTGGTTATACTCCATGTCGATTTGGTTGTCGGGGAGCATTTGCACGGCCTTGATGTCGTCCTCCACGAGCCAGAGCTGAAGGCGGCCAGTGAGTGGCTTGTCGGAAGTGACGTTAAGACTCACTTGCAGTTTGCCATCGGCAGCAGTGGCCACGAAGTCGCTGAAAGCAACCTGAGGCTCGATGGCTATATCCTCAATAATGAGGCGGAGCCATTGGTCGGTGTTCACCACACCATTGCGGCGGTTGATGATAGCCGAGGGGGCCGATTCAGCGTCGCGACCATAGTAGCGGCTTTCGGGGGTGACAAAACCATCGGGAGCATCAGCGCCAAACTGAGGAATATGGATACCAACGGCAATAATGTCGGCAGCACCAAATTGCTTCTCAATATCCTTCAGCAGCGAGTGAGCCTTGGGGCAGTTGACGCAGCCTTGGCCAGTAAATTCCTCAATGAGGATGCCGCGCTTAGGGGCGAAGTCATCACCCGCAGGCACGAAGCGATCCTCGGGAGCCGAGCAGGCTGCGAGGAGCATCAGGGGAAGGATTGCAAGGATATGTTTGATTGAGCGGATCATGCGGCGAGTTAGAAGTTATAGTTATAGGAGAGAGTGAGGCCGCGAGTGGCGGGCACATAGCGGCAAACGCCGCCCGAGCAGTTGTAGCCAGCGCGGGTGCGGCCGTAGCCGAGCATCAGGCGATTGTTGCGGAAGTTGCCAGTGACGTTCACCATATAATAATGTGTGCCATCGCCGCCAAGGTTCCATTGGTCAGACGCACCCACCATCACGTAGGGGAGCACGGAGAGTTCCACCAGACCATAGAGCCAGTCGCCCTTGTCTTGGTTGGTTTGGAGATATTGCATTTCACCGCGCAGAGTGAGCGAGTGAGAGATTTTCCACTTAGGCTCCACCACCAGGATATTGGCATTAATCATGCCGCCTTCGCCTTCAATCACCGTCTTGTTGTAGCGTTGGCTCATGTACATGGCGTTGAGGGAGAGGGTTTTGCTGAACTTCTGTTCATACATTAGGTTGATGTCCTGATAGTAGAGGTCGCCGTGGCCGAAGAACTTGGTTTTCAGACCATCGGTGCCATACTGGGCGCGGTCGCCGCTCTGCCAGGTGCCCTCGCGCTTGATGCCACGAATGTGTGACAGGTTGAGGCGGAACTTGGGGGCGTAACGGCCAGCAAACTTATAGGCGAAGTTGCCCGTGTAGGCCCATTCGCCGGGAGCGGTTTGGGTAGCGTAGGGATACATGGCGGCCAGCGCATAGGTGTGCTGATAGGCAAATGCCGGCATGTTGTTGATGAAGGAGGAGATACCTTCCTGAGCACGGCGCGAGCGGAAGGAGAAATTTTCCGAGCGCTTGGCTTGCAGCTGTGCGCTCCAGCCAGTTTGCGAATAGGAGGCGGAGAGCATTGCGGCCGAGCCGTTGGCGTAGGTGTAGTTGTTGTCAAACGAAGGGTCGGGACCTTTGAGAGCCACTTCGGCCAGTAGGTTGAGGCCGCCTTTGTAGAACTGCGTGCGGAAGTCGAAGGCGTTCACTCGACGCGGCACATTGAGATAGCACAACGAGTCGTTGTGGACGGTGTAGATACGATCCTCGCGGTCGTATTTTTCATCTTTGAGCACCCACGAGGCACCCAAGGTCCACACTATATCATTGTCGGCCAGCGCCGAGATATGTTGCTGAAGGTCCCATTCGGCGTCAGCGCCGTAGAGAGTTGCGCCAGAGTGCATCTTCCAAGGCTCAGCAAGTGAGCCCCAGTCCCAGTAGCGACGCTGCACACCGCCAAGGGCCGTGAAGCGCACGCCAGGGAGCGCGTCCACCTTGATGCGACCGCCTAAGATGGAGTTATCAATGCCGAGGGAGCGTTCTTCGTAGGTGCGAAGAATGAAGCCAGAGCCGAATTGCTCGTAGAAAGTGCCGCCAGTGAGCTGGAAGCCCTTATACTTGGCCGTGGCGTAGAAGTTGGGCAAGCCCCAGCCCTTGAATTGGTTTTCAAAACCAGGCAGGGGGTGCTGAAGATATTCAGCGCGCAAACCAGCGTCGACATACTTGCTGAAGAGGCCAACGTTGGCGTAGAGATTACCGAGGAGCTTTTCACGAAATTTTTCCGCTCCAATTGCTGCGTCCTCCTCGGGGAAGAGCGCATCGGCCTGTACGGAGCCATGCACAGTCACCGCTTCACCATCCTCCTGGGCAGCCAAGGGGAGGGCGAAAGTCAGCAGCGCGAGCAGGGCAGCAGAGAGACGGAAGTTCATTTCTTAGATTTTTTGCCAGATTTCTTGCCCGATTTGCCAGTAAGCTCACGGAGCTTTTCAATCACATGGCTTTCCGAGCCGTCGGTGTAGCCCGAACGACTTTCCACCACCTTTCCTTGACCATCAATGATGAGCAGGTGAGGAATTTGCTGAATACCCATGGCGCGAAGGAAGTCGCTGTTGGGATCGAGGAGCACCTCATATTCCCAGCCTTCGGAGTCGACGTAGCTCTTCACCTTAGCGGCTTCCTGAGCCTTGTCGGTGGAGATGGCCACGAGCTTCACACCCGTTTCTTCCACCCAGTCGGGATATACTTCGTGAATTGCGCTCAGTTCGCGTTTGCAAGGCTTGCACCAAGAGGCAAAGAAACTGATTACCATGGGCTTACCACCGTTAGACAACTTAGCGGTATCCACAGGCTTACCCTGCAAGTTTTTCAACTTCACAGAGGGGAGGGCGGCCGAAGCCACCAGGGCGAGAGAGAGGGCCAGTGACCCAAGAAGCAAGCGTAATTTCATCATACTTTAAAGCATATAATAGACGTGCAAATTTAGCAAAAAAATCCAACACTTCCAAATTTTTTCGCCGCAAACGAGCTACGCCGATAGATAATTTATAGAAATTATACAATTTATAGAAATTTTTCTCCGCATTAGCGACTTGATTTCCAACGTGTTAGCATCTTGCACTGAAAAAATTTAAGGGAGCTTGCGGTCGGGGCATAGCTTCGGCCGTAACTTTGTCGGCAAAAAAGATTACTATCATGAAAATTACTTCCAAAACTCTGCAAAGCGACTGGTATCAAGCCCTCGCCCAGTTCGGCGACTCAGTTGCCGCTCGCGCCCTCGTCCAACTCGTTATACTCTTCGACTCTGCCGAAGGTTACTACTTCGCCTGCGAAAATTGCGCCGACTTTGACCTGATAGCCTACTTTGTGAAGGCTGGCCTCGTGGAGAACCATGACGGCGTGTTCACCTCCGCATGGCTTCAACGCGAATATATCCGCCACGCTGGCAAGGCCAAAGCGCGCCGCAACAGCTGGCAAACCGCCTGTCTGCTCACCGCCGACGAACTCCTCGACCTCGGCATAATCCCCGCCCGCGAGTCGGACGATGACGAACCCTTCGGCACCCCCCTCGACATCACCAACCACCCTGACCTCGTAAAAATTCGCCTCCGCTCCCGCCGCACCCTCCACATCTACCGCATAGCGAAGCGACCCGAAACACCCACTCTCCAAAAACGACCCTCTCCTCGCCTCTCCCACGCGCAAAAATTAGCAACAAAGGCACGCAGCTACGCAGCGCAGAGGAGGGGCGGCCGCCACGCGCAAACCCCACGCAAGCTCAGCTACGCGCGAGCAACTGCATGGGGCTACACTCGGTCAGCACTAACGCGCTGTAAATAAATGAATTACCCCCACGCCACCGTCTAAAACACAAAATCCTATTCCAAAAAGTTGACATGTTTGCCTCTTTTTTGGAATAAAATTTGAAAATGCGTGGTTTTCAAGTGGACGTGGGAGTGGTGGAGTGCAGAACCACCGACTCCATGGGGCGACATATGCGCCAACAGTATGAAGTGGACTTTGTGGCCAATCATGGCAGCCAACGCTACTACATCCAGTCAGCCTTCATCATGCCGACCGAAGCCAAAGAACGCCAAGAATCAGCGTCCTTGCGCAATATCGACGACTCCTTCAAGAAAATCATAATCGTCAAAGACCACGTCATACCCTACCAAAACGAATCCGGCATCGTCACCATGAGCCTAATCGACTTCCTCCTCCATCCCGAACTCCTCAACCGATAATCAGAGTTTAGGAGAAGAGGCGGTTGTGCTTTTTGCGGTGGGGGACGAAGTGTTGGGTGATGCGCAGGATGCGGGCGAGGAAGGCTGGGTTTTTGTAGAGCAGTTTCAGGCGGAAGCGCGCTTTGGCTGGGAGGAGGCGGACGGCCTGGGATGAGAGCGGGGGCAAAATGCTGCGCAGATTAGTCATCTCCGTAATGCCCTGATTTACATCGGTATAGGAACGCGCTATGTTTTTGACAAAGCGCACCATCTCTTTGGCTATATTATAGTCGAGCCAGGTGTCGGGCACCAGATCGGACACATACTGCTGGCGTATTTCTTCGCGTTTGCGGAGCATCTTGAGGAAGTCCTGAGCCATGCCCACCGAGAAGGAGTGCACGGCACTTCCGTGGCGTAGGCGGTAGTGGTAGGTCATGGCTGGCGACAGCACTATGCGGTGCATATTGGGCGCCCATTCGGCCAGTGCATATGCGTCCTCAAAACGCATCCCTACGGGGAAGGGGGTCGTAATCACCGCGCGGCGAAAGAGTTTCATGCACGGCCCCCCGGCCACCTCTCGCAGCATCACACATTCGCGCACCACATTAGGCTGACCGTCAATCACTTTCAGTTCCTTGACAAATTTCCTTTCGCGCGAGTGAGTGGTGTACTCGTTCATGAGCGACACTTGCGACATATCGGCATCATGCTCCGTAATCAATCGATACAGCTCGGAGAAGTGATTGGGATATAACCAGTCGTCGGAGTCGACAAAGGTGACATAAGGAGCTGACGTGGCTTCCAGGGCTACATTACGCGCTACCGACACACCCTGATTTTGCTGCAAAATCAAGCGGAAACGGCTGTCCTTGTCAGCAAATCGCTGAGCAATTTCCACGGAACGGTCACGGCTCCCATCATCGACCATAACGCACTCAAAATCAGAGAGTTCTTGCGCCGCTATCGACTCAAGACATTCGTCGAGGTAGCGCTCCATATTGTATATGGGTAGTATGACGGTGATGAGCGGGGTGTGTGGTGTTGTCATATAAAGAGGTTGGATTGTCGGCGGCGAGTTTGAACGCTCAATATCGAGCCAACGGATAAAATATTAATAAATAGGTCTAAGTGATTGCTAAGCAGCCACAAACGCCAACGATTGCGCAGCGACAGACTCTTGTACACCTCAAGCGGGAGGGCGGGCAGCATCTGGCGCATCTTGACCAACTCGGCACGGCGGTCGATGGAGGGTTCGCGCAGGCGCGCCATATCCTTGGCATAGCGAATTACGCACTTGGCAATGCTCACGTCCTCCCAGTGTTGCGACACTAACTCTGGCGCGAGCTGGCGCACCTTGGCCGAGCGCAATTTTATGGCTTTAATCTGGTCGGCCACCATCTGCGAGGTGCGCGTCTGCACGGCACTTCCCTGGCGCATACGGTAGTAGTAGGTGGCATCGGGCAGCAGCGCTATACGCTTGACGTTGGCCATCCATTCGTTGAGTACATAGGTATCCTCAAAACGCATGCCCACGGGGAAAGGAGCCGTCAGCACCTCGCGCCTAAAGAGCTTCATGCAAATGTAGCCACTCACCCACTTCAGGGGCAGGAAACGCTTGAGAATATCCGTTGAGCTGGTGAGCAATTTAAACTCCTTGACCGACCGGCGTGTTTCCACCATGTTGGTGTACACGCGCTTGAAGGAAACCTGTGCCACATCGGCCTGATGCTCCGTAATTGCCCCATAGAGCAACGACAGATGATTGGGGGCAATCCAGTCGTCGGGGTCTACAAAGGTCACATAAGGAGCCGAAGAGGCGGCGAGGGCTTGGTTGCGCGCCACCGACACACCCTGATTTTGCTGCTCTATCAGGCGAAAACGCTGGTCGTTATCGCAGTAGCGGCGAGCTATGACGGCCGAGGAGTCGGTGCTCCCGTCATCTACCATCACGCACTCAAAATCGGCAAAGTCTTGGGTAACAAGCGAGTTGAGGCATTGCTCCAAGTAGCGCGCCATATTGTAGATTGGGACTATTATCGAAATTTGAGGCATTTTTTTTCAGGGAGTTTAATTACTGCAAAGTTACAAATAATCTTTATCTTATGCAATTTTATGGCCAATTTTGCATATTCGGAAAAAAATACCTACCTTTGCCTACTCATATTTGCACCAATTTTAATCATCACACCGTAAGCCCATGCAAGAACTACGCGTTGCATTAGTCGACTTTGACAAGACTACCGACCTGGAAAACAACTTCTTTGTCAACGCTTTGCGTCGACGCTATGACGTGCGCGTTGTGAAGCCCGAAGAGTGCGACATTCTGCTTTACACCCTCTTTGGAGTGGAGAACTACAAGTATCGCAACCCAATCCGCATTTACTTCACGGGCGAAAACGATGTGCCTGACTTCAACCTGTGTGACTACGGCATCTCGTTCCACCACATGGACTTCGAGGGCCGCCACCTGCGCCTGCCGCTTTATGCTCTCTTCCCGGGCTTTGAACGCCTGCGTTCGGGCAAGGCTCTCCCTCCAAGAGCTGAGCACAAGGGCTTCTGCAGCTTTGTGGTGAGCAATAACTGGTGTGCCGACCCTGCTCGCATGCAGTTCTTCCAACAAATTCAAAGCTACAAACCAGTGGCTTCGGGCGGCAGAGAGGCCAACAATATCGGCGGTCCAGTGGCTGATAAATGTGAATTTCTCAACCAATACAAATTCAATATCGCCTTTGAAAACAGCAGCGTAGCTGGCTACACCACCGAAAAGATTTTCGATGCTTTTGCAGCGGGTACCGTGCCCATTTACTGGGGCAATCCCGACGTGGTGCGCGACGTAAATCCCGAGTCGTTCATCAACGTGGCCGACTTTGCCAGCTTCGACGACGCGATTGAGTACATCAAGAAGGTGGATGCCGACCCCGAGCTGTATAATCGTTATTTGCAAGCCAATCCGCTGCTCAATAACCCTTACGTCAACTGGGAAGAGATGCTGCTCGACTTCATGGCGCCCATCATCGAGAAACGCACCAAGCGCATGGCCGAGTATGGCATAGCGGGCGAACTGCGCTTCAGCAGCTGCTATCAGCTCGAAATGTGCCGCCGCAGCAAGACAGTGCGCCGCACCATCAAACTGCACGACCAATTCAACCGCCTCAAGGAGCTACTGCACCTCAAATAATTGAGTGCGCACGGCTTAGTCTTCGAGGTAGTAGACCACGGTGCTAACTATGCGCACATTCTTGATTTGGGGAGTGGAGGGCGAGGAGTCCTCAATGGAGAATTGACCTTGCTGAGCAGTCTTGATTTTGCCCACTTTGGAACCAGAGTCCTTGGCAAATTGGTCGGCGGCGACGCGAGCATTGCCAGTGGCCTCAGCTATCATTTCGGGTTTGATGGAATTGAGGTCGGTAAACTGATAGTTAATCCACTCCGACGTGCAAGCAATGTCCTGCTTGAGGAGTTCGCTTTGGCGGTTGATTAGCTCACGCACCTTTTGCACCTTGGTAGTGGCCACAGTGATGGTCACTTCAATGTTGAAGCGATATTTTACGGCGTTGTTGTAGATGTTGCTGTCGCTATTGTAGAGGCGCGGCGCGCTTACGCTGATTTCCTTGGAGTCGATGCCGTTGACGGTGAGAAACTTCGTTATCGCATCGTTGTTGTGGTTCATGCGGTCGTAGAGCGCAGGGAGGTCGTCGCCCGCCAGAGAATAGCTCATGGGCCAAGTGACGTAGTTGGCATCCACCTGGCGCTCGGCCAGTCCACGCACGGTGACGTCGCGGTCCTTGTAAGCAATGTTGTCGATGCCGCCCTTGATGCAAAGACCGAGGGCAATGATGCTCACCGCTATGATGGCGGCTGCGAGGAGATGGGTTTTGTTCATATGGCGTTAACAGATTTCGATTGGCAGACCTGTAACGGAAGCAATGCGGGCAGCAAAGGCCTCCAACTCGGGGCGCGACACCTTGCGCAAGGTGTGGTCAGGCGTGGGGCGGTCGATGCTATAGAGCATCACGGCGCGGGGACGTATGCGCTTGTAGGCCTCAATGAGGGCGTTGATTTCGAGGGTGGTGGTGTTATCCACAGCCTCGGAGCGGAGCAACATGGTTTGGATAATAGCCTGACCCTCAAACTGCTGCAATTGCTCAATCACACTCTCCGCACTGAATGAGGGCGAATTGGGGCGGTCGAGCAAACGGATAGTATTGTCGCGCGCAGAGTCGAGTTTGAGGATATTATTGTCCACCTTCCGCAGAGCGCTGACCACTTCAGGGCGCATGAGCTGGGTGGAATTAGAGAGAACCGACACCTTGGCCGAGGGGTAAAACTCATTGCGCAAGGCAATTACGTCGTCCACAATGGCGGCAAAGTCGGGGTGCAGCGTTGGTTCCCCATTGCCGCTGAAGGTGATCACATCTAAAGGGGAGCCATCGGCGCTCATCTGCTGCAACTTCTCGCGCAGCAAGCGAGCCACCTCGGCACGAGGGGGAAGACCCGCCGAGCCAGGTCCCTGAGCGTTAAATCCAGCTTCGCAGTAGAGGCAATCGAAGGAGCAGACTTTGCCATCACTCGGGGAGAGGTTTACCCCGAGCGATGTGCCAAGTCGGCGGCTATGTATAGGGCCAAAAATGGTGGAATGGAAGAGGATAGTCTGCATTAAGGGAGGTTCTATAAATTGAGATGAGTTGATTTTGAGTGAAAAAATGAGGAGATTTTCGTCCTTGAAGAGGGAGTTTAGCGAGCTAAACGAGCGATGAAAGGATGAAAAGATGCCATTTTTTTACCAAAAGCAGCTCATCAGCCGTAGGCGGTCAATTTATAGAAACTCCCTTATTGAAGTTCGGAGAGGGCTTCGCGGATGCGGCGGAGGGCTTCGCGAATATTATCGTCGGAGGTGGCGTAGCTCAGGCGAATGTAGCCCGGAGCGCAGAAAGCATCGCCATCGACGGTGGCCACGTGAGCGCGGTCGAGCAGATAGAGAGCGAGGTCGCCCGAGGAGGCAATCACCTTGTCGCCATATTTTTTGCCAATGAAGGCCGACACTTCGGGGAAGAGGTAGAAGGCACCCTGAGGTTCATTGACCTTCAGGCCAGGGATTTCGCGCGCGAGGCTCACCACCAGGTCGCGACGACGTTCGAAGGCTTGACGCATAGCCTCCACGCACTCCTGCGAACCAGTGTAGGCAGCTTCAGCGGCCTTCTGGGCGATGGAGGAGGTGCCAGAGGTGTACTGACCTTGGAGCTTATTGACTGCCTTGGCAATGGGCAGGGGAGCAGCACAGTAGCCAATGCGCCAGCCAGTCATGGCATAGGCCTTGCTGACGCCGTTGATGATGATCACGCGGTCGGCAATTTCGGGGTAGGAGCCAAGCGAACGGAGCTTGCCGCCAAAGTTGATGTGTTCGTAGATTTCGTCGGCCATCACCATTATGTTGGGGAAGTCAACGAGCACGTCGACGAGCGCTTGCAGCTCCTCGGGGGTGTAGACCGAGCCAGTGGGGTTGGAGGGAGTGCAGAGCAGCAGCATGCGGGTGGCAGGCGTGATGGCTGCACGGAGCTGAGCGGGGGTGATTTTGAAGTCTTGCTCAATGGATGCAGGCACTTCCACCACGCGACCTTCGGCCAGCTTCACCATCTCCACGTAGGACACCCATGCGGGAGTGGGGATAATCACCTCGTCGCCAGGGTTGATGGTGGCGAGGATTACGTTACAGAGTTCCTGCTTGGCGCCAGTGCCCACCACGATTTGGTCGGGGGTGTAATTTACGCCGTTTTCGCGGGCAAGTTTTTCGGAGATAGCCTTACGGAGCGAAGGATAGCCAGCCACAGCGGTGTAGAAGGTGAAGTTTTGGTCAATCGCCTCCTTGGCGGCTTGCTTGATATGGTCGGGGGTGGGAAAGTCGGGTTCGCCAACGCTGAGGTTGATAACGTCAACGCCTTGCGCCTTGAGTTCGGCGCTCTTTTGCGACATAGCGAGAGTGGCCGAAGCGGCCAGCGAATTTACGCGATCAGAAATTTGCATATGGTGTATTTTTAGATTATTTGCGAGCTGATTTGAGGATGCGACTCCAGCGAATACCTTTGCCGTCGGGGTCGAAACTGATGAGTACGTTTTCGGGACGACCCACGATATGATCCTCGGGCACGAAACCCCAGAAGCGGGAGTCGAGCGAGCGGTGGCGATTGTCGCCCATCATGAAGTAATAGTCCATGGCGAAGGTGTATTCCTTGGCGGGCTTACCGTTGATGTAGGCCTGGCCGTTGCGCCACTCGGCCGACTGCACTGGCTCGTAGTGGGAGATTGCGTGGCCATACTCGGCCCAGGTGGAGTCGTTGAGTGCTATGGTCATACCCTTGGCGGGGATGCGCAGCGGGCCGTAATTGTCGAGAGTCCAGCCGCGACGAGCGCTGTTGGCCAAGGGGAAGAGGGGATTTTGAGCCGTGGCGGCCATACCGTCGAGACGGGTAACGCGCTCCACCTCAGGGTTGCGGCGAAGCTGAGCGGCCATTGCGTCGGTGAGCGGCGGAGCACCGTTCTCAAAGTTGCGACCTTCAGCACTCACACCGAGCTGCTCGAGGATAGCATCGGCACGGGAGGGATTACGCCAAATGATATTATAGGTGAACTGGGCGTCCTTGGGCTGCGGCATAGCCACACCATCGTTGTAAATCACGCCTTTGCGTAGTTCAAAAAGCTGACCGGGCAGACCCACGGCACGTTTTACGTAGTTTTCGCGGCGGTCCACTGGGCGCCACATTACTGGGCCGAATTGAGCCTCGTTTTTGCGAATGTAGTCCATGCCAAGGGCGCGAACAGCCTGGTCGCGCTCAATCTCGGAGCCGCCAGGTTCGGGAGCGTAGTTATAGGCTATGATTTCCTCACCAATCACGCGGCTCAGGGCGTAAATGTCGGGGTTTTGAGCCTTCAGGGCGATGGAGTCGCCAGCGGGGAAGTTGAACACCACAATATCGCCCAACTGCACACTGCCAAAGCCCTTGAGGCGATGGTAGGTCCACTGGGGGTGCTCCACATAGCTCTTGGTGTTGAGAATGGGGAGGGTGTTTTGCACCAGCGGGAAGTGAATCGGGGTCATCGGCACACGCGGACCATAGGCCATCTTATTGACCCAGAGGTAGTCGCCCGTGAGGAGAGTCTTTTCGAGCGAGGAGGAGGGGATAGAGTAGTTCTGGCCAACGTAGGTGAAAACGAAGTAGACCACCACAATGGCGTAAACTATGGCATCGACCCACGACATGAGGGTGCGGACTATGGGCGACTTGCTGCGTTTCCACCACGTGAACGGAATGAAGCCAGTGATGTAGATGTCGAGCAGGAGAAGCCACCAGAAGGCTACCCACCAATTGCCGAGCCATGCCACCCAGGCAAAGAATATGAGCGACACAACGCCAAAACGCACCCAGCGGGTGGGCTTCGTTTGGCGCATGCGGCTTTTGAGTTCGTTGAGGAAATTGTTCATGCGTTAGAGGATTTCGTCCATCATTTCGTCGATGGAGTGATAGCCAGGGCGACCGTGGAGCCATTCGGCAGCCATTACGGCACCGAGCGCAAAACCATCGCGAGTTTTGGCGCTATGTTCGAGGGTAATAGAGTCAATGTCGCTCTCCCAAGTTATGCGGTGAATACCAGGCACTTCGGCATGGCGAATGTGGTTGATAAGCAGTTTGTCGGGCTGCGGCTCTTCGCTCCACCCAGTGAGCGAGGGGACGGCGTCGATAATCTGCTCAGCGGCCATGAGGGCGGTGCCGCTGGGGTGGTCGAGCTTGTGGATGTGGTGCACCTCAGTCATGTCGGGGGTATACTGCGGGAACTTAGCCATGATCGAAGCCAAGTAGCGATTTACCGCGAAGAAGATATTCACGCCGAGGGAGTAGTTACCGCTCCACATTAGGGCGCGTTCCTTGGGCATTGAGGCAATGACTTCGGGGAGCTGGTCGCCCCAGGCGGTGGTGCCACACACCACGTCAACCCCAGCCGCGAGGGCTTGGCTCACGTTCTGAGCAGCCGCACCAGGGAAGGTGAATTCGATGGCCACATCGGCCTGAGCAAACTCCGGCGAGGAGATTTGAATCGGAGTATCTTTGTCCACTATGGCCACTATTTCATGACCTCTTGCGCGAGCCATTCGCTCAATAGCGTGGCCCATTTTACCGTATCCAATTAGCGCAATTTTCATTTGAGTATGTATTTATTGTGTGCACAAAGTTACGCAAAAATCTATACACTACCAAACCTCATTCGAAATCGTCGGGTTCGGGGCGAGTGAAGAGGGTGGTGCCAGCGGCGT
>QLIP01024740.1_pt1 | contig 15502 bp, 15 predicted proteins | sample 1769771 | NCBI WGS metagenome assembly QLIP01 (sample SAMN09428762, study PRJNA476227) | Gut metagenome, whole genome shotgun sequencing project. | isolation source: cecum | host: Rhizomys sinensis | place: China: Jinsha town of Minqing, Fujian Province | collected 2013-09-23
AAATGAAACACCCACCAAAAAACGGCGTGGGCAATACTGAAAAAAACCGCCGCTGAACCCAAATCTTTGGCTTTTTTTGCCAAAGGATGAAAATCTGGGGTGATTAAATCCACCGTATTTTCAATTGCAGAGTTTAAGGCCTCGGTTAATAAAACCAAAATTAAAACAGAAGATAAAATCAATTGGTTTAAAAAAGGAAATGGCAAAAGAAAAGATAAAATAAAAAATGGAATAATGAAAAACAATTCTATGCGAAATGATTTTTCATCTTGGAATAATATTTTTAATCCATTTAAGGCGTAAAATGTATTTTGAAAAAAGCGGTAACGGGGTTTCATTTTTTTTGTATCAATGATTTAAAAAAATCCACGGTCAATTTAAAAAAATTTTTAAACGGAGCGTGGAGAATTTAAAACAACTCAATTTCTCCGCTTAATACTTCTTTGGGGTGCAATTCATTGTTATTCACCAAGGTTTCATAAGACGTGGCTTGATTTCTGCCGTGCTGCTTGGCGTAATAAACGGCTTCATCGGCGCGCTCCACCGCGGCATCCGGTGTATCTGTTTTTAAAATTTCTGTAAAACCAATGCTCACCGTGGTTTGCCCAACGCGATTGAAGCTGTGCGCGGCAATTTGTTCGCGCAAGTGGTTAAACAAATTTTCCGCGCCGCTTAAATTGGTGGGCGAGATGAAAATCAAAAATTCTTCCCCGCCGTAGCGAAAGACGTGGTCGGTAAAACGCAGGGCTTGGCGAATAATGCGCGAGAGAATGATTAAAACTTCATCGCCAATCATATGCCCAAAGCCGGCGTTGATTTTTTTAAAATCGTCAATATCGCAAATCGCCAAATAATAAGAAAGTGGGGAGGCGGAATGCTCTTCATTTTGCACCCAATCCAACCAATGTTTTTCAAAGGTTTTGCGGGAAGGTAAACCCGTTAAATTATCCGTTTCCCCATAATCCAAAAGCCCAGTGAAATTAGAAAAAAATTGAATCATACTTTTATACAATTCCAAGGTGTCCGCGCCGGTGGAAGGGTGAATATCAATTAAATAATAAACTTCCCGATTTTGAATGACCGGCACAATCAAGCGTTCAATGCGGGTATTGCCGGTGACGATTTTCACTTTTTTATTTGCCCAGCATTCTTCAATCAAAGGGTCATCATTGGCGGGTTTGCAATAGCGCAATTTGGGCACGTAAGCGTTGTGGGAAAAAATGGCATTATTTTCAACGCCCGCGCAGGCGAAAATCATTTTTTCTTTGGCGGGATAGGCGCGGTAAAGCGTGAGGGAAGCCGGTTTCAACAAATCTTTTAACGCTTTAATGAGCGCAGCGTTGATTTCCGTGCGGTCGCGGTAAGAGGAAATGTCTACAATGTAGCGCATCAATTCAAGCATAGCCCACCTTTTCAAAACTTTTTTTCATTATAAAACCTTCAAATTTTTTTTGCGTGGACCGTGGAAAAACGCCCAATTAAAAAAAGGGCGCTTTGGTGTTAAAATGAGCGCCTTTTTTTAACCCCATAAGGAAAAAAATAATGGCGATTGAACGCACTTTATCCATTGTGAAACCCGATGCCGTTGCCCAAAACGTGATTGGCGAAATTTATGCTCGTTTTGAAAAAGCCGGCTTAAAAATTGTGGCTGCCAAAATGGTGTGGCTTTCTGAAAATGAAGCAGGGCGTTTTTATGCGGTGCACAAAGAGCGTCCCTTTTTCCCTGATTTGGTGAAGTTTATGACTTCTGGTCCTGTGATGGTGCAGGTGTTGGAAGGCGAAAATGCCATTTTAAAAAACAGGGAATTGATGGGCGCAACCGACCCCAAAAAAGCGGAAAAAGGCACAATCCGCGCGGATTTTGCACAATCCATTGATGCCAACGCCGTGCACGGGTCAGACGCCAAAGAAACCGCGGCGGTTGAAATTGCTTTCTTTTTCCCGGAACAATCCATTTACGGCAAGTTGTAAATGAGCGCTTTGCCCAATCTTTTTTCTTTTAATTTGCCGGAATTGGAAGCCTTTTTGGAAGGCTTGGGGCAGAAAAAATTTCGCGCGCGCCAAATTTTTATGTGGCTGCACCAAAAAGGCGAAATGGATTTAGAAAAAATGACGGATGTGGCGCAAAGTTTAAAAAACTTGTTAAAGGAAAAAACGCGCATTACCCCTTTAAAATTTTCATCTGAAACAAAGTCCTTGGATGGCTCGATCAAGTTTCTTTGGGCAGTCCAAGGCGGGGCGGTGGAAAGTGTGTTGATTCCGGAAGAAAAACGCCAAACCTTGTGCCTTTCCACCCAAGTGGGGTGTGCCTTGGAATGCGCCTTTTGTTGCACAGGCAAACAAGGTTTTTCCCGCAATTTAAGCACCGATGAAATCATCGGGCAGTTGTGGGGGGTGAAAGAGCGCCTAAACGATTGGCAAAAAAGAAAAATCACCAACGTGGTGTTGATGGGAATGGGCGAACCCTTAGCGAATTTTGAAAACACCGTGCGCGCTTTGGATGTTTTTTTAAGCGATTATGCCTACGGCTTGTCTCGCCGAAAAGTCACGCTTTCCACCTCTGGCATTGTGCCGATGATGGATAAATTGGCACTGCGCGCGCCTGTTGCCTTGGCGGTTTCTCTGCACGCCGCAACGGATGAATTGCGAGATAGGTTAGTTCCTTTAAATCAAAAATACCCCTTAAAAATGCTTTTAGAAGCTTCCCGGCGCTATTTAAAATTCGCCCCGCGGGATTTCATCACTTTTGAATACACCCTGATTCACAATGTCAATGATTCAGAAGAAGATGCCCAAAAGTTGGTGCGTTTATTGCGCAATGTGCCTTCTAAACTGAATTTAATCGCCTTTAATCCCTTTTTGGGGAGCGCGTTTGAAGCGCCGAAAAAAGAGCGGGTAGAGGCGTTTTTAAAAGTTTTACAAAATGAAAATTTGGTCGTCACCTTGCGCAAAGCCCGTGGGGACGATATTGCCGCTGCGTGTGGACAATTGGCAGGAAAAGTGCACAATCGCAAAAAAGCGGCTTAAAAATCTTAAAAAGGATGAAAAAATGAACATTGCACAAAAAAGCGTTTGGTTATTGGGTTTGGTGACGATGCCTCTTTGCGCGCAAATTCAAAATTTTGTGCCGGATATGGGGGAAGGCGATTCTGCGCGCCCCGTGCAAGGCAGAAGAAGTTCTCCTTCTCGTTCTTCGGCAGAGGTGTTCACGCCCGAGCGCACGCAAGAAAGTGCCAAATTGCACACCCAATTGGCGTATATGTATTATGAATTGGGCAACAATCAAGTGGCTTTGGAAGAATTGATGGTGGCGATGGCGTTTGATAAAAAATACGCTTACGCCTATGCCGTGCGGGGGGTGATTTATTCTTCCTTGGGGCAAATGGATAAAGCTGGGGAAGATTTTAAACGCGCCATCAATTTAGAGCCGAACAACCCGGAAATCAATGATCAATACGGCAACTTTTTGTGCACCAACGGAAAATCCCAAGAAGCTTTCCGCTATTTTAAAGTGGCTTTGGATGACCCGCTTTATGCCACACCGGGTAGCGTGAATTTAAACGCCGGCGTGTGTTCTGTAAGAATGGGCAAAGACGACCAAGCGGTGGATTATTTCTTAAAAGCCATCAACACCACCTCTCCTTATGCGGAATACGCCAACGTGAAAATGGCGGAAATGCTTTATCGCCAAAAAAATCTCAGTGAAGCGCGCATTTATTTGGAAGAAGCGATGCGCAATATGGAACCGCCCACCCCGGATGCCTTGTGGTTGGGTATTTGTTTGGAGCGTAAAGAAGGGCAAAAGGTTGCGGAAAATTCTTATGTCACGCGTTTGCGCAAAAACTACCCCAATTCCACGCAATACAAAAAATATTTGAAGGGTGAATTTGAATGAGCGCAGACAAAGCGCAAAATCCGCCTACCCCTTGCGGCTTGGGGGAAGCCTTGCGCCGCGCGCGCGAGAAAAAAAATTTAACCATAGGCGATGTGGCGCAGAGCTTAAAATTTGGTATCAATCAAATTGAAGCCATTGAAAGCGAAAATTGGAAAGCCTTGCCCGGACGCGTTTTTGTGGTGGGTTTTGTGCGCAATTACGCGCGCTTTTTGGAATTGGATTTGCCCGATTTAACCCAACAATTGAATATCAGTGTCGCCAACGAAAAGCAACGCTTGGAAATCAAACGGGGCGACCCCATCATTTCCGCGCGCGCCACAGACCGCAACGCAATGAGCATTGCGTTGATTATTTTATTTGTGGCGGCGCTGGCTTACTTTTTTTTACCCAAAGAGGTTTTAAACGTTTTGGATGATTGGCTGCCCAAGATAGAAACGCGCCATTTTGGCGGGGAAAATCAGGGTGAAAATGAGGAAGAAAATGAAAAAAAAATAGAGTTTCCCGTGGAAAATCCCGTTTTTCCGCCAGATTTGCCCCAAGCCTTGCCCGCTGTGGAAATTCCGCCTTTGGCTAATCCTTCTGTTAATGAAGAATCCGCTGAAAAAAACATAGACGAGAAAGCCGAAGTTAAAGAAGAAAAGGCAGAAAAAATGGCAGAAAAAAAGTTAGAAAATAAAGCGGAAACCAAGCCCCTTGAACCCAAAACCGATAAAAAATCGGTAGCTAATTTAAAGCCCGTTAAGAAAAATGAATAAAAAACGTTTATCGGTGAAAATAGGCAACATCCTTTTGGGAGGGGGCGCGCCGGTGGTGGTGCAATCCATGACCAACACGGAGACTTCCAATGTGAAAGAAAGTGTGGCGCAGTGTTTAGAGTTATTCCAAGCGGGCTCGGAATTGATTCGCCTAACGGTGAATAATAGTGAAAGCGCCAAAGCCATCCCCAAAATCAAAGAGGCTTTGGAAAAAGCCAACTGCCCCGTCCCCTTGATTGGCGATTTTCATTACAACGGGCACACGCTTTTGAAAAATGAACCCGCTTGTGCAAAGGCGCTTTCTAAATTGCGCATTAATCCGGGCAATGTGGGTTTTGGTCAAAAAAAAGACGCACAATTTCAAGAAATGATTGAAATCGCCTGCCGTTATGAAAAAGCGGTGCGCATTGGCGTCAATGGCGGAAGTTTAGACCCCGTGGTGCTCCAAAAAATAATGGATGAAAACCAAAAGAAAAAAGAGCCCCTTTCCCCAAAAGCCATTTGGCGTGAAGCGATGATTGCTTCTGCCTTAGATTCCGCAGCCTTTGCGCATTCGGTGGGATTACCAAAAAATTATATTGTTTTATCCTGCAAAGTCTCTTCCGCGCCGGATTTAATTGCGATTTACCGTGCACTCAACCAACGGGCAGATTATCCCCTGCATTTGGGCTTAACCGAAGCGGGCATTGGCTTAAAAGGCGCGGTGTGCAGCACGGCGGCTTTGGCGGTGTTGTTGGAAGAAGGCATTGGCGACACCATTCGCGTTTCTTTAACGCCTTCCCCCAATTCTCCCAGAACAGAAGAAGTGCGGGTGGCGCAAGAAATTTTACAAAGTTTGGAATTGAGAAGCTTTCACCCCACTGTGATTGCTTGCCCGGGATGTGGCAGAACCACGAGCAAACAATTCCAAGAATTGGCAGAAGAGGTGAGCCTTTTTGTGCGCGAGAAAATGCCAGAATGGAAAAGGCAATTCCAAGGGGTGGAAAATTTAAAAGTGGCGGTGATGGGCTGCATTGTCAATGGTCCCGGAGAATCCAAACACGCCCACATAGGCATTTCTTTGCCCGGCACGGGGGAAAATTTTTCCGCCCCTGTTTTTGAAGATGGTGTTAAAGTGGCGACTTTAAAAAGCGAAGGCATCCAAGAAGCTTTTTTAAAACGCATTGAAGCCTACATTGAAAACCATTACACCTCCATTCCACGGTAGACGCCCAAAAAATTTAAAAAGATAAAAAACAATGAAAAAAAACAGCCCTTTGCAGTCGGTGCGCGGAATGAACGATATTTTGCCTCCGGATTCTTTATTGTGGGAAAAGATGGAGCGCGCTTTAAAATCCATTTTGCACGCTTATGATTTTTTGCCCTTGCGTTTGCCTATTGTGGAATCCACCCTCCTTTTTTCGCGTGCCATTGGTGAAGTCACGGATATCGTGGAAAAGGAAATGTATTCCTTTGTGGATGCTTTAAATAACGAATCCCTCACCTTGCGCCCGGAAGGAACAGCCGGCTGTGCGCGCGCCTTTATTGAACACCAACTGGGCGCACAAAATCCCTTACAAAAACTTTATTATTGGGGACCGATGTTTCGCCACGAGCGCCCACAAAAAGGGCGTTATCGGCAATTCCACCAATTGGGTGTGGAATGTTTGGGCTCGGATTCCCCCTTGATGGATGCCGAAATTATTCTGTTGGGGGCATCGTTTTGGAAAGCCTTTGAAATCACTCCGCCCGTTTTGGAACTCAATTCTTTGGGGGATTGGGCTGAGCGTTTAACCCACCGCGCCGCCTTGGTGGATTATTTTAAAAAGAATGAAAAAAGTTTGGATGAAGATTCCCAACGCCGTTTAACTGCGAACCCTTTGCGCATTTTGGATAGCAAAAACCCGGCAATGCAAGAATTGTGCGAAAACGCCCCGAAATTAAAAGATTTTTTGGGTCAAGAATCGCGCGCGCATTTTGATTGTCTCTGCGCTTATTTAACCCAAATGAATGTGCCTTTTAAAGAGAATCCGCGCTTGGTGCGGGGCTTGGATTATTACAACCGCACCGTGTTTGAATGGGTCACTGACCAATTGGGTGCACAAGCCACTGTTTGCGCGGGCGGGCGTTATGATTCCTTGGTGGAGCAATTGGGCGGAAAAGCAACTCCGGCTTGTGGTTTTGCTTTGGGTTTGGAGCGTTTATGTTTGCTGTTAAAAAATAAAGAAGAACATTCTCCGTTGTTGTTTATAGCGCATTCTGGGGAAAAAGCCACTCTCAAAGCTTTTGGGGTTGCGCAAATCTTGCGCGAAAAAGGGATTTGTGTGCGTTTTTTGCCCGGTGTCTCCAACTTTAAAAGTCAACTCAAAAAAGCAGACCAGAGCGGAGCGCAATTTGCTTTAATTGTGGGGGAAGAAGAAGCAGAAGGCGATTTTTACACCTTAAAAACCTTGCGGGGAGAAGCCGCAAAAACACAAGAAAAATTTTCTATGGAAAGTTTATTTTCATTTTTTGAACCGTATTTTCACAAAAAGGATTAACCCTTATGGCGCATTATGATTTGGAAGAACAAGAACAGTTGGCCGCTTTGAAAGCGTGGTGGCAAACCTACGGCAATGGGGTTTGCGCTTTTGTGTTGTTGCTTGCTTTGTCCGTTTTGGGGTGGAATTCTTTTTCGTGGTATCAATACAAAAAAGCCAATGAAGCTGCCTTGGTGTATCAACAATTTAATGTCGCGTTGAGCGCCAAAGATTCCGCCAGAATCACCGCCCTTGCCGGCGAATTGATTGAAAAATATCCCACCCAAACCTATGCCACTTTGGCGGCTCTGGAAGCCGGCGCGTTCTCTTGGGGGAATAAAGACCCCAAAACGGCGGAACAACAATTGAAATGGGCAAGTGAAAAAGGGACTTCCAATTTAAAAGATGTGGCGCGCTTGCGCTTATCTAATTTTTATTTGGACGAAAAAAACTGGCAAGCCGCGTTGAATGCGGTCAAAACCCCGCAAAGTCCGCGCTTTTTGCCCACCTTTTTGGATTTACAAGGGGATATTTATTGGGCGTGGGGTAAAACCGAAGAAGCCTTGAAAACGTGGGAAAAAGCCCAAAACAAAATGCGCTCAGATTCTCTTTTTAAAAAGGAATTTCCTGACTTAGAAGAAACCTTAGCGCAAAAAATTGCGGCAACGCCGATGAAGATTGCAGCCAAAACGGAAGAAAAAATAGAAAAAAATGAAAAAAATCCCACGTCTACCGTGGAAAACCCTGAAAAAGCGAAGCAAAAATGAAAAAACGTGTTTTTTTAATGCTTTTGGGCGCTTTTTTGCTCTCAGGTTGCGAGGTCTTGCAATCTTTTAACCCTTTTTATTCGGGCGTCAAAATCCCCGATGCCCCGGAAGTGAAAGCCACGCGCGAAGTGAAAATCGCGTGGACTAAAAATATCGGCGAATCTGGGAAAGCGATTTTGCGTCCGGCGGTCTTAAACGACAAAATTTTTGCGGCAAGTTTTTTGGGCAAAATCAAAGCTTTTCAAAATAACGCTTTGTTATGGGAAAAAAAATTAGACTCTTTGATTTCAGCGGGAGTGGGGCTTGATCCGGAACTTCTTTTCATCGGCGGGGAAAAGGGGGAGGTCTGGGCGCTCTTAGCAGAAAATGGCGAAACCCTTTGGAAAACGCAACTGAGCAGTGAAGTCGTGCAAACGCCGGTTTCCACCCCAGCGGGGGTTTTGGTGAAAACGGCGGATGAGCGCTTATTTTTATTAAACCGCCAAAACGGCAAAACCCTGTGGTTTTACCAACATACCTTGCAAACCCTGCAAGTGCGCGATGCCTCTTTGCCCATTTTTGCCGGTGGCTTTATTTTCGCGGGCTTTTCCGGCGGGAAATTGTTGGCGTTGTCCCCTGAAAACGGCGCGCCCATTTGGCAAGGTCAGGTGGCTATTCCCAAAGGGGCAACGGAATTAGACCGCTTAACGCAGGTTGCCACGCCCCTTTCTTTGGGCGAATCCCTTTGCGCCGCCGCCTATCAAGGGCAAGTGGCGTGTTTTAATATGATGCAAGGCGGGCAATTGTTGTGGTCTAAAAAAATCGGCTCAGCCAACGCTTTGGGGGCGGACGGGGCAACGCTTTATGTCAGCGATGATTGGGGCATTGTGCACGCTTTAAACCGCCAAACGGGGGCAAGTTTATGGAAAAACGAAAAACTCAAAATGCGCAATCCTTCCGCCTTAACGGAAGGGGGAGGCGTCCTGGGCGTGGCTGATTTGGAGGGCATTCTTTATTTTTTAAACCCCCAAAACGGGGAATTTCTCGCTAAATTAAAAACGGATGGCTCTCCCATTGTGGCGCCTTTGCTTTATGAAAACGGGCAGTTTGTGGCGCAAACGGCAAAGGGCAACCTCTTTGTGGTGGAAATTTTATGAAACCGGTTGTGGCATTGCTGGGAAGACCCAACGTGGGAAAATCCACCTTGTTTAATTGCTTTACCCGCTCGCGGGAAGCTTTGGTGGCAAACACCCCGGGTTTAACACGCGATCGCCACTATGGGAATGGAAAATTGGGCAGAAAACCCTTTTGGGCGATGGATACCGGCGGGTTAGAACCCTTTGCCGATGAAGGCATTTTGGCAGAAATGGCTCTCCAAACCTTAACGGGAATGGAAGAAGCGGATGTGTTCATTTTGGTGGTGGATTTCAAAACCGGCTTAACTGCGCAAGACAAAGCCATTGCCGATGATTTAAGAAAACGCCCGCAGCCGGTGTTTGTGGCGGTGAATAAAGCGGAGGGCATTGAAAAATCCTTGGCGCGTGCGGAATTTTACGCCTTGGGTTTGGGCGAGCCCTTTGTGATTTCCGCTTCCCACGGCGAGGGCGTGCGCCATTTGATTGATTGCGTTTTGGAAGATTTCCCTATTGATTTTGAAAAAAATTCTGCGTCCACCGTGGAAGAAAAAGAAAACATTGCGCGCGTGGCGTTGATTGGTCGCCCCAATGTGGGGAAATCCACCTTAACCAACGCCTTATTGGGGGAAAACCGCGTGATTGCCTTTGATGAACCGGGCACCACGCGGGATGCCATCGCCATTGATTTTACTTATAAAAATAAACCCTATGTGTTGGTGGATACCGCTGGCATTCGCAAAAAAGGCAAGGTGTTTGAAGCGGTGGAAAAATTTTCCGTCATCAAAACCTTAAACGCCATTGAAAACGCCAATGTGGTGGTGTTGCTGATTGATGCCCAACAAGGCGTGGCGGAACAAGACGCGCACTTGGCGGGTTTTGTGTTGGAAGTGGGGAAATCCTTGGTGGTGGCGGTGAATAAATGGGATGTTTTAACGCCATACCAAAAAACGCAGTTAAAAGAAAGTTTAAACAACAAATTGGCGTTTTTGAGTTTTGCGCCCGTGCATTATATTTCCGCCCAAAAAGAAAAGGGTTTGGGCAAAATGTGGGAATCGGTTGAAAAGGTGTTTCAGTCCGCCCAAAAAAAACTCCCTACCCCGCAAGTGACGCGCGTTTTACAAGAAGCCTTGTTGAAGCAATCCCCGCCCAAAAAAAACGGTGTGCGCCCCAAACCGCGCTATGCCCATCAAGGCGGGATGAATCCACCGGTGATTGTCTTACACGGCAACGCCTTGGAGCACTTAACCAACGCGTATTTGCGTTATTTGGAACATCATTTTAGAGAGGCTTTTGGGTTAATCGGCACGCCCCTTAAAATTGAGCGCGCCTTTTCGCAAAATCCTTATGTGAAAAAAAACGAAGTTTGATTTTTTAAATGGAGACGAAAATGAACAACAAAGCCCAATTATTACAAGATCCTTTTTTGAACGCCTTGCGCCGCGAACACGTTCCCGTTTCGCTTTATTTGGTCAATGGCATCAAATTGCAAGGGCAAATTGAATCTTTTGACCAATACGTGGTTTTATTGAAAAACACCGTGACCCAGATGGTGTATAAACACGCCATTTCCACCGTTGTGCCCGCGCGCCCCGTGAGTTTGCAACAAGAAGCGGCGGAATAAACTTGTTTTTCCACCGTCAACTTCAAAAAATTTTCAAAATTTTGAACGCTTTACCGTGGAAAAAAGTTTAACTGCGCGCGCCTTGTTGGTGCAGGTGGCGTTTTATGGGGCGAAAGATGAAAATTCTTTGGTGGAATTAAAAGAATTGTCTGAATCCGCCGGCGCAGAAGTGGTGGAAAGTGTGGTGGTCAATAGAAAAGAACCGGATTCCAAATTTTTTATCGGCTCGGGGAAAATCATTGAGTTGGCGGAAAAAGTAAAATTTTCCAACATCAACTTGGTGATTTTTAACCACACTTTAACGCCCACCCAAGAGCGCAACATTTCAAAACATTTGAATTGTCGCGCGATGGACCGCAACGCCTTGATTTTGGATATTTTCGCGTTGAGGGCAAAAAGCTTTGAAGGGCGCTTGCAGGTGGAATTGGCGCAGTTGAATTATTTATCCGCGCGTTTGGTGGGAAGCTGGACTCACTTAGAGCGCCAACAAGGTGGCATTGGGTTAAGAGGACCGGGCGAGCGTCAATTGGAAATTGACAGAAGGTTGCTGGCAAAACGCGTGAAATATTTGAACGCGCGCTTAAATAAATTGGAAAAAGAACGTTTTGTGCAGCGCTCTTCCTATTTTCGCAGAAAAGCCTTAAACGTTTCTTTAATTGGTTACACCAACGCCGGAAAATCCACTTTGTTTAATGCATTGAGCAACGAAAAGGTCTATGCCGCCAACCAATTGTTTGCCACCTTAGACACTACCTCGCGCAAAATTTGGTTGGAAGAAGCCCAAGATTCTATTGTTTTAACGGATACCGTTGGCTTTATTCGCCATTTGCCGCACAGTTTGGTGAAAGCTTTCCACGCCACTTTGGAAATCAGCACGGACGCAGATTTATTGATTCACGTCATAGATGCCGCAAGCCCTTTTAAAAATGAGGAAATTCAAGCGGTGAATGCCGTTTTAAAAGAAATTGGCGCGGATTCCATTGCCCAAATTTGGGTGTTCAACAAAATGGATTTGTGCCCCGCCTTGGAAAATTTTTTTGAAAATCAATATGTTAATGAAGAAACGAAGCCCAAAACGCTTTATTTGAGCGCGAAAAATCGTGTGGGATTGGAAAAATTGCGCCAAATTTTGGCACAATATGCCCTTCAAAAACAAAGCGCATTTTGAAAAATCATTTTTCTTTCTTAGGTGTTTTTTATGTCTTTAAATGATCCGCGTTGGGGAAAATCAAGTGGCGAGGAAGAGGAAGAATCTTCCAACAACATTGATCCTCCCCCTAAGCGCCCCAAACGTCCTAAACGCAATGAACCTCCGGATTTGGATGAGGCGTGGGATGAATTGGTGGGGAAAATCAACGGCTGGCTCAACCAAAATAAAAAAAGAAGTGCAGGGAAAGGCAGCGGCAATGGTGGCGGCAGCGCTGGCAGTGGCATATCCGCGCCCCTGACTTCGCCCAAATTTTTGCTTTTGGTCTTGTTTTTGGCGGCAATCCTTTGGTTGGCAAGCGGGTTTTACGTGGTGGATGCTTCTGAACGTGGCGTGGTCTTGCAGTTTGGACGCTTTTTAAAGAGCACTGAGCCCGGTTTAAATTGGCGCTTACCTTTTCCTTTCCAAACGCACGAAATTGTGGATTTAACCAACGTGCGCACCATTGAGGTGGGGTATCGGGGCAGCGAAAAAAACAAGGTGTTGAAAGAAGCGTTGATGCTCACCGATGATGAAAATTTGGTCAATATCCAATTCGCCGTGCAATACATTTTAAAAGACCCGATGGAATACCTTTTTTATAACCGCGACACCGATGCCGCGGTGAAAGGGGCGGCGGAATCCGCCTTTCGCGAGATTGTGGGCAAAAGCAAAATGGATTTGGTGCTCTATGAAGGGCGCGAACAAATTGCCGCGGATGCCACGCAACTAATCCAAGAAATTTTGGATCGCTACCAAAGCGGGGTGCTGATTTCCAAAGTCACGATGCAAAACGCCCAACCACCGGAACAAGTGCAGGCGGCGTTTGATGATGCGGTGAAGGCCAGCCAAGACAAAGAACGCCAAAAAAATGAGGGTCAGGCTTACGCCAATGACGTCATCCCCAAAGCGCGCGGCACGGCGGCGCGCTTGGTGGAAGAAGCTTCCGCCTATCGTCAAAGCGTGGTCGCCAAAGCCCAAGGCGATGTGGCGCGCTTTTTGGCGGTGTTGGCGGTGTATAAAGATGCCCCGGAGGTCACGCGCGAGCGCCTTTATTTGGAAACAATGCAGCAAATCTATTCCAACACCAGCAAGGTGATGGTGGATCAAAACAACGGGCGCAATTTGCTTTATTTGCCCTTGGAAAAAATAATGAATACGCGCGTGCCGGGGAATGTTGTGCCGGAATTTATCCCCCCCACGGCGGCTGCGATAGCAGAAGCAATGGCGGAAAAAGAAAAATTGCCGCGCGGAGGCTTAACGCGGGATAGGGGGAATCGTTAGATGAAATCCAACAACCTCATTCAAACCGGCTTGGTGTTGCTTTTTTTGCTCATCACTTTATTGTCTATGACGATGTTTACCGTGGATCAACGCAAATACGCTTTGGTTTCGCAGTTTGGGGAGGTCAAACACGTCATCAGCGAGCCCGGGTTAAATTTCAAGTGGCCTTTTATTCAAGACGTGCGCTATTTTGAAAAACGCATCATCACAATGGATTCCGATGACCCGGAGCGTTTTATCACCTCTGAAAAGAAAAATGTTTTGGTGGATTCTTATATCAAATGGCGCATTGTCGACCCCAAACTCTATTACATTTCCTTTTCAGGGGATGAGAGCCGCGCGCGCATTCGCTTAAACCAAACGATTAACGCCGGCTTACGCGAAGAATTTGGTAAGCGCACCGTGCATGACGTGGTCTCTGGCGAGCGCGACAAAATTATGGAAGATATGCGCGAAAAAGCGAATGTAGACACTTTAAAAGTGGGCATTCGCATTGTGGATGTGCGCTTAAAACGGGTGGAATTGCCTAATGAAGTCTCAGAGGCGGTTTACAGCCGAATGGAAGCCGAGCGTTTGCGGGTAGCCAATGAATTGAGATCAGAAGGGGCGGCGGAAGCCGAAAAAATCCGCGCCGATGCGGATAAACAACGCGAGGTGATTGTCTCCACCGCTTATCGGGATGCGCAAAAAATTAAAGCTGCGGGAGACGAAGAATCCGCCAACATTTACGCCAAGGCTTACAACCAAAATAAAGAGTTTTACGCCTTTTATCGCTCGTTGGAGGCTTACCGTGCGGGCTTTGCCAATAAATCGGATATCTTGGTGGTGGATCCTTCCTCGGAGTTTTTCAATTATTTGAAAAAAAATTCGCCCTGACCGTGGAAAAGCAGTATGCGTTGGTTGTTGCCTGAATATTTTGCCGATGTGTTGCCCAAGGAAGCGGCGCGTTTGGAATGTTTGCGCCGCAAAATCTTGGATTTGTTTCAACATCACGGTTTTTCTTTTGTGATGCCGCCGTTGTTGGAATATTTGGAATCGCTTTTGACAGGCTCCGGGCGGGATTTGGATTTAAAAACCTTCAAATTGGTGGATCAGCTCTCCGGTAAAACTATGGGTTTGCGTGCGGACATCACGCCACAAGTGGCAAGAATGGATGCGCACTTGTTAAACCAAGAAGGCATTACGCGCCTTTGCTATTGCGGCTCGGTGGTGCACACCAAACCTTCTAATATTTTTTCTGGAAGGGAATTGCAGCAAATTGGCGCGGAAATTTACGGCGCGTTGCAGATTGATGCGGACTTATCCATTTTGGATTTGGTCGCCAAGGTGTTTTTGGAATGCCAATTGGAATTGAACCGAGTGGATTTAAACCACCTGGGCATTTTCAACGCCTTGTGCCAAAGCGCCCAAATTGAGGGGGATTTGAAAAACCGCTTAACCCGTTTTTTGCGCTTAAAAGATGCGCCTTCTTTGTTTGCGGTAAGTCGTGATTTTCCCCCTTTGTATCAAAACGCGTTTCGCGCTTTATTAAAACTTTATGGCGAGCCGGAAGATGTTTTAAGTCGCGCAAGAGAGTCTTTAACCCCCTTAAACAATGAGTGTGTTTTTAACGCTTTAAACGATTTGGCGTGGATTGTTCGTGCGCGCCCGGATTTACCTTTTTCTATTGATTTAGCGGATTTGGCGGGTTACCACTACCACACGGGACTTTCATTTAGCGCTTACACGAGCTCTTCTTCTTTGTCCCTTGCGCACGGTGGGCGCTATGATGGAGTGGGGGCGGCATTTGGCAGAAATCGCGCGGCAACGGGCTTTTCAATGGATTTGCGCTTATTGGCAAAAATTGCCCAAACCAAGGAATGTGCGGAATGTTTACCCATTTGGGTAAAGTTTTCCAAAGAAAAAGACGCCGCTTTGCAATCCGCCATTTGCAATTTAAGAAAAAGCGGAAAAATCGTCATTGAGGCGTTGGAAGAAGAAACTATTCCGCAAGGCGCTTTACATTTGGTTTTTCAAAACGGTGCGTGGGTCGTGCAACAATAATTTTCAAAAGAGGGTGATTCCAATGGCAAAAAACGTGGTGGTAATTGGCACGCAATGGGGCGATGAAGGCAAAGGCAAGGTGGTGGATTGGCTCACCACCCACGCAGATGGCGTGGTGCGCTTTCAAGGCGGGCACAATGCCGGGCACACCTTGGTGGTGGGCGAAAAGGTGTTTAAATTAAGCTTAGTGCCCAGCGGAATTGTGCGGGAAAATGCGCGCTGTTACATCGGAAACGGTGTGGTTTTAGACCCATCTCACTTAATCAAAGAAGTGGGCGTCTTAGAAAATTCCGGTTTAACGGTGCGTGGGCGCTTGATGGTGAGCAAATCTTGCCCGG
>QLIP01005969.1_pt1 | contig 15438 bp, 14 predicted proteins | sample 1769771 | NCBI WGS metagenome assembly QLIP01 (sample SAMN09428762, study PRJNA476227) | Gut metagenome, whole genome shotgun sequencing project. | isolation source: cecum | host: Rhizomys sinensis | place: China: Jinsha town of Minqing, Fujian Province | collected 2013-09-23
TAACAGAAAACGATTATTGAAAATGAAAGAGAAAGAAGTTCAGCAAATATTACCCCCTCCCGCTCCACATATGGTGGGGGACGGATTTAGGGTACACAATTTTTTTCCGTCTGGTTATAATATGCCCGAGGACCGTATGAGTCCTTTCTACCTGCTTGATTACAATGCTAAAATCAGTTTTGCTCCGTCGGCTCGTCCGCGTGGAGTAGGGGTGCACCCTCACCGCGGTTTTGAAACCGTTACTCTCGCTTATCACGGTAAGGTTCAGCATCATGACAGCCGCGGAAATATGGGTATTATTTCCCCCGGCGACCTGCAGTGGATGACCGCTGGTGCCGGTATTCTGCACAAGGAGTATCATGAGAAGGAGTTTAGCAAGAAGGGTGGCGAGTTCCAGATGGTTCAGCTTTGGGTTAACCTCCCCGCCAAATACAAGATGACTACCCCTAAATACCAGCCAATCACCAACAGTGAAATTCCGAAGTATCAGCTTCCCGATAATGCCGGAGAAGTTGAGGTGATAGCCGGTGAATTTGACGGTGTAAAAGGTGTGGCTACAACCTTCACCAAGATCGAAATGTATAACATCCGACTTAAGGGTGGAAGCAAAATGCAGTTCTCGCTCCCTGCAGACTTCAATACCGGTATACTGGTTATCGAGGGTGAGGTAACTGTAAACGGTAAGCAAAAGGCTCCGGTTGACAACTTTATCCTCTTCAAAAACGACGGAGAGGAGATAGCGCTTGCCACCGACACCGGTTGTCTGCTGCTGGTGCTTAGCGGCGAACCAATCAACGAACCGATAGTGGGTTACGGACCCTTCCTGATGAACACCAAGAATGAAATCATGGAGGCATTCAACGACCTCAATACCGGCAAATTCGGCGAATTGGAGGATTAGACTTCAAAAATCCACTTGATTTTATAGAAACAATAAACTGGGGGGGAACTCGGCACACGGGTACCCCCCATTTATTTTGCGCGTATCGACAAAAAAGGTTATATTTGCATCTTGATAGATTCCACCGGAAATCGGATATATAAATTCGTGTAGGTTTACCGACCATTAGCGGTAATTATGCGGGGTGGAACACTCAACTTTTCAGAAAACAATACACTAACCAATAGAGCAAATGAACAAGAAACAACTCTTGGCGGCAGCATTCCTTGCGGCATTCCCCGCAGCTGCCTCTGCCATCACTCCGCTCTGGTTGCGCGACGTGCAGATTTCACCCGACGGCAAGTCAATTGCCTTCTGTTACAAAGGTGATATCTGGACGGTACCCACCGCCGGAGGAACAGCAGTGCGCCTGATGGCCACCCCCAACTATGAGGCAAACCCCATCTGGAGTCCCGACAGCAAGCGTATAGCCTTTGCCAGCGACAAAAATGGTAACTTTGATGTCTTTACCGTACCCGTTACCGGAGGGGTACCCACACGCCTCACCTTTGACTCAGCCTCTGAAATCCCCGAAAGTTTCACCCCCGACGGAAGTCAGGTCTACTTCTCGGCCGCTATTCAGGACCCGGCAAAGAGTGCGCTCTTCCCCTCGGGGCGTATGGCAGAGCTGTATGCCGTAGATGCCAGCGGCAAGTCGGGCGCCCGTCAGGTGCTTGCCACTCCGGCACAGAAAATAAGCTGGGGGAGCGACAAGAGCAAAGGGGGATGGTTCCTGTATCAGGATGTCAAAGGGTTTGAGGACACCTGGCGCAAGCATCACACCAGCAGCGTGACACGCGATATCTGGCGCTATGATGCCGCCACCGGCAAGCATACCAACCTCACCAAACGCCCGGGCGAGGACCTTGACCCTGTGGTTGGTGGGAACGACGTCTACTTCCTTAGCGAACGTAACGGCGGAACAATGAACGTGTACCGCGCTCCGTTGTCGGATATGTCCAAGGCAGAAGCGCTCACCAAGTTCAAGACTCATCCGGTGCGCTTCCTGTCGCGAGCTGCCAACGGCACACTCTGCTTTACCTATGACGGCGAAATATACACCCTCACCCCCGGCGGGAAACCCACCAAGGTAAAGATTGACCTTACTGACGACGTACCCAACGACACTCAGCGCCTTCAGGTGCGCAACGGTGCCAAGGGGGCAGTACCCTCACCCGACGGCAAGAGCGTTGCCTTTACCTATCGTGGTGATGTATATGTCACTTCTGTGGAGTATGGCACCACTAAACGGATCACCGACACCCCCGAGGCGGAATACGGCGTATGCTGGGCGCCCGATGGGAAGACCCTATATTTCAGCAGTGAGCGCGACGGCAAGGTAAATATCTACAGCGCCACCAAGGGTCATGAATCGGACCCCAACTTTGAAAACGCCACTACCATTGTGGTTAAGCCGGTATTTGCCGATAACAAGGTTGAACGCTCTTACCCCGATGTTTCCCCCGACGGCAAACAGTTGGCCTATATCGCTGACCGCAACCAGCTGTGGGTGCGCGACCTCAAGAGCGGTGCTACCCGCCAGCTCACCGACGGCTCGCTCTACCCGTCGCGCAGCGGCGGCTTTGAATACCGTTGGAGCCCCGACAGCAAGTGGATTGTGCTTGAAATCATGGACCGTCATCACGACCCGTACAGCGACGTGGCTCTGCTTGAGGTTGCCACCGGCAAGGTTACCAACCTCACCAACACCGGCTACTTTGCACAGGGTGGTAAGTTTGTGATGGACGGCAATGCAATCCTCTATGCCAGCGACCGTCTGGGTATGCGCAATCACGCGTCGTGGGGTTCGCAGATGGACCTCTTCCTGGTCTTCCTGAACCGTGATGCCTACGACCGCTTCCTCCTTTCGGAAGAGGACTATGCACTCCGCAAAGAGGTAGAGAAGAGCGCCAAGAAAACCGACGACAAGAAGGTTGACGCCAAGAAAGGTGACAAGAAAGCCGACGACAAGAAGAGCGATGCCAAGAAAGAAGACTCCAAGAGCATTGTGGTTGAACTCGACGGGATTGCCGACCGCACAGTGCGTCTGACACCGATGAGCACCGACCTTGCCGATGCGGCTATCGATGCCGACGGTCAGAATCTTTATTATATCGCTGCCACCCCCAACGGCAACAAACTCTGGAAGATGAATCTCCGCAAGGACGACCACAAGATTGTGGCCCCCGTAAGCGGTTCGGGTATCATCCCCAGTGCCGACGGCAAGATGATGCTCATCACCGGTTCGCAGCTTTCGAAACTCGATCCGAAGTCCGACCGAATCAGCGGCATCAGCTACAACTCAACATTTAACCTCGACCCCGCCAAGGAGCGCGAATATATGTTCGACTTCATGGCGCGTGAGGAGGGTGCCCGCTTCTACAAGAAGGATATGCACGGCATCAACTGGCCCGAAATGACCGCCCACTACCGCCGCTTCCTCCCGCATATCTCCAACAACTACGACTTTGCCGAGATGCTCAGCGAAATCCTGGGCGAGCTTAACGTAAGCCACACCGGTGGACGCTATTCTCACCCCGGCAGCAGCAACAGCGACCAGACAGCATCGCTAGGTCTCCTGTTTGACATGGGTTATGCAGACAAGGGCCTGAAAATCGACGAGGTGGTGACCGGAGGTCCCTTTGACCACGACGGTCTTAACGCACGCCCCGGGATGATTGTCACCGCCATCAACGGTGAGGAAATCAACAAGGATTCTGATGTATCCGGTATGCTCAACGTTATTGCCGGCAAGAAGACTCTCATCTCCCTCCGCGACCCACAGACTGGTAAGACTTACGAAGATGTTATCATCCCCATCACACGCAGCAAGTTCAACTCACTGCTTTATAACCGTTGGGTCAAGGCTCGCGCTGCCGATGTGGACCGCTGGAGTAACGGTCGTCTTGGTTATGTACACATCGAGAGCATGGGGGACCCCTCGTTCCGCAACCTTTATAGCGATGTGCTCGGCAAGTATAACGACCGCGATGGTATCGTAATCGATGTGCGCTGGAATGGCGGTGGACGCCTGCACGAGGATATCGAAGTCATGTTCAGCGGCGATAAGTATCTGACTCAGGAAATCCGCGGTGTCGATGCCTGCGACATGCCTTCGCGCCGATGGAATAAGCCATCGATTATGCTTATGTCCGAAGCTTGCTACAGCAACGCTCACGGCACCCCCTGGGTATATAAGCACAAGGGTCTCGGCAAGCTCGTCGGCGCTCCGGTCCCCGGCACCATGACATCGGTTAACTGGGTTACTCTCCAGGATCCCACCATGCTGTTCGGTATCCCGGTAATCGGCTACCGCACCGCCGAGGGTACATACCTTGAGAACTCTCAGCTGGAACCCGATGTCGAGGTGTACAACGACCCGGCAACAATCGTAACCGGTGAGGATACCCAGCTGCGCACCGCAGTGCAGGAGCTCCTGAAGGAGATAGATGCTAAAAAGAAGAAATAATCCACCACAGCAAACAGTGTCCCCGCGACACTGAGCGTATAACAAAAAAATCACCCCAGCGGAGTTCCCTCCGGTGGGGTGATTCGTTATTCAACAAACAGTTTTGTGAACTCGGTTACTCGCCGGTTTTGCAACTGCTTATGCACCTTTCCTTTGAATCTGCACATTGCCGTGTACGCCTCCTTGAGAGCGTTTGGGGTGCGGATTCCGCGTTTAAGCATCTTAAAAAAAGAGCTTTTGCCTACAGCCACCGGACCTATGTTGTAGGCTAATGCGCCAAGTAGGATCGAATCTTTTCCGAAGCTGGAATAGAGATCTACAAACTTCTGCAAATCCTTGCGAAGCTGCGCATCGGCCTGTCGCTCGGTGAGCTGAATTCCCTGGCGATACTTGTCGCCCTTCTGAACGCGATGCCCATAACCGACATATGGCCAGTGCTGGGGCTTATGGAGCGTTTCATACTTCTTGATGGTGGACACAGCCTGTTCAAACAGCTGCTCGTCCTTAACATTTTGTTTCCCTTGTTTCCCTTGATGCCCACTGCCGGCCGCGGCCGGCTGTGCGGCGAATGATGCGATTGCACACATCATCGCCACAAACATGACGAGGAATTTTCTCATTTTTCTATGTATTAAATTAAGACTGCCATCCCCCATAGCAATTACGCTATGCGGTATTAGCTATAGTTTATGGGAGAAAAAATGACAGTCGTCACTCACGGCAATCCCGATACGGAACTACATCAGATTGCCTTCTACATATATTAAAACAATTTTCCGCGCCAAAAGATTACTTTTGCCGTTCAGCAATAAAAAAGCGTAGTGCAAACCGAGTTGCACCACGCCTATTTATCTTTATAGATGATTGAGATATCTTGGGTTTCTTTAGTAGAGTGTGGTTCAGTTCTTATGCAGAAGGTCGTACCGTTTGAACACCTTCTCGATGGCCTCGAGCGAACGGGTCACCTGCTCTTTGGTGTGTGTAGCCATCAGCGAGTAGCGAATCAGTGTGTCGTTGGGCGCCACGGCGGGGGAGACAACCGGATTTACAAACACACCCTCCTCGAGTAGATCGCGGGTTACCTCAAATGTCTTGAAGTCATCGCGGATAAAGAGGGGGATAATCGGGGTGGAGGTGTGCCCGATTTCACAACCCATCTCCTTGAAACTTTCGAGAGCGTAGTTGGTGATATCCCACAGATGCTGCTGGCGTTCAGGCTCGGCAATCATGATGTCGAGGGCGGCACTGGCGGCAGCTGTCGATGCCGGAGTGATGGAAGCCGTGAAGATGTATGAGCGGGAGTGGTGACGCAGGAAGTTGGTAATAACCTTGTCGGTGGCAATAAAGCCGCCAAGCGAGGCAAACGACTTGCTGAACGTACCCATGATGAGGTCAACATCGTCGGTGACACCGAAATGGTTGCAGGTGCCTCGACCACCCTCGCCGAATACACCGATGCCATGGGCTTCGTCCACCATCAGTTGCGCATTATACTTCTTGCAAAGCTCAACCATGGCTGGCAGATTTGCCACGTCACCTTCCATCGAGAACACACCGTCGGTGACTATGAGCTTAACCTTGTCGGGGTCGCACTTCTTGAGCTGAGTCTCAAGAGAGTTCATGTCATTGTGACGATATTTAAGATAGTTGGAGAACGACAGACGTCGACCTTCAATAATCGAGGCGTGATCCTGCTCGTCGAGGATAATATAGTCGTCGCGACCGGTGAGTGCCGAAACAACGCCGAGGTTAACACCAAAACCGGTAGAATAGATCATGGCATCCTCCTTACCCACGAAGTCGGCGATTTTGCGCTCCAACTCTTTGTGAATTTCGAGGGTACCGTTCAAAAACGGCGAACCCGCCATACCGGTACCATACTTACGGGTAGCCTCCACGGCAGCCTCGATAACCTTAGGATGGTTGGTGAGTCCCATATAACTATTGGATCCGAACATCAGGACCCGCTTTCCATGCATTGTAACCTCCGTGTTCTGTTCGCTCGAAATGGCTCGGAAGTAGGGGTAAATACCCGCAGCTTTCGCCTTTTGGGGAGCATCGTATGCGGAGAGTTTTTCTTGTAAGGGTTTCATATATGATTAATCTTAATCTTTTTTTACCAGTGGAATCCAAATTTTTAATTAACTTGGTAGTAATCAGTAGAAAAGAGTCTTCTAACCGATAAGTTTCTGTTATCAGTTGGTCTCAATAAAGCATTTCATTAAGACTCTTCGCTACAAAGTTACTTAAATTAACTAAATTAACAACGCAAATACCCATCTTTTAGTTTCTTTTAAAACTTATTTTTAGGGTTGCTGCTCTCTGCGTCGGCAGCGCTTCGCGCATTGTTAGCGCGAAGCGCGTTGCTGTGTGGCTGCGCCACGTCGTTATCTGCAAACGCTACCGACCAGGGGACAATACGTATATTCCACCAATCAGAAACCCGTTATTTAGTTGAAATCAGGCACCCTGATTTTTAGGCTTATTTTTTAATTTTCTTGATTATCTGGTGTCATTGCCACACCCCATAACTTTTCAAGACTTTCGGCTTGTTCAATTGTCAGTTGCTCTCCGCTGTGACCGTGACGCCAGTCAAAGTCGGGAATTGCGGCTTCTAACTGTTGCAGGGTAATCCATGCATGCTTGTTGATGTTAGCCATATGCGAGCAGTCTGCATCGACGTAATGAAGTTCTTTGTCGGTTCCTCTCCAGTCTCTGTCGGTATATGGGTTACAACGAAATTCTCCCTTAAAGATGATTCCCGGGTGCTCTTCGCCCTCCCCCTCCAGCAGCATGAAGCATCGGTCATCCTTTCGGGCTTGCTCCCAATCGTGAATGCTCCAACTAATCCCAAACTCCCCATATTGCTTGAGATAGTGGTTGTATCTCTTGCGAGTGAAGGTGCTTATGGCAGGATTCCATCGCAAGATAAATATCCTGGGTCCATCGAATAGATTACCGGGTATTGATTGGCAGAACTCCTCCCATTCCTGGGGTGTTACTTCTGAAATGACATACTGTTCTTCTGTGAAGACCTCGATATGGTCACTGCGCAAAGCCGCCGTATAAAAATCGGACGGGGTTACCGATTTGTATCGACCATTAACCGCAAGGATGATTTCGCACCATGCTACATTGACAAACAGGTTGCTGTTATTAATAATAACAACGTCATCTGAAAAGTCATAATCTTCATCATCCTCAAAGTCATCCAAATCATCGTAAACCAGATATCTTGCCGGCATCGTAGAGTGGTCGGCATGGGGGAGAGCTGTTGCCATCCACTGTATGCGGGTGAATATAGCGAATGCAAGCTCTACCATATGGTCAATGTCTTGGTAGTTATCTGGCAGGGAATACTGCCGTTTCAGCATGTCGATGGTGATTGTTGTTCCCATTCTGTACCCCCGTATGGAAGAGCTCCACTCAAAGTCTTCTTCATCCACTTCGGCAGTGAGGTATATACGCATATTGTTACGACAGTGAGCAATGGCCTCTGCGACCCCTTTCTCTGAAAAATCGGATATGGCATCACTCTTCTTGATGGACAGGTCAGGGTATAGCTCTGTCAATGCGCGCAGCAAGTGAAATGCGTAGGAAATATCAGCTTCCGATGATAGAGCCGGGATTACTATCTGCATCACATCTGCATTCTCCCTGCCAATTACAACACCCTGAGTGGTGTTGTGGTCAAGGATGAAAAGTTTAGCTCCTTTCCCTTCCTCCAAATCATAGTCGGAGTCTACATTGTAATACTTTTCAGCATCAACGATTTGAGGAACAAGATTGATGGATTGATTAGCCTTGTTAATTACGCTATCAATGTTAACACTTTTTGATTCAAAACCGAACTTAATGTGGTTTTCTGTAGGATATATTTTCATAACTGTAACTTGTTTTTTGCAAAGTTACAGGCAATCGGTTCACTCATCGTGAACCGATTCGGAATCTTGATAAAATTCTTCGTAATTTTCAATCATGAACGTAATTTGTTCCACAATATAGTCCCGATAATACTCAGGCGCGAGAACTGTAACAGCAGAACCATACGATAAAATAAACTGTGCAAGTTCCACATTAGGGATGACAAACAGTCGCACTAATGATCTGTATTCCCCCGTTTCAACTACTTCCTGACTGTCATGAATAGGCTTGGTGGTTATGTATTGCAGTCGTTGATTGTCCACTTCAAGCAATACCTCTTCGGGCTCCTGCCCAAGAAAACGGGTAACACCGACTATATCCTTAAAATAACCGTTATTGAAATCTATCCCTTGGGCCTCGCGGTAAGTTTCATCCGGAAGTGGTATGAACGATTGGATTCTATCAAATGCCAGCACAATAGGGTTGTCCCCCTTAGGTGTCATACCCAGCAGAAACCAGCGACGGCTATGCTCCTTAAGGTAGCATGGAGAAAGGGTAATATATTTCGCTTCTTCGGCCTCAAATTTAAGGTACTCAATCTTGAGAACTGTCTTATTACTTATAGCCGATAGGAATTGCGAAAAGTATTGGCGTCCTTGAAGTCGGCGGCAGTCGTCAAATCCCACAATCGGTTTCCCATCGGATTCAAAATCCACCGACAGTCGCAGACGGTTGATGGTATTACTTAACCATTCCATCTGCGGCATCCCTTCAAAGCGTGAGAGTATAGATAGCGCCTGAGTGAATTGAATAAGATCGTCATCATTCAGTCCGACGTTGTATATAGACATGTCACGCTCCGAATAGTGGTATGTTACGTTTCGCCCACTGTGAGTTTCTTCAATAATAACTGGATAGTTAGAGGCTATGTAGTCCAGATCTTTACGAATGGTGTTTAGGGCTGTGATTTTGGGATACCCCCGTAATTCAAGTTCGACATTTACTGCCTCGGCCAATTGGGAAGTGGAATACCCCCCTCTGCGTAGGCAACGATCGAGAACCTGGTAACGGATATCAGAATTTTTGGTTTTTGCCATGTTTTATATTTTCAACTGCCTTTTCAACTGCTGCTGACAGCACATCACGTTAGCACATAATTAATAGATAGATAATAATGCAAAAGTACAAAAAATTGCAAATAAACAAAAGAAAATAAGATTGATTCCTCTCGAACTCTATGTGAACTCTCAATCAGTAGCAAACTTCCGCGTAAACCTCTTGTCAGCCGGACTCCGGCCGCCTCTGCGCATCTACTGCGTTTTAAATTTAAAATTTTACTTGTAAAAGTTGATTTACTCAGTATAGTGTGCTATCATAGCATGCAAGAGGGTGTTGCAGAACTTACGCAGTATTGCGTGTCATCATAGCGTGCAAGGCTCGGAGAGCCGAATCCGTTTACAACCCCAGGCAAAGCGAAGGTCGGAGACCTCGCTGCAGCCTGGGGTTTTGGCTATACACTACACTGCAGCTTCGGAGAAGCCTACCCGCATGTCAGTATTATTTAACTGAAGTACAACGGCTTAATAGTTGGTCATATTGCTATATAGTTACCCTTGGACAGTAGGCTTCTCCGAAGCTGCAACCCATTCCTCTGCCAAACCCCAAGCTGCGAACCGGTCTCCGACCGCGTTCTTGCATGGGGTTGTAAACGGATTCGGCTCTCCGAGCCTTGCACGCTATGCTGAGCGAGTTCTGCAACACCCTCTCGCACGCTATGATAGCACGCTTTCTACGTAAGTTCTGCGAAAACCTGTTGTCAGCCGGACTCAGCCCTACTCTGCGTTTAAAGTTTAAAATTTTCTTGCGAAAGTTGAATTAAATAAAAATTTGAGCTCACTTTTTTAAGTGAACTCAATAACATATTATTCAACGAGTCCAAGAGAATTTCTAAATCGATAATCTGTATCGATAATCTGTTTAACCTCTTTAAATCGGTTTGCCAGAACGGCCTTAACCAGCTTTTCTGTGTTTCTTTTTAAAGCCATAATCAATGATATTTAAGTGTAGTATTTGCGAATATTTAAGCGTAGTATTTGTGTTAACGATGTTTCAAACGCTAAATTACCGCAAATAGATTCACCCATTGTGAATCTATTTGTGGTATTTTCTTATATCCATGAGAAAATAGATCCCGACTTTGCAAACGACCTCCTCGTGGTCAATCCGACACCTGCAGTTCCGCCATTGCAAGATTGGGCTATCCAACTAATACTCTGTGATTGAAATATTCAATTAAAAATGGGTTTCAAACTAAAAAAAACAGCCAGGCTTCATAGCCCGGCTGTTTAGCTAAAGATATTGATTGTTTTTGAGATGCTTGTGGCCTATCAGGCTTCCATTAAAAACTGCCATGTTCGTCCCAATATCTTTCGGCATCGTCCATGGACTCTTCAAGAATAGTCTTATTTAACTTGTAAGCGTCTTCGCTCATCCATTCGTCTTCGATGGGCACATACACCTCTTTTACCATTTCGCCATCTTCGTCTTCAACGAATCTTTCTTTTGTGTACTTGTAATTCATTTTTATTGATTTTAATTTTTAAAGGTTATACTCAAAAGTTTGTGTCATCGATGCGAATGTCAGGGCAACACAGCAAGTATCGCAATCTTCAGTGGAGAGCTAAGATTGCTAACCCTCATGATTCCCCATTTGACACTGCAACTCGAAGGTGAAAGTTTGATAAAATCGTGCAATTGTACCATCTCTTCCATGAGAATCGATGACATCGTAGTTTGATTGCAACTTATCACTACCATCAATGCCACACTACGATTCAGTATAGTCTCTCGATCGTTAGGTGACATTGCGTTGGCCAACGCCTTCTCAATACGTCGCTCTCCGTCAGCTTCCCCTGAAAACATATGTAACTCCGTGCCAGTAGATAGAAAAGCATTGTAGTCATCGATGGAGAGTGAAATACAGTTTTTCTCTGCTTCGCCTGGTTTGATAAGCTCCAGAGGGTCAAATACTTCGCAATGATATATTGTTTTCATAAATATACAATTAGTTTAAGGTTAATGGAGGAATTTGGATAAAAGGATTTCTGTCTAACCGATGCCACATGGCAAAATCATATAAGATTACGCCGAGTAGTATGAAACATAATATCCATAACAGCAGAACCCATTTGCGTCTTTTTTTGCCAAGACCTAAAAGAATACTGCGAAGGAAAGAATCGATGTCGGAGGAAGTACACACAAGCACTACCCCATAGATTGCCATAATTGGTATTCCGAAATACATGATACGCTGCAATATGGCAATGAAGACTAACATAAAATAACTTATTGTCATGTTTTTTAAATTTTTTACAGTTAGTTACTGATATTGAAGTTGTTAAAACCTCAATGATATAAGTTTATAGACAATCTGTCCATAAGAGTTTTAAGTTAGTAGCTCACAGAAGTTAATGAATATACATTTAAACGTCGATTCATTTTCTGTGAGCTACTTAGTGAAATTGTTTAAACTTTAATAAAAAAATAGTGGGGGGGATTATTCCTACGGAGCGTGCACTCACCGTAGGAAGGTTACTTACTAATATAAATTATTTACACTCAAAACCGATGATCTCTAATGCCAAGCATCTTTGAGCCATTCGGCAGTTACAGGTCCTAAAATACGCGCATTTATGTATGCCTCTTTTAAGCCGAGAACAGTATGAGCCCGGTAAATTTCTCTACCATTTAAGGTGGTCGGTTCAAGAATTACTACAAGATTTACTTCGTCCGATACACCCATTCGTAATGGAAAGAGCCAGCTCATTTGTGCATAACGCTTATTCCAAAATGGAACTGGTTCTTCTGTATTGTTACGAATTCTTAGACGAGTTTCTTTAAGGCATCCTAAAATGAGACGGTACAGAAAGTTATTATTTCCTGCTGATATCTCCGCATCTACATCCATATTATCGTGATATGGTATTTCAAGAGCAGTGCACATCATCTTTTTGACCACATCGGGTATACGGTTGAATCTATCTACAACGATGTGATCAAATTCTAATTCAATACTCAAATCCGGATTAAATTCTATTCTGGGAAATACCAATGGCTCCGGTTCTTGATTATTGAACATGCGTCTATAACTTCTTCCATCAGGTCCACTCCGACGAAAAAACTTTAAAGCATAGGCTTTAGATACCGTTCCCCATATACAGTATATTGGGTCAGTACCATTAAAAAACCAACCGGTGTGCAACATTCTTGCACTTCCATGAGCAAGCACTTTACCTTCCGAGATTGCTTTATGAAACGTATACTTTAAATACATCTTGATAATTTCGGGATCCCGCATATCTTGACTTAAATTAAAGTTTCGTACAGTTTCAGCGACCATTTCGTCACTGAGACATTCATTTAGGCAGTCTTCAAATGATAAACTACTCGAAGGCTGAACACTGGGAGTGCTATTGACGTTACCATCGGAAATTACTACTATTTCCTTAACGGTAGGGTCATGCACAATAATCTGAAAATCATTCGGATATTCCTCAATCATTGATAGAAATTTTGAATGTCCATCCCAATTTCCAGGTTGAAACTTCGGATTACTTGTCCTTTTCAATGCCGAAGCAACACTTGCACAGGACGCTTTTTTCCCATACTGATTCAAGACTTTTACAGTCTCTTTAATTTTGGTAAGTTCTATGTCTTGTAGCATAGTTTAATTATTTTATTAATTAATATTTCTAAAATATGAGTATTTCAATATCCCATGGTTAATATTTTGTAACTCATATTTAAAAACTTCTGAACTTAACGCTTCTACTCTTCGGAATACATATCCAAAATAGATGCTATGCGATCGCGATCATTGAGATCATATTCGCTGTTGTTGCATCCGGTGCGATAGTACTCACGGAAAGCTTCAGCTCTACCCTCATCTCGAGCACAATCCCAACCAGTGAGGGCGGCGATCTTATCGTAATCGTTAAGATCATAGTTGGTGTTGTTGTAGCCTGTGCGATGATATTCATCCCAGGCTTCTTTGCGATTGTTTGCCATATAAAAATGTTTTTATGTCCACGCTGCATAAAATGTTATGCTTTGCAGACGGGTTAATAATTATTTTTTATTTGGCTTATCACTACATGCAATTAGATGAGTCCTCATTGATGTTTCATCCGATTGCTTGTTGTGACAAACTGTTTTCCAAAATGTCATTGTCCTCTTGGTCTTCAAAAAGAAAGCCCCGTGGAATTTGAGACTCAAATTTCCACGGGGCAAAGTTAGTAATACATTTTGTTTCTATGACGTAATTTTTGAACAACTCCATTAGACGTCTAATACATTCAGATCAATCCACTCTATTAGGTTATATTCCTCAACCATTTTCTTGATGTTATTAAAATTATTCAGTGTACCAAACACTAGTTGTTGAGTCAACCATTTTTCAACTATCCTGCCTCCATTTTTGTTTCGGAATCTTTCCATTATCCACTTACGCGGGATATTCTTCTTTGAATTGTTCTTCTTATCAGAAGGACACCATGCTTCTTTTACTTTATACATAAATTCTTGAGATGATAGTTTTTTGCCAGCTTCATCTGAATTATCTTTCTTAGGATAATACCTATCATCCGCAATTTGAAAAGCATTCTTGAAATGTTTGGGATTGGTAAGAATGTTAATAAAGACAACGATATCTTTATTGCTACATTTAAAATAGTATAAATTATCCTCTTTTATAAACAATACATTCCCTTTTTTATCCTTCAAATTGCAAGCGGTGTTCAATCTGCGAATTATGCATTCATCTACTTTTTCATCTGATAGAATTTTAGTTGCACTCTTGCTTTTGTTCAGTTTGTCTCTTGTACGTTGCACATTAGTGGCAATAATAAAATTCCCTGAGTTATCAGCCAACTCACGAACTGTCTGATCCTTATACTCCTTGTCTTTGCGTAGAAAAATTTTGAAGTGTTTATATATTCGGTCATAGAGTTTGGTAACTACATCATCGAACTCCTCTTTTGACTCCATTCTTAACCAGGAAATCCAGAAAGTGCCATTGTGGACATTATTTGTAAGTTTATGCTCATTTACATCTATCGGCTTGTTCCTTGTTGCTTTGTGCTCTCTCATGTAATCGAACCATTTCTCACTCATTTCGTAGACGTAATCGGCAAAATCATCGTTTGTACTACGACCGTTGGATATAGCCTTTATGCCATAGTAAATCTCCACATCGGATTCGAGGATTCCGTATTCTATAAGAAACTCAAACCTAATGTCGTCCATCTCCAAACAACCTAATTTATACATTAGATGTTTTGGTTGAAATATACCCTCTCCGGTATATTCATGAAGTACCCCGCGAATATCGTCAGGGAAAGGGGAGAGCTTCTCGATTTCTGATATTTTCTTGGCTAAAATACCTTGATTATTATAGTCGATAAGTGTTTTAACATATTCTTTGCATTTATCCTCAAATTCTTCCTTGGATACATACTGATATGGATTCGAACTCAAGGCGAGCATTTTCTCGCAATACTGGTAAGTAGAATAAACGGTCATTTTTTTCCACCACTTTTGATGTATAGTTTCCTTATTCATGATTCATGCGTAGTTTACTATTTATTGATAGTTATTGCAATTGGCTTACAAAATTACTAATAATATAGTAAACCTATATCTCAATGCAGTACATAAATGCAAAAGAGCCTTCACAGTTGAGCCTTCACATTTGAGATAAGACTCTTGAGTTGAGAGGTTGATTAAGGTTTGAAGAACAGTTCGAATTCGAGCCAGTAGCGGCGGAAGAGGGTTTCGTAGTCAAGCCTATTTGCAGGGTGATGACGAGTTTTTGCTTATGTGTGAATGCTTTCGAAATATTTTGGTAAACGTCCCAAATTTCAATATTTTTCAATCCCTGGGAAAAGTGTATAAATATATAATCTAATTTCGATATTGTTGTTGTGTGAATATGATATTATATCTGTAGTAATTGTAGCTTAAATTTATAGGATGATATTGTCTATTGAATAATTGATGGGAAATTTATCTATATAGATGAAAATTTATAATAATAGAATAATTAATAAATTATCATAATTTAACGATATTTTAACATATAAAATGTATCAAATTGTGAATTTATGTA
>QLIP01066481.1_pt1 | contig 15413 bp, 11 predicted proteins | sample 1769771 | NCBI WGS metagenome assembly QLIP01 (sample SAMN09428762, study PRJNA476227) | Gut metagenome, whole genome shotgun sequencing project. | isolation source: cecum | host: Rhizomys sinensis | place: China: Jinsha town of Minqing, Fujian Province | collected 2013-09-23
TTTTATTCAATTGCGCAATACGCGCCAGACCGTATGCTTACGACAAAATAGAAAAGAACCGATTGGAACTCAAAATCCAATCGGTTCTTTTTTTGCTTTGTCGCTTTATTTTAGCGGATGTAGGTTTCGAGAAGTGTAGCCTGACCTTGGGGGATGATTGTGATTCCTTTGGTCGATGCCGGGATGAGCACGGTTGTGCCGGCATTGATGTTCATTGATTCATCGGCTGTTTTGATCTCTACGCTACCTTCTGTGAGGATGAGGATTACGAATGAATCGCATTCGCTATAGTCGCGCATAAGTTCGCGGTCGAGGTGCAGAAGATTGGTTGTGAAGAGTTTGCAGTTCACCAACTCAACGGGGAGGTTTAGCACCGGATTGTAGTCGACCATCGCATCCTCGCTGTCATCGAAGTTGAGTGTTTGGAGTGCGAGTTCTGTGTGAAGTTCGCGAGTGTTTCCGTTATCGTCTTTGCGGTTGTAGTCGTAGATGCGATAAGTAACATCAGATGTTTGCTGAATTTCAGCAACGAGAGCGCCTGCACCGAGAGCGTGAACGCGACGACCGGGGATGAAGAAAGTGTCGCCCTTCTTAATCTTAACGAAGTTGAGGCAGTCTTCAAACGTACCGGCTTCGACGAGGTTTTTGTATTCTTCGGGAGTGATTTTAGTTTTGAATCCGGCTGCGATGTCAGCGTCCTCTTTTGTGTCGAGCACATACCACATTTCGGTTTTGCCGTTAAGGTGTCCCTGCTCGAGAGCCTTCTCATCGTCGGGGTGAACCTGTACTGAGAGGGGTTCTGAAGAATCAAGGAATTTTACCAATAGCGGGAACTGATTTCCGTATTTGGTGTATACGTGTTCGCCCATAAGCTCGGCGCCATGTCGTTCGATGAGTTCGGTGAGTGTGGTGCCTGCATCGGGACCAGATGCAACTACAGAAACAGCTTCGGGCACGGCTGAAAGTTCCCAGCTTTCTCCGATCTTTTCGTCTGAAGGCTCGAGACCTTTGTATGGAAGGATGGCGTTGCCGCCCCAGATTTTTGTCTGAAAGATTGGTTTAAATGTCCACATATTAATCTTTTTTTTAGCTTATTTGGTCTGTTTATTTTTTCTGTTTGTTTAATGTAGTTTTGGGAGGTTGGTTATTGGCAATTTCGCTTGAGATGGAGCGGATTGCAAAGTCGAGAATTGCATCTCGACCTTGTGCCAACTCTTCGGCCGGGCTGTGCATCTCATATCCGGGAGTGGGGTCGATGCCATATTCGGTTGTTTGGTCGTTGGCATCGTTTATCGGGCATGAAGAGAATCGTACGGCCCAGCCATTGGGGAGTTCGTACGAGAAGGGGAGTCCGCCTCCGCCACCTGTCTTGGCGCCTACAATCTTGACATTAGGCAATTGTTTCATAACGGCAACAAAGTTGTTGGCTGCGCTGAAGCAACTACGATTTGTGAGGATGTAGATTGGACGGTTGAGATAACTGACACGATTTTTATCGGCAGGTTTGTAATGAAGTGCAAACGGTTTGGAGAAATCGCCTGGGGCTGGAGAGAGTTTGTGGCGAATATAGCCACCGATGATTTCATGATCTATGAATCGGCCTACAAGCGTGTTGACGTTGGTAAGGGCGCCACCACCGTTGTTGCGAATGTCGATAATCAAACCTTGCGACTTAGAAAGGAGCGTGAGGATGTAGTCGAGATTTGTAGCGCCGACGGTTGAGGAGAAGGAGCCGTAGTACATATATCCGATTTCGCTGTTGAGCATTTTGTACGATATGCCTGAGGCTTGGAAATAATTGAAATCAAGATAATATTCCTGTAGAGTACGGATGTTGAAATCTTGCGGGTAGTCGCTCCACCACTTGCGATAGTAACTCACGTTGAATGGAGCGATGAGATTCACATGTCCATCCTTAAGGTGGTCAAGAAGGTCGGAGCAGATGTTAAAGAGCTCCAGAGTTTTTGTTTTGGGCGTGATCTGTTTGCGGTATTCTTGAGTGAGGCTATCCCAATTCAGATTTTTCTCTTCCAAGAAGCAATAGCGATTGCGGATTGTGTTTGCAAGCAGGTCGAAGTTCCCGTACGGGTCATCGGTATATTCCGGTTGTTCGTGACAGCTTGTCAATCCTGCGGAAATAGAGAGAAGGATTGTTGCAATCAGGAATATATGGCAACGATATGGTAATTTAAAATGCTTCATAGGAGAATCAATAAAGGGGAGAATTGATTTTAGCTTTTTTACGCAGTCCGATTCCGAAAGGTATGACACCGATCACGAACGAGTGTCGGTCGGTCATCGTGAAGAGATTCGAGGCGTAGTATGAGCTACGCTCGTAGCGATAACCGAGTTCGAAGGCTGTGTGTCCGAAATCGAACGTGCAAGACAGCAGGTTGTTAATTCCGAAATTATTGCCCCACCATCCGGGGTGTATGATGCCATTCTGGTTGCCAAGATATATTTCATAATATGTTTCGCCGTATTGGGGCGAGAAGAAGAGAGAGAGCGAGGGGATTGTCAGCGCGTCGCTGATTAGGACAGGGATATCACCGATGGCTGTATGCCACGATGCCGAGCCGTTAAGGTTGACACCGGCTGTGCCGAGTGCCGTGACAGGGTTGTTGCCATTGCGCGTCAGATATAGCGCCCCGCCGCGAGCAAAGGTTGAGCCGCCAAGTGTGGTTTGTATATCATTCTGCCATCGCTTTCGCCAACTTAATCCCCAAGCAAGGTTTGCATCAATGCCATACATTTGAGCCGATTTTGCCGGATTGAGGTTGTCGGAAGCTTGCGCGTCGAACTTGAAATCCATTACCATATTATCGGGATGCAGGCGCGATGCTTTCGACCACTGTGCCGAAACCGCAACTCCTTTGCCGGAGTATGGTAGCGGCGACAGATAGGATGAACGGGCATTCGTGTGGCTTAATTCAACGCGATAATTCTGCACTATAGGGCGCGGCAACTCTTCGGCTCGAGAACTGTCGGAGCAGATGAGCATGATGAGCAGGGATGCAAGCGCTGCCGTTAATATGGTTGGTTTCTTAATCATCGAAATCAAATAGAGAATCTTTTATGGTCGGATTCGATTTGGGGGCGGTTTCAGTTGTTGATACCGAAGCGTCGTTGTTTTCAACTTCCTCAACTGTATCAGCCTCTGTTACGATCTCATCCGACTCGCCTTCTGTTTCTTCAGTGTCGGGTGTGTCGACCTTTGTCGGTTCCAACTCGGTGATGTTGGCGATGGTGTAGGTTGAGATTCGTTTACCCTTAGCCTTGAAACTCTTGATGGCGATAAACTCTTCGGTGTCAATCTCCAGGGCGGGACGCACGGCATCGGCGCCACCGAACTCCACATTGAGGCGGGCGTAGGGTGTATCGGTCAAGAGAATTATCGACGACTCGGGCTCGCTGCCCACGTAGCGCTGCGGCTTGGCCGAAGGCTCAAACTTAAAGCGCTTCAAGTAGGGGAATCCGAGCGAAGCATCGTTAAGCGCGAGAGTCCAAACCTTTTCAGGATTGAATTTCTCTATGCGCATAATATTATCTTCGTAATGGTTTGTGTCGGAATATGATGAGGTGAAGAACTCGCCGGTGTTGGTGAGTATGAGCACCTGATCGTTGCCCTGGAAGACACCGAGACTTTCGCCGCGGCCGTCGTAATTGAGGCGAAGTATATCGCGGTCGAACCAAACCTCGCGTCCACCCAATGTAGAGACACCTTTGCTTTCGAGCGAGATGTTGCGGATTGGGTATTTTGTAACCAGGTTACCAAGCGAGTCTTTGCCCTTGATTGCAAGATCTGAGAAGTCGACGTAAATGTCGAGGTTTCGCGGGCGACGTCCAGATTCGTTGATTTCGTTTTTGAGCGATACACGAACTGTTTCCGCCTCACCGTTGGGGTTGCATGTAAGGTATTCGATGCGTGAACCGTCGGTGCCCTTAGTCATATTGTAATCCTTTTCGCGAGTGAGACCGGTGATATAGAAGCGCTTCATGTAGTAGTTGCCCTTCTTGCCGTTGCGATAGATTACGTTGTAGATGGTGCGTTTGTCGCCCTTCTTGAAGATTGAGATATGGATTGCCTTTTTTCCGATATAGAGTTTATCGGAAACCTTAACAATCTTATAAGTTCCGTCGCGGTGAATGACAAGAACGTCGTCGATGTCTGAGCATGTGAACAGGAATTCACCCTCTTTGAGTGCAGTTCCGATGAAACAGCCTTCGGCATCGTAGTATAGACGCTTGTTGGCCTCGGCCACTTTTGTAGCCTCGATTGAGTCGAATCCACGGATCACGGTGCGACGCGGGAAGTTTTCGCCATACTTCTCTTTGAGGTGGATGTACCAGCGTTCGGTGAAGTCGACGATGTGTTCAAGATCGTATTCAATGCGTGCTATCTCCTCGTCGAGTCGTGCGATTTTCTCATCAGCTTTTTCGGAGTTGAAGCGCAGAATGCGTCCCATTTTGATTTCCCAGAGACGGATTAGGTCTTCGTCGGTGATTTCGCGGAAGAATCCCGGCTTGAATGGATCGAGCAACTCGTCAACGCGACGAATAGCAGTCTCCATATCTTTAGCCTGTTCGATTACGGAGTCTTTATAGATTCGATTCTCGATAAATATCTTTTCGAGCGATGCAAAGAGCTGCTGTTCGCGTGTTTCGCCAAGTTTAATGTCAAGTTCCTGACGAAGCATCTCTTGAGTATGATCGACCGAATAGCGAAGCAGGTCGCTGGCCGAAAGGAACTCCGGTTTGTTGTCGCGGATAACGCAGCAGTTGGGCGAGATGCTGACTTCGCAGTCGGTAAAGGCATAAAGCGCATCGATGGCTTTATCGGACGATGTGCCCGGAATTAGGTTTACGATAATTTCGGCTGTGTGCGAAGTGTTATCGGCCACGTTGCGAATTTTAATTTTGCCTTTGGCTTGGGCGGCGAGGATAGATGAGATTAGCGAAGAGGTTGTTTTGCCGTATGGGATCTCAGTGATTGCGAGCGTTTTGTTGTCGATTTTTTCGATTTTGGCACGCACTTTTACCGCACCGCCACGTTGACCATCGTTGTAGCGCGATGCGTCGAGCAAACCTCCGGTTTGGAAGTCGGGTAACAACTGGAATGGGCGGTCGTGCAGATAATCGATGGCGGCATCGAGAATCTCATTGAAATTGTGAGGCAGGATTTTTGACGATAAACCCACGGCGATACCCTCCACGCCTTGAGCAAGGAGGAGCGGAAATTTCATAGGCAGGGTTACGGGCTCACGTTTGCGGCCATCGTACGAAAGCGTCCATTCGGTGATTTTGGGACTGAATGCTGTTTCGATCGCAAACTCCGACAGGCGGGCTTCGATGTAACGAGGCGCAGCAGCAGAGTCGCCCGTGAGAATATTACCCCAGTTACCTTGAGTGTCTACGAGCAATTCTTTTTGTCCGAGTTGAACGAGGGCGTCACCAATCGAGGCATCACCGTGGGGGTGATACTGCATGGTGTTACCCACAATGTTGGCTACCTTGTTGAAGCGGCCGTCATCGAGAGTCTGCATCGAGTGCAGAATGCGTCGTTGCACCGGCTTCAAACCATCTTCGATGTGAGGCACGGCACGCTCCAAGATAACGTAGCTTGCATATTCCAGATACCAATTTCGGAACATGCCCGACAGGACCGTTTTGCGGTCGGTGATGGGCATGTTGGTGGATATTTCGTTTTGTTGATTCTCGTTTAATTCAGACATATTGAAGTTGTTTATACAATTTCATTGCAATAATAAGGTGCAAATATAACGAAAAAATAGGATATTTTTTGTTTGTATCTTATTTTTTTTCGCATAATGCAGTACGCATTCGCCAGAAAATAATTGATTTGTATGGCTCAACGCGACTTCCTATTCGCTCCATAAAGCCGGCATAGGTTTCATCTTGTTTTTGCTCTTCCAATTGGCGGCTGAAATTTTTGTATTCAGCAACGAGGATGTTGAGCTCGGCAGCAGAGATTATTGCTTCGAGTTGGAGATGGTTGCCTTGAATCAGATCGCTGAGATGAGATGAAATGGTCGATGCTACAAGTCCTCGATGCGCGGCAATTTCATCGATGCTCATTCCATCGTTGAAAAGTTTTAAGGTCTCAAATTTCGAGTAGCCCTTCGGTTTCTTCACGCTCTTCTCCCTCTTCTCTTTTTTAGGCTTGGCATCAGTGGCGCTTTCATTATTGCCAGTGATGGAATCGATGTCGATAATATTCTTTTTCGTTTTTGTCTTTTTGGTTGAGCGGGAGTTGAATATCGATTCACCCTTATCGATGCGAATCATAGCTTTTGCTTTGATTGTTAGATAGTTTTGCGGGGTGAATACAGCGTCTTGAAGCTCGGTGAGAAGGAATATTTTTGCCGACAAAAGGTCGGATAGATTCTCTTTTGCAGAGGCAATCTGAGAGAGATATTTCTTGTTGTCGATATTGGTCGGGGTGTTGTTTACAAGCTCAATAATCGGTTCAATTTCTCGGATGAAGTATGCACATCCCCCCTTTATCTTGTCTTGAACGCGAGAGTCGGCTTCGAGTTCTAGCACAGTGGTGCCTGCGTAGCCCTTCGCAAAGCGGGTTCCGACATCAGCAATCTTGTTGCGCAATAGATTTTCGTGATTGCGATAGTCAGAGAAGAGGTTGTTGTGAATCGGCGCCACAAATTCGAGGATTGTACGCATGAATGCCTCGAAGGCGTTGAATATGGGCATAAAGTTGAATACCTCGATGAGTACCTGCTGAAGATATAGGTCGCGATAATGCTGAACAACTTTGTCGGTTGGCGCATTTTCTCGACAGTCATCGATAAATGAGTTTACGTCGGCATCAACAATAATGGCAGAGGCCGGAAGAATTGAGTTGAGGTAGAGTCCTTGCAGTGAACGGCAACGGCTTAGGGCAACATAAGCCTGTCCGGGAGCGAACGAGCGCTGTGCGTCGATGATGGCGCGATCGAAAGTCAATCCCTGGCTTTTATGTATTGTAATCGACCATGCCAATCGGAGGGGTATTTGAGAGAATGTGCCATCAACCACCTCTTTCACCATCCCGGACGCTTCGTCCATTTCATATTTGTTGTTCTCCCATGAGACTTGGGTTACATCAATCTCCTCGGAGTCGTCGAGTGGCGTGACACCGATTTTTTCGTCGGAAAGGGTTGTGACTTTTCCAATCATACCGTTGTAATACCGACGAAATTCGCCAACGTCATTTTTGATAAACATCACCTGAGCGCCCAGCTTCAGCACCAGTGTTTCGTCGGCGGGATAAGATGATTTTGGGAAGTTGCCTTGAACTTGAGCCGTGAATTTGTGCTCGGGCGACTTGAGTCGTTGCAGTCGGGCGCTGTTGAGCGTATCTGCAAAATGATTGTGAGTTGTGAGACGGATAAAACCTTCGTCCTGCATATCGGGGGTGTCGGGACGATAACGCTTATTGATTTCATTGAGCGTATCGATGGTAGCCGAGCCATCGCGAACAGCGTTTAGAATATCGATGAATTTGCGGTCTGACTGGCGATATACGTTGACCAATTCGACAGTCAGCATACCGGCTCGTTTCAGCGCGAGGCTATCGAAGAAATATGGCGTGGTGTAGAATTGACGCAATTCGGCCCATTCGTAATCTTTGATTACGGGAGCCAGCTGACGCAGGTCGCCGATGAGCAGAAGCTGCACGCCGCCAAAGGGTTGCGAATTGCCGCGAATGCGTTGCAAGATGTCGTCGATGGCATCCATCATGTCGGGGCGCACCATTGAAATCTCATCGATTACGAGAAGATCGAGACTGCGAATAAGGCGTCGTTTCCAAACATTGAACGAATATTTTTTATTCTCACCGACAAAACCCTTTCCGGGAATGAAGTAAGAGAATGGGAATTGAAAAAATGAATGTATGGTTTGTCCCTTGGCATTGATTGCAGCGACACCGGTAGGCGCGAGTACCACCATACGCTTTTTGAGAGTGTCGCGGAGATGGCGCAGGAAAGTGGTCTTTCCTGTTCCGGCTTTGCCGGTTAAGAAAAGATTGGCACTTGTCTCCTCAATAATTTTACGGGCCAAATTCAATTCGCGATTGATTTGCATCTTGACTTCGGGTTCGGCAGCGACCTCAAAATCTATGTCATTTTCGTCGATATAATACATTTCTAAAAGGCTGGGCTAAAATTTTTCTCAAAATTAACTAAAATGCGTCAATAATTTACTAATTTTGTAAAAAATATCAAAACATACAATAACACATGGAAGTATTGAAGCAGACGAACTTCGAATTTGAAGGTCAAAAGAGTGTGTATCATGGCAAGGTTCGCGATGTTTATAACATCGACGACAAGTATATGGTAATGGTTGCAACCGATCGTATATCGGCATTCGACGTTGTTCTTCCGGAGGGTATACCTTATAAGGGACAGGTGTTGAATCAGATTGCGGAATTCTTTTTGGATTCAACGAAAGATATCGTTCCGAACTGGAAGTTGGCAGTACCCGATCCGATGGTGACTGTCGGAGTATGCTGTGAGCCTTTGAAGATCGAGATGATCGTACGCGGATATATTGCCGGTTCGGCATGGCGCGATTATAAGAACGGCGCACGCGAAATCTGTGGTGTTGCATTGCCCGACGGACTTCGTGAAAATGAGAAGCTCCCGACTCCTATTTTGACTCCGACCACAAAAGCAGATGCGGGTCACGACGAGAATATCTCGCGCGACGAGATTATCGCTCAAGGCTTGGTCGACAAGGATGTATACGAGCAGGTAGAGAAGTATGCACTTGCGCTCTTTGCTCGCGGCACTGAGATTGCTGCCAAGCAGGGTTTGATACTTGTTGATACAAAATATGAGTTTGGTCTGAAGGATGGCAAGGTGATGCTGATCGATGAGATTCACACTCCCGATTCATCGCGCTATTTCTATGCCGATGGCTATGAGGAGCGTCTTGAGAAGGGCGAAGAGCAGAAACAGCTTTCAAAGGAGTTTGTTCGCAAGTGGTTGATTTCGAATGGATTCATGGGTCGTCAGGGTGAGGTTGTACCTGAGATGACTAAGGAGTATTGCGAGGAGGTAAGCGAGCGTTACATCGAACTGTATGAGCATATCACAGGCAAGAAGTTTGAGCGTGCCGCCGACTGCGGAAATCTTCAGGAGCGTATTTTTGATAATGTAGCTAACTGCTTGAAAACACTCTAATTATGGTAAAGCATATCGTTGTTTTTAAATTCGATGGTGAGCCGGAGGCTCGCATTGAATTGGCACGCAAGTTTCGCGATGCGTTGATGGCGTTGCCTGCAGAGATTGCTTGCCTTGAGAGCATGGAGGTTGGCATCAACGAGAATCCGGCCGAGAGTTGCGACGTGGTGTTGACAGCAGTTGTGCCAACGCTCGAGGATGTGGATGTATATGCCAAGCACCCGGCACATGTTGCGGCCGCTTCGATCGTGAAGGGCAAAGTAGCGGTGCGTTCGTGCGTTGACTATACATTTTGAAGTTGTTTATCAGATAAAAAGATAAAGTATTGAAGTTGTTTAAACTTATTTACGAATTTTAAATGAAGTTGAATTTTATTCTTTTATTAACCTTTGCAGATCTTTTTGGCTGCTTTTTTCCCTCTCATCGGAACCAACCGTAAGGTTGCTTCCTCTTCGAGTGAAAAAATCAGCTCAAAAATCTCTTGCAAATCTTAATAAAAATAAGTTTAAACAACTTCATTTATAAAATAAAAGTGGCATATTGCTTGTTATTTAAATAGCAAGCAATATGCGCTTCTGCGTTTTTATGGATTTAGAGAAGATTGTAAAAAGAGCACCCGATACGAAGCGTCTTGAGATAGGCGAGGGGATTCTGCCCGTCACAGCGACGGTGTTTGCGGAGTCCTTCCCCGGCAAGCGCCCAATTATTGTGATCGATTCCCGCAATTGGGAGTCGTTGGGGGTGCGTTTGCAGTTTATCTTAATTCGTGCTGATTTGCATCCGGAACCTCCTATCATATTGGCATCTAAGGGTTTGGTGGCAGATTGGGAACATGTTGAGGAGCTGGACCGTTTGTTGAGTCAGACCGATGCCATTCCGATTGCAGTAGGAGGAGGCACAATCAACGATCTTACGAAGCTATGTTCAGAGCATTGCGGACGTCGTTATATCTCTGTGGCTCAGATGGCCTCGATGGATGGATATGCCTCATATGGCGCTTCAATTCTGAAGGATGGAGTGAAACAGGCGTTTTCATGCAGGGCACCCTATGCCATTATTGCCGATACGGAGATAATAGCCGGAGCACCGGCTCATGTCACAGCAAGCGGTTATGCCGATCTGTTTGCCAAGATTACGGCCGGAGCCGATTGGATGTTGGCCGATGCGCTGGGTGTAGAGAAGATGGATCAGTTTGCATTCCAGATTGTGCAGGACGGATTGAAGGTGGCTTTGAATGATGCCGAGGGGGTGAAGCGAGCCGATCGTTATGCAATCCAGAATTTGATTGACGGTTTGCTGATGAGTGGGTTTGCTATGCAAGCCTATCAGTCAAGTCGTCCGGCCAGTGGAAGTGAGCATCAGTTCTCACATCTGTTGAATATGGAGAACCATACGATGGCCGACGGTCGTGTGCCTTCGCATGGATATCAGGTTGGAGTGGGATTGATGGCGGCTACGGCGCTATACGAAAAGTTGTTGAAGGAGGATTTTTCGAAGCTTGACGTCGAGAAGTGTGTTGCTGCATGGCCTTCGCTCGAGGCCCAGCAAGCAGAGGCAGCCAAGTTGTTCCCAAATCCGGAATTGGCCAAGACTATTCAGGCAGTGATTGCCAAGAAATACAGAAGTAAAGATGAGTTGCGTAGGGAGCTGACCGCGCTAAAGGAGAATTGGCCCGAATTGCGACAACGTCTGCGTAAGCAATTGGTGCCGCTAAAGAAGGTGAGACGTCAGCTGAAGGCGGTCGGAGCGCCGACCACACCCGAAGAGATTGGATTGACGCGCGAAGAATTTCAGCGTGCTTTGGTGAAATCGGAGATGGTGCGCGACCGATTTTGTATCTTCGATCTTGCGCACCATCTCGGAAAACTTAAAGAGTGGAGCCAGCAGTGCGAGCTATAGGTTGGCTCATAGGCGAGGCGAGGCTACGACGGTAATAGTCGTGAAGCTGCGCCTTTAATTTTTTTACGACTCCGGCATATTTCGGGTCGTTTGCCAGATTGTGTCGCTCGCCCGGATCTTTTTCATAATCATAAAGTTCATAAGCCAGAACCTTGCTTTCGTCGAAAGGCATATAGGTTTTGAAACCTTTTGTCCATTCCACTAAACGCCAGCGCGAATCGCGAAGGGCATAGCCCATTATATCCCCTTCGAGTTCTGTGGCTTTACCTTTCAGGTCGGTGTCGAAATCGATGGTATAATTCTCGGTAGTGGAACGACTGAATTGGCTCACCGCATAGTTTTTAATCTTCGCTTTAGGATTGCGCAATGCCGGCACGAGGCTATTGCCGTCAAGTTGTTGGGGATGTGGAGTGCCCGTGAGTTCGCATACGGTGGGGAAGATGTCGAGAAACTCAACCACTGAGTTTGACTTCGTGCCCTTCTTCATGCCCGGAGCCGAGATGATGAGAGGCACGTGTGTGGCCTGCTCGAAGTTTGTGATTTTATTCCACAATCCGTGATCGCCCAGGTGGTATCCATGATCGCCAAAGAGGATGACGATGGTATTGTCGGCGAGACCTTCGCGCTCAAGAGCATCGAGCACCTTGCCAATTTGAGCGTCGGTATAAGAGACGCAGGCATAATAAGCGTGCAGCAAACGCTTCTGTGTCTCGGTGTCAAGATGACGCGTGTCGATATAGCTTTCAAAAGGAGGAATGTCGGAATAACCCTTTATTTCGAGCGAGTTATGGTAGGCATATTCGACAGGGTCGGACGACATGTCTTGGAAATCGGCAACGGGCATACGATCACGCTCATACATATCCCAGTATTTTTTCGGAGCGCAGAATGGTAGGTGCGGTTTCTTGAATCCGACTCCGAAGAAGAAGGGTTTGCCGTCGGCTTTGAGTTTTGAGAGAGTTTTGACAGCCTCATCGGCAATGACTCCATCCTGATATCCGTTGTCGGGAACATCGGCACATTCGGTGGCAACGCGTCCGTTGGCCAAGGCATAGGTATTGCCCGGCGATTTGACATATGGAAGGCTCCACGACAGCGGATCATCTTTTACGGTTTTATCTTTGAGCGGATGATATATCTTTCCCACACCCACTGTTTGGTAACCATTCTCTTTGAGGGCCTGAGGCATAGTGACAATGTCGGGATTATTTTTGCGGAAAGATCCCATGAGCCACCATACGCCGGTATGGTCGGGATTGAGACCTGTCAAGAGGCTCGAACGTGTCGGACCGCTCAGAGCCACTTGGCAATATGCATTGTTGAATGTAGTGGCGCGCGCAGCGAGTCGATCCATGTTCGGTGTTTTGGCTATAGTATCGCCATAAGCGCCAATCCATGGTTTCATGTCGTCGACGGCAATGAACAGCACGTTCGGACGGCTGTCGGTTGAGGGCGTTTTATGCTCTTTCGCCTCTGCGTGGGTGGCAGTGAGTGCCATGCCTCCAAGCCCGCAAAGGAGATAATTAATATTTTTTTTGTCAAACATAGTCGATGAGCAGAAATTTTATTAAATTTGCACAAAGTTAAAACAATTTTTTTCAAAACGAAACAAAGAGGGTAAAAAATGAAAACTATAAAGTCAATTATCATACTGGTAGGGCTGATTTGTGCAGGAATTGCGCAGGCACAAACGCTCGATGTTGCGGCATTGAAGGGCGTTTCGCCAGCGGTGATGCGTCAGGTCTATGAGATTAGCCGGAATGTTAAGCTTACAGGCGAGCAACAGCTTAAACTTGCCCACGGCATTGAGAAGGAGAATAAGTATTTTCTACAAGATATTGCCGAAAATGATGGGATGTTGAGTGTTCGAGGTGCTCAAAAATTGGCAAAGATGCGCGATCAGATGCTTGCCGATGTGCTGAGCGAAGATGAATTGGCACAATATTATCGCGGTTATTTTGATAAGGAGGCAGATGCCGAGGGACAAAAAGTTGCCAATGAATTGCGTAGTCGCTATGCTTTGACAGATCAGAACTGGAAATTTATTCGCATTGCTTTTTATAAGATAGACCTGGAGAGTCGAGTCATATCAAAGATGATGGCCGATCAGCCGAAAAAGGCGGCCAAGCGTATCGAGGAGATAAAGCGTGAGTATTTGACATCAATTGAGGAGAAGGGTGGTTTGCGTGTAAACCCGGATATGACAATAACTTGGGTGCGCGAATTTAATCCAAATGCATTGAGAAAGGAGTAACGATGAAGTTAGAATTATCACTATTATTGACGGCAGTTCTTATGCCTTGCGGGGTTGCGTGGGCTCAGCAGTCGGATTCTACCAGCGTGCGCGTTAAAGAGTTGGAGGAGTTCGTGGTGAAGCGTCGGCGCGTGGGGACCTCGGGACTGACTGGTCCGGAAACAGGCTTTGCCGTGAATCGAACCGAGTTGTTTCGGGCGGCGTGCTGCAATCTGGGCGAAGCTTTTACTACTAATCCGTCGGTCGACGTTGATTATGCCGATCCGGCCACGGGAGCACGACAAATTAAATTGTTGGGCTTAGCGGGGCAGTATGTGCAGATGATGGGCGAAAATCTGCCTATCTATCGCGGCGCAGCGATGCCGTATGCATTCCGATATATTCCCGGCCCCTGGTTGAAGAGTATTCGCGTCTCGAAGGGTGCATCGACTGTCAAGAATGGATATGAGGCCATAAGCGGTGCCATCGACGTGGAGTATTTAAAGCCACAAGATGACCAGAAGGTGAATCTGAACGCCTATATGGATTCGGAGATGAGAATGGAGCTGAATGCCGATGCAAATGTGCATATCGACAAAGGTCTAAATACAGAACTGTTGACTCATTACGAAGATAGATATCTTGAACACGACAGCAATGGAGATGGCTTCTTAGATATGCCAATGGTTCGACAGGTGAATCTTCAGAACCGCTGGAATTATTTTGGCGAACATTATATTATGCATGCCGGTATCGGTGCGCTCGATGAGCGCAGTCGCGCAGGGCAACTTGGTCAGCACGGGGGTATGACGATAACGAATCCGTATTTGATCACGTTGAACACCCGACGCTACGACGGATACATGAAGCATGCCGTGATACTAAATAAGGAGCACAATACAAATATCGCATTTGCCGGCAATATGTCGAAGCATAAACTCGATGCCGCATACGGATTCAAGAGTTATGTTGTCGATGAAACAAGTGCTTATGCACAGCTTATGTTCGAACACGAGTTTAACGAGCAGCACTCTATTTCGGTAGGCGGTAGCTATAATTATGATGATTTTATCGAGGATATCGTTCCGGAACAACATACCGTAACAAATATACTTGCAAACGAGGAGACAGTTGGGGCATATGCTCAGTATACTTATAAGTTGGGGCAGAAGCTAAGTGTGATGGCAGGTGGAAGGATGGATTATAGTACGCTCTATGGTTGGTTTGCCACGCCGCGTGCGAACATTCGTTATGCTCCGTGGGAATGGATGACGGTAAAAGCCTCGATCGGAAAAGGTTATCGTACGGTGAATGGATGGGCTGAGTATAATTATCTATTGGCAAGTGGACGAACCATGGTTGTTGAGAGTCTGAAGCAAGAGCAGGCTTGGAATTATGGCGGTAGTATGGAGTTCTCAATTCCTGTAGGGTCTAATAATCTGAAGTTGAATGCCGAATATTTCTATACTAACTTTTTGCAACAGGCTGTTGTGGACTATGATAGTTCACCGACAAAGTTAACGATATCGAATCTGCAAGGGAAATCCTATTCACATACATTCCAGGTTGATGCGAATTATGAATTTCCGTTCGGGTTGACAGCAATGCTGGCGTATAGGCTTAATGACGTAAAAACAAGTTATAATGGGGTATTGAAAGAGAAAATTCTAACGTCGCCCTTTAAGGCTATGTGTACACTTTCGTATAAAACACCCCTTGAACACTGGCAGTTTGATGGCACATTTGTGGTAAATGGCGGAGGAAGAATGCCGGCGCCATATCAGTTGCCGAACGGCGATATGAGTTGGGATGAACGTTTCCCCACATTCCCGACATTGAACTTGCAGGTAACGCGCTGGTTCCGAAACTGGTCGGTTTATATAGGCGGTGAAAATCTGACCAATTTCCGACAGAAGTGTCCAATTATTTCAGCCGATTCACCGTGGAGCCAGGCATTTGAGCCTACGTTGGTTTGGGGTCCTATTACCGGAGCAATGGGATATGCCGGAATACGCGTCACGTTCTAAACTGTAGTATTGAAGTTGTTTAAACTTATTTACGAATCTTAAAATGAA
>QLIP01068846.1_pt1 | contig 15385 bp, 10 predicted proteins | sample 1769771 | NCBI WGS metagenome assembly QLIP01 (sample SAMN09428762, study PRJNA476227) | Gut metagenome, whole genome shotgun sequencing project. | isolation source: cecum | host: Rhizomys sinensis | place: China: Jinsha town of Minqing, Fujian Province | collected 2013-09-23
AGGTTGCTTCCTCTTCGAGTGAAAAAATCAGTTCAAAAATCTCACGCAAATCTTAATAAAAAATAAGTTTAAACAACTTCATTTGTCAATTATCACTATTTGCACTTCAAATTTACAATTTTTTTCTGAAATAATGAAATTATGAAGGCGAACGACCTCAAAAGTCGCTCAAAACCAAACTTTAGCTTAATTTGTTCATAATAAATAAACTATATTTAATTCGGATTCCTATGAAAACACTAAAATGCCTTTTACTAACCGGTTTGCTCTGCGCAGGCGGCATAGCCCTCACCCACAATGATGCCGAAGCTTGTTCGCGAATTCTATATAAAGGTGAAAACAACCTCTATATCGTGGCGCGCTCGCTCGACTGGCGCACGCCCATTCCGACCAACCTCTATGTCTACCCTCGCGGCATGCGTAAAGTGAGTTCCGATCAGCCGAACCATATCGCATGGACATCGCGCTATAGTTCCGTTTATGCCGTTGGATATGATGGCGGCGTGACTGAAGGGATGAACGAGGAGGGGCTTGTGGTTAACGGTCTCTTCTGTCGCGGAACAATCTATAACGACACCGTTCCATCACCCACTAAAATTAAGAAAGACCAGATGTCGCTTGCCGTCTTTGTCGAATGGCTTCTCGACCTTAATGCCACAACGAACGATGTCATTGCCACTCTATCGAAATGGAATTTCGACATTCAGGGAGCTACCTTCGACGGCGGAACCGTCTCGGCTCTACACTGGGGCGTGACCGATGCTCGGGGGCACAGCATCATATTCGAATTCCATGCCGGAAAAATAAAGATATACGATATGGGCGAATACCGGGCCATGACCAACGACCCCAATTGGCCACAAATGACGGCCATAATCGACTATTGGGAGAAGATTGGAGGCAAAAATGCATTGCCGGGCACTGTCACCAGTCCCGACCGCTGCGTACGTGCCAACTACTTTGCCAAACATGTGAAGAGTGTCGATGACCCCGACCTTGCTGTATCGATTGCGCGCACCGTACTCTTCAACTCCTGTGTGCCCTACACCTACGAAATACAGGGAGAGCCAAACCTAAGTTCGACTCAATGGCGCAGCTACGCCAACACGCGCGAACGTCGCTACTACTTCGACATCGTCACCAACCCCGGCTACTTCTACGTCGACCTCAACAAAGTCGACCTCCGTCCCGGCGCCCCGGTAATGAAGCTCGACTGCTCAAAGACCACCGACCTCGTTGGCGAAGCCAACCACCGCCTCAAACGCTCCGTCCCCTTCACCCCAATGTATTAGCCTTGCTCTTTAAACAAAAGACTCCCCTCCCCATTCTTTTATAATATTGGGGATGGGAGTTTTAAATAGTGGTTCAATATGCACATCATTGAAATTTCATAAAGAAGTTGTTTAAACTTATTTTTTGTTAACATTTGCGAGAGATTTTTGCGCTGATTTTTTTCACTCGAAGAGGAAGCAACCTTGCGGTTGGTTCCGATGAGAGGAAAAAAAGCAGCCAAAAAGATCCGCAAAGGTTAATAAAAGAATAAAATTCAACTTCATTTTATGATTCGTAAATAAGTTTAAACAACTTCAAAATCATATCTTTATGTATATCCGTTTTCTATATAGCAAAACACCCACACTATAACAGATTGCTACAACTATCAAAGAATATATAAGTGAGGGAACAGCCGATTCCTCCCCAAATATCGGAGATAATATCACACCATATAGCCACTCGGGAAATTTAACCAGCCATAAAACAGCCCCTACGAGCGAACTCAACACATATAACGCCAGCGGATTGACACCAAATACTAAAAATGGTTGCTCCCAACTCCCCTTTTTATTCCGGACATCAATCCAATAAATAAGCACACCCAATAACTGCGATGCCATTCCGCAGGTGACAAGAACAAATGTTGGTGACCACACCTTCTTATTCAACGGCACTAAATCACTGAAGAGAAAACCAATAAAACTAATCACGAACCCTATAATCAATAAAGGTTGAATATTGCGTTTCGATCCCTCTTGAAGTTTACGCCCCAAAAGATATCCAATCAGAACATGAGCCACCGAGGGAATAAGACCCAAGAAACCTTCCGGATCTAACGGCACTCGCCCCTCCGGCCCCCAATCATGATACATATGATTCACCCCCACCAACATCACATCTAATTTAGACACTATATTGGTTTCATTAGCCTCGAATCCATTATAGGCTAAAAGGATTACTCCATAAACTACGAGCAATCCAATTGAAAGTTTCCACAAACTCCTGGTCTTACTAACCAAAACCAATATTGATGCTATCCCATAGCTAAAAGCCAAACGCGCCAACACACCGGTAAGTCGAACTTCCGAAAAATCCAACGGTTGAATATCGCCACCGATCAACTTCTCTGCATAATCAAGAAGCACACCAATAATATATATCAAAACAGTACGCTTCAAAATCTTCATTCCCGCAGAGCTATTCCACTGATATCCGAACTGCTTAAACGAAAAAGAGATACTTACGCCCATGATAAACATAAAGAAGGGGAAAACCAGATCGGCCGCAGTCAACCCATTCCACAAAGCATGGTGTAATGAATGAAAAATTGGAGTTCCCCATAATCCAGCATTAACCATAATCATCAGAACAATGGTTAATCCGCGCATCACATCTAAAGCCTCGAGTCGTTTCATATCTTGTTAGGTTTGTTTATATTGTTAGGTTAGGTTTGTTTATATTGAATCACAAAATTACGCATTATTCCACAAACTTCACCATCTCTTACGCCGAATTAGCAAGTATTTTTAAATAAATCTCTACACAAAACAAATACATGACTATCGAACCTGGGGGGGCAGAGCGTACAACTTGACTGATTGGGGAGTATCATGGACGTTGCGCTTCCAAGCGCGACCCTATGGAAGATATGCTTCCAAGCATGTCATTTGTTTAGGTCCCACATTTAGCAGTTGCGCCTGAAGGCGCCCGTTTTTCTTAACGACACTCTTGGAAGAGTGTCCCCCATGACCTCCGACGCGCACCGTGCTACACATCTTGCTACCCACCTTCCTAACCCACCTTGCTATCCCAGTTCGACGCGCGCCGTGCTACCCTCTCTGCTGCCAACCTTGCTAACCAACCTTTCTAACCGCCAAATCATCGGAAGAAAGAGGTAGCATTATAGGGTGCGTCGGAGCGGGCAGCAAGGGAGACGGCGGATTGTCATGGGGGTTGCGCTTCCAAGCGCGACATCATACACCTCGGCACCTTCTGGCGCAACTACTAAAAGCTTATCTCAATCTCACGCTGAAGCGCAAAAACACAAAGAAGAAGTAAGGTTTAAATATTGTTCGACGATGAATCAGATAACCACTCGTATGATGATACGATTTTTACCTGATGTTCGTCAATCGTTATTATTCTGCTGTTACTGTTGGCTATTAATGTAAGGTTTTCACAGTGTAGTTTTTTTGCAGCTTCGGTCAAGGCTGCTACTTCTCTTTTCAGAGTTTTCTCGTTGCTTATATCGTAAGAGACCTGAATTAGCTCGATGGGTTTGTTATTGTCAGTTACGACAAAATCAACCTCCCTACTGCGGGCAGTAGGACGATAATAATATATTTCGTGGAAAAGTGGAGAATGTCTGCGCAAGAGTTCGATGTATACTACATTTTCTAACCGCCATCCAAGGTTTTCAGGTGCCAATGTTGACCCCGAGTTATATGTCATCATACCGGTATCGACGATGTAAGATTTATCATAGCGCAACCGTTCTCTACTTTTGTAGGAGAACTTTCTGAGCGGCACAATCAGATATGCCTGGGCCAGATGGTCGATATAATTGCGGATGGTCTTATCTGTGCCTATATTAAGGGCGGAGCCTATTTCTTCAAGGTTAATAAGTTGTCCGGAATTAGCTATGAGATGAGAGGCCAATGCTTTAAGCCCAGCGACATTGCGTATGTTGTATCGTGTCTTGATGTCTTTTTTTATTATTGTTTCAACTAGCCCTGATATATAGTGTTGACGGTTCTTGATTCCTTCAAGCTCAGGGAATCCGCCTTCTTTAAGATATTTATCCAATATGTTCTGGCGTGCGGCAATTCCTTTTGTTGTCATCGACATTGAATCCACATCGAATTGTCGACATATATCTGAATACGAGAAAGGGTATAAATCTATTTTATTATATCGTCCCGTCAAATGTGTAACAAGTTCGCCGCTGAGCAGTTTGGCATTTGATCCAGTGAGAACAATTCTGTGGCCTTGCCTCAGCAGTCGATTGACAAAAAGATGCCAGCCCTCGACATTCTGAATCTCGTCGAAGAACATATATTTAATATCGCTGCCATAGATACGATATATGATTGTCAAAACATCATTTAAGTCATCAATCTTCAAAGTAGCAAAGCGATCGTCGTCAAAATTAACGTAGGCATAATCGATGCCGCTCTGCTTAAGGGCCATGTGGCATAGGGTTGATTTGCCACTTCGGCGCACACCGATTACAACCTGTGCGAGTTTGCTGTCCAGTTCCAGTAGTTGACACTCCTTGCGCATGACATAATCAGCTGCATTGATGCTGTTGCGCTCATCAAGTTGATCTAGTAGAGCAGTATGAATTAGTTGTGTGTTCATAACTATTTGATTTTAAGCGCAAAATTAATTAAAACTCCGATAAGTTGCAAATTTCAGAGCAACAAACTCCGATAAGTTGCAGATTTTAGAGCAATAAACTCCGATAAATTGCAGTTTTCAGAGCAATAAACTCCGATAAGTTGCAGATTGTTGCGCCTGAAGGCGCTCGTTTTTCTTTACGACACGCTAAGAAGCGTGTCCTCCATGACAAAGCCACACGCCTTGCTAACCCACCTTGCTACACGCCTTGCTACATGCCTTGACGCGCGAAGGAGCGGGCAGCACGTCGCGTGGCTTTGTCATGGACGTTGCGCTTCCAAGCGCGACATCAAAACAAGAGCGGGCGCCTTCAGGCGCAAATTCTATCCTTGATGTAATATACATGAAAATGCCGACACTACGTTTGGAAATTTGCCACACATGATTTCCTAACGCACAAGGAGGATGTGTCATGATTCATGACACATCCTCCTCAATGTCTGATTGTGTTGACGGCAAAGCCTGAAGCCTCACGTCAAATACACTTGTTTTATTCTGCGCGCTTGGCCAGGCGTTGCATATCGCGCGACGACGGGCTCTGGTATAGCGACAAATCGAATTTCGACAGCATTGCCACCACATAGTCCACCACGTCGGCCTGCAGATGCTCATAGTTTACCCAATCAGTGTCGTTGGTAAAGAAGTACATCTCAACGGGCACTCCTTCGTTGGTGGGCTGCAACTCGCGTACCATGGCTGTCATGCCCTCGGCTGTGGTTGGCAAATTCTTTACATAATGTTCCAACCATCGGCGAAATAAGCTGAGATTCACTATCTCTGCGCCCTTCATGCCGGCAAACCACTCCTGCTTTTCATATTCCTTCGTCTCTTCAGAACTTAAAAATCGAATGCTGGTGGAGTCGATACACAATGATCGCGTGATGCGACGACCTCCGCTCTCCTGCATTCCCCGCCAGTTCTGAAACGATTCGCTCACCAGCAGATATGGAGGCACCGTAACGATGGTCATGTCGAAATTCTGAACCTTTACGGTGGTCAGCGTCACATCGAGCACGGTTCCGTTTATGCCATATTTAGGAGCGGCAATCCAATCGCCAGGCTTCAGCATATCGTTTACCGTGAGCTGAATTCCGGCTACCAATCCCAACAGTGTATCCTTGAATACCAACATCAGCACCGCTGCCGAAGCGCCGATTCCTGAGAGAATTATCACCGGGCTCTTGTTGATCAGAATACTCACCACGATGATTGCTGCGATGATAAAGAATATCAGCTGAATCATCTGACGAATACCCTTGAGCGATTGCGCCGGAAGGTGTGTCTCTGCGCAGATTACATTGTAGATTGCGATGATGACCTGATTTATTGCACACACGGCAAACACCACAACCAACACTCGCAATATCGACATTACCCATAATTGAAGCGCCGAATAGAACACCAGCGCGTCGGGCAAAAAGATATCGCAGACTATCACCACTATCAACTCCGAAACAATCTTTACTACTTTCGGATTCAATAGTTCATCGTCCCACTTCACCGGCGTACGTTCAACCAATCGCAACAATAACGGGGCTACGCAACACGTCAATAGGTAATAAACGCCCAAAGCGACGCACAAAATTACAGCCACAGCGACCGTTGTCACGAAGAGTTGTTCGTTGCCTCCGTTCATGCCGAGATGCGATGAGAGATTCATTACCCATCGCATCAGAGTTGTTACATGCTCCATCCTACCTTAAACGATATGGTGAATTTTCGCGAAGAAATGGATTCGCGGCTCGTTCGCGACCAATCGTAGTGGCCGGACCGTGACCCGGGTAAACCACAGTGTCGTCGGGCAATGCCAACAACTGTGTTTTGATTGAATTTATTAACTGCGTCGCATTTCCACCCGGAAGATCGGCACGTCCCACCGAGCCCTGGAACAAAGCGTCGCCCGTAATCACAAACCCTCCAGCCGCGTCGTACAGCGCCACGCTGCCCGGCGAATGTCCCGGCACGTGAAGCACAGTCAGTTCGCCCGAACCGATTGCGATCTTCTCGCCCGCTGTGAGATAATGATCAATCACAACCTCCTCAACATCGAGGGGCACGCCGAAATTACGCGCCTGTTGCAAAAGGCGCTCTCCGAGAAATTGATCATCCTTATGGGCAAAAAACTTCACATTATATCGATCTTTCAGAAACTGCACGCCGATGGCATGGTCAACATGTATATGAGTATCGATGACATGGGTCAGCTCCAATTGCTCGCGTTCCAGAAATTTCACCATCGCTTCGCGCTCTTCGTCGAGCATCATACCAGGGTCGACCACAGCGGCCTTACGTTGTTCGGGATCATACACCACATAGGTATTGATACCAAAAAGCGAAAACTCAAATTTAGCTATTTTCATATTCTATCTATCCTATCTGTGCATGTAAATTACATGCTTGTATACACTATCTTTTTCGTATCGAAGAAGGGTTCGTCGAAATACTGCGTAATATCGACCACCTCCGAACGCTTTGCAAGCGTTTTCAGCTCGTCGCCCAAGTCGCCACCCTTCAGCGTTATCAATCCGTTGGGAATGGCATTCTGTTGGATATCGCTGATATTCTTGCGGCAAATCTTCAGAAGATCGGCCTGCGGCATCACCGCCCTACTCACTACGAAATCAAACTTCTCCTTGCACTCTGCCACATCGCCGTGCTGGAACGTGACGTTAGTCAACCCGCAAGCTGCTGCAATCTCCGACGCCACGCGCAATTTCTTACCGGTGCGGTCTACGAGATGGAACTGCACCTCAGGGAAGAGCAGAGCCAATGGGATGCCCGGGAAACCGCCACCGGTTCCAAAATCCATAACGCGCGATCCCGGCTTAAAGTTTATGTATTTAGCAATCGCCAATGAATGGAGTATATGGTTCACTTCCAGGTTCTCAATATCCTTACGAGAAATTACATTAATCTTCTCGTTCCATTCCGGATAAAGAGACAACATCGTCTCAACGCCGTGGCGTTGAGACGATGTTAATTCCGGGAAATATTTTAATATCGCGGATTCCATATTATTAGAACCAACGAACGTAAGCAAAGTCCATGCGGTGCGGAAGCTTCGCATTCTTCGGATACATACGCAATGCGTAGTGGTATGTACCAGACTCCTTCAATGTGGTGTGAAGCTCATAAGTCAGGATGCTGCCATCTTCCGATACAATCTGAAGATCCTCGCGGCCTACATACTTGATCTGACCATGCTCCTCGCGATAGTTAACCAACTCAACGCCTACTGAGCTACCCAAGCCCTTAGTGTCGATCAGGCAACGAACATCGATTGTCTCGCCTGTGCATGATACGCCTGTGTGTACCTCATCGAGGTTCGATGACAATACCTCAACGCTATCCCACTTCGAAGCAACCTCCTCTTTCCACTCTACGATCTCGCGAGCCTCAGCAAAGTTATTGGCATGGAGAAGAGCTGAACGCTTAGCTTCGGGCTTGTAGAAACGCTCGATATAATCATCCAACTGACGCTTCATTGTGAAGTGAGGTGCGATGTTACCAATCGAACGCTTGATGTACTGAATCCACTCGGGGCTGTAGCCCTTGTAGTTCTTGTCGAAATAGAGAGGAATGATCTCGTTCTCGAGCATTGAGTAGATTGTAGCTGCATCGAGCTTATCCTGCTGAGCCTGGTCGGTGAAGGTGCGCTTGTCGGTCAATGCCCAACCTGCTTTCTCGTCGAAACGATAACCCTCGTACCACCATCCATCGAGTACTGAGAAGTTCAATACACCATTCATCTCGGCCTTCTCGCCCGACGTACCAGAAGCCTCCAACGGACGTGTCGGTGTGTTCAACCAGATATCAACACCTGTCACAAGACGCTTAGCAACGATCATGTTGTAATCCTCAAGGAAGATGATCTTACCAGAGAACTGCGGCATCTTAGAGATCTCGGTGATGCGCTTGATCAAGCCCTGACCTGCACCATCGGCGGGGTGAGCCTTACCTGAGAAGATGAACTGTACGGGATACTTCTCGTTGTTAACGATCTTAGCCAAACGGTCGAGGTCGGTGAAGAGAAGGTGTGCACGCTTATAAGTTGCGAAACGACGAGCAAAACCGATGATCAAAGCGTTCGGATTGATCTTGTCGACAATCTTCATTACTTCTGTCGGGTCGCCCTGATTCTTAAGCCACTTCTCCTTGAAATCCTTGCGTACGAAGTTGATGAATTTGTTCTTCATTGTCATACGCATGTTCCAGATCTCCTCGTCGGCTACGTCGAAGATGCCACGCCACATCTCTGTGTTGCTCTGATCCTCGAATACCTTCTCGCCAAGGTGCTTAGCATAGAACTCCTTCCACTCAGAAGCAGCCCAAGTCGGCATGTGAACACCATTGGTTACATAACCTACGTGCGACTCTTCGGCAGCATAACCCTTCCAGATGCCAGAGAACATCTTCTTTGATACTTCGCCGTGGAGCCAGCTCACGCCGTTAGCCTCCTGACATGTGTTGAGTGCGAATACACTCATCGAGAAGCGCTCGTTGGTGTCCGGATTCTCACGACCCATGTTCATGAGGTCGTTCCAAGAGATACCCAATTTTGCGGGATACTCGCCAAGATACTTACCGAACAGACTCTCCTCGAAGTAGTCGTGACCTGCCGGAACCGGAGTGTGTACTGTATAGAGCGAAGAAGCGCGAACCATCTCCAACGCAACGTTGAACGAAAGATTCTCCTTCTGTACATAATCAACCAAACGCTGAAGGTTAAGCAATGCAGCGTGACCCTCGTTAGCGTGATAGATATCTGTTTTGATACCGAGTTTCTCGAGCATCAACATACCACCGATACCCAACAAATACTCCTGCTTGATACGATTCTCCCAGTCACCGCCGTAGAGCTTGTGAGTAATCTCGCGATCCCACTCTGAGTTCTGCGGAAGGTCTGTGTCGAGAAGATAGAGGTTCATGCGACCCACGTTTACACGCCAAATGTGGCTGTATATTGTGCGGCCCGGATAGGGAACCTCAAGAATCATCGGCTGTCCGTCGGCATCCAAAACTGCCTCGATCGGGAGCTGCTCGAAGTTTTGGCTCTCATAGTTAGCAATCTGCTGACCATCGATTGAGAGCGACTGTGAGAAATAACCATATTTATAAAGGAAACCAACGGCCGTCATGTTGATGCGGCTGTCAGAAGCCTGCTTGATGTAGTCGCCGGCCAAAACACCGAGACCACCAGAATAGATCTTCAAACAATTGCACAAACCATACTCCATCGAGAAATATGCCACTGAAGGCACAGTCTCATCCATCGGCTGGCTCATGTAATCCTTAAACATTGCATACACCTCGTTGATACGGGCCATCAATGCAGCATTCTTAAGGATCTCTTCGATGCGCTCTGACGAGATCTGCTGAAGAAGCATTACCGGATTCTCGCCTACCTGACGCCAGAGATCATGATCGATTTCACGGAAAAGATTCTTTCCTGCGCTGTTCCAAACCCACCAAAGGTTTTTCGACATCTCCTCAAGGGGCTTGAGTTCATTCGGCATCTCTGCGCTCACTGTGAGCGTGCGCCATGCCGGAGCATTTGCGCTACTAACTTGTAGTTTCATAAATATTAAGTTATATTTTGCTATAATTTCTTCTTACTTTTCATTGCGTTGTGCCGCATTCTTGAGAGCAATCTCAAATGCCTCGTCATAATGCTTTATGAAGAAGCTCCAATCGGCCTTCGCTGCTGTCATGAACGCCGCATTGCGCGCCGCATTGCGCTCAAGCGCATTCACACAGCAATAGTTTGCTGCAGCCTCGGCTATCGCCTCGCACGAGTTCCAATAATCGGAATCATTGCGTGCCACAACATATACTCCACATCGATCCAATCCATTCTTGAACGTATCCAATACCCACTGTCCGAAACCGGCCTTATCTGTAGTCACGGTCGGAACACCGAACGCACAGCTCTCCATCGGAGTGTAGCCCCATGGCTCGTAATACGACGGGAAGAGGGTCAAATCGAATGCCGGAAGCAGATCGTAGTATGAAATGTTCAACACACCGTCGTTGCCATCAAGATAACTCGGCACAAAGATAACGTTTACACGATTTAGTCTGCCCTCAGCTCGCAACTGAGCAATGCGACAACATGCCGGATCCCAATCCTCGTTGTGCAGTGAGTGTGTCAAGTTGCCACCGTTGGCACAACGTTCGCCATTGGCCAAAGCCTGCAGGAGTTCGCGCTGAGGTTCGTTTACCCACGCCGGGACGGTGATGAATGCCACTGCCTCGGGCGCGTTCTCGACCGCACTCAGCTTCTCGCCTACTCGCACAATGGTATCCAAGAAGAGATCAAGTCCCTTGTTGCGATACTCATTGCGACCCGATGTGCCGATAATGAATGTCTCATCGCCATACTCCTTGCCGGTCAATGCAGTTGCAACCGAGAGCAACGCGTGGCGACCATCCTTGCGCAGACGATTATATTTTGCTGTTTTGGGTACAAAGTCGGGCTCAAAGCCATTCGGTGTCACAACCTGCGGACGAATATCGAGCAACTGCTCGCACTCGCGGGCTGTCACCTCACTCACCGTTGTAAAACAATCGGCGGCATGTGCAGCAGCTTTCTCGAGCGAGTGCTTCGACTCCATATTCAACTCAGCGGCCATAACGTCGCCGTTATAACCATCAAAGTATTCATAAAGTGCCTTGCCGTTTCCACAGATGCTGCGACCGATGCTGGTGGCATGTGTAGTAAACAATGTCGAAGCTTCGTGCATTGTGAGTTGTGTGTAAAGCAGACCCATACCTGTGGTCCACTCATTATAATGTGCCACTACTCCGCGTTCAGCCACTTTTAGGTGTGCAGCCAAAGCCTTGAGCACAATCGCTGTTGCAACACCAAACACACATCCCTCTTCGTAGTCGCCATAAGCATGCAACGAATCAACTCCGTATGCCTCCCATACCGCACCATATACTTCATTTATATGTTGCGCAGTCTCGCCCGGATTAATCAATATAACCTGAGGCTGACCGGGAATATCCCAGCGACCTGTGCGTATAGTAATACCCCACGGCAATTCCAACTTGCTTGCCGCAGATTTCAATATCGTTTTCTTCTCCTTAAAATAGGGTGATTCATTCTCGCGGGTCCATACATCGGGGCCAATAAACAGAAGTTTGTCGCCAAACTGATCCTTAAGCTGTCGAGCCTTAGTCGACAACACGGCATAGATACCGCCAATTTTGTTACAAACCTCCCAGCTCGCCTCCGCCAAAATTGCGATCCCATTCTCGGGAGTCGCAATTGCCTTCTTGCCGCTTGCTGTAGATTTCTTCTTTTCTACCATTTACCTAAAAACCGTTTATTTTACCTTTCGAATTGCATTTTTACCTGTGCTTGCAATTCTGTGTCTTATATTCGGTGGCAAAATTAAGAAAAAATGATAGAATTTTCAAAATTTTATTAATTTTTTATCATCAACTTAGTGCAATATTTTGCGCTTTTTGAAATTTAGAGCATTATATTGCACTAAAGAGCAAAATCGAGTGCAATTTAATACACTTGATTTTGCTCTTTTGTCTGCGTTTTTCCTCGTTTTTAGCTATTTCTCAACTTTTTTAAGCTGTTTTGATTCAAAACGTTGTCGGTTTCAGAACGGAAGGTCATCAGTCTCGCTTGCACCGCTTGCAAACGGATCAACCGGACCTGCGGTTTGCTGAGGAGCGAAGTTCGTGGGCTGCTGAGGAGCATAGTTCGTGGGCTGCTGAGGAGCATAGTTTGTGGGCTGCTGGGGTGCATACTGACCACCCGGCATTCCACCCTGCGGCATGCTCTCAATCTCGTTTGCTGCCCAAGCGCTAAGATCTGTGTACCAACGACCATTAAACTCACGGCTCTCGGCGTCAACCTGGAAGCTGTAAGTCTTATTAAGTTCTACACGCATCTGGTTGATACGATTTTCGCCAAATACGTCAACCTTTACACGACGGGGGTACTGTCCCTGTGTTTCCACTACCCAGCACTTCTTTGCCCAGTTATTTCCGGCCTTCGATACTCCCGACTCCAACGGAAGATCTATGATCACCTTTCCAATTAATTCCATATATTGTTGTCTTTTATATTGTTATTCTTTTTCAATTTATTGTAACTGCAAAGATAACGAATAATTCCCGATTCCACAAATATGACATTACAATTCATATCCATTTTACAAAAGAAATTCATCGCTATTTTATAAATAGAGGAAAGGGCGTGCCTGTTACGACACGCCCCAACCCTACTATTATTGAAGTTGTTTAAACTTCATTATGTGTAAAACTAATTACTCCTCTGTCTGAGTCTCTGCGTACTCCTTCAACAAACGTTCCTGTACATCGCCAGGCACAAGCTCGTATGAGCTGAACGCCATTGAGAACGAGCTACGTCCACCTGTGATTGAACTCAACGATGTTGAGTATGACGACATCTCCTTCAACGGAACCTTGGCATTCAACTTCTCGATTCCACTCTCCGACTCCATACCCATGATAATGGCACGGCGTCCCTGGAGGTCGCTCATTACGTCACCCATAGTGTCGCCGGGAGTCAAGACCTCAACGTCGTATACGGGCTCCAAAATCTTCGGATTGGCGCTCTTAAACGCATGAGAGAAGGCATTACGTCCTGCCAAGCGGAAAGAGATTTCGTTTGAATCTACCGGGTGCATCTTACCATCATAGATCATGACGCGAACGTCGCGAGCATATGAACCGGTCAACGGACCCTGCTCCATACGATCCATCAAACCTTTCACGATAGCGGGAATGAAGCGTGCATCGATTGCTCCGCCCACGATACAGTTGTAAACCACCAACTTACCGCCCCAATCCAACGGAATCTCCTGCTTGTCGCGAACGTTAAGTTTATACTCCTGGTTGCCAAATTTGTAGCTATCCGGTTCGGGCATACCCTCTGTATAGGGTTCGATGATTAGATGAACCTCGCCGAACTGACCCGAACCACCCGACTGCTTCTTGTGACGATAGTCGGCACGTGCGGCCTTAGTGATTGTCTCGCGATAAGGAATCTTCGGCTCGATGTATTCGATTGGAAGTTTATCATTATTCTCGATGCGCCACTTTAGCGTACGGAGGTGGAATTCACCCTGGCCCTTAACGATGGTCTGCTTCAACTCTTTCGACTGCTCTATGATCCAAGTCGGATCCTCTTCGTGCATACGAGTCAGGATTGCAGCCAGTTTCTCAGAGTCGCTCTCCGTTTTCGGGCGAATTGCACGTGTATATTTCGGTTGCGGATACTTGATGAAATCAAACTTATATTCCACACCCTTCTCATTCAATGTGTTACCTGTGCGAACATCTTTCAGCTTCACTGCGGCACCGATATCACCAGCCTTCAACTCCTCGATGGGAGAACGCAACTGTCCGCATACTGTAAAGATCTGAGCCAAACGCTCCTTGCCACCGCGTGATACGTTCTCCAAATCAGCACCGGCCTTAAGCGTACCGCTCATCACTTTGAAGTAAGACACCTCACCGATATGCGGCTCAACCGAAGTTTTGAAGAAGAATACAGACAATGGTCCGCTGGCATCGGGTTTAACCTCCTCGCCTGTTACGGTTTCGGGTGCCGGCATCTCGTTCACGAACGGGCAAACGTTACCCAAGAACTCCATGATGCGACGAACGCCCATATCCTTAGCTGCGCTCAACACAACTACCGGATAGATTGAGCGGCCCACCAAACCCTTGCGGATACCTTCGCGCATCTCATCCTCTGTAAGACTACCCTGATCGAAATACTTATCCATCAACGACTCATCGTTCTCGGCTGCGGCCTCAACCAAAATGCGGTGCAACTCCTGAGCCCTCTCCATCTCCTCGGCGGGAATCTCTGAAATGGTCGGTGTGCCGCCATCAGGTCCCCACTCATATTTCTTCATCAGAAGCACGTCGATCATCGAGTGGAAACCCGGACCCGACTGCAACGGATATTGAATCTGAACAACGCGCGAACCGAAATTCTCGCGCATCTGCTCCATCACATTATCATAGTCTGCCTTCTCTCCATCAATCTGGTTCAAAGCAAACACCACTGGCTTCTTCAACTTCGCTGTCGTACGGAAGATATTCTGCGTACCAACCTCTACGCCATACTGCGAATCGACCAAAATCAAACCCAAATCACACACACCAAGTGCCGTATAGGCATTCCCCACAAAGTCGTCGGCGCCCGGACAGTCGATAATGTTCAACTTCTTGCCATTAAACTCGGCATTGAACACGGTCGAGAATACTGAATAACCATACTCCTTCTCAACAGGGAAATAATCTGAAACTGTGTTTCCGGCATCTACTGTGCCACGACGTTTAATAACTCCACACTCGAAAATCATTGATTCAGCGAGTGTGGTTTTTCCAGAGCCCTTTGATCCCAAAAGAGCTATGTTTTTGATTTCATTGCTATTATAAATCTTCATAGGTAAGATTTTTATGGGGTTAACTGATTGTTGTTTCAAAAACGCTCGCAAATTACTAAAAATTGAGATAATTTGATAAAAAATTTACATGTTGTTTAACATATTTCTAAAAAAAGTTAACCGCATTTCGTCTAAAATACAGCCTCATCCAACTACTATAGCCTATCAATCAGGCACTTAGTAACAAAACATATAAAAGCAAAAAAGGCAGACCCAAACGAGAGGGCACTGAAAAAGTCCCATCTTAGGACAACCATATGATT